>Ga0210054_1001499_pt1 | contig 19271 bp, 17 predicted proteins | sample CryGeymeta201516_FD_185470 | JGI IMG/M metagenome (GOLD analysis project Ga0210054, IMG submission 185470) | Groundwater microbial communities from Crystal Geyser aquifers in Utah, USA - Crystal Geyser metaG 2015-16 (SPAdes) (version 2) | ecosystem: Environmental > Aquatic > Deep subsurface >... | reverse complement strand
ACCACGGACTGGCCGCGCGTCATGGCACTGCTGGGGCGGGCGCCCTTGCTGCGGACGCTCAACCTGGAGGTCGGCCTGCGGACCGACGAGGACCGCCTTGCGTGGGCGCACCGGGCGTACGCGTCGTTGGGCCGGCTGCACCAGTTGCTGAACGGGTGACACCCCATGCCAACGTGGGCGTCTGCGTGAACCTGTTTGAGCCAAGGCATCGCTTGTGGGCGGGCCGAGTGATTCTTGGTCAGTGCTACGACGAGTGCAGAGGTGCCAAACAGCACCTTCACGGTCCGGCGCGCTCCAAGTCGCTCGCAGGTTCTCCGGTGTGGGCCAATCAGCGATCTTCCTCGGCCAGGGGGCTTCTCTCCGGCAGCACTCGCAGACTGACCCCGTCGTCGCTTGCGGCTTCGACTCGCAAGATCGTCCCCGGCAGCAGTACAAGCCGTTCGTGAGAGCCACGCGGCAGGATGGAGCATCCTGGATCGCCCAGCGACTTCTGGAGTGTCTCTGCCATCTCGCAATCCTCCCTGCGGCGGTCGTGCTTTGCTTGTTCTCGCGTATTCCACGCCGTGGAGTCGGCCGCTGCAAGGCGCCCGGCGACGGCTCGGTTGCCCGCTCCCCGCAGCCGGCCTTTGCGCGTCAGCCCCCGGCAGGTTATGCTCTCACTCGCGCCGTTCGCTCGGGCGCAAGGAGAGGCCATGTTCGCTCGTCATTCCCTTCTGTTACAGGCTGCCGCCGTCCTGGCCGTTGCGGTGTGGGCAAGCGCAGCGCATGCCCAGGCGTTTCCCTGGCGTGCCGGCTGGTGTGGGCTGAAGGACCCGGAGAAGCTTGTCGCCTGCGCCAAGCTGATTGGCTTCAACGCGCTCATCGCCCACAGCACGCCCGAACGCATGGTGGAGTTCTCCGAGTTGGCGCGGCAGAGCGGGATCGAGTCGTACTACTGGTTCTCGCTGTCGTTCGGCGGTAAGGAGAGGGAGCCGTTCCGGCAGGTGATGGAGCCGGGCGACGACAAGCAGTTCGTGGAGCTGAATGCCGACGCCGACCCCGCCAAGCACGGCTACCAGTTCGGCGGGGAACCAGTGCCCGGGAACCACGACGTGCTGCTGACGCCGCTGCTTTGCTTCCATCGCCCGGAGGTGAAGGCGTTCGCGCAACAGCAGATTCGCGAGAGGCTGGAGGTGTGCCCTGCGTTGACGGGCGTGGCCTTCGACTATTTCGGGTACCAGAACTACCGGTGCTGCCACTGCCCGCAGTCGGAGAAGCTGTTTGCGGAGTACCGGCAGGCGCACCCGGACCTTCCACCCGACAAGGCGCTCGACCAGTTCTCGCTGGAGACGCTCGTGACGTTCAACAACGAGTTGGCGACGTACGTGCGGCAACTCCGCCCCGGAGCGAAGCTGGCAACCCACGTGTACCCCGTGTTCCTGCCGCAGCCGCTCTACGGCAACCAGCTCGACGTCGACTACTGCTGGCAGACGGTGGCCTGGTTCTTTCAGCCCTACTGGAGCGCCGAGAAGATCCGGCAGTACACGCACACCGTTGTCGATGAGCAGGCGCGCTACCACCCGCGCGCCGTCGGCATCCCGTTCGTCGGCGTTTATGTCGGCCGCCCAGTTGGCGACAAGTCGCCGGAGCGCCTCGCCGAGGAGCTGCGGGTGATCTGGGAAGCCGGGAAGACATCGAGGCTGAGTGTGTGCAGCTTCAACGAGTTCGTGGACCATCCTGAGGTGCGCCTGGTTGTGAAGCAGGCGCTGAGCGAGCAGCAGTCAGCCGCCAGTGAGATCAAGCAGTGAGAGGAGCTACCGTGCTGAGGAGAACAACCATCATTCGCACCGCGCTTGCAGCGGCGTGCCTGCTCGGGCTTGCAGGGCATGCGTTTCCGGAGGGCGCCCCGCCGAAGGTGACCGTGCGCGTCGTCACCGACCGTCCCGACGCCCTCTACCATATCGGTGAGGCGGCGGGGTTCAGCATTGAGGTGGAGCAGGAGGAGCCATTCGGGCAGGAAGCGTCCGTCTTCTACGCACTGTCGTTGGATGGGGTCGGCGACCTGGGGCGCGGCACGACGAAGCTCGAGAATGGAAAGGCGGCCGTGTCGGGTTCGCTGGACCAACCGGGCATTCTGCGGTGCACCGCGACGTTCTCCCCCGACGGCAAGCAGCGAATCACCGCGCTGGCTGGCGCGGCCTTCGACCCGGACAAGATCGAGCCCACGGCCATCATGCCGGCAGACTTCGACGAGTTCTGGACTGCCCAGAAGGCGGAACTCGTCAAAGTGCCCCTGGATGCCCAGCTCGAGCCGGTGACCGACACGAACCGGGCCATCGAGGTCTTCAAGCTCACCCTCGCCAACGTCAACGGGTCCCGAGTCCATGGCTACTTCGCGAAGCCCAAGGGGGACGGGCCGTTCCCGGCAATCCTCACGGTGCCCTGGGCGGGAGTCTACTCCATCACGCCCGGCTGGGCCTCGGGGTACGCCGCGCAGGGATTCCTGGCAATGGGGATCAGTGCGCACGACCTCGAGGACGGTCAGCCAAAGGAGTTCTACGACAAGCTGGCCGCCGGGGAGTTGAATGACTACCGCAACCGCGGCCGAGACGACCGGCTGACCTACTACTTCCATCGCGTGCTCCTGGGTTGCGTGCGCGCGGTTGACTCCCTCGTGTCGCGCCCGGAAGACCTCCGTCCCAGCCATTGTCGGCGTCGGGCTGATCGACACGACGTGCCCTGCCACCACAGTCTTCTCTGCGTACAACGTGCTCCGCGGCCCAAAGCAGATTGACATCGCTCCCTTGATGGGCCACGCGCAGAGCAAGTCGTATGGCGACCTGAAGAACCGCTGGGTGCTGGAGCAAGCGGGGCTGGTGAAGTAGTCTTGGCAGAGGGAGGGGGCGGCCGGTGTCGAGAAACGCCCCGGGGCAGAGCGCCGCTCGGTGACCTTCGCGGCTCGGAGTGGCGCAGACGAAAGGGCAGCCGAATCATGACCAGCAGCAGCACTCGCCTCGACGCAGTCCGGTTCGGTCTCATCGGTCTCGGCGCCGCCGGCTGCAAGCACCTGGAAGTACTGGCGAACATGCCGGAGGTGGAGGTGGTCGGCATTGCAGATCTCAATGCGGAGTACGTCGAGCAGCTCGGCGCTGAGTACGCGATTCCGCTGGCGACGACGGACCACCGACGCCTCCTTGCCGACCCGAGCATTGCGGCGATTGCCATCGCCGCAGCCGATGCCGCCCACTACCCACTTGTGCTGGACTGCGCCGCGGCACGGAAGCACGTTGCCTGCGAGAAGCCCATTGCCACGGAGGTCGTGCATGGCCGGGAGATGGTCGCTGCGATGGAGAACGCAGGCCGGCTCTTCTGCGTCACCTTCAACAACCGGGCGAGCGCGATCACTCGGCGGATCAAGGAACTGGTGGACGCCGGCGCAGTGGGCAATGTCCGGAGGGTGCGACTCCTCGGGTTGATGGCGCCCCCTGACAACCGGTGGCTTCGTGACCAGAGGGGCGACGAGGCCGCCCGCGCCCGGGTCGAGAGCATCTGCGTCCAGGGGAAGAACGCGCTGTACGACTGCGGTGTCCACAGCTTCGACTTCGCGCGGTTTCTCACCGGCAGCGAGTTCAAGCGCATTGACGCCCGGGGCTGGGCGATGCGCGGCTTCCCGTACCCCGACCACGGGGTTGCCCTCTGCGAGCACGACAACGGCATCTTCACGCTCATCGAGAAGGGCTTCGACTACGCCTACGAAGCCCAGACGCGCAAGGAGTACGTGCGCTACGAGGTCCTCGGCGACGGCGGCAGCCTGGCCTGGGACCTGGATACCAATCGGCTCCGGGTGTTCGGCAGAGAGCAAACCCTCGACGAACTGCTACCCCACGGCGGGAAGGGCGACGTGCGGGAGACGCTCTACCGCGGGTTTGTCGAGAACCTGCGGGCGGGCGAGTTGCTGACCTGGCTGGCCTCCGGCTACGAGGGGCTCAAGGCCATCGAGGCAGCGCAGGCGGCGACCGACTCGATGTTGGCTAACGGCGTCGTTCACCGCGACATCGGCAACGCCCGGAACTGGTTTGACGCAGCGACGTAGCGGCGAGCTGTGCCGTGCGATCAGTGGCTACCGCACGACAACGGCAAAGTCATGCGCCGTCATGCCCACGTCGAGCTCTACGTCCCCTTGGCACGCCCCCGCCCCGAGCTGCTTCCGCTCGTCGACGTCAAACAGCGTGTACCGGCAGCTCGCAGGAAGTCCCTGCAGTGTGATCTTCAGTGCGCTCGGCGCTGTCCGCTGCCGGTGCAGCTCGTTGACGCTCTGACCGTATCCCGGGCCGAGCTTGTATCCGGCGGTGTTCTTCACGAAGGCGATCATCTGAACCGGGTCTTCACCGAGAAGGTAGTTGACGGAGTAGTCACCGGTGACGACGACCGGGCGGGCGGCCAGGACACCGGGGCTGAGCGAGGGGAGGGAGAACGCCTCGCGGGCGTCGAGGACGACCGGGAATGCGCCCGCCGCATTGGCGTCGCCGCCGCCCTCCCACACGTAGTCATAGTCCACACCCAGCTTCGCCAGCGCTGCCTCGTACGCGACGAGATGTTCCAGCTCGGGGCGGTCGACGTTGGTCAGCCGCAGCCCAACGAGCGGCCGCTTGCGGTGGAACTTGTTCCAGTCGAGCTGTTCTGCACACAGTTGCGGGAGGGCGCGCTCCTCCTGCGTCCACGGCGCCGACCACGACACGCACATCGTCTGCTGTGTGAGCAGCGCGGTCCAGCAGTTGTCGCGTACCTTGGTGAGGAAGTCAGGGTGGGTCCAAGTCTGCGCGAAGCCGCCGTACCACCCGGGGCCGCTGGCGAACTCGGCGGTGAAGACCGGCGGGTTGAGCCTGTAGAACCGCCCGCAGACCATGAAGTACCCGTCGGACTGCAGCCCTCCGGTGTAGTAAGTGCGATAGCCCAACCCGCCCGACGTGGTCGGCTTGAAGCCGTCGTACGCCCAAGGGGTCCCGCCGGCGCAGTGCTCGATGCCGCCGCCTTGCTCTTGGGTGACCAAATGGTTGGGGTCGCACACCACTACGTGCGCGAACAGATCGTTGATCCACTCGGCTCCGTGCGATTGGTCGTTCTCGCCGGTCAGCGAGTAGCCGAGGACGGCCGGGTCGTCGCACAGGAACAGCAGCAGCTCGCCGAGGTACTGCTTGAGCAGGACCCCGCTCTCCGGATCCCGGAACGACTGGGCGCCCTTGTAGCCCGCGTCGAGGTACTGCTGCCACGGCGGGTACGACCCGGTGCCCGGACTCCAGTAGGGATAGTGGAACACGTTGACGAGCGCCTTGAGCCCGAACCGTCGACACTCTGCGAGTACGGCCAACAGCGTCTCCAGCCCGTGCATAGAGACATGACCGCCAGCGTCGAGGTACGCCTCGTGCGGTGACACGTTGGGCGCCAGCCGGATCACGCGCATCCCGCTGGCCGCGTGTGCCTGCAGATGCGCAGCGATCTCGGCTTGGTTCAGCGTGCGGAGCTTGACCAACTGCACCCGCCGCTGATCGTCGGCAGACAATCCGCGCCACGCCTTCGCAGACACAATAGGCTGGCGGTCTGGAGACGCCGGATCGAGCATCGGCACCCACGCATACAGGTCGCCGAGAAGCGTCGGCAAGACACGCCCGCTATTGAGCTGGTACGTCAGGTGGTCGGGTGCCCACCGGGCGAAGTCGCCCTCGGTGACGCTGAGGCTGAGCGCGTTCTCGCACGTCCGTCCCTGGGCGTCGGTAGCCTTCATGTCAACCACGTAGTCGCCCACCTCCAGACCGCCGAGGGTGCCGACGAACACCCCGCCGGCCCCACGTTCGAGGAGTGTCAGCGGTCGCGCGGCGTTCGGCTGTTCGGGATTCCGCCGGCATGACGCGACGAGGTCAAGCCCGTCACCGTGGCGCAGGTTGCCGTCGGGACCGACAAGGACGGCGGCGACCTTGATGCCTCGCTTCGCGGCGGCTGCCGTCCGCGCAATCGGCGGCGTAGTCAGCAGCGCGCCGGCGCCTGTGAGCTTGAGCGACACGTCGCACGAGCCCTGTGCGGCAGCCTTGTCGGCCGGTCGGTCCTGATAGACGAAGACGCCGATCTCAGCGAACTGGTGGTAGCCGAGACCGCGGTCGGCGTAGATCCTGCCCAGGTCCACCTTGCCGGTCTGCGGCGCTGCGCTGGACGCGCACCTGAAGACCTCGATGCCATCGCCAAGATAGGGACAGACGAGTGTCACTTTGAGCCAGCACGGGCCGGCTTCCGGCCGCAGCGTGTACGCCAATACCGGGTGCTGGCGCACGCACCACTGGAACGACCGGACTGCCGCGACATCGGGGCCGTCGAGGTCGTTGGGGCGGGTGAAGATGCTGACGGCGGCCTCCTTTGGCTGCATCGTGCACAGGCGGTTCACCTGCCACGAGGCCGCCTGTTGCGTCCCCGTCAACATCACTTCAGCGGCAGCGTCGTACGCCAGCACAGCGCCGCGCACGCCTTCCTTCTCTCCGAGCCAACGCATTGTCCGGTTGAACGTCATCGGCCGGTGCAGGTCGAACCCTCGCAGGTCGGCATCGCGGTAGCTGGACATGTCTCCCTCGTGAAGTGCGGCGGCGGTGAGTCGCAGGTTGTCGAGCCGGGAGGCGCCACGGTCTTGCGCGTACTCATCCGGGCCGCGGTCGCGTTCCTGGTTGTGGAAGAAGCTGAGGCGCACAAGCTGCCCGCGGAGCTGGCCGAGTTGCGCGGTGAACCTGCCGACTTCCTCGCCCGATTCCCGCTCGGCCACCGTGAGCGTCGCTTCGTTGCGCGCCGTCAACTCCAGCTTGAGCCGGTACCACTTGCCCGGCTCCAGGGACTTGTCGCCACGTTGCCCGGGAAAGGTGGCGACATGCTCCAGCGGCGCGCCGGTCAGCCCCATGGCCGCCGTGTCGTCCGTGGAGTCGCGCAGCACGATCCCGGCGGTGTAGAAATGCGGCGAGTCCTTCGCGACCTGCTGGTCCCATTCAAGGGTCAGGGGCAGCTTCGCCACGAGGCGGAGGTCGGCCCAAGCGTGCTTGCCCTTCGTCGGGGAAGACAGCTCGAGCAGCAAGGCGCCGCTGTCGAACCTGGCGACGCCGGCGCCTTCTTCGTGCAGCTCCCACGCTCCCGCGTTCGGCGAGTCGACGAAGTTCTCCGAGAACGTGGCAGTGCAGCCCACTGTGGCAGGGAACAGCATCATGAGCGCCGTCAGTACAGCCGGACGCACGTACATGCGTGGACTCCTTCGAGGATGCAGGCCGCAGAACGTAGGGGCGGCGCCTGCGTGCCCGCCCCGCCGGAGGCACACCGCCGGGAGGCAGACCACCGGGGGCAGACACACAGGTCTGCCCCTACTTGCTCGCGTCGAAGAGCCGGTGGCTTACAGGCGCGAGCGCCGGGTACAACTGGCGGTAAACCTCAAACCACTCGGCGTACTTCGCCGTGTGCTTGGCGACCGGCTCGTACAGCTTGCCTGGGCGCCGGACACGGCCGAACGCCTCTTGCTCGTCTTTGTACAGCCCGACGCCGATGCCTGCCAGGAGCGCCGCACCCAACGGGGTTGCCTCCTCCAGTTCGGGCACCCCGATCGGCCGGCCGACCATGTCGGCTTTGTTCTGCATCCAGAACTCGTTGCGCACGGCGCCGCCGATGGCCACGAAGCGTTCCATGGTGGTGTCCAGCGCGCCTTCCATCGCCCGCACAATGTCGAGGAACTGGTAGTCCAGCCCTTCGACGACGGCCCGCAGCATGTCGCTGCTGGTGGTCGCTGCGTTCAGCCCGACGAAGGCGCCCAGCGACCGCGCGTCCACAACGGGGCAGCCGGCGCCCGACGAATGCGGGAGGAACAGTGCGCCTCTGGCGCCCGGTGGCGATTGCGCAGCTTGCTCCATGAGGTGGTCCCACTCGCTGCCGCCTGCGGCTTCCGCTTGGCGTTTGGCCTCGGCGCCGTACTCGCGTCGGTACCACTCCAGCATCTCCGCCGCGACGGCGCCGCCCCACGCCGCGTACTTCCCGCGGGCCACGTGCGCCTCGACCGTCATGCCCGTCTGCTGCACCTGCGGCGTGAGGATCGGCTCGGTGGTGGCGGTCAGGACGATCTCCCAGGTGCCGGTCACATCGAGCACAACGCCTGGCTCGAATCCCCCCACCGGCAGGGCGCCGCACAGGTAGTCGTGTCCGCCCAGAACGACCGGCGTGCCGGTCGGCAGCCCCGTGATCGCCGCCGCACCGGCCGACACCTCGCCCAGCAGCGTGCCGCTTGGTTTGGCGTCGCACAGCAGGCTGCGGTCGATCCCCGCCCGGGAGAGCAGCTCGGTTGACCAGTCGAGGCGACGCTGGTCGAACAGCAGCGTACACGAGGCCATCGTGTAGTCGGTAGCGAACTGTCCGCAGAGCATGAGGTTGAGGAAGTCCTCGATCAACACCCACTTGTGCGTCCGCTTCAGGAGTTCCGGCTCGTGCTCCGCCATCCACAGGATTCGCAGCGCGGTGCAGAAGTACCACATCGTGTTTCCGCCGATGGCGAAGGTCGCCTCGGCGCCGATGTTGTCCAGCCACCACTTCAACTGCGGCTCGGTGCGCGGGTCGAGCCAACTGATGAACGGGTAGAGCCACTTGCCGCCCGCGTCGACCGGCACTCCGTCCATCCCCATGCCGGTGACGGAGACGCCTTTGAGTTCGGCCGGATCGGCCAGTCGCGACACCGCCTCCTTGATGGCGGCAGCGGCGCCCTGCCAGATGGCCTCGGGCTCGTAGACGGTCCACTCCGGATGGTCAGCACTCGGGTTCGTCCGTTCGGTCGGCCGCGTGCCGAGAAAGACGAGATTGCCGTCGAGGTCGTAGATCGCCGCCTTGAGGCTGGTTGAGCCGAGGTCGATTCCCATCAGGTATTGCATGGCTGAGCTCCTGCTGAGAGGGTCACGTGTGGTGTGTCACGTGTGGTGTGTCACCTGTCATGTGTCATGTGGAAGACCGGCGGCGCTGTTCGAGCCGACGTCGCCGCGTCCGCCGAAATGTGGCGGGGCTCTACGTCCTGCGCAGCACCATCCACCACCGCCGGTCAAGCCCTTCCGGTGTGGTCTCCTCCAGGGCCACCGGAAGTGACAACGCGACTTCGCGAGCGAGCGGAATCAGACCGTTGAACAGCTCGCCGGGGAACCAGTCGAGGCCGAGGTGGTACTCCCAGGTCCAGTGGTCGAAGCAGAGCGCTCCGTCCGGCTGGACGGCGCGGGCGGCCAACGCGAAGATTGCCGCCAACTCGGGGATTCCTACCGACGCCAGCCCATCCGCCTGGTGGTGCTCGGCGAGCCTCCTTTCTGGTCCCCGCCTCACTCCTTGACCTCCAGTATCTCCCCCTCAATCCCCTCCTCCACCCGCAGAATCCCGTACGTCCGCGCCGCCGCCCAGCGCCTGTCCGTCGGTGAGCCTGGGTTGAACAGCAGGATGCCGCCGACTTCTTGGTTAGTCGGCTGGTGGCTGTGGCCGAAGACGACGCAGTCGACGTGGTCGGCGACGAAGCGGAGGCGGGCGCGGGCGGGGGTGGTTTGGCCTTTGCCTCGGTGACCGTGGGTGAGGCCAATGGTGAAGTTGCCGGCGGTGACGAGGCGGGCTTCGGGGAGCAGGTAGAAGACGGACGCGTCGCACATGTTGCCGTGCACGGCGACGACGGGGGCGACGGCCATCAGCTCGTCGAGGACTTTGTCGGTGGTCAGGTCGCCGGCGTGGAGGATCAGGTCGACCTTCTCGAAGGCGCGCAGGACACTGGCAGGGACACAGCGGGAGCGGGAGGGAACGTGGGTGTCGGAGAGGACGCCGAGAAGCATGCGGGCTGCCGATCGCCGGAAGCTGGTCCGGAAGGGCTCAGATCAGCCGGAGGTGTGGCCGCGTGGGCACTGCCGGGCCCCCAACCTGCACATACTCGTCAGGGGTCAGCTTGATGGGCACCTGGGAGGACTTGGCCTTCACCCACACGCCCTGGGGATCGGTGAACATGATGTCGTAGACTTCGCCTGTCTTCCCGGAGAAGAACGTGATCCAGTCGATCCCCTTCTGGGCGCCCCGCTCCACATCGCAAGTCAACTGGACTTTCCCCTTTGGCTTCGGCTTTGGCTTCGAGTTCAGCAATACAACACCTCGGACGCAGCCCGCCGGGGTCTCCGGTGGGTACCTCAGCACAACGTTCGCGCAGGACTGCGCGAAGAGTTTCATTATAGCCCAAGTGCCGAGGGCGCCGATTGGGGAGTGGGGGAGTGGCGGAGCACTGGCGCCGTTCGTCCCTACTCCACAACTCCACTACTCCACCAAACCCAAAGCGGCTCCGCCGCCCTACGTGAACCACACGACGTACTGCGCGTGGGGCCAGAGCCCGGCGATGGAGCCCCAGACGATTCCGGCCGCGAAGAACTGCCCGAGGGCGAGGCCGACGAAGGCCGGGATGAGCTTCTTGTAGAGCTGGACGCCGCCCAGATGCAGCACCAGCGACTTGAGCAACCAGGCGACGAGGAACGCCCACCACACTTGGGACCCGATGATGGTGGCGAGAATGTAGCCCAGGGGGTTGAGCGGGAACTTCAGCAGCGCGCCGCGAGCCCCGATCATGCCCAGGGTCAGCAGGAAGCCGGCGCCGGTGGCGGCGTTGCGGTTCCACTCCAGCAGCCGCGGGGTCTTCAGGTAGCCGGCCGTCTGCTGCCACGCTTGCAGGCAGTACCGGATGCGGACGCCGCCCATGGGGTCGCTCTGCCCGCCCGCCAACACGTTGGCGCCGTACTTGTAGTAGGTGGTCAGGAACATCCAGTAGGCGAGCAGCAGCCCGAGGACGACCGCCAGGAGCGAGGTGTAGACCATCTGTCGGCGAGGCATACGCATCTCGTCGGCCAGCTTGAAGCTCTCGATGCCGTAGGCAGTGCACTGGTTGAAGAAGCCGCCATGCACCAGGAAGAAGAAGTTGGTCCAGAGGCTCAGCGTTTGGATGCCTCCGCCGAACTTGAAGAAGTCGGAGCCGAAGGTGTAGAAGGGCAGCGACATCCCGTTGGAGTGCGACAGCGTCCAGACAGACGGCGTGCCGGTCTCCGCGCGGATACGCCCGTAGACCAATGCAAACAGCAGCAGGTAGGCGAAGAACGCCAGGGCGACCCAGCCGTTCATGCCCGCGGCTCGAGCGAAGAGCACCAGGAACGCGAATCCGGCGAGACCGCCAAACACCACGACGCGGCAGGTCAGCGGTTCCTCGCGCTCGCCCTCATACGCACCGATCCCCAATGCGCGCTTTACCATGGCAGCAAGCTGCCGGCGCGCCATCCAGAGCAGAAACAGCCCCGTGGCCCCGTAAGCGCCCATGCCTTGCTCTACCACAAAGGGGAACCCGGCCCGGTCGTATCCGAGCGCCGCGCCGAAGACGGCCGCCCCGTTCTCCAGCAGGTAGAAGACCCAGGTGCTGAACAGGATCTCCAACGACACCAAGTAGCCAAACCCCACTAACTCGGGCCGGTACCAGATCTGCATGCCGCTCATGGCGCTGAGCGGGCGCTCGGTGAAGACCGACCCCAGCGGATAGTACACGCCCAACGCCGCCACGTTGGGGTTGAGCGCGTGCAAGATGTTGAAGCCGTTGTAGGTGACTGCGGCGGCAAAGCCCACCCAGGTGAGCGGGTTCTTGAAGAACGGCGGCGCGCCGTCGTCGGGGCGCTCGGTCTCGGTGAGGCTGAGCGGCAGGTAGAGCAAGGGGAAGGTCAGCCGCTCGCGCTCCGTCCACTGCTTGCGCACAGCCGCCCACATGCACAACGCCGTCCACCAGTAGGCGATAAGGAACGCGCCCCAGACGGCCAGCGGTCGCGCCCACTCCCCCCAGGGCACGCCGCCAGGCGAGCCCTCATAGAAGCCGAGGATCGTCGCCGGGGAGCGCGGACCGAGCCAGTCCGGCAGGTTGGCTGCGAGTTGGCCGAGGTCGTTCTCCGGCGAGGCGAAGTAGAACGGCACCGTGAGGTAGGGGAGAATCGCCTGTGTGACGCCGACCGCCGACATGAGGCTGCCCAACCCAACGAACAGGAAGACGACGCCGATCTCCGCCCGGCTCAGGTTGAACCAGCCGCCCAGCTTCGGCAGCAACGGTCGCAGCACCAGGAAGAGCAGCAGCACCGCAATCGCCGGGATCGGCGGGATCGACTCCGTGATCTGGCAGGTGAAGGTGATCAGCTCGACCTGCCGGACCCAGAGGACGCTCAGGAAGAGCAACACCAAACCGATCAGGAAGGACCGAACCGTCAAGCCGCGGACGTAGCGGGAGGGAGGGCTCGTCGTGTCGGCGGGTGAGATCATGGGAAGGGGACTGCTACTGACGTGTCCACGACGGCGGGAGTGGTGAGTGGTGGAGTGGTGAGTGGTGGAGTGAGGGGCCGGCCGCGCACGGACCCGGCGCTACTCCATTGCTCCACCACTCCGACACTCCATGGGTCCACCGCGCCAGCGGCCTACCCGGCCACTACTTCGTTACGCAACTCGCCGATCAGTTCGACGCGGGTCTCGATTACGTCGCCGACGCTCAGGAGGCGTTTCGGGTCCACGAACTCGCCGCAGCCCGAGGGCGTGCCCGTGGAGATTACGTCGCCGGGTTGGAGCGTCATGAACGAGCTGACGTAGGCGACGGTGTCCGGCACTTTGGCGTGGAGGTGCTTCGTGTTGCTGCTCTGCCGCACCTCGCCGTTGATCGCGCAGGAGATGTTCAGGTTGTGTACGTCGGCAATCTCGTCTTTGGTGACGAGCCACGGTCCCATCGGGCCGAAGGTGTCGAAGCTCTTGCCGCGGAACCACTGCCCGTCGCCGAACTGGCAACACCGCGCGCTGATGTCCTGGAAGCAGGTGTAGCCGACGATGTAGTCGTAGGCGTCCGCAGCAGCAACCGCCTTCGCAGTCTTGCCGATGACCAGCGCCAGCTCCACCTCGTAGTCCATCCGCTCGACAAGCGGGTTGTAGACCACCGGGTCATACGGCCCAGTGATCGAGCTGGTCGCCTTGCCGAACAGCAGCGGCTTCTCCGGCAGCTTCGTGTTCGTCTCGGCAGCGTGGTCCTCGTAGTTGAGCCCGAGGCACACCAGGTTGGCGGGGTTGGGGATTGGCGCTTCGAGCTTTACGTCGGCCAGCGCCAGCGAGCAGCAGGTCTTCTCGGCCAAGGCCGACAGGTCGCCGAAGGCGCACAGCCCTTCCCGCAGCAGCCGCCGCATACACGTGGGCACGGCGCCGCCGGAAGCGGCGTTCAGATCGACGACCCGGTCGCCCGCAACCAGGCCGGTTCTTGTTCTGCCATCGTGAGTGAACGTTGCCAAACGCATATTCAGGATCCTCCTCGTGGTGACGCGCGATTGTAGTGCAAGGCAGGGGCGGGGTCAAACGGGGAGGTGGAAGCCGGGGCTGGGCGGCCAAGGCAGGAGCACCAAAGCTCCCCGGAGGCACGGGGGCAGTGGGGGTGCCCCGGGTACTGGATCCACGTCGTCGCGTGCCCCGTCGTTGCGCTTCCGCCTGGTCGCCGGCCGGGAACGCGACCCCGGTCTGCGTCTGGTTCGTTGGCGATTGGTTGACAAGCAGCTTGCCGAGGTGTATCTTGCTCAACGTAGGGACGAGATCCGCACGCCGTCGAGCGCCCCTAGCTTGAGTTCGCGCTGGTGCACGGCAGGTCTGCTCTCCTGGGTGCTTCCGCGATGAAACCGAGTGTGTACGTCGAGACATCGCTATTCAGCTTCTACCACGACCAGCGCGACGCGCCGGTTGTCATTGCCATGCGCGAGTGGACGCGCCAGTGGTGGGACGGCCCTCGCAAGCACTACGATTGCGCTACGAGCGCCGCAGTGCTTGCGGAGCTTGACGCCGGGACACTCCCTCACCGCGACGACGCTCTGACCCTGGCCCGTGAGCTTCCTGCGCTCCCCGTTGAGGACGAGACGACTGAAGTCGTGGAGGTCTGCGTCAAGCACCGAGTAATGCCCCGCGACCCACTCGGCGATGCCCTTCACCTCGCGCTTGCCTCCGTCCACAAGTTCGACTACTTGCTGACGTGGAACTGCCAGCATCTGGCAAATGCCAACAAGTTCGCCCACATCCGTCGGGTCAACAGCCTACTGGGTCTACACGTCCCAGAACTCGTCACGCCCCTGCAACTACTGGAAGGTGAACCGACTACATGACCACAACGGAAGAGGTCATTCAGGAGATCCGAGAGAGCCGGTGTCGTATGTCCGCCGAGTGCGGCCACGATGCACGCAGGTACATCGAGCATCTGAAGCGCTACAACGAGAGGTACGCGGCTGAGGTCGAGCGGTACCGGCGCCTCCACCAGACCGAGCCCGGGCAGAGGGTGCCAAGGGCGCAAGTCCCCTGCTGAGGGACTGGGCGGGCAACTGCTCACGTGGCGCGTGCACGAGCCTGGTCGCCGGCGCAAGTCAGCCGGGTGCAGCTACGGTCGGTCGTGTTGGTCAGGAGCAAGAAGGCGCAGTCGGGCGCCGCAGACGGCTTTACCTCACGTCCCAAGCAAACACGTGCGCCCCGTCTGCTCCCCAGGTGGCCTCCGGCACAAACCGGACGGCAGCCGTCTCCAGGTCGACGGCGAGGCGGACCAGGCGCTGGTAGTTGTTCTCCTCCCGCGCGACGACCTGCCAGACGCCGCTGCCCTCCGTCGCCTCGACGCGGAAGGCGCGGATCATCGGCGCGGGCACGGCAAATGGCGGCGGGTCGAGCGGGTAGTTGCACCGGGTGTCGCGGACGCGCGGGCTGAGGTTCCCCTCGAAGACAAAGCGAAGTTGGCTGACCTTCCGTTTCGCCGGGAAGGCGTACTGCACCCAGGAGCCCAGCGGCCCGCGCCAGCCGTTGTCTGCGCCGCCAATGGGCCGGTCGAGCCCGTTGCGCAGCGGCTCGGGGTCGCCCGTCGAGGCGGTCAGCTCGGCTTCCCTCGTCAGTGCGGGCAGCTCGCGGCGGTTCCACGGGAGGTAGCAGTCGTCTTCCATCAGTGTCTGCTTCAGCTCGCCGGTTCGCGTCTGGTAGACGCCGCGCGGAGTCAACCCATTGGCGACGGCGATGGAGGCCGCGGTGCCGACCGCCTGGCCGAGCAGGGCGCAAGTCGCCATGACGCGAGTGGAACTCATGGCGGCATGGGTGGCGCTGAGGTTGCGGCCGGCGAAGAGCAGGTTCTCGACGTTGCGCGAATAGAGGCACCGGTACGGGATTCCGTAGGGCGAGGGCGCGGGATGAAAGATCGTCGGCGGGCCCGGGTAGCGCATGCCGCCGGGGTGGTGATCGTCCATCGACCAGCCGCCATAGGCAACGAGGTCGTCGAAGCGGCCCTCGGCGCGGATGTCGTTCTGGGTGAGCACATGGTCGCCCACGTAGCGCCGACTCTCGCGCTTGCCAGGGAGGCAGCCCACCCAGTCCAGCACCCAATTCTCCGCGGGCGTCTTCGGGCAGTGGTTCTTGAGGTGGTCCCACACCCCGAAAGCAACCTTGAGCAGTTCGTCACGCAGCCGTTCGGTATCGTGTATCGAGTCGTCTTCGCCCCCCAGCTCGATCCACCAGAAGTTGGTGCCCAAGTCGTGCCCGCGGTGGGGCAGGTCGGCGCAGCTCAGGTACTTGTTCGCCCAGGATGGCGCGGTGAACGGCTGCGGCTTGCTGGTCTCGCGCGACTGAATCAGGCAGCTCATGCCCATGGTCTTCCGGTCGGCTTCCGCCGGCTCAATGTCTTCGTTGAACTCGGCGGCCGCTTCCCGGCCAATACGGAACTCCGCCCCCGACAGCGGCGCCAGGATGCTGTCGCCGGAGCAGTCGGCGAACACATTCGCTTCCACCGTGTGCCAGGTCTCGGTGGTTGTCTGCCAGCCCGTCACGCTCTTGATCCGGTCGCCGTCCATGTCGAGACGGTTGCAGGAGCAGTTGAGGAGCAGCGTCAGGTTCGGCTCGAAGCGCGCCTTCTCGTACAGAATGCTGTCCCAGAGCGAGTAGTTCTGAGTTGGGTTGCGATAGAGGTTCTCGCAGTGAATCTCATCGATGATCCCCGTCTCGCGGTTGTTCTCCCCCTGGGCGCCGCACACCCACATGCGGATTTCCGAGGAAGCGTTGCCGCCGAGAACCGGCCGGTCGTGCATCAGCGCGACCTTCGCGCCGTGCCGCGCCGCCGCGAGGGCCGCGCACATGCCGGCCAACCCTCCGCCGACAACGCAGAAGTCTACGGGGTGGGTTTGCTGGGGAAGCTGAGTTGGCATTTGGTCTCTCCGGGTGCTTGTTCGCAGTCCCGCATTCGCGCGGGTCCGTGCTGTTATTGCCGTCCCTCGCGTCCTTACCTCCCGCCACCGCTCGCAGCCTCCACAATCGCCTCATACGCCCACTCGTCCCATTCCGGCTCGACGCCGATGCCGTGGAGGTCGCCGTAGTTCTTGGCGATGAAGCCGCCGTGGTCGCCGCCGAAGAGCTTCACCATCTTTCGGGCTTCGGCCTCGATGTAGTCCCGGTCGCCGGTGGGGAGGACTTTCTGGATGTCGACGGGCGCCCAGAGGCAGCAGCCGAGCGACTGGAGCTTGTCGGCGAGGCGCTCGATGCCGTAGAGGGCGGGTTGGTCGAACTGGAAGGCATTGACGCCAACCTCGGCCAGGTCGTCAATGATGTCCCAGACGTAGCCGCAGGAGTGCATCAGCACGGCCATGCCGTGCTCGTGCGCGGCGCCACAGAGGCGTTGGAAGAGCGGCTTGAAGAGCTCGCGCCATTGGGTCGGGCTCACCAACAGTCGGTCCTGGATGCCCCAGTCCTCGCAGAAGGTGAGGCCCTCGGCGCCGGCTTCACCCATGCCGACGATCACCTGCTCCAGGAGCGAAGTCACCCGCTCGTGCAGTAGGTCGATCTCGGCGCGATGCAGGAGCAGGTCCTGGAAGTAGACCTCCATCTTCCGCAGGTACCGGCAGATGGCGAAGGGGAACCCGGGGATCGAGGCGACGCGGAAGCGACCGCCGTCGGCCGCGAACACCTCCCGCGCCCGGTCGAACCGGCCGGGCGCGGTGAGGTCCGGCAGCTCGTAGTCTGCCAGCAGGTCCCACGACTCCAGGGCCGGCCTGAAAATCTCGCCGCCCGCCGAGCGATCGACCAACCGATGCCACACGTTGCCCCACTCGTCGTCGTGGTACTCGACGTTTCCTTCCCTCCAGCGACGCGGCTGGTACGTCGTCGAGGGCCCCAGTCCGCAGCCTACGAAGTCGTTGAGTCGGCCGCCGTCAAACGAGAAACCGATCCGTTCAGGATCGGTCCGGTTGAGGTTGCGTTGGATGATCTCGCGAGGGGTCATGGCTTGCCTCCGCGTCTGGGGGAAGTGCGGCGCCATTGTACTGCGGCAACGGCAGACCCTCAATCCCCTTGCCGGCTGCCGCGCTCCCGCCGGATTTGGTAGAATGCCCACACTCACTTTGGGAGACTGACCCATGGCAGCAGAGCAGCCGACTCACCGAGATTCACGGATTGACGACGTAACGGGCGTGTTCAATCGAGAGTACCTGATGGAGCGCCTCGAAGTCGAGTTCAAGCGCGCGCGCCGCTACCACGAACCGCTGTCGTGCCTCTGCGTGGGGCTCGACGACTTTGCGGCGCTCAATGGGCGGCACGGCTGCGACTTCGGCGACCAGGCATTGCGCCACGTGGCCCACACGCTCTATCGGGTCGTCCGAGACGTGGACTTCGTCGCGCGAGCAGGTGACGATGAGTTCCTCGCCGTGCTGCCGAATACGCCCCTCGCCGGAGGCGTTGTCGTCGCCGAGAAAGTTCTCCGAATCATCGGCGGAGCGCCACTCGACGCACCCGACGGCCCCACGCGACTGACCGTCAGCATCGGCGGGGCACCGTACTCGCGGCTCGCGATGCGCGACGAAGTGGAACTGGTCGACGCCGCTCGCGCGCTGAGGCTGGACGCGAAGGCGCGGGGCGGCAACTGTGTCGTCGAGAGTCCGCTGCTGTAGCGCCGTAGCGGCTCGCCGAACCGCCTCACGGGGCGGGAGGCTCACCCGATCCCGGGTTCCGGGCGCGATGCCAGCGGACGACGTCGCGGTAGGGAACGTCGCCCCCGAAGAGGTCCAGCGCACTGCCGATGGTGAGATCGATCCGGCCGTCGCCCAACTCGTTGACCCGGTCGAGGTCGGCTAACGACGTGGCCCCGCCGGCGTAGGTGGTCGGTACGGGGCTCCACTCGCCGAGACTCGCCACCAAGTCTTCCTGAATGCCCTCCCGCTTGCCTTCCACATCGGCCGCGTGGACGAGGAACTCGGAGCAGTGCCGGGCAAGCGCCTCCAAGTTCGCGCGATTCACCTCGACCTCGGTGAACCGCTGCCACCGGTCGGTGACGACAAGGTACCGGTCGCCTCGCCTCCGGCAACTGAGGTCCAACACGAGCCGCTCCTTGCTGACCGCCTCCACCATCCGCCGCAGGTTGTCGCTGTCGATCCGCCCCGCGCGGAACACGTAGGAGGTCACGATGACGTGGCTCGCGCCGGCATCGAGGAACCGCTGCGCGTTGTCCGGATTGAGGCCGCCGCCGACCTGCAGCCCTCCGGGATAGGCGCGTAGCGCAGACAACGCCTCGTCCTCATTGCCCGGTCCCAACAGGATGACGTGCCCGCCGGGGAGCCCGTCCTCCCGGTACAGCCGCGCGAAGTCCGCCGCCGGCCGGTCGGCGACGAAGTTCTCCTGCACGGCCTTCGGATCCTCCTCGCGGAGCGACCCGCCGACGAGTTGCTTGACTTTGCCTTCGTGGAGGTCGATGCAGGGGCGGAATCGCATGGGCGGAACTGGAACCGAACAAGATGAATGCACATTCTACCATAGCAGCCCGCCGTGTGCTGGTGCGTCGCCGCCGCTGCCCGAACGCCCCAAGACACCGCCCAGTGCACTCCGTGCCTCAGTGGTGACTCTACCTCGCCAACTCCCCTTCCAGCGGCGGCAGCGGGTTCTCGCCCGCGCCCGTCCGGTGGTACTCCAGGAACCGATTGGCCCGGAGCAGGTTCAGGTCGTGGGCTTTGAAGCAGCGGGCGAGGTTGCGCAGGGCGTCGGCCAGGTACTGCGGTGCGGCGCCGGCGGATTGGCGCATCTGTTCCGTGGCTTCGGTCAGCGCCTTCGCCGTCTGGCCGGTTGCCAGGAAGACGCTGATCCGGGCGTTGCGGTCGCCCGCGCCGGCGGCTTCGAGCAGCTTCTCCGGGTCGCCCAGGTTGAACACCGGCACGTCCTTCAGCGGCGAGGCGGTCTCCGGGTCT
>Ga0210054_1001479_pt1 | contig 19373 bp, 15 predicted proteins | sample CryGeymeta201516_FD_185470 | JGI IMG/M metagenome (GOLD analysis project Ga0210054, IMG submission 185470) | Groundwater microbial communities from Crystal Geyser aquifers in Utah, USA - Crystal Geyser metaG 2015-16 (SPAdes) (version 2) | ecosystem: Environmental > Aquatic > Deep subsurface >... | reverse complement strand
ACATATTTCCCTTTCGTAGCCCAAGATTCTATCTTGGCTTTCGTAGATTCTATCTTGGCTTTCTATCTTGGAATTTTTGTTTCATCCATAAAACCAATCATTTAAAAAAACCAACATAGAATGTTGGGCTACAACATAATTCATCATTTTATCTCGTAAAGGTAGCCCAAGATTCTATCTTGGCTTTTTGTAGATTCTATGTTGGTTTTTTTCTCTCATCCACAAAACCAACCGCTTGCAACACCAACATAGAATGTTGGGCTACTTTATCCTCACTCGTAAAGTAACAGTTCCTACACCTCCTACCTCAACTAAATCTTTTACCCATTTAACCTTATTCACCGGCAAGGTGGCTGAGGTGCCAAAATTGCCACTGTTATCACAATAATAAATGATTGTATCCGTTCCTGATGCCTCTTGAAAAACGGTATTTATCGGGATGACATCAATAATAATAACATCATTTAAGGTCTGTGTTCCAGTGTTTTGATAGGTAATGTTATAAGTTACTATCTCGTCTGGCTTAGCAGAAGAGGTGCCACTCTTGGTCAAAATTACTTGCCCGGCTAATACCGAACCCGGTATAATAAAAACAGCCATGAAAAAACTAATTAACCCTAACCTCATCATTTTGCCTCCTTTTTCCTTTTTCCCTTTTATTACACATTTATTTTATAATTCCAATTTTACCTGATATTTTATAACCTTCTTCAGTCGTAATTAAATAAATATAAATTCCACTTGCTACCCTTTCTCCTGCATCATTTTTACCATTCCATCTAGGACTACCACTATCCGCAGGAGTCACCTCAATAGTCTTTACCAACTCCCCGGCAATAGTAAATATTCTGATGGTAGCGGTATCCGTTACCTCTGCAAATGTAATTTCATTATGAATTGCCGGTCTAAATGGATTTGGATAAACATATACCTTATATAAATCCTTGCCAAATGGAATTCCTCGTAAGGCATAAACAGAAAAATGCCATACTGGAGCGGTACAGATATTTACTGCTGTATCAATCGTTCCCCCTTCAATCTCTACCCAGTTGCTACCTTCCAAGGCATACATTTTTAAAGAGGTCTCACTTATCATTGTCCCGTCAACAATACCATCTTGATTAGCATCTGGATAAGGGATGGTAATAATTAGAGGTTTATCAAAATTTTGTGTAACTGTCCCTTGCTCATCATAAGCAGAAAAGACCCTGGTGGTAGAATCTATTCTCTGGTGGGTAGGATCATTCATTTCTGCAAAGACTATCTTTAGCTCTTCAAATAATTGTGGGGTATTAATTGGGTCGATAATAGAGATGTATGTAACCGTGGCAAAGGTCTCAGAAGGAACCTCTACCTTCGTTCTTTCATCTTCACCCTGGATTACCTGCGTAGTAGAGGTAGACTCAACCTGAATTAAAACGATTGTTTCAACTATATTTGAGCTGATAAAACGAGATACACCATCATTGTATGTTATAATTACATCACCTGGTTGGTCAACTTGACCCAAATTGCTACTATCCCCACCATTTTTTATTACTTCAGCAAATAATGAAATAGGTATCAGGATGATAAGAATAATCAGGGTAATTAATTGCTTTTCCATTAAGCTTAATCTCCAATCAAAAATTTTTGGCATGATTCAAAACTGTTCACCACAAGGTTACAGAGACACAGAGAAGAACAACCCCCTGACCCCTGCCATTTCACCAATTGTAACTACTCACCACAAAGGCACGAAGACACAAAAAGTTGATAAGTTGAATAGTTGATGGGTTGATAAGTGGCTGAATTGATAGGAAATGTTTATGAATTATGAATCTGTGTTCCTTTAACCTATAAACTCATCAACCTATCAACCTATCAACTTATGTGTTCTCCGTGGTAAATTCCTTTACCTGAGTAGTTACAATTTCACAAAAAAATAGAGACGAGAGACACCCCATCTCTATATATAATCAAGGCGAATACAGAAGTTTGCCCCTACAATTAATAATCCATCATACTCGTCATATCCCCAAAGACCAGATTTGCCTGCTCATAGGTTCCCTTAAGGGCAAGTCTCAACTCATCTGCATTTGGCACGGCAGCTAATCCCTCTTCCATGGTAATAGCTTTATTATTGATAAGTTGAGCAACAGACTGGGTTAATGTTTGCATCTTCCAGTATGTTCCTGAAGTTTCTATAATTTTTCTTATTCCGGATGTATTTCCCTTTTCAATAATATCCTTTATCAATGGATTATTGATCATTATCTCTACGGCTGCTACCCTTCCAGTCCCATCAGCTCGTTTCAAAAGCCTCTGGGATACAACCCCAACCAGAGTCATAGACAATTGTATTCGTACCTGTTGTTGTTGAGAGGACGGAAAAATATCAATAATTCTATCTACTGTTTGAGTAGCATCATTGGTATGTAGCGTAGACAGTACCAAATGCCCTGTTTCTGCAGCACTAATAGCTGTAGCCACTGTTTCCAGATCCCGCATCTCACCAATAAGGATAACATCCGGATCCTGCCTTAATGCCCGTCTGAGTGCCTCGCGGAAGGATTTTGTATCCACCTCAATCTCTCGTTGTTCTATGGTAGACATATTATCCCGATGCAAAAACTCAATCGGATCCTCAACAGTAATAATATGACAATTTTTGGTAGAATTAATTTGACCAATTAAAGCAGCCAGAGTAGTTGATTTTCCAGAACCAGTAGGTCCGGTTACCAATATCAGCCCCTGTGGTCTTGTCGTTAACTCTTCTACAGCAGGAGGCAATCCCAATGTACCTATAGCAGGAATTTCATACGGTACCATCCTGATAACTGCACCTTGAACACCCCTTTGCTTAAAGGCATTTGCCCTGAATCTTGCCACCCCTCTCAAACTATATGAGAAATCAGCATCATACGATTCTTCAAACTTCTTTATCTGATCCTCATTCATCATGGAATAAATAAGATTTTTTACATCCCCAGGGGATAATCTGGGCAAGTCAAGTTGAGTAAGTGTACCAGCAATTCTAAGTATAGGGGGTCTGGCTACCTTTAAGTATAGATCCGAAGCCTTCTTAGTTACTAATAAATTAAGGAGTTCTCCTATCTCCATCCTTTAATATCCACCTCATTAATAAATATATGATAACATATAGAATCAAATTTGTCAAGTATTTTGAAGGGAAGGGTTGATTGGTTGATAAGTTTATAGGTTGATAGGTTTATGGGTTGATTGGTTTATGAATCTGTATTCCATCAACCCATCAACCCATCAACCAATCCATCAACTTATTCCTACAAAAGCGACCCATTCATCTTGGTTAAATATCCTCTCAGTCGAAGGATTGCCTTGCTATGCAATTGGGAAATTCTGGATTCCGTAACATTCAACACCTTTCCAATTTCTTTTAAGGTTAACTTGTCATAGTAATATAAGGCAATAATCTCTCTTTCCCTTTCCGGGAGCTTATCAATGGCATCAACAAGGATGTTTCTTATATCCTCTTTTTCTGCCAATACATCCGGACCTTTTTCCGGAGAGCTTTCAACCATATCCATAATCGTCACTTCATCGCTATCATCTTTTAAGTACCATACATCTTCTAATGAAACAAGGGTAGTAGTACTTGCCTCCTGAATAAGCTTGAAAAGCTCGTCCATAGAAATATTCATTGCCTCTGCTACCTCTTTATCAGTTGCAGATCGTTCAAGTTTATACTCAAGGGATGCGTAGACATCCTCTAATGCCTTTGCTTTTTGCCGCAGTGTTCGGGGAACCCAATCAAGATGCCTGATTTCATCAATTATTGCCCCTCTGATTCTGGTTGAGGCATAGGTTCTAAACTTTGTTCCTTGATTGGGGTCAAATTTTTCAATAGCATCCATCAATCCAAGAATTCCATAAGAGAGCAAATCTTCAAAATCAACATGAGGAGGCATACTGATTGCAACTCGACCAGCAACATATTTGACTATTGAAGCATGCATCAATATTAGTTCTTCACGAATCATCGGATCTTTTGTCCGTTTATATTCCTGCCATAACTCTTCTTCAGTCTTTGGTGCTGGCATGTTCATATCTCCTCTGTCTTATCCTCATCATTCACTATCCATGTGCGAAGGGCTAAAGCAATTTGTTCAGCCTGCTCAGGGACATAGGGTTTTTCTTCATCCTTCCATGATTGCATTGTAAGGTTTTCTTCTGCCTTTATCGTTGGCCATTCTTCCTCTTTCCCAATCTGATCTGGAACAATCATAGGCATGGTATACTCTATTTCTTTATCAATAAAAAGATAGGCTAATTGAGGCACATGTTTTTTTAAGATTGATCCAAGTATCAGTGATACACAAAAAAAGATACCAAATGTAAATATTGCTCGCCCAAGAACAATTAATAATATCTCTGCCCCCTGCATACTTCCAATGAATTTTATACAGGTAAACACACCCATCAAAAGGGCTGCAAAAAACGAGATGATCAGGCTTGTAATAATAACAATTCTCATTTGGACTATCCTTAACCATATATAATAGCACATTTTTTTGTGATTTGCAAGAAAAAATTAAGCGTTGCCAGATAACTTGTGTTATTCCAATTAGTTATGATTATCATCAATGTATAGAGGTAAAGCGTGCCTTGTCTCTACGATCGTCCCCCCTGAAACAACCGACTAAAAAAGCCTTTTTCCTTATGCTTTTCTTCCTCCATTCCTGCCAATTTATTCCTGATATGGGAAATGCAGCTTGCTGCCTTAGAATCTGGATAAGTAACAAGAAATGGGGACTGTTCATATACCGATTTTCTAACTAAGGCATCCTCCATAATGTATCCCAACCTTTCTATTTTTAGCCCAAGAAATTGCTCAGCAATATTTACTATTTTATCCGAAACCTTTTTCCCTTCGATAATATTCTTGATACGATTAACCACCAGCCCTACCTTAACATTCTCATTTTTAGCAGACATAGCCTTGATCATGCCATAGGCATCAGTAATAGAGGTTGGTTCAGGTGTGGTTACCAGAATAACCTCATCTGCAGCATCGATAAAAGCCAGCACATTTTCGGATAATCCTGCGGATGTATCAATAAATATCAGATCAAACAATGATAGCAGGGAATCAAAGCTCTCAATAAACTCTTTTCTTTTCTTTGTCCCCATATTTGCCATTTTGGGCACACCAACAGCACCGGTAATTACCCTTATGCCACATGGACCATGAGCAATCACCTCAAGCAGGTCCTTTTCCCCTGAGAGGACATGGGAAAGGTTATATTTTGGAGGGGGAATAATTCCCATAATAATATTTACATTGGAAAGCCCAAGGTCTGCATCCATTATCAATACCCTTTGCCCCATCATGGAAAATGAAATGGACAGATTTGAGGCTAAGTTAGTTTTTCCTACCCCGCCCTTGCCGCTGGTGACGGTTATTATTTTACATTTAACGCCATCCTGAACACTTATCTGCTGCTTTTGTCGAACCAATTCTCTAAGTTTTTCTGCTTGATCAGCCATGAATACACCTCACTGCATTATCATCTTCGCCAATTTATTAGCATCCGCTACCTCAATATCCTCAGGTACATTTTGTCCGGCAGTAACATAAGCTACACCTTGCGGAATCTGACTCAGGACATTAACAATTGTTCCTGCCCCAACAGCTTCGTCAAGTTTAGTAAAGATTACCTTGTGAAAGTTTATCTTCTTGAAGTTTTCTATAATATCCATCAACTCTCGATATTTGGTTGTAGCACTAAGCAATAAATTTACCTCCATCTTATATCCTGCGGTATCAATAAAGCTCTTTAGTTCTGCCATTTGAAGGCTATTTTTCTGTGAGCGGCCTGCTGTATCAATGAGAATAAGGTCATAATCAGCATAAGATGCTACGGCTTCCTTAAATTCTCCCGGGGAAAAGGCTACTTCCAATGGAATACTTAAGATATCTGCATAAGCCCTCAACTGTTCTACTGCGGCTATTCGATAGGTATCTACCGTAATTAATACCACCTTTTTGTTTTTATTAAAGGCAAAATCAGCAGCCAACTTGGCTATGGTGGTGGTCTTGCCTACACCGGTTGTGCCAATCAAGATGACTACCTTGGGTATGCCCGGCACAAGCTGAATGGGTCCAGAGACCCGAATCAATCCAGCCAGATGGGTTCTTACCCTCATCTCTAAAAATTCTTCATCATCTATCAGCCCACCGGGCGACTCAGTAATTATCCGTTTGACCAGCCGTTCTGCTAACTCCTCACCTATTTCACTCTGAATGAGTTTCATGTAAAGATTGCCTGACCTTCCTGGATACACATTCATCTTGTTGTTATTTTCACCAACTAAGGTATCTACTCTGGTTCTTATCTCTCGCAACTCTTTTTGGAGCAAATTGGCTATATCTGACTCTGCCAGAGGTGCTCTTTCTTTTATTAGAGAGGTCTCTTTGGGTTTTATTTCTATCCTGTTTGTCAGAGGGGAAACAATTGTAGCATTGGGTTGTGATATAGCTGATTTTGATGATGGAATGTTTACTGCCCTGCTCATTCCAATTGATGGAGACGCGGGCAGGGATGCTGGTGCCTGCTTGATTACCGGTCTCATTGGAAGTGCAGCCGTCACCTCAACCATCTTTTTCCCAAGAAAGCCAAATAATCCGCCATACCGAACATGACGATGACTAACTAACAGGGCATCCTTGCCCAGATCAATAGTCATTTTGAGAAGGGCTTGTTGTAGCGTTTCAGCCTCATAAGTCTTATATTTCATCATCGATATCCCCCCCTTTTTTTACTATACTGTATTTCCTCAACTGCCATTCCGGGCTACTGTGTGATTTCACTTTTCACTTTTTACTTTTCACTTAACTGTGAGGAATCTTCTTGATTTTCAGCCCGTTACCCTGATAACTACTGTCTTATCCTTTATCTCCGTCAGGCTGTCAATCTTTGTGATAGCTGCCCTTAATTTTCCCTCTTCTGCCTCATGGGTAAGCATGATGATAGGCACAAATTCTCCCCGTTCTTTTTGAATACATGAGGCAATACTGATACCATGCCCTCCCAATATTCCGGCAATATCAGCCAATACCCCTGGACGATCCTCTGCTGTAACCCTGAGATAATATTTCGAGCTTATGCTATCTGCCTTCCGAACCTTGATTTTATTCCCTTCCATCAATAGAGGTGCCAACCCTTTCCTTTGATGTGCCAGCATAATTAGATCGCCTATAATCGCTGATGCTGTGGGAAGTTGCCCGGCACCCTTGCCATAGAACATCATTGGACCAACCATATCCCCAATCAGGTAGACTGCATTAAAGACATCATGGACAGAAGCCAACAAATGATCTTGTGGAATCATGGCTGGATGGACTCGTACCTCTATTTCATTTGCAGACAATCTCTTAGCAATACCAAGCAGCTTGATAACAAAACCCAATTCCTTTGCATAATCTATATCCTGCTTAGTTATTCGGGTAATTCCTTCAATGCTGATATTATCTAAGGGTATATGCCCACCAAACGAGATAGAGCTCAGGATACTCAACTTATGAGCAGTATCTATCCCATCTATATCAAAGGCAGGATCTGCCTCAGCATATCCATTTGCCTGTGCCTGCTTCAATGCCTCTGAAAACTCAAGCCCTTCTTCAGACATTCTGGTAAGAATGTAATTACAGGTACCATTAATAATTCCATATACCTCCTGAATCTCATTTGCCACCAACCCTTGGGTTATAGAGGATATAAGTGGAATGCCACCGCCAACCGATGCCTCAGCATAAAAAGCCACCTGACACTCAGCAGCTGTTTGAAATATCTCTTCCCAATATTTTGACAGAAGTGCCTTGTTTGCGGTAACAATATTCTTACCTGCACGCATGGCAGAAAGGACAATTGTCCGTGCAGGCTCATACCCACCTATAAGTTCAATTACCACATCAATATCATTTGCCCCAATTATTTCTTCCGCTTTAGTAGTAAGCAATCCTGTCCCCACAACAACCCCTCTGGATGTTGTAATATCAAGGTCAGCAATCCGTTTCAGGCACAATCTTACCCCTGTTCTTTTTTCAATCAAACCAGCACTCTTCTGAAGTATCTTTACCACCCCGGCACCAATTGTGCCAAATCCAATTAAACCAATATTTAGCTGCATTTTCTATTTTTTCCTCCTATTTACATGAGTAGTTACATAATACCATTTTATTTATATTTAGTCAATCACTTTTTTGGGATAATAAAGCAGCAATTCTCATTATGGATTTTCAGATTCACCACAGAGACACGGAGGCACGGAGAATAATTTAAAAAACAAGCTGACGGAATGCAAATTTTTATAAATTCACAGAATAATGCTTCAAATTTCCAAAAATCTGCGTTCAGCCACATTCAAATAAGAGATTTGTCCTTCGATTTTCCTCTGTGTCTCCGTGTCTCCGTGGTGAGTTGTTATGTGTTTATGCGGTAAAAATGTCATAATTAGAATTGCTGGCCATGCGATAAATTTATTTGACTTTAACCAGTTCCTATGCTATAATTATATAATTACTCGGCTGTACCGGAAGAAATGCCTATCGCAAATGAGTAGGAGGATGCCGATGATTGAAAAACAAATTGGGCAGTTACTCGTTGATGCAGGGATAATCACTGAAGAACAGTTGCAAAAGGCATTGAGAATACAAAAAAAGGAAGGCTATAGGCTTGGTCGAGTTTTAGTAGGATTAGGGTTTGTTTCAGATGTGACCATGATAGAATTTTTGAGTCATCAGGTAGAGCGTATGGTGGAAAGGTGTGAGCAGAAACATCCTGAGCTTTTTCAAAAAGAGCATGTTCCAACAATTACTCAAAAGCAGACAACCCATACTTATTCTAAGCATCCAGACCTGATGCTTTCTCGTTTAGCATTAGAACAGGATGCTGGTAAGCGAATTGATGCATCTAATCGAAGGTTAGAGATGGCGAATGAATCTTTTCAGAAACAAAACTATGATGAGGTTTTTGCGAATGCATATTTAGCCATCCATCATCTTGCTCAGGTGGCTAAGTATTTGGATAATTATATAGGGTTTCGAGAGCATGAGATGGAAGGCATGAAGTTTGTCCATACTGGAAGAACAGGAATTGGTCAGGTGCATAGAATTCCGGTTGTTTCGGAAAAGCCCTATCAAGGGAAGCAGGATGGTGTTGATAAAAAGAAGGCAACTCAGACACTTGAAACAGCACAGGATTATTTTACAAAGGTTAAAACAGCCTTTGCAAAAGAAATGCAGAAGTATGATGAAGAAAGTTGATGAGTTTATAAGTTGATAGGTTTATAGGTTAAAGGAACACAGATTATAAGCCTATAAATCCTTCCCTTTCCAACCCATCAACTATTCAACTTATCAACCTATCAACTTTTTGTGTCTTCGTGGTCAGTAATTATGTCGTAATATAAAATTAGAACTACATTAGTTCCAGAGGAGAGTTTGTAATGTCAAGTACAGTTATTATCGGTGCCCAATGGGGTGATGAGGGCAAGGGAAAGATTATTGATATTTTTGCACAGGAATCAGATATTATTGTTCGGTATCAAGGGGGAAATAATGCTGGGCATACCATTATTATTGATAAAAATGAATTTATTCTCCATTTAATTCCATCTGGCATTTTGAGAGAAAATAAGATTTGCGTTATTGGTCATGGGGTTGTTCTTAATCCGGAGGCATTCTTAAAGGAGTTGGAATACCTGAAGGAAAAAGGGATAAGTGTTAAGGGCAGGGTATTTATCAGTGAAATGACGCACATGATCATGCCGTATCATCTTCATCTGGATTCTGCATCTGAAAAGGAATACAAAATAGGCACAACCATGCGCGGGGTAGGTCCTGCTTATGAGGACAAAATAGGTCGGCATGGAATACGGGCAATTGACCTATTGGATAGGGATGTGTTTGAGGAAAAATTAAAGAGAAATCTGATGATGAAGACTTACAAATTAGGGGATAGCTTTGATTATAAAAAGATCAGCGAAGAATATCTTGCATTTGGCGAGATACTAAAGGGATATATTAAGGATACTGCTCTTTTTCTGTTTGAGGCATTAAAGGAAGGAAAAAAGATTCTTTTTGAAGGGGCACAGGGTACGCTTCTGGATGTTGATTATGGCACCTATCCTTTTGTAACATCATCCAATGCCTCGGTTGGCGGGGTGTGTACAGGCACAGGAATTCCACCTAATAAACTCGATAAAATAATAGGCATAACAAAGGCTTACTCTACCAGGGTTGGAGAGGGTCCATTCCCAACAGAGCTACATGGGGAGTTTGGAGAAGATATGAGAGAAAAGGGGAATGAGTATGGTGCTACCACAGGAAGACCTCGAAGATGCGGCTGGTTTGATGCGGTTGCCTTAAGGTATTCTGCCAGAATAAATGGCTTTAATAGCCTTGCTATCACCAAACTTGATGTCCTTTCTCATCTTGATACAATAAAAATATGTGTTGGCTATAAATACAATGGGCAAATTATAAAGGATTTTCCATCTTCCTTAAGTATTTTGAATGGTTGTGAACCAGTATATGAAGAGTTGCCTGGATGGAAACAGGATATTGCCAATGTTAAGTCTTTTGATGAGTTTCCAACTCAGGCAAAGGATTATCTGAAAAGATGCAGCGATCTGGTGGAAACACCAATTGAGCTTGTGTCTGTGGGGGCAGAACGGAGTCAAACAGTATGGGTGTAACCTCGTTTATGGACTAAGGACAAGCCTTCTGCTTGGAGGTCTAAAGCCCTCCGCTACATTTATTATAAATATTCGACCTGTGCAACCGGAATTTCTTCTCGCAGAGACACAAAGCACACAAAGGACAGAAAAGAAGAAAAATCTCATATGTCTTTGTGATCTCTGTGGCTTTGCGAGAAGAAATAAGCGAGCCTTGTGAGCTTTGCGTAATCTTTGCGTTCTTTGTGTTAAAAAACTCGCTTGCACAGATCGTAAATATTTATGGTTGGGTGCTTATCCGCTATTTACAAGGAGGAGAGAATAATTATGCTGAATGAAAAGATGACCAATATAGGACAAGCTGCTCTAAATGGAAAGGATATTACTGATAAGGAAGCTATCTCTCTGATCAAGGCACCACTCTATGAGCTTCTTTTTTGGGCAAATGCTGTGCGAACCAAGTTCAAAAAGGATAAAATAGACACATGTGCAATAATCAATGCCAAGAGTGGTAAGTGTCCGGAAGATTGTAAATTCTGTGCCCAATCCTCTCATTATTCAACGGTTGTTCAAAGCTATCCCCTTGTTGAAGAGGAAAGGATATTAGAGACTGGACATTATGCTGGTAAGGTTAAGGCTAAAAGATTTGGGATAGTAACCAGTGGACAAAGGCTTTTGGATGAAGAAATCGATAAGATTTGTAGAGCCATTAAGCGATTAAATCGGGTGAGTACTGTCCTTCCCTGTGCATCTTTGGGCAAATTAACCATAGATTATGCAGAGAGGCTTAAGGAAGCAGGTCTAAATCGTTACCATCACAACCTTGAAACCTCAGAAAAATTCTTCCCCAATATTTGTACTACCCATAGCTATGCAGAACGAATAAGCACAATAAAGATTGCTAAGGATGCAGGGTTTGAGGTCTGTTCAGGCGGGATATTTGGGCTTGGAGAAACATGGGATGACAGGGTGCAATTGGCCATGACCTTAAGGGAACTGGGTGTTACCTCTATCCCATTGAATTTTCTGAACCCTATTCAAGGTACCCCTCTGGGTGAAAATAAACTTCTCTCGCCACTTGAAGCCTTGAGAATAATCGCTATCTTTCGGCTTATTCATCCAAAACAAGAGATACGGATAGGCGGGGGACGGGAGATAGTTTTGAGGGATATTCAAAGCTGGATTTATTATGCTGGAGCCAGCGGCATAATGATTGGTAATTATCTAACTACCACTGGAAGGGCACCAGAGGAGAATTTGCAGATTATAAAAGACCTTGAATTAACCGTAGATGAGTAAGGTAGTAATTATTACCGGGGCATCAAGGGGACTGGGGGCAAGGCTTGTCCAATACTTTAGTGATGCTCAGTTTTCTGTGGTAGTTAATTACAATAAAAATAAGACAAAAGCAGAAGAAATAGCTCAAAGATTAATGGAAAATGGCAGGGAAGTAAAGGCAATCAAGGCTGATGTGTCAAAGCCATGCGAAGTAAATGCCATGATAGATATGGTGTTATCATCATGGGGCAGAATAGATGTGCTGATAAATAACGCTGGCATGGTCAATGATAACCTGCTAATTAAAACCTCAGATAATTCATGGCAAGAGATAATAACTACCAACCTGTCTGGTACCTTCATATGTATACAGGCTGTAGCCGAGGTAATGTCCAAACAATGCGATGGGCATATCATCAATATTTCATCAATTTCCGGAATACGAGGACAAAAAGGTCAGTCAGCCTATGCAGCATCAAAGGCAGGCATATTGGGGCTAACAATGTCTGCTGCTAAAGAACTTGGAGAATATAATGTCAGGGTAAATGCTGTTCTGCCCGGCTACCTTTTGACTGATATGGGTGCATCTGCGGTCAAAGCAAAAGAACAGGCAAAAAAGATGAGTGTTTTGCACAAGCTCTCAAGTTTGGATGAGACCGCTTCTTTTATCGTCAATCTTAGCCAGATGACTGGTATCTCTGGGCAGGTGTTTAGCTTGGATAGCAGGGTTTGCGGGTGGAGGACGGATTTTCCAATTCGTTAAATGACAGATGTTTCGGTGCCTGCGGGGACAAAAACAGATAGCAAACATAGAAAAAGCTGAGTGAATTAAAAAATCTCTAATATTAGGAGTTATCAATGCCAACATTACAATTCAAAGGCAAGAATATCATCTGGAATCATCATCTTTCCATACCTTATCATACACTGAACGAGGTGGAACATCTACATTTCCAACCGGAAAAGGCGAATGGCAATCTTATCATCGAGGGAGACAATCTCCTTGCTCTGAAATCCTTGCTTCCGCAATACGCAGGAAGAGTAAAATGTATTTATATTTATCCGCCGTATAATACGGGAAATGAAGGCTGGGTTTATAACGACAATGTCAACAATCCTATGTTCAAGGAATGGTTGGGCAGGGAAGTGGGAAAGGATGATTTGACACGGCATGATAAATGGCTCTGTATGATGGTGCCAAGATTGAAACTGCTGAGGGAATTGCTGGCGGAGGATGGGGCGATTTTTATTAGCATTGATGATAATGAGTTGAAAGACTTATTACAAATAATGGATGAAATCTTTGGTGAGAAAAACTTTAGAAATATAGCTATTATTCGTCGTGGTATTAAAAGTGTTCAGGCACAATTTGAAACAGTTGATCGGTTAAATTATGGCTGTGAATATGTTGCAATTTATACCAAAGATGAAGACTTCAAGTTTACGAAATTTGAAATTGAATTAGAAAACGGGAAAGATGGTAGTTGGAATAATCATTGGCGAGGGACTGATCGCCCTTCAATGAGGTATGAAGTATTTGGTATAACTCCAGAGACAGGACAATGGAGATGGGGAAAGGGACGGAGTTTAGTAGCTATTGATAATTACAACCAATTGCTTGATGAGTTAAATAAAAAACCAAAAACGATAACACAGGAAGAAATAGATAATTGGTATAAAAAGTATATATCAGAAAATGGAGATGACATTGATCTTTTACGACTTTCTTTAAATGGGAAACCGGAACATTATATAGCCCCATCTGAAAGTAAATTAGCAAGTACACACTGGAATGATTTAAAACCTAGTGGAAGTAGTCAAGTTAAAGCTATCTTCGGCAAAAAGGTATTCGATAATCCAAAATCCATTGATTTGGTAAAAAGAGTTATACAATTTATTGAAGGCAATAAAAAAGATTCAATAGTTCTCGACTCCTTCTCCGGTTCCGGCACCACCGCCCACGCCGTTATGGACTTAAACAAAGAAGACGGCGGCAACCGCAAATGTATTCTCATTCAAATGTCCGAATCAACAGCGACCGAGCCTGATAAAAATATCTGCAAAGACATTACCCGCGAACGAGTAAAACGAGCCATTGAAAAATATGGTTACGATTCCGGCTTTCAATATTTCAAGGTTGGTATTCCTATTGACGCCGAGACCCTGCTTTCCGGCAACCTGCCAACATTCAATCAATTTGCTGAATATGTGTACTACCTCTGCACAGGAGAAAGTCCCAAAAACAAATCTGCCATTAACGAAGAATCCTGCTTTGTGGGTGAACATAGCAATTTCGTCATCTATCTTGTTTATAAACAGAATTTTGATGAGCTAACTCGCATGGCACTTAATTTAAGCCTTGCTGAAAATATCACTGCCAAGCACCCGAAGAAAAAAATCATCGTTTACACCCCGGCTTGTTTTCTTGAAGAAGACTACATGAAAGAGAAAAACATTGATTTCGTAGGTATACCATACAATCTCTTTCATCGATTGGGGGTGTAGCGTGTTTCTAAAAGATTATCAGGTCAAGGTTGTATCCGAACTCAAATCATTTTACGGCAAAGCAAGAGAAACCAAGGATGCTTTCGATACCGCCAAAAAGGCATTGCCTATCGAGATGCGGCATGTCCTGAATTGGGTACAAACGACATTTCAGACAGTGGTCAAGGAATACAAAGACCGCTGCACTAACGGACTTGGTGAATACTATCCCCGTATCATTATGAAAGTACCAACTGGTGGCGGTAAGACACTTCTTGCGGTGGAAGCTATCCGCGAATATCAAAACATCTTTGCCCGTAAACGATGTGGGCTTGTTGTGTGGATTGTTCCCAGTGAAACGATATATTCCCAAACTGTACAGAAACTCCGTGACAAGGCAAACCCCTTGAGGCAACTCCTTGATCAGGCAAGTGGAAACAAAACCCTGATTCTGGAAAAAGGGCAACGGCTTACCATACATGATATTGAGGAAAATCTGGTTATCTTGTTTGTAATGATTCAATCCATCAGCCGTCAAAACGGAAAAGAAGCCCTCAAGGTATTTCAGGATTCAGGTGGATTTGAGAGTTTTTTTCCACAGGATAACCGCTATGACCTTCACGCAGAACTGAAAAAAAATTGCCCAAACCTTGATGATCTACCAGCAGTGTTTGGACATATTGTAAAAACAAGTCTTGGAAATGCTATTCGTCTTTCTAAACCATTTATCATCATTGACGAAATTCATAAAGTTTTTTCTGATATGGCACGAAAAACCATTGATGGACTCAATCCTGAAATGGTTTTGGGACTTACTGCCACACCAAAAACGGAAATGAATATTCTTGTTACCATTACCGGGCTTGAACTAAAAAATGAGGATATGGTCAAATTAGATATGCACATTATCCCACCTTCTGGTCGCAAAGAAGACGACTGGAAAACAATGCTGCAAGAAATCAAAGAGCACAGGGACAAGCTTGAAAAAAAGGCTATTGAGTACAGACAAAGCTCAGGGCTTTACATTCGTCCTATAGCGTTGATTCAAGTTGAGTCAACAGGAAATGATCAACGAGGTAAAGATACTGTCCACAGCTTGGATGTCAAGGAGTTTCTTGGCAAACTTGGAATAAACTCGGATGAAATAGCTCTTAAGACCAGCTCTCAGAATGACATTGAAGATGTAAACCTTTTTGCTTTGGATTGTAATATCAGATATATCATCACTAAATATGCCTTGCGAGAGGGTTGGGATTGTTCATTTGCTTATATTCTTGGTATTATTCCAAATGTTAATTCAGATAACGGGCTTACTCAACTTGTTGGTCGAATCCTTCGCCAACCCTTTGCCAGAAAAACGGGTGTACCTGAACTTGATGAAAGTTTCGTTTATTATTCCAAAGGTGATACCCGGTCAATTCTTGAGAAAGTAGATGCCGGATTCAAAAGAGAGGGACTGGAAGATCTTGTTCCCAAAATTAAAGTTAGTGATAATGAAATGATTAACAAAACAAAAACAGTGAAAATTCGCAAGGAGTTCAGAGAATATGATAATGTATTTTATCTTCCTATCTGGGTGATGATAGGCAAGGGTAACAAAAAACGGTGTTTTTCTTATGAACTTGACATTAAACCATTTATCGATTACTCGTCATTCACCATTACCAATGAGGTCATAAAACGGTTAGAAGACTCTTTCAGTGATGAAACAAAAGAACGGCGATCAATTATTGTAACTTTGGATGTAGAAAGCAAGGTTTCTACAAAGTACGAACATTCAGAAATTAACCAAATGAAAGAAATCAACATTGATTATTTAACCCGGCGATATGCTGAATTGATGGAAAATCCATTTTATGCCCGAAAAATAGCCTCATCTCACACTGAAATACTTATTAAAACTATCGGTAATGAAAAGGTTGAAGAGAATTTTGGCTATATATCGGCATTTCTATATAATTTGCTTTTAGAAGTAAAGCTAAAGGGAGAAGAAAGCCTTTTTATAGGCTATCTCAATTCTAATAAAATAGTCCTTGCGGTATCAGATATTAAAGAACTCGGATTCAGGATTCCCAGTGAAGAAAATATTGTAGTCGGACGGATGCCTAACCCGTACAAGTATTATCTGTTTGAAGATGTTGAACTTTTTTCAATGAATAGTCTTGAACGAAAAGTTGGTGATATTCTTGATAAACAGGAAAAAATTCTCTGGTGGTTTCGTAATAAAGTTTCAAGGGGTTGGTACTCTATTCAAGGATGGCAAAAGTACAGGTTATGTCCAGATTTTATTGCTGCCAGAAAAAACAATAACAATGAGTTAGAACTTGTTTATATTCTTGAAAGCAAGGGTGAGCAGTTAATCGGAAATCCTGACACTATTTACAAACAGAAAGTCTTGAATATCATGACTGAGCAGAAAAAGCAAAAAGCTATTTGTCATTATGAACGGATGGGATTTGGACAAATTAATGATAATGTGGAATTTTATCTCGTGGAACAAGGCAAGGAAGAAGAGGAGTTAAGGAAGTATTTCAAATAGAAGCATAAATTGTCTAATATTTTATGTCCCACTTGAGTATACACACAACAATAAACTATTGTCCTATAAAAAAATGATTAATCAAGCAAAAATTCATCTTAAAAATATTTTTGGATACGAAGAATTTCGACCACTTCAGCGGGAAATTATTGAGAATATCCTTAAACGAAGGGATACACTGATTATCATGCCCACTGGTGGTGGGAAATCTCTGTGCTATCAGATCCCTGCATTGCTATTTGAGGGATTAACCGTTGTTGTTTCTCCGTTGATTTCATTGATGAGCGATCAAATTGGACAACTGAGAGAGCTTGGCATTAAGGCTGTTGCCTTAAATAGCATCATATCATATTCAGAGTATCAGAATAATATAGCCTGTATTATGAAAAATGAGGCAAGGCTGGTGTATCTTGCCCCTGAAACCTTATTGATGCCAAAAACATTAGAGATATTATCGAACAGAAAGGTGGATTGCATAGCCATTGATGAGGCACATTGCATCTCAGAATGGGGACATGATTTTCGTCCTGAATACAGGAAAATTGTTGGGGTTCGGCTACAATTTCCCAAAGCCGTTTGTGTGGCATTAACAGCTACAGCAACGCCGAGAATACAACAGGACATAAAGGATTGCCTGCATTTTGAAACATCCAATGAGTTTATTGCCAGCTTTAACAGGGAAAATCTCTTTCTCCAGATTGTTCAAAAAATCAATCCTGTTAAGCAAACGATTGAATTTCTTGAAAAATTTCCAAATCAGTCAGGGATTATCTACTGTTTAACCCGTAAAGAGGTGGATGGACTGGCTGGAGTGTTAAAAAATGCAGGCTTTTCCGTGAAGCCATATCATGCTGGGTTATCTGATGAAGAAAGGCATCAGAATCAAGAGCTTTTTATCAGAGATGACATTCAGATTATGGTGGCAACCATTGCCTTTGGGATGGGAATAAATAAGCCCAATGTTCGTTTTGTCCTGCATTATAATCTGCCCAAAAATATTGAAGGTTATTATCAGCAGATTGGACGGGCAGGAAGAGACGGTTTGAGGGCAGATTGTCTTTTGTTATTCAGCTATGGGGATATTATTAAAATAAAATATTTCATTAACCAGAAGGATGAAAAAGAGCAACGCATTGCCAATATTCATCTCAATGCCTTGGTTGGATTTGCGGAAACCAATGAATGTCGCCGTATTCCCTTGCTGAGATACTTTGGTGAGCAATATTCATTGCCCTCTTGTGAGATGTGTGATAATTGTTCATCACCAGAGCACGAACTTGTTGATATTACTATTCCAACTCAAAAATTTTTATCATGCGTAAAACGCACAGGTGAATTGTTTGGAACAAGTCATATCATTGATGTTCTGCGGGGGTCAAAATCCCAGAAAATCATCAACTTCAACCATGATAAATTATCCACCTATGCTATTGGCATGGAATATTCAAAACAACAGTGGTTTTATTTATCACGGCAATTCCTTCAAAAAGGGTTATTGAGGCAGGATATGGAGTTTGGTGGCCTGCGGCTTACCCCACAGGCATGGGAGGTGCTGCAAGGAAAGAACCATGTTTTTGGAATGTTAGAGGAACAAAAAGATACTTATACTCGGGGCAAGAAGGAAGAGTACGACTATGATAAGGTATTGTTTGAGCAATTGCGACAAAAACGCAAGGAGTTGGCTGACAAAACCAGCGTTCCACCCTATGTCATTTTTCCTGATAAAACGCTAATTGAAATGGCAACATTTTTCCCACAATCAGGGGAGGCTTTGTTTCAATTGCATGGGGTTGGAGCCATAAAATTTGAAAAATATGGCAATATTTTCCTTGAATTACTCTGTCAATATTGCCAGACACATCATATTGAAGAGAAGTTTAAGCTAATAAAGGCTGTTTCATTTGTTTCCTCTGAGAAAATTGGAAAACACAGGCATATTCTTGTTGGCGAAGGGTTTAATTCCGGGAAATCCATTGAAGAACTTACAGCCGAGTTTTCCGTTAAACCAAATACTATTATTAGTCATTTGTATAAATATATAACAGAAGAGGGCTCTTCACTCCGCTATAGTGATGAATTTCTTACCCTTTTAACCATTTCCCCTGAGCAAAGGGAGGCAGCCTTTAACGCATTTGACAGAATGGGTACTGAGCGATTGAAGCCGGTTTTTGATGCCTTAGACGGACAGGTGAGCTATGATGAGCTGCATCTTCTCAGATTGTGGTTTCTGGTGGGGAAAACCGGGGACATCGCTCGTTTTTGATAATTCGTAACTACTCACCACAAAGGCACGAAGACACAAAAAGTTGATAAGTTGAATAGTTGATGGGTTGATAAGTGGATGAATTGATAGGAAATGTTTATGAATTATGAA
>Ga0210054_1001476_pt1 | contig 19420 bp, 13 predicted proteins | sample CryGeymeta201516_FD_185470 | JGI IMG/M metagenome (GOLD analysis project Ga0210054, IMG submission 185470) | Groundwater microbial communities from Crystal Geyser aquifers in Utah, USA - Crystal Geyser metaG 2015-16 (SPAdes) (version 2) | ecosystem: Environmental > Aquatic > Deep subsurface >... | reverse complement strand
CCTTTATCCCTTACAATCCCCATAGGTTCCGCTCTCCGAAGGTTCAGTCCAACAAGGTTTATCTGCCGCCAACACACGTCGCGGGTTGAACAAGTTTGGGCGGGGCGGCAGATAAACGCTATTCGTTCGATGCCGACGCGGCCCGCTGTTATGCGCAGCTCTCCACAAAGGCCCGAGCGGCAGGGAAGGAGTTCCCCACGCCAGATGGCTATATCGCTGCAATTGCCAGCGCCAAGGGGTTCATGGTCGCCACCCGCGACACAAGCCCTTTTGCAGCCGCAGGCATCCCAACTATTAACCCTTGGAATAGCCAATGACCTGTGCGAAAAAACCCGTCGGTCAAGGCCCGTCGATCGACCAGTCGAATACGCTCATTTCTTCTCCCGCAACACGGCAATATTTCCGCGCTGCTCGGTTGTTGTCATATCTAAAGGGATTAACCCCGCAAAGTTCCCCCAATAAAAAACGGACCAACCTAACAGGTTGATCCGTTTATATAAATTGGTAGCGCGATTGGACTCGAACCAACGACCCCCACCATGTCAATTTAAGAACTATTAGTGCTCCCAAAGAGGCTCTCTAATCATCACAGCCCACAGAAATAAAAACCCCGGGGCATCTAAGATGCGCGGGGGTATGTTGATTTGTTATATGACGGCTTGTGCAGCAGCATTGAGAGCCCTGTGCATTCCGATATGCAGACTTCCAAGTTTTGGAGTTTGCCCATGGGATGGGTTGGGCGGCACGGAAAAAAATATCTCGCTCCACGGTAGTTCAACCATGTTGCGGAGATCAAATTTCGTGTCGTATGACAAACCGGCGACTTCGTAGGCAGTTTTGTTTTCTGCTTTTCGAATTGCAAATTCACCAGCATTCAATCGATCAACCTTATGCGATGTCCCGTAAGCAACTTTCACCGTATGCCCATCTTCGTATTCTGTAACAGAAACAACGAGGGCTGGACGAGGCTTCGGTCCTGGAACATCCCTGGGGCGTTGCGGGAAATGGCACCAGACAATATCTCCTGGGTTAGGCAATTCCCACATGATCTCTCCTTAAAGCAAAGATCGCGTGCTCATTACCTTGCCCTTCGGCAGAATTGGTTCCGCAGCCTTTCGAATGCGATTGATGCCCCCAACTGTAAGTGGGCCATCATCAATCTCGTAGGCAGGAAGAACCTCTTTTGCAAAACGGGAAATGGCGAGATGCACCACCATTGTTTCACTTACATCCATTTCATCAGCCAGCGCCTTTAGGGTTTCTCTCGTCACCCCATAAGGAGAGTCTTTAGATTTGAATTTCAGAAGCAAATTTCTCATAATCACCTCCTCATTAAATATATATTTATTATATACCTTGCGATGGCGCTTGCAATATGGAAATATTTGCATCGCGACCTCCTTTGAAATGCGCGCAACCCCACCCACCGGAAAATCTGGATACTCTGAGTTTTCAGTTGTGTTCGGAGGGCGCGATGGCTCATGATCAAGCTATCCGCTTGCCATGAGCCATCCCGTCTAAAGCTTAACCCCGCGCCCGATCCTGATTCAACTGCACCGCATTGAGGTTCTGATTCGCCTGCCCCAACGCCATCAAGCTGCTGATGCTCATTTCCTTCAAGGCCGGGCTGCCCACGAAGGTGGTGGTTGTCTGCGGGGCTGCTTGCGCTACCGCATCGCTGAAGGTGATGCCCATGTGATTCCCGGCATTCGGACGCCAGTCCTTGATCAGCACCGCGCCGTCCACCAGCAGATCGCCGCCTGTCGCACGGTCGCCGCTGACGAAGGTGTAAAGGTGGCTTGCACCGTTGGCGTCTTTGCCGCGGAAGACGCGGTTGTCGCCGTATTGGGTGCCGCCGGTGAGGACGATGGGATTGCTGGTGTCGTCGCGAAGATACCCTCTGCGATCACTGTCGAATACGGTATCGATGCCTTGCCCTGCTCCTGTATTGAGGACGTAGGTATCCACGCCGATGCCGCCCAGTAATGTGTCGCTGCCCTGCCCGCCGTTCAACACGTCGTCACCCGCGTTGCCTATCAGCAGGTCGGCCTTCGTTCCCCCCGTCAACGTGTCTGCTCCGTTGCCGCCGAGCATGAAGGTGCCACGATTCAAGGTGTCGGTGGCGGTCATGCCGCCTGCGCCTGCCTGGACGTACCAGTCGCGCAGGTAGGGGAGTATGGATTTGATGAGTGATTGTTCGGCTGAAGTGAATTGTTTTGCGCCTGCGCCTAGGTCGGGTGCAACCTGATTCAGGTACGCCTCAATATATTGGTAGCCCTTAAACAGGTAGTTCCCTTGATCGTCTTTTGCATCCAGCTTGATTTCCCCTTGTTGCCATTGTTCCAACAGTGCCGGTGAGATGTCTGTGATATCGAATTGAATGCCACCTGTGCCAAGGTCAGTGAACAGCTCTTCTGGGGTTACGCCTGCCGCAAGGCGTTCGTCGTAATACTTTTGCATGGCGAAAGCGATAAGCGCTTGGCTGATGTTATTGGGCACTCCGCTACCCGTAAGCAACTGGGACCAGTCCGATACCGTTAATCCACCATCCTTGGCAAGCTTCCATAGATCAGCAGTGAAGCGGTCTACCATGGCATCGGCGGGTATAGAACCTTGAACACCGGCTTGGTGTTTGACTAGGCGTTCGAGGAAGTTTTCTACTGGTTCGTCTTTGTTGAGTGGGTCGGAGGCAAACAGCTTTTTGTCGAAGATCATCTTCAACAGGTCGGGCAGTTTGAACGTCACGTCGTTAAGCGCCATGTTCGCTTCGGCATTGGGCATGCTTTGCAGGAAGACGTTGAGCAATGCGATGGAGTGCAGATCCGCTCCGAACATGTCCAATCCGGGATGGGTGCTGTCGATGCTGATATCGCTGCCGATGCGCTGTGCAAGCGGGATGAGGCCGGCGACTTCGCCCTGCACGTTGAGGTTGGTGACATTGAGCTCGCGCACCGCCAGCGTATCTGCCGCAGCCGGATCGGCAGTCGAAGTGTCGGCAGCGGTGATGTAAGCATTCAGCGCGGCAAGTTCGGCAGCGGTGTGGCCATTGTCCAGCAAGGCATTGCGCAGCAGGACTGCGGGGGCATACAAGGCCGTGGCACGGCCGGGCACCTGATCGAAGGTGAAGGCGGTCTCACCGAAGAATACGGCCACCAAAGAAGCCAGCGAGCCGCCTAGGCTGTGACCGGTCAAGGTGATATTTGCAGTGGGGTTGGCGGCCTTGACGGCAAGATAGTATTCCACTGCGTCCACCAATTGGTCGGCACCACTGACGCTGGCGCCGGTGATCAGCGGGATGTTGCCTTGCCAGAAGTCGCTGGTGAAAAAATCCCAAGGCATACCATTGCTGAAGTCGGTGCCGGCGAAGGAGATGACGAGGTCGGTGCCGTTGGTGAAATAGGTAGCTTCAAAGCCGCTGGGTTTTGTCCTTCTTTCATCTACCGCTTCCAGCCAGCCCAACGGAGTTGGGATACGGTTTACTTCAGGGCGATTGGTAATATAGGATGCGCCCGCCATCAATGCATATTCGATTGCTGTCGTCATGATTATTCCCCCTTGAATAAAGTTGCGCACGGACAATATTGAGCAGTCATCTTTTCCCGCTCGCAGTATTTCAAGCAGGCCTCGTAAGAAGGCTGCTTCCTAAACCAACCAATTCCAATCCAGCCACCATTCCCGTCGTAAACCATTTCTCCGCACCCGCTCCCCATATTGGGTATCGGCTCGCGTAGGATGGTTTTGTATTCGGTTGTGCTGATAGGTCGGTTCTTCGCATCCACTTGACCTGCGGTGTAAAACGGTTTCAAGAGACTTGATGCAGGCCTGCCAACAATGACGTTTGCAGAATAGCCAATCAATTGTGGCGGCAACTCGTCTAGCATGATGCGTTGCCATTGATCGTTTGCGTATCTGAAAAACACCTGTGGCGGGTTCGGCCTGCCCCATTTGTTGTAGGCGATGCAGCCTGCCGGATAAGTGGCGAGATAAGGCACGCCGTTGACGATATCGAAACGGAAGTGGTTGAGGCTGTTCGGCTCGGGCACGCTGTCGCGGAAGTCGTTTCTCCAGACAATGCTTTTGCTATTCGGCAGGTTGAAGGTGACGGTCTCGTCCAGCGGGGTGCGCTCGGAACTATCCAGATAGGCATATCCGCCCAGGTTATAGCTCCGTTCCGACACGATAACTTGACCGTCATGCAGTTTCACTTCCTCCTTCCAACGCATTGTGGACGAGCAGGCGCTGATGCTCGCTCCCAGCATCAACAGCATTCCAAGTTTGACGATTCGTTTCATCATTCCATTGTTGGTTATCATGCTGCGTTCCTCCACTCCGGTTGTATTGCATGCTTCGCATCGTTCGCCGCACGAATTCGCCATCGCTGTTCGCTGTCGCCCATGATGTCGTCGTCCCCCGCACCACCGATCAGCAGGTCGGTTCCACCTCCACCCGCCAACACATCGTTCGCAGCGCTGCCCACCAGGATGTCATCACCCGCCCCGCCTGCCAGCCAATCACCTTGTTGTGTGGAGCCGAATTGCGTTTCGCCTTGTGAGATGGCAAGGGCGGTGTCGATGGCGCTGTCGGCATATAGTTTGTCGTCGCCAGCACCGCCCGTGAGGATGTCCGCATCGGCTCCGCCGATGAGAATGCTTTTGGTTTGGGTGGGATCGACACCGGGGGTTTGTCCTGTTGCACTGGCATCGACGATGTCGCGCCCGGCACCCGCATCCACGTAGTTGTCGCCGCTGCCGGCATGGATGATGTCGTTGTCTTTGCCGGTCAGGAGGGTGTCGTTGCCATCGCCTGTGGTGAGTGTGTTGATGCCATCGCCCGCGTTGAGGTAGTTGTCGCCTTCGCCCGCGTTGAGGGTGTCGACATCTTTGCCGGTGAGAATGGTGTCGTTGCCATCGCCTGCGGTGATGCTGTTGTTTCCATCTGCGGCGATGATGGTGTTGTTGCCTGCGCCCGCATTGATGATGTCGTTGTTTGCGCCACCTTCGATGATGTCGTCACCTGTACCTGCGCTGATGGTGTTGTACCCATTCCCCGCCGCGATGGTGTTGTTGCCGTCGCCGGCGTTGAGGGTGTCGTTGTTGATGCCGCCGATGATGCTGTCGTTGCCGCTGCCCGCGTTGACGCTGTTGTTGCCGTCGCCTGCCTCGATAAAGTCATCCCCGCCCTGGGTGGCGTTGATGCTGTCGCCGCCGCCACCGCCTGCGATGTGGTCGTTGCCGCTGCTGCCGTTGAGCGTATCCGCACGGGTGAGGTCGGGCTGGCCGGGGTCGAGGATCCAGTTGTCGAGGTCGTCGCGCTGGTTGTAGGTGTAGGTATGGCTATCCACGATGCGGACGGTGTAGGGATTGCCGTGGGCGTCGGTGCGGTTCTCGTCGTGGGCGTTTTCTTGTACATGCAGGATGTCCCACTTCCAGGTGGGATCAATAACCGTTCCCGCTGCCAGGGTGTTGGTGAATTCCATTTTCTGCGCATCGGCGCGACTGCCACTAAAGCTGATGTCGCGCGCGGTGACGGGCATGACGGGGGTCGGTGCTTGCGGCTGGGCGATGGGCTGCGGGGCCTGGTATGCGGTTGCATCGGCGAGGCTGATGCCCATGCCGTTGCCCGCAGCGGGGCGGTAACCCTTGATCAGCATCGCGCCGTCCACCAGCAGGTCGCCACCGTTCGCACGGTCGCCGGTGACGAAGGTGTAGAGGTGGCTTGCACCGTTCGCGTCTTTGCCTCGGAAGACTTTGTTGTCGCCGTATTGGGTGCCGCCGGTGAGGACGATGGAGCTAGCCGTGTCGTCGCGCAGGTAACCTCTGCGATCACTGTCGAGCACGGTATCGATGCCTTGCCCTGTTCCTGTATTGAGAACGTAAGTGTCCACGCCGATGCCGCCCAGTAATGTGTCGCTGCCCTGCCCGCCGTTCAACACGTCGTCACCCGCGTTGCCCACCAGCAGGTCGGCCTTCGTTCCACCCGTCAACGTGTCCGCACCGTTGCCGCCGAGCATGAAAGCTCCGTGGCTCTGGGTGTCGGTGGCGCTCATGCCGCCTGCTCCTGCCTGCACGTACCAGTCGCGCAGGTAGGGAAGTATGGAAAAAATGAGTTGTTTTTCTGACGCGGTGAATTGCACTGCGCCCGCACCGAGGTCGGGCGCAATTTGGTTCAGGTAGGTCTGGAAGTATTCGAAGCCTTTGAGCAGGTAGTTGCCGCTAGCATCCTTTGCGTCGAGATTCATGCGGCCTTCGGTTTGCAATTGTTGTAGCAGGCTGGGTATGGCTGGAGTATTGGCCGTAGCCGCTGTGCCGGAATAGGTATCGGTGATGTCGAAGCGGATGCCGTTACTGCCTTCGTTGGCGGCGCTCAAGTCGGTAAATAGTTGCTTGGTGGCATCCGTCGCATTGGTGCTGTCTTCGTAATACATCTGCATGGCGAAGGCAATCAGCGCGCGACTGACGTTGTTAGGCACGCCGCTGCCGGTCAGTTGCCCCGCCCAGTCGCTGGTGGTGAGGCCGCCGTCCTGTGCCAACTTCCACAGGTCGCTGGTGAAGCGGGTGACCATGGCGTCGGTCGCGCCGGTTGCCGGGTTGATCACCGTGGCTTGGTGTTGCACGAGGCGTTCGATGAAATTGGCATCAGTCGTGTTCGTCGCAGCAGTTGTATGCGCAAACAGGTTCTCATCAAAAATCATCTTCAACAAATCGGGCAGCTTGATGCTGGCTTGCCCCAGGGTGTGGTCGGTAGATGTGCTGTCTTTCGTGTCGCCGCTTTGCAGCATGGCTGTCAGCAAGGCTTGCGAATGCAGGCTGATGTTCCCTGTGATGACCGGCATGCTGTTCTGTTGTTCAAGATCGCTCTGGCTCGTGCCGATGCGGTCGAACATTGATACGGGCGGTACTGACAGGATTTCATTCTGGACGTTGATGTTGGTTACGTTGGCCTCGTTGGGCACAATGCCTGTTGCCGCATTCGTTGCTTCAACGTAGCTGGCAAGCGATTGCAATTGCTCCGTGGTGTAAAGCGGCTGGCCATTGGCCGTCTCGCCGGTCAAATAGGCGAGCAGGTCTTGCGCAACGGAGTGCGTGACGAGGTTGCCATTGTCGAGGGTGGTGTAGTATTCTGCCGCGTTGCGGAACGGGGCCTGGTCGAAGGTGGTGGCGCTGCCACCAAACATGACTGCCATCAATGAGGCCAGCCCGCCACCCAGAGAATGGCCGGTGAAGCTGATGGTCGCATTTGCCGGTGCGCTGGCTTTGACTTGCAGGTAGTAATCCGCTGCTTGCCTGAGTTGGTCTGGCAGCATGCCCAACGCCAGCGGGACGTTGCCATGGAACCAGTCGCCATCTCCACCTGTGCCGGCGAAGGAGATGACGATTTCGGTGCTGGTGGAAAGGGTTGCTCCATTGCCGAATACAGATGCTTCAAATCCAGAGCCATCGTCCACTTTCCTTCTGTCTGCTGGCTCAATCCATCCTTCAGGTATGGGGAATTTATTGATGTCGGCGCGTGTGGATTGATATGCTCTGCCAGCCATCAGTGCGTATTCAAGTGTTGTGATCATGATTATTTCGCTCCCTTAAACATAGTGCTGCACGGACAATGTTGCGCATCGAAATTTTCCCGCTGGCAATAATTTAAACAGGCCTCGTAAGAAGGTTGATCCCTGAACCAACCCATCCCCACCCATTTGCCTTTGCCATTACCCGCCATCTCGCCGCAATCTGGCCCCTTCGGCATCGCCTCCCTCAGGATGGTGCGGAATTCGGGTTGTGGATAACGCGCGATGATTTCCTGAATCGTTTGCGACGGTACGGGACTTAACCTGATATTTTTTGCTTTAGCATCCGGCTCGGATTGAATCAGGTTTGGCGTTTTTATCTCGGCGGGTAGTTCCTGCAAAGTAATGCGCTTCCACTCTTTGCCTTCGTATTTGAATACAACATAGGGCGGGTTGGGTCTGCCCCATTTGTTGTAGGACAGGCAGCCCATGGTATTCGCAACGATGTAAGCCGAGCCCTCATATACATCCAGCAACATCGGCAAGAAACTGGCGGTGCCTATATCCTCGCTGTAGTGGTCTTCCCATGTGATGGTTTGATTTGTGCCGGGCATGGTGAAGCTCAGGCTTTGCTCTTTGTAAGGGGGCTTCTGCCCGATCTCATGCCGCCCGCCGCGCTCGACCGAACGCTCCGCAATGATCTTGCTTCCATCATGCAGCAGCACTTCTTCCTTCCAGCTATCGCCGCCTAATCCCAGGAACCCGGCACAGGCACTCATGCTTGCGCCAAGCGTCAAGAGCATTGCAATGTTGACGATTCGTTTCATCATTCCGTTTTGCTTGTTCATGCCGATTCCTTCCAAGTAGTCATATCTGTTCAATCTCATCTCTCCCTCCCCGCCTCCTGAAACGCCCCCATCACCGGCGACAACAAATATTCAAGAATGGTTCTCGTCCCCAGATGTATCTCTGCCGTGACTTGCATGCCGGGACTGAGGGCGTGTTTGATGCCGTCAACGATGAGTTCCTGGGCTTTGAGATCAACCAGTGCGCGGTAGGCGTAAGGTTGGCCGTTGGGTGATTGGGCAGTAGGCGGCGCGGATGCGCCTGTGCCTTGCTGGCTGGTGTCGGTGGCGTCGGCACTGAGGTGGGCGACTTCGCCTTGCACCATGCCGTATTTCTGGAACTGGTAGGAGGCGAATTTGATCTTGACGGGTTCACCCAGGTGGATGAAGCCGATGTCCTGATTGGACACCCACACTTCGGCTCTGAGTATCTCGTCCTTGGGGACGAGGGTCATGAGGATGGTGCCGGGGCTGATGACGGTGCCGATGGTGTGGGTGGCGACGTCTTTGATGATGCCGTCTTGCGGGGCTTTGAGTTCGAGCAGGCCGTTGCGGTATTGCTGTTTGGTGACTTCGGCCCGGGTCTGGTCGAGCTTGCCGCTGAGGTCGGCGCGTTCGGCTTGCAGGCGTTGGCGGTAGTCGGCGCTGATCTGTTCGAGTTTGCGGTTGGAGGCGGCGAGTGTGGCTTTTGCGCTTTCGATGAGGTATTGCTGGGTTTTGAGGTCTTGTGACTTTTCGGTGTATTCGCGTTGTTTGTCGGCGGCTTCGAATCTACTGACGTAGCCGTCTTTGGCGAGATCGGCGAATGCTTCGGCTTGCTTTTGATAGTGCGGCAGGGTTTCGGTGAGTTTGGTGCTGGCTTGTTTGGCGGCGGCCAGTTCGCTTTGGGCTTTGTCGCGGATGCTGCGTTCTTCTTCGAGGGCGGTGTGGTAGGCGTGACGGTTGGCGCGGTATTGGGCGAGTGCTGCGCGGTAGAGGGATTCGGGTTCGTTATCTCGTCGTTTGAAGTCGCGGTCGCCCAGTTCGGCATCGATGCGGCGCAGCGCGATCTGTTTGAGGAGGTAGTCGTTGCCGATGGCTTTGCCATCTGCATCGGACAGGGTGGTGTCCAGACGCATAAGGACTTGCCCGGCTTTGACATGCTGACCTTCGCTGATGAGGATCTCGCTGATGAGGCCTTGCTCGAAGGGCTGGACGATCTTGACGTAGCTTTGCGGGATGAGTTTGCCTTCGGCACTGGCGACGATATCCAATTTGCCGAAGACGGCCCACAGGATGACGGCAAACAGCAGGGCAAGCAGGATGCGCAACATGGCTTGCGCGAACGGCGCCGGCGGCTGGTTCTGCACGCGCAACAAGCTGGGGGCGAAGTCTTGCGGGTCGACACCGACGATGCGCGCCTTGCGCGCGACTTTTTTAGCAGCCGCCATTGGGGTTCCTCGACAAGTTTATCTTTGTTGGTTTCGCATCGTTGGATGCGCTTGCCGCCGGGAAAGACCCTGCACGGACGAGGGGAACTTACTTGATTTTGCTTGGCGGGACAATATGCCGAATGGCCTATATCGGTATAGATCCAAATTGGCCTATATACTTTTGGCGCATGCCGCCCCTCCTTGGAGAAATAGGCGACATATTCACCGCATCGAGCGCGATGAATGATAGGAGGTGCGGTGATTCGGTGTTATATTCAACGCATGAAACGCGGCGATTACATCAAATACATCTGGCAACATCCTGAGTGGCCTCAATGGCGATTCGACGCCGCGCGCCTTTCAAAATTGCTCTCCAGCGTCACTCTGGAGAGAGGCCGATTGCTCGGTCGCATGCAGGCGATGGGCTTCAAGCTGGCGGAGGAAACGACGTTACGGATGCTGACGGAAGATGTCATCAAATCCAGCGAGATCGAGGGTGAGAAGCTGGACAAAGCGTCGGTGCGTTCTTCCTTGGCCAGACGGCTGGGCATGGATATCGGTGCGTTGGCACCGGCAGATCGGCATGTGGATGGTGTCGTGGAAATGGTGCTCGATGCAACACAACGGTATGAGCAACCCTTAAGCAAAGAACGCTTGTCGGGCTGGCATGCCGCACTCTTCCCAACCGGTTACAGTGGCTTGTCAAAGATTGGCGTCGGGATTTACAGGACGGATGTCGATGGACCGATGCAAGTGGTCTCTGGAGGCATCGGCAGAGAGAAGGTGCATTTCGAAGCTCCACCGGCGGAACGTCTTGAACAAGAAATGATGCGCTTCCTCGACTGGTTCAATCAGACTCATGGGCTGGACCCGACCCTGAAGGCTGGTCTCGCGCATCTCTGGTTCGTCACCCTTCACCCCTTCGAGGATGGCAACGGGCGTATCGGACGCGCCGTGTGCGACATGGCATTGGCGCGTGCGGATGGTTCCTCCCATCGGTTCTACAGCCTGTCGGCGCAGATCCAGCGCGAGCGCAAGGTTTACTACGATGCGCTGGAATTCGCCCAGAAAGGCACGCTTGATGTCACAGGCTGGCTGGAATGGTTTCTGGACTGCCTGCTACGGGCGATCCTGGATGCCGGAGAACAGATGGAATCCGTGATGATCAAGGCAGCATTCTGGCGCCACTGGTCTGGCACATCCATGAACGTACGCCAAGTAAAAATGCTCAACAAGATGCTGGATGGATTTGAAGGTCATCTGACTAACAAGAAATGGGCAAGCATGAATCAATGCTCTCCCGATACCGCGTTGCGCGACATCAGGGAACTGGTGGAGCACGGCGTGCTGGCCAGTGCCGGGGCGGGCGGTCGCAGTACGCATTATGTCTTGTGCGAGGGGGAGATCAGGGACCCCGTGCCATCAGTCAGGACATGAGACGCTACGGCATGCTGGAGCAGTGTTTAGTTGTCCGCAAAGACCCGGCCTAACGCAATCACAGACTCCGCATCCAACTGCCCGCAAGCCGCCTGAAGTTTGAGGTTGTTCAGGATGCTGTCGTAGCGCGCCTTGTGCCAGTCGCGTTGCGCGATGGAAAGTTGTTGCGCAGCCTGAAGCACGTCGATGTCGGATTTGATGCCGCGTTCGCGGGCGGACTCGGCACCTTTCCGGTTCAGTTCAGCCGATATCACCGCCTGATGCGACGAAGTTTCGCGCACCGCACTGGCGCGCCAGGTGTACCAGGCTTCCTTTACGCTCATGCGCGCTTGGCGGCGTGCAGCTATCAACTCTTGCATGGCTTTATCTTTCAGGGCCAGTGCTTCGCGCACCTTGGCGCTTTGTCCGCCCCCCACCGAAAGCGGCATATTGAATTGCAGACCGACGCTGCCGACATAGGAATCAAAACCCGCCTGCCCGCCGGTGATACCGGCCGCCTGCGAGGTCTTGCCGTAGGAGGCGACCAGATCGAGCGTGGGCTCGTAGCCCGCTTGCTGCTTGCGTACTTCTTCGTTGGCGGCATCCAGCCCACTCTGGGCGGCAAGTAAAGCGGGATTGTTTTCCTCCGCGATCGCCAACCAATGTTCCAGCGTATCCGCGCCCATCTGTGGCGAGGGGTAGTCATCAGATAGTTTGGGCGGCGAGAGTTCGAGCGGGCCGATGATTTGCTCCAGTGCGCCCAGTTTGATTTCCAGTTCGCTTTGCGCCATAGCTTGCTCGGCCAATGCCTGTTCGTGCCTGGCACGCGCATCTTCCAGCTCGGTTCGCGAGAGGATGCCTTTTGCATTGGCACGTTGCGAGAGTTCGAGTTGCTGCTGTGCGGTCTGCACCTGTGCATCGGCTGCTTGCACGTTGTCGCACGCCTGCATGCTATCGAACCAGGCTTGCGTCAGGCGCACCAGCATGTCCTGACCGGCTGCATGCAATTGGTGATCGGCCTGCTGCCAGCCAAGCTTGCTCTGTGAGAAGGCGATCATGCTGCTGTGCCGCCACAGCGGTTGCGTGAAACTCAGCTGAGCCGAACTCATGTTGTAGGCTTCCAGCGGCACATTGGCGGGCGGCGGTGATGTGCGGGTTGTGTATTCGCGGCGGTTGTTGCTGGTGCTGGCGCTGATGCTGCCTTGAATGAAATTGTCCGCTGCGGCTTGGGTGATGCGCTCCCGCGAAGCGCTTAGATTGGCTTGCGCGGCCAGGAATGCCGGATCATTGCTCAAGGCGCGCGCCACCGCTTCCTTGAAGCTGAGCCCGGATGCCGGGGTGGCCAGCAGCAGCGTGGCGCAGAGAAAAGCAAAGCGTTGCAGTTTGCGCAAACCGTTGAGTCGCACGTTTTCTTGCCTATCGAACTGGGGCAGCATGTGCCACGGGGGTTGCCGCATCGGATGAGGTGCCTGCTTCCTGCGTGCCGAACTTGAGCACCTCGTCCACTTGCAGGGATTTGGGCAACTGGTGCGTGATGAACAGCATGGTCACCTGCCCCTTGAGCTTGTTGATGGTCGTCGCGAAGTGCTCGGCGGTTTGCATGTCAAGGTTGCTTACCGCTTCGTCGAAGATCAGCACGCGCGGGCGCTTGAGCAAGGCGCGGGCGATGGCGATGCGCTGCTTCTGTCCGCCCGAGAGGCCCACACCGTTCTCGCCGACCGGCGTTTGGTAGCCCTGCGGCAGCTGTTCGATGACTTGATGGATCTCGGCCATTTTGCACACGTGCACGATCTCTTCGAAACCGGCATGCGGGTTGGCGAGTTGCAGGTTGTCGTAGAGGGTGCCGGAGAAGAGGCGTGTCTCCTGCGGCACGACGCCGAAGTTGGCGCGCAGTTCGTTGGCCGCGAGGTGGCGCAGATCGTAACCGTCGAGCAGGATGCTGCCGTCGCTGGGCCAGTAGAAACCTTGCAGCATCTTGGCCAGCGTGCTCTTGCCGCAGCCCGAAGGCCCCATCAGTACGGTGAGTTTGCCGGGTTGCAGGGTGAGACTGAGGTTGCGGTACAGATAGGGGTGTTTGTCGCTGTAGCGGAAGCTGACGTCCTTGAGTTCGACGCAGCCCCCTGCCCCGCCCTGCGCGCGCGCCGGTGTCAGGGAATAGGGTTCGTTGGGTACATCCATCAAGTCACCCAGACGCTTCACGGCAATGTCAGCCTGCTGGAATTCCTGCCACAGACTGGCCAGGCGCAACATGGGCTGTGTCATGCGCGAAGCAAACATCTGGAAAGCGACCAGCATGCCGATGGTGAAGCCGTTGTTCTGCATCACCAGTAGCGCACCCACCACCAGAATGGACAGCGTCATGACCTCCTCCAAGGCATTGACCACAACGTTTAAGGAGTTCGAGAGTTGTTTGGTCGCAAAACCCGCAGCAAGATACTGCGCCAGATAGTCGCCATATTTCTGCACCAGCACCGGTTCCATCTGCAGGGATTTGACGGTTTCCATTCCGGCGATGTACTCGGTGACAAAGGCCTGGTTCCTGGCGCCGAGCAGAAACTGTTGGTCGAGCCGCTCGCGCAGGGCGGGTGTGACCAGCAGGCTGGCCAGGGTGATGAGCGACATCAGCAGCAAGGCGATGAGACTCAGTTGCCAGCTGTACCAGAACATGACCGCGAGGAAGATCAGCAGGAAGGGGAAATCCAGCAGCAGCGACACCGCAGCGCCGGTGATGAATTCGCGCACGGTCTCGACGCCCTGCAAACGGGCCACCAGCGTGCCGGTGGGACGTTGCTCGAAATACGGCACGGGCAGATGCAGCATGTGGCGAAAGACATGACTGCCCAGCACGGCGTCGATGCGGTTGCCGGTATGCAGCACGAAGTACTGGCGCAGCCAGGTCATGGCGCTGGAGAACAGCATGAACATGACCAGCCCGACGGCGATGGCGATGAGCGTGCTCTGCGTCTGGTGCACCACGACCTTGTCGATAATGACCTGGGTGAACAACGGTGTGACGAGACCGACAAGCTGAATCGCCAGCGAGGCGATCAGCACATCGCGCCAGATGCGCTTGTGTTTCATCAGCTCGGGAATGAACCAGCGGAAGCCGAACGGTTCTGGCTCCCTGGGCGAACTGGCCGCTTCTTCTCCCTCGCTTGCGTTTTGTTCCTTGCGGGCGATCAGCAGAATGTCGGTACGGAACAGTTTGAAGAATTCATCTATCGCAATCGTTTCCGGCGATTCCGATCCGGCCCGGAAGAACATCAGTTGTCCGCCACTGGCCTTAATGAGCAACACGGGTATGGTGAGTACGGGGGATTCTTCTGCTTCCGGTTGCGCTGGTCTATCTGGTTCGGCAGAAGACTTGTCCTGCTCGGCATCGGGCTTGTCAGCCGTCTGCGCTGCCGGCTGGGGGCGCAGAAATGCGACTGCCGGAAACGGGAGCTGCTCGAGCGATGCAAGTGTCTTGCTATCCAGATTCCGCTCGCCGACCTTGAAGTCCAATGCCTGCAATGCATTGAGCACGGCCACGCGCGAGTATGGGGGCGGGAACTGTTGACGAATGAGTTGCGGATCGAAAGGTAAACGGAAGATGCGCGACAGACTGCCGATCAGCCATAGCATGTCTTGCCCTGTGTGATGCATTACGCGCCTTTCTTCCGGAGGGATTGACTATTCGGGTTCCCGCGACGCTTTCACTGCAAATATTCTCCGACGCGGGAAGGTGTCACCTTCCCGACTGGATACATGATGAAAGCGTGAACTGCTTCGGGCGTTACTTCTTGCCGCCGTTGACGGCGGCCTTCAGGGTTGCGCCGGCCTTGAAAGCGGGCGCCTTGCTGGCCTTGATCTTGAGTTCAGCACCCGTGGCCGGGTTGCGGCCGGTGCGCGCTGCACGCTTGCGCACTTCGAAGGTACCAAAACCGACCAGCGCGACGCTGTCGCCTTTCTTCAGCGTAGCGGTGATGATTTCGATCAGGGCGGCGATGTTGCGCTCTGCGTCAGCCTTGCTGCTGCCTGTTTTGGTGGACAGTGCGTCGATCAGTTCCTTGCGATTCATGAGGTCTCCGTATTCGGGGTTATCAATAGGGTTTTGGATTGTTTTCCAAATCGCTGCCCAGTACAAGGGCAAAGAATATCTATATCTTTTCGGGGGAGTGCATAGATATTCATGGCGATTCCTTTGCCGCGCACCAAAAGAAAATCGGAAAGATCAAGACTGCCTGGAACAAGGCTCGCGAACGAGCAGGGCTTGGTGAGTGGGTTGGGGAAGGCGATGCAAGGAAGTTTGAGCCGAATTTCCGGTGGCACGACTTCCGGCATACCTTTGCCAGCTGGCATGCCATGTCCGGGACCCCATTGGAGGTTCTGCAGAAACTTGGTGGATGGAGCGACATGCGGATGGTGATGAAATACGCCCATCTATCGCCCAGTTACATTGCCCAATTCACCAACAACGCCAAACCGTTCAAAACCGCTGAATCAGCTATGGCCTAAACTGTGGCTCGGTGTGGCCGTTTTTGGCCCTATATGGCCTTATGTGGCAGGACTTCCGAAAATTAACGCTCGTAAGTCTTTGAATTGGTAGGCGCGATTGGACTCGAACCAACGACCCCCACCATGTCAAGGTGGTGCTCTAACCAGCTGAGCTACGCGCCTGCAAAAGGCCGCGCATTGTAACCGAACAGCACGAACGCGCAAAGAAATTATTTCGGAAATTTGCGCAAATTCGGCAACGTCCGCTGTTTGCCAAGCAGCAATGTCCGCCGTTGACTCGGCCCGGATAATCGATCGTGGCAACGGAAGCGGACATTGCCATGCCACGCTGAAGCCAAGCCGGACGAACGGGTTACTGGCGCGATGGTTCGCAGACCCGCGGGCAACGCGGGGTCAATGTTTGAAACTCGAAGCAGCTCCGGGGTCAGCCGCTGTTGCTGGCGGAAGAGGTGCCGGCACCTCTTCCGCCAGCGGCACCGGCTCGCGCTCCAAAGCGATCGCCAGCACTTGCTCGATCCACTTGACCGGATGGATGTCCAGTTTATTTTTAACATTGTCGGGTATTTCAACCAGATCCTTGACGTTTTCTTCAGGGATCAGCACGGCCTTGATCCCGCCGCGCTGCGCGGCCAGCAATTTTTCCTTGAGTCCGCCAATCGGCAAAATCTCGCCGCGCAAGGTGATCTCGCCGGTCATCGCCACATCGGCGCGCACCGGAATGCCGGTTAACGCCGACACCATGGCGGTGCAAATCCCCGCGCCGGCACTGGGGCCGTCCTTGGGTGTCGCCCCTTCCGGCAGGTGGATATGCAGATCGTTCTTCTCGTAGAAGTTCTCCGCAATACCCAGGGAACGGGCGCGCCGACGCACCACGCTGAGGGCTGCCTGAATCGATTCCTGCATCACTTCACCCAACGTGCCGGTGGTCGTCGTTTTACCTTTTCCCGGGAGAACAGCCGTTTCGATGGTCAGCAACTCGCCACCCACCTCGGTCCACGCCAAACCGGTAACCTGACCGACCTGGTTGTTCTTTTCGGCAATGCCGTAGCTGTAGCGGCGCACACCGAGATATTTGTCCAGATTGCGCGCGCTGACCGTCACTTTGCTCACACGATCCTTGGTCAGCAAGGCCTTCACGATCTTGCGGCAGATCTTGGAAAGTTCGCGCTCCAGACCGCGCACCCCAGCCTCGCGCGTGTAGTAGCGCAGAATGTCGCGGATCGCGCTTTCCGAAACCGTCACTTCTTCCGGCTTGAGACCGTTATTCTTGATCGCCTTGGGCAGCAGATAGCGGATCGCAATGTTGACTTTTTCATCTTCGGTGTAGCTAGATACATGGATCACTTCCATGCGGTCGAGCAACGGCGCCGGAATGTTCATGCTGTTGGAAGTGGCGACGAACATCACGTCCGAAAGATCATATTCGACTTCGACATAGTGATCGACGAACGTGTGGTTCTGCTCCGGGTCAAGCACTTCCAACAACGCCGACGACGGATCGCCGCGGAAATCCATGCCCATCTTGTCCACCTCATCCAGCAGGAACAGCGGATTCTTCACCCCGACCTTGCTCATGTTTTGCAGAATCTTGCCCGGCATCGAGCCAATATAGGTGCGACGATGACCGCGTATCTCGGATTCATCGCGCACACCGCCCAGCGACATGCGCACGAATTTGCGGTTGGTGGCGCGCGCGATGGATTGCCCCAGCGAGGTCTTGCCGACACCCGGCGGGCCGACCAGGCACAGAATCGGCGCTTTCATTTTTTCCACCCGCTGTTGCACCGCCAAGTACTCGACGATGCGCTCTTTGACTTTTTCCAGGCCGTAGTGATCCGCTTCCAGTACCTCTTCGGCATGCTTCAGATCGGTGTCGATTTTGGTTTTTTTCTTCCACGGCAGGCCAATTAGCACATCGATGTAGTTGCGCACCACCGTTGCCTCAGCCGACATCGGCGACATCAAACGCAGCTTCTTCAATTCGGCTTCCGCCTTGGCGCGCGCTTCCTTCGGCATGTGTGCGGATTTGATCTTTCTTTCAATCTCTTCGATGTCGGCACCGTCCTCGCCTTCGCCCAGTTCCTTCTGGATGGCTTTGACCTGCTCGTTCAGGTAATACTCGCGCTGGCTCTTCTCCATCTGCCGTTTGACGCGGCCGCGAATGCGCTTTTCCACCTGCATGATGTCCAGTTCAGCCTCAAGCAAACCGAGCAGGTGCTCCAGCCGTTTGCGCACATCGAAGATCTCCAGCACTTCCTGCTTCTGCTCCAGCTTGAGCGGCAGATGGGCGGCGATGGTGTCGGCCAGGCGTCCTGCATCGTCGATACCGGCCAATGAGGTCAGGATTTCCGGCGGGATCTTCTTGTTCAATTTCACGTACTGGTCAAACTGGTTGATCAGCGCCCGGCGCATCGCCTCGGCCTCGCTGTCCGGTTGTTCATCCGCCGGCACCGGCTCTACTTCGGCATCCAGATGTGAATCGTCATCCAGCACGCGCAACACCCTGGCGCGCCGGGTGCCCTCCACCAGCACCTTGACCGTGCCGTCCGGCAGTTTGAGCATCTGCAAAATATTGGCGATGCTGCCGATACGATAAATGTCTTCGGTTGCCGGTTCGTCCTTGGCAGCCGATTTTTGCGCCACCAGGACGATACTCTTCCCTGCTTCCATCGCGGCTTCCAGCGCCTTGATCGATTTGGCGCGCCCGACAAACAGCGGAATGACCATGTGTGGAAAAACCACGACATCGCGCAAAGGCAGGAGCGGAAAGGTTTCCGTGGCAACAATAGGCAAATTGGATTCAGTCATGGTAGTCCGATAAGGGTTGGATTCGGGCTGGAGGTGGGGGCTGAAACAGTGAATTCAACCCCCCCTCTCTCACGCCACTTTAGGTGTATCGGCGTACATGACGACGGGCGCGATCCCGCCGCTGCCGGTTTCGTCCAGCACGACCTTTTCAACTTTATCGGTGGAGGGCAGATCAAACATGGTATCAAGCAAGGCCAGCTCCAGGATTGAGCGCAGGCCGCGCGCGCCGGTCTTGCGTGCCATGGCTTTTTTGGCAATCGCAGTCAGCACGTTGCCGGTGAATTCCAGCTCCACCCCTTCCATCGCAAACAATTTCTGGTATTGCTTGGTCAGCGCGTTGGTCGGCTCGGTCAGAATCCGGATCAGTGCGGCTTCATCCAGCCCTTCCAGCGTTGCCACCACCGGCAGCCGTCCGACAAATTCCGGAATCAGGCCGAATTTGATCAAATCTTCCGGCTCCACCTCGCGCAATACTTTGCCCACATCCTGGCCGTCATCGCGCTTGGCGAGCTTGGCGGAGAATCCGATGCCGGCCTTTTCCGAACGGTCGCGAATCACTTTTTCCAAACCGTCAAAGGCGCCGCCGCAGATGAACAGGATGTTTGTGGTATCGACCTGCAAAAAATCCGTATTCGGATGCTTGCGCCCGCCCTGCGGCGGAATTGATGCCTTGGTGCCTTCAATCAATTTCAGCAACGCCTGCTGCACGCCTTCACCCGACACATCGCGGGTGATCGACGGGTTGTCCGACTTGCGCGAAATTTTGTCGATCTCGTCGATATACACGATGCCGCGCTGCGCCCGTTCGACGTCGTAGTCGCAGGCCTGCAGCAATTTCTGGATGATGTTCTCGACATCCTCGCCGACATAACCGGCTTCGGTCAAAGTCGTCGCATCGGCCATGACGAATGGCACATTCAGCAAGCGGGCAAGGGTCTGCGCCA
>Ga0210054_1001426_pt1 | contig 19934 bp, 13 predicted proteins | sample CryGeymeta201516_FD_185470 | JGI IMG/M metagenome (GOLD analysis project Ga0210054, IMG submission 185470) | Groundwater microbial communities from Crystal Geyser aquifers in Utah, USA - Crystal Geyser metaG 2015-16 (SPAdes) (version 2) | ecosystem: Environmental > Aquatic > Deep subsurface >... | reverse complement strand
TTGCAAACCCAAAAAATTTATAAGGTCAAAATAGCTTTAATAGCTTGTTGTTCAAACGGAAAATTATAGCTATTTTACACGCAACAAATCATACACAAGACCGTTGTGCGTCAGTGTGAAAAGCCAACGCACAAACAGGCACATTTGGTTTTTGCCGACACACAGCCAAACGCTGAAAAACCAAAAGAGCCTGTTTTTTGCCAACGCTCGGACAAAATGAACGAAATTTGAAAACGATAAAAAAGAACTGAAAATAAATGGCCAAACAGAAAGTAAAGGAAAAAGCAATTGAAGAAACATTGTGGCAATCGTGCGACAAGTTGAGAGGTTCGGTAGAACCAGCCGAATACAAACACGTGGTACTCGGACTGATTTTCCTGAAATTCGCCAGTGACAAATTTGAACAACGTAGAAAAGAACTCATAACCGAAGGCAAAGAAAAATACGTGGAAATGAAAGATTTCTACGCTATGAAAAATGTGTTCTATTTGGACGAAATTTCTCGGTGGAGCTACATTATCAAAAATGCCAAGCAAAATGACATTTCCCTAAAAATTGACACGGCTCTTAACACCATTGAGAAAAACAATCCTGCTCTGAAAGGAGCTTTGCCCGACAATTACTTTTCTCGTTTGGCATTGGATAAAACCAAACTCGCTTCCCTACTCGACACCATCAACGACATTGACACGATCAAAGACAACGGACAAGATGTAATTGGACGAGTTTATGAATATTTCTTAGGCAAGTTCGCCCTGAAAGAAAGCAGCGGAAAAGGCAAAGGCGAATTCTACACACCAAAAACCATTGTGAACTTGATGGCTGAATTGATTGAACCATACAAAGGAATCATTTATGACCCTTGTTGTGGAACAGGCGGAATGTTTGTGCAGTCTATCAAATTTATTGAAGCCCACCAGGGAAGCAAAAAAGAAGTTTCCATATACGGACAGGAAAATACGCCAACCACTTACAAATTGGCAAAAATGAACTTAGCGATACGTGGGATTTCTGCCAATCTTGGCGATAAACACGCTGATACTTTTTCCAACGACCAACACAAAGACCTGAAAGCCGATTTCATTATGGCGAATCCGCCATTTAACCTGAAAGATTGGCGGGGAGAAAAAGAACTCTTGGACGACCCACGTTGGATGGGCTATGAAGTGCCACCAAAAAGCAACGCCAACTACGGTTGGATTTTGAATATGGTGAGCAAACTTTCTGAAAATGGTGTGGCAGGTTTTATTCTTGCCAATGGTGCACTTTCAGGTGGTGGCGAAGAATACAAAATCCGCAGAAAGTTGATTGAAAACGATTTGGTGGAAGCCATTATCATCATTCCACGAAATACCTTCTATACAACTGACATTAGCGTAACGCTTTGGATTTTGAACAAGAACAAAAAACAACGCACAGTAGTCACTAACGACAAACAGAAAAACTACCGAGACCGCAAAGGTGAAATCCTGTTTATGGATTTAAGACGTTGGGGCAGCGAGTACGAAAAAAAGTATGTAGAACTGACCGAAGACGATATACAGCAAGTAGCGCTAAACTACCACAATTGGCAGCAAGCTACAATAATTAATGATAAAGTGTTAATGGTTAATGAAGACAAAGAAATTAACCATTCATCATTAACCATTCACCATTATAAAGACGTGCCTGAGTTTTGTAAATCTGCCAGCTTTGAAGATTTACAAGCCAACGATTTTTCGCTAGTGCCGAGCAAATACATTGAGTTTGTGGACAAAGACAGCGGTATTGACTTTGACACCGAAATGAAACGCATACAGCAAGATTTTAAAACCTTGCTGAAAGAAGAAAAGGAATCGCAAAACCAATTACTCAACGCTTTTAAAACTTTGGGATATAGTCTTGAACCATGATTGAAAAGGATTATTAGATTACTTGATTATGAAATTTGAGGATTTGACATACAAAATAATAGGTTGTGCAATGGAAGTTCATAAGCATCTAGGAAATGGATTTCAGGAAGTTGTTTACCAAAGGGCATTAGCTATTGAAATGCAAATGCAAGGAGTTGCATTTAGTCGTGAACATGAAATGCCTTTACAATATAAAGGACATGATATTGGCACTCGAAGAGTAGATTTTTTTGTGGAGGATAAAATTATGGTGGAGATAAAGGCAATAATAAATTTAGAGGATGTGCATTTGGCTCAGGCAATGAACTATGTTGAAGCCTACAATCTTGAAATTGGTTTACTGATAAACTTTGGTTCAAAAAGTTTGCAACACAAAAGAGTTCACAATAATAAAGTCTTGAACCATGATTAATAAGCAGAATAAAAAATCAAGCCATCAAGCAAATCATGAAAAATCAAGGTTCAGACGATTGGGCGATTACATACAAAAGGTGAACAACCGAAACAAAGACTTGGCGGTTTCAAATCTATTGGGCGTGAATATTTTCAAAAACTTTATGCCTTCTGTAGCCAATCAATCGGGTTTAGATTTATCAAAGTATAAAGTCATTCAAAAAGGCCAATTTGCAACCAACTTAATGCACGTTAATCGTGATGAGGTTTTACCCGTTGCACTTTACACAGATGATGAATCTGCTCTTGTTTCACCAGCCTATATCACTTTTGAAGTAATTGATGAAAGTGAATTGCTTCCTGAATTTTTAATGATGGAGTTTCAAAGGCCTGAATTTGACAGAAAAGCTTGGACATATTGTGATTCGAGTGTAAGAGGTGGTTTAGAATGGGATAGGCTTTGTGATATGGAAATTCTCGATATCAACATTGACGAACAACGCAAATATGTAGCTCTGTACAAAGGCCTGCTCACCAATCAAAAAGTGTATGAAAACAGCTTGGCTGATTTGCAGCTGATTTGCGATACCTACATTGAGGATTTGATTAAAAAAGAGCCGCTGAAACGATTGGGAGAATATATCGAACAATCGGATGAGCGGAACACTGATTTAGAAACTGATAATTTATTAGGAATCAGTGTGAATAAAATTTTCATTCCAACGAAATCAAATAAAAGCAGGCTTGATTTATCAAAATATAAAATTGTAAGACCAAGGCAATTTGGCTACGTGTCCGTAACATCAAGAAATGGCGAGAAAATATCTATTGCGATTTTGGAAGGGGAACCAGGTCTAGTTTCAAGCACTTACACGGTTTTTAAAGTAAAGGACATTCAAGAATTACTTCCCGAATATTTGTATCTCTATTTCCAACGAACGGAATTTGACCGATACGCACGATTCAATTCTTGGGGCAGTGCCAGAGAAACCTTTGATTGGGCAGATATGTGTGATGTGAAACTTCCCATTCCGAGCATAGAAAAACAAGAAGCCATCGTAACCATTTACCACACTTTGGAAACCCGCAAACGCATTAATGAGCAATTAAAAGAAAGCATAAAACCGCTTTGCCCTGTATTGATGAAAGGGGTTTTGGAGAGTATGGAAGTTGAAACAGTTAATGCAATATGATTACTTCATTAAACATAAAAAATGTAGCTACCTGCGACCCTGAAAAAGGGGTTCAAATAAATGATTTGAAAAAAGTAAATTTCATTTATGGAGCTAATGGAAGTGGTAAAACGACTATCTCAAATTTTATTCTTAATCCTTCTGATGCCAATTACATAGATTGTCAAATAGAATGGGAAAATGATGAGCCACTAACTACCTATGTTTATAACAAACAGTTTAGAGAGCAAAGTTTTTTCAAAGGTGATATTCCCGGAGTATTTACTTTTGGAAAGGCCACGCCTGAGCAAATTCAAGAACTAAATGATAAAAAGGAGGAAATAAAAGTACTTCGCGAGGCTGTTAGAGAAGAAAAAAGACGATTAAAGGGATTTGAAGAACAACTTAAAGGAGAAGCCGAAAGATTTCAAGAAACGGTTTGGAATACCTACCGTACGCCCAATATAACTCAATTTAAAGAAGCATTTAAGAATTGTGGTTATAAAAAAACCTTTAAGAGCCGTTTGTTGCAAGAATACGAAAACAATACCTCTGAATTGTTTTCGAAGGAAGAACTATTAGAGCAAGCCAAAACTGTTTTTGGTGAGAGGCCACAAGCAATTGACCCATTGCCGTTATTAGTTGTAGAAAGATTAAAAGAAATTGAGGAATTAGAAACTTGGGGAACACCAATTGTTGGAAAGAATGACGTTCCTATTGCTGACCTGATTCAAAAACTTGGAAATAGTGATTGGGTTGACCAGGGGCAAAAATTTATACAGAATGAAACTTGCCCATTTTGTCAGCAGAAAACAATAAATACTGATTTTAAAAAACAACTGGAAGATTTTTTTAATGAATCCTATAAAAATAAACTCAGTGAAGTTGAAGGGCTTGGAGTTGAATACAAAGAATTATCAGCAAAACTGATTGAACAAATTGAAAAGATAGAGCAACGTGAAAAGGAAAAGTCCGATACAAAAATAGATTGGGCGAATTTCAATACTGAAATTGAGCTACTGAAAAGCCGCTTGAAGGAAAGTCAAATGGTTATGGACGATAAATTAAAAGAGCCGAGCCGTAAATTTTCAATAACATTACTAACCGACCTCTATGACCAACTGAACGAACGGATAACAGTGGCAAATAAAGCCATTGATAAACACAATGAAATTGTAAAAAACTACAATACCGCTCATAGAAACTTGGTGCAATCTACTTGGAAATGGATAATTGAAGAAGCAAGACCTACCATTGAGGCTCATAAAAAAGCCATAAGCGGAATAACTAAAGCTAAACAAACACTTGAGGTGACCCAAAAAGAAACCATCAATAAAGGAATCCAATTAAAAAAAGAAATTGAAGAGCTTACCGCTAATACAACAGGAGTTGAATTTTCCGAACTTGAAATGAATAAGTTGCTGGAATCGTATGGTTTCAACAGTTTCAGAATTGTTAAATCACCGAAAGTGGAAAATTGCTATCAAATACAACGTGAAGATGGCACATTAGTGGAATCTACACTAAGCGAAGGAGAAGTAACCTTTATAACCTTTCTGTATTTCTATCAATTGGCAAAGGGTGGTCATCAAGAAGATAAAGTAAACGAGCGTAGGGTCTTAGTTGTAGATGATCCTATCTCTAGTCTTGATAGTAATGTGTTATTTGTTGTAAGTTCACTTTTACGTAGGTATTTGGATGAAATAAGGTCTGACGAAGGAAATGTTGTTCAATTGATTCTTCTAACCCATAATTCTTACTTCCATAAACAAATCGCTATTGTAGAAGGGAAAAACCAACTTCGTCCGGATACAGCTTTTTGGATTCTTAGAAAAGGTAGAAAATGGACATCAATTGAATTCTATGGAAATGAAAATCCAATTTCTAGTACTTATGAACTTTTATGGAGGGAATTAAGGACGGATGAAAACAAGGCAAGCATTATGCTTCAAAATGCCATGCGAAGAATTTTGGAATATTACTTTACTGTCTTTGGTCAATTTTCCAACATTAAGAAGCTTCCTGGCAGATTTAAGACCATTGAAGAACAAATGATTTGTAAATCTTTGATTAGTTGGGTTCATGATGGTTCGCATGACATTGCTGATGAAATACACATTTCAGATAATGATGATACTATTCAAAGATACAAGGATGTATTTCGTGCAATATTTGATTCTAATAGTCAGCTTGGACATTACAACCAAATGATGGGAATAGAAATTGAAGAAAATAAAACAACATAGCCAATGAACAGCGAAATCCTCATATACCAAAACCCAGACGGCAACATCAAAATAGATGTTCGCTTGCAGGAAGAAACCGTTTGGCTTACCCAATCACAAATGGGGCAATTGTTTGGTAAGGACAAACGCACCATCAGTGAGCATATCAGCAATATTTTCAATGAGGGTGAATTGGAGAAAAGTTCAACTGTCCGGAAATTCCGGACAGTTCAAACCGAAGGCAATCGGGAGGTTGAACGGGAGCTTGACCACTACAATTTAGATATTATTATATCAGTAGGCTATCGGGTAAAGTCGGTTCAAGGTACACAATTCCGTATTTGGGCAACGCAGCGATTAAAAGAATATATAATTAAAGGCTTTACGCTCAATGATGACCGCTTTAAGTCGGGCAGCTCAATGAACTATTTCAACGAACTGCAAAACCGCATTAGGGAAATACGCCTTTCGGAGAAATTCTTTTACCAAAAAATCAAAGATATTTACGCCACCAGTATAGATTATGACCCGAAAGACGAAAAAACCATTGAGTTTTTCAAAATCGTGCAAAACAAGCTGCTTTGGGCAATCAGTGAGCAAACAGCATCCGAATTGGTGTACAGGCGTGTAGATGCCAGTCTACGTTTGATGGGAATGCTGTCGTATGACAAAAAACAGCTTGCTTCCATCAAAAAAGCAGAAGTAAGCGTTGCCAAAAACTATTTAGAAGAAGACGAAATAAAACTTTTGGGTCTGTTGGTAGAGCAATATTTGGCATTTGCCGAAACAATGGCACAGCAACAAACGCCAATGTATATGAAAGATTGGATAGAGCGATTGGACAGCATTTTGCAATTAAACGGCAGAGAGTTATTGACCCACGCAGGGAAAATATCGCATAAAATGGCGATAGAAAAGTCAGGAGAAGAATATGAGAAATTCAAAAAACAGCAAAAAGCCATTGAGAAGGAAGCCAGTTTGAAAGAGTTGGAAGAGGACATTAAACGGCTGAAGCCGAATGATTAATTGTTAATGATAAATGGTTAATGGAATGAGAGAGAATGTTGTTAAGAATAAGAGTTTTGCCTTTGCGGTGAGAGTGGTTAGGCTTTATCAGTTTCTTTGTGAACAAAAGAAAGAATTTCTCCTCTCAAAACAATTGTTAAGAAGTGGTACAAGCGTTGGAGCAATGATTAGGGAAGCCGAACACGCTGAAACAAAAAACGACTTTAAACATAAAATGGGCATTGCCCAAAAGGAAATTAATGAGACAATTTATTGGCTTGAACTACTGAAAGAAACCGACTATCTGTCATCTGAACAATTTGAAAGCATTTACACAGATGCAGTTGAAATAATTAAGTTAATCACCGCAATTTTAAAATCAGCAAAAGCCAACATTAACACTTAATCATTGAACATTAACCATTATAAATGAAGTTTACAGAAGCGAAATTAGAGCAAGCATTTACAGAGCTTTTAGGAAACGAAGGCTATCCGCATTTTGTGGGCAGTAGTTTGGTGCGTTCAAGTGAAGATGAAGTACTGATTGAAGAAGACCTAAAAGCCTACTTGCTCACTCGCTATGAAAATGCCAACCTAACCGAAACCGAAGCACAATCCATTATTCTGCAACTCAAAACGCTTTCTTCGGCAGACCTTTATGAAAGCAACAAGAAAATAATGCAGTGGTTGGCAGATGGATTTATCCTAAAACGAGAAGACAGAAGCCAAAAAGACATTCATATTTCACTTATTGATTATGCAGGTTTAGACCGTCAACGTCAAAGTGAAAATTTAGACATCATTGCGGCAGAACCCGAAGAACAATATCCACCTGACACCAACATTTACAAATTCGTCAACCAGTTGGAAATTGTAGGAACGGAAAGACGAATCCCAGACGGCATTTTATACATCAATGGATTGCCTGTGGTGGTTTTTGAATTTAAGACGGCTATTCAGGAAAACACGACCATTCACAATGCTTATGTTCAACTGACCACTCGCTACAAGAGAGACATTCCCGAACTTTTCAAGTACAATGCATTTTGCATCATTAGTGATGGTGTGAACAACAAAGCAGGTTCATTTTTTGCCCCTTATGAGTTTTACTACGCTTGGCGAAGAATTGCAGGACTTTCCAAAGAGGTTGATGGCATAGACAGTATGTTCACTTTGGTTCAAGGAATGCTGCACAAGAACCGATTGCGAGATATTATTCAGAACTTCATTTACATTCCCGATTCGTCAAAGAAAGATGAAAAAATAGTTTGTCGCTATCCACAATATTACGCTGCTCGCAGTTTGTACGAAAACATCAAAAAAGCGGAAAAGCCAGAGGGAGACGGAAAAGGCGGAACTTACTTTGGAGCAACAGGTAGCGGAAAGAGTTTCACAATGCTTTATCTCACACGCCTTTTAATGAAAAGCAAGCATTTTGAAAGTCCGACCATTGTACTCATCACTGACAGAACTGACTTAGATGACCAACTTTCAGGGCAATTTACCAACGCCAAGCAATTCATTGGCGACAATGCTGTTGAAAGCGTTGAAAGCAGAGCCGATTTAAGGAGCAAAATGCAAGGAAGAAACAGTGGTGGCGTTTTTTTAACCACCATTCACAAGTTTACAGAAGACACTGAACTGCTCACGGAAAGAACCAACGTGATTTGTATTTCGGATGAAGCCCACAGAAGCCAAACCAATCTTGACCAAAAAGTAAAAGTGACTTCCGAAGGCGTTAAAAAAACGTACGGTTTTGCCAAATACCTACACGATTCTTTACCCAATGCAACATTTGTAGGCTTCACAGGAACGCCAATAGATGCAACTTTGGATGTGTTCGGAAAAGTAGTAGATGCCTACACAATGACCGAATCGGTAAGAGATGAAATCACGGTTCGGATTGTGTATGAAGGCAGAGCGGCCAAAGTTGCCTTGCACAACAGCGAATTAGAGAAAATAGAAAAATACTACGAAGAAGCAGCCGAAGCAGGAGCAAATGAATATCAAATAGAAGAAAGCAAAAAGGCAACGGCTACAATGAACGCCATTTTAGGCGACCCAGACCGTTTATTGAAATTAGCAGAAGACTTTGTTCAACATTACGAAAACAGAGTAAACGAAGGAGCGACCGTAAAAGGCAAAGCAATGTTTGTTTGCAGTAGCAGAGAAATTGGCTACGAGTTTTATAAAAATGTAATCGCTTTAAGACCTGAATGGGCGGAAATACGAATTGCGGAAGAAGGAGCTGTTTTAACAGACAAAGACAAAAGGGAAATCAAACCATTGGAACGTATCAAAATGATAATGACCAGAGGAAAAGACGACCCGAAAGAAATGTACGATTTGATTGGCACAAAGGAACACCGCAAAGAATTGGATAGACAGTTTAAAAATGAAAAATCCAATTTCAAAATTGCCATTGTGGTTGATATGTGGCTTACAGGTTTTGACGTACCTTTCTTGGATTCCATTTACATTGACAAGCCCATTCAGCAACACAATTTGATTCAAACCATTTCGAGAGTAAACCGAAAATTTGAAGGCAAAAACAAAGGCTTGGTTGTCGATTACATAGGCATCAAAAAGGCAATGAATATGGCGCTTGCCAAATACAACAAGGGCGAAAGAGAAAACTTTGAAGACATTCAAGAATCGCTCATTGTGGTTAGAAACCATTTAGACCTTTTAGCCAAGGTCTTCCACAAATTCGACAGTTCAAAATATTTTGGTGGTGCAGCTTTAGAACAGTTGAACACGTTAAATATGGCGGCAGAATACGTTCAGTTGACCAAAGAATTGGAAACCCGCTTTATGGGCTTGGTAAAACGTCTGAAAGCTGCTTATGATATTTGTGCTGGAAGCGAACATTTAACGCAGAAAGAAAGAGATTACACCCATTTCTATTTAGCGGTTCGGTCAATTGTTTTCAAGCTGACTAAAGGCAATGCGCCCGACACCGCACAAATGAACGCCAAAGTTAGGGAAATGATAAAAGACGCTTTAGAAAGTGATGGCGTTCAGGAAATCTTCAAACTAGGAGATGAAACCCAAAGCGAACAAGACCTTTTTGATGAAGACTATTTGGCAAATATTGATAAAATCAAGCTGCCACATACCAAAATCAAATTGCTTCAACAACTTTTAGCCAAAGCGATTGGAGAGATTAAGAAAGTCAATAAAGTTAAAGGAATTGACTTCTCTAAGAAAATGCAAGCCTTGGTAGAACGCTACAACGAGCGAAAAGAAGATGATGTTTTGCGAAGCGAAGTGTACGAAGAAATGGCAGAGCATTTGACCAACCTTATTTGGGAGGTGCAAAAGGAGTTTTCCGCAGGGGACGAATTGGGAATTGACTTTGAAGAAAAAGCCTTTTATGACATTTTGAAAGACTTGTGTATAAAGTATGACTTCAAATATCCAGAAGACAAACTAATTGTTTTAGCCCAGGCAGTGAAAGACTTGGTGGACTCACAAGCCAAATATCCTGATTGGAGTAAACGACAAGACATAAAATCCGCTTTAAAAGTAGGACTGATAATTCTTTTGGACGAACACGGTTATCCGCCAGTAGAAAGAGACGAAGTATATAAAGACATATTTGAACAAGCGGAGAATTTTAAGAAAAACAGAGTAATAACGAAATAATGCCACCGCTAAAAGCCATACACATTTGCAATTCGCACCAGCCAACGCTGCAACCAAAAATCGCAAAAGAGTATATCTTTGCCAACGCTGACAGAATTACTAACAAACGACTGAATATCAATATGAAAGAAGAACACCGAACGCACAACATCACCTATACGCAAGCAGGGGTTTCGTGCTTCGTAGGACAGGAAAGTGGTAAATTTAAAGTTCAGTTCTTCGTAGGAAGTTCAGTGGTGAAAATCCCTGCCTGCGTATAGCTGAGAAACGTTAGCGTTCATTGTAAAAAGACCGAAACAGACGACAGAATTACAAAGGAATTTTTGCTGCATAAAGGGAAAAGGAAGAAAGTCAACCGCACGGTCAAGCACATTTGGTTTTTGCCGACACGCAAAGCCAACACTAAAAAACCAAAAGAGCTTGCCCTTTCCCTCCGCACCCAAACAGAATGATGATTTAAATACTCATTTTGTGAGATATTAAATAATTATTCTTATTTTTGTGAAATATAAATAAAGTTCAATAATGAACCGAATAAAAGACGTTTTAGACCAGAAGGGAATTAAACAGAAATGGTTGGCTGAGCAATTGGGCAAGAGCTACAATATGGTGAACTCTTACGCCCAAAACAGACGACAACCAAGTCTAGAAGACCTATACAAGATTGCTGAAATCCTTGATATTGAAGTCAAAGAATTATTAATTGAAAGAAAAGTACACTAAAATATGGACGGAACAAGTCTTACACCAGAACAAGAAAAAATAAACGCATTGCGACAAGTATTACCCGAAGCATTTAGCGAAGGGAAAATAGATTGGGAAAAACTTAAAGCCACGCTTGGAGAAGACATAAACTTTTCTAATGAACGCTATGTGTTGAATTGGGCGGGCAAAAGTGAGGCTTTTAAAGTACTGCAAACTCCTACCACCAAAACCCTTGTTCCTGCAAAAGACGAAAGCGTAAACTTTGACGAAACCGAAAACATTTTTATTGAAGGCGAAAACTTGGAAGTGCTGAAAGTACTACAAAAAAGCTACTTCGGCAAAGTGAAAATGATTTACATAGACCCACCTTACAACACAGGCAATGACTCTTTTATTTATCCTGACAAATTTTCTGAAACCAAAGCAGAATATGAAAAACGTGTAGGCGACAAAGACGAAGAAGGCTATATGACCAAAGACGGTATGTTCAAAAAGAACAGCAAAGAAAACGGGCAATACCACAGTAATTGGCTTAATATGATGATGCCACGTTTGTACTTGGCTAAAAATCTATTGCGACAAGATGGAGTAATTTTCGTGTCTATTGACGATAATGAGGTTCATAATCTTCGCTTATTAATGAATGAAATTTTTGGAGAGGAGAACTTTCTGGGAGAAACGATTAAAGTAAGTAATTCAGCGAAAAATAATGTCAATCAAATATCTATAACTCACGAATATTGTTTAGTGTTTTCAAAGAATAAATTCTCAGTATCAAAAGAATGGTCGGTACCAAAAAATAATTATAAAGAATTTGAAAGTTATGCAAATAGATTATTGAAACAAGGTATGAAGTCAAGTGAAATTGAAAATGAAATGAAAGCATTGACAAAATACCCAAGATTTTACGAATTTGACCACTTTTATTACTGTGATGATAATGGTGTGTATCAAACTGATAATCCGGGCGGTGTAACAAGTGGTAATTTTGAGTCTGAAATTATTCATCCAATTACAAAAATTAAATGCAAAAAACCACAGGGAGGTTGGAGATATAAAGAGGATACAATACGCCAGTATGAAATTGAAAATAGATGGCATTTTGGCGAAGACGAAAATACAATACCAAGAATTAAAAGATATTTAAGAGAATGTTTGCATTCTAAACCAACTGGTGTGCACTTTTTTGATTCTCAATCTGATGCAAAAAAGCTAAAATCAGAAAATTTACCTTTTGATTTCCCTAAACCAGTTGAATATATAAAGTACTTATTGACAATGGAGGGAAGTAAGGATGGAATTATCTTAGACTTCTTCGCAGGTAGTGGCACTACAGCCCAAGCAGTAATGGAACTAAATAAGGAAGACAAAGCAATTAGAAAATACATTTGCGTACAATTACCAGAACTTACGGATGAAAAAAGCGAAGCTTACGAGGCAGGGTACAAAACCATAGCCGACATAAGCAAGGAAAGAATCCGCAGGGCAGGAAAGGAAATACAGGCTGAAAATGAATTAAAATTTAAAAATCACGAATTAGCAATCACAAAACTAAAAACCGAATTTCAAACAGAGGAAACCATTAATGAAATCAAAAATCAACAATCGTTAATCAACAATCTGAAATCTCACGATTTAGGTTTCAAAGTTTTAAAACTAGAAGATAGCAACTTCAAGCAATGGCAACAAATTGAGGGCAAAGATGCAAAAGCATTAGCTGAGCAAATGAAATTGTTTGTTGACCCTGTTTCTGAATCTGCTACCATTGAAAATATGGTGTATGAACTTTTGCTGAAAAGTGGCAAGGACTTGAACAGCCCTATTGAAAAGAAAAGCAGTTTTTATAAAATCAACGGCACTGAATTGATTTTGCTTTTAGAAAAAGCAACACAAGAAATTATTGATACTGTAATTGCTGAAAAACCTGTCAAAGTTATTGCCTTAGATAAACTTTTTAAAGGTAACGACCAGTTGAAAACGAATACCGTTCTGCAAATGAAAGATGCAGGGATTGAATTTAAAACGATATAAAACAAGCAAAAATGGAAAACGAAACCAAAAATATTTTTGAAAATGGAGCGACCTGGCTTCGGGGTGATTTCCATTTGCACACGAAAGCAGACAAAGAATTCTCATACACAGGTAATGAAAATGATTTTTGCCGTCTTTATGTAGAGAAACTTAAAGAGCAGAACATTAATGTTGGAGTTATTACCAATCATAATAAGTTTGACAAATCCGAGTTTGTAGCCCTTAGAAAAAAGGCCTTAAAAGAAGGTATTGGCTTATTTGCTGGAGTTGAACTTTCGGTAAATGATGGAGCAAATGGGATTCATTGCTTACTTGTTTTCGATTTTGAAAAATGGTGTGTTAATGGTGAAGATTTCATTAATCAATTTCTTACAGCCGCATTTGAAGGGATAGCGAATAGAGAAAATGAAAATACAAGGTGCAGATATAACTTTGAAACCGTATTACAGAAATTAAACGACCATGAAAACAATGGAAGAGATTCTTTTATCATTCTTGCTCATGTGGAACAGAACAGCGGTTTTTTTAACGAATTAGACGGAGGACGAATTCAACAGCTTATATCAAATGACCTGTTCAGGCATTTTGTATTAGGTTTTCAGAAAGTAAGAACTTACGATAAAGTAGCTACTTGGAAAAACTGGTTTAACGATAAATTACCTGCATTTATTGAAGGTTCAGACTGTAAATCATTGGAAGATATAGGAAGACCACATCAACAAAAAAATGAGGAAATAAGAACTTATATCAAAATTGGGGATTTCAATTTAGAAGCATTGAAATATGCCCTTACTGACTTTAATTATAGAATTTCACTGAATACAAAGCCTGAAATTAAAAACTCATACATCAAATCAATTTCCTTTGAAGGAGGCTTACTAGAAGGAACTAAAATTGATTTTTCCCCCGAGTTAAACAACCTTATCGGAATTAGGGGAAGCGGAAAATCGTCATTACTGGAAGTTTTACGCTATGTTCTTGGAATTTCTCTTCCATTTAACGCTGCTGACCCAGATTATAAGAATTCATTAGTGACACGCTCAATGGGTAGCGGAGGGAAAGCCATAGTTACTATAGTCAACAAACAAAATGAAGAATACAGAATAGAAAAACTATATGGACAAAAGGAGGATATTTACAAAAACAACTTGCTACAACCAGGAATTTCTATAGATGCTACAGGATTCCATTCCCCTATTTATTTTGGACAAAAAGACCTTTCAAATAAAGGAAAAGATTTTGAAGGAGATTTGATCCAACGCTTAATTGGAACAAGATTAAAAGCAGTTCAAGCTAAAATAGAGCAAAAGAAAAGAGAAGTTGAAAATATTATATCGGAATTAAAAAAGCTTCAAAATTTAAAAGAGTTAAAAAGAGATACAGAGGCCCAAATAAAAAACTCAAAACATCAGCTTAATTTTTTTAAGGAAAAAGGTGTTGAAAACAGATTAAAACAACAAACACTTTTTGATTCTGATATATCTAAACTTATACAAATAGAATCAACAGTCAGAAGTTATTTAAGTGAATTGGCATCCTTAATTTCTAATCATGATTATTTCTTTCAACAAGAAATTAGCGGTTCAGAAGTCAATAAAGAACTATTTGAACAAGCAAAGACAATTATTCAGGAATTAAAAATTGAGTTTGAAAAACTTAAAGCGATTCAAAAGAACTCTGTTCTCAGTCAGCAAAAATTGAAAGATGTAATATCAAAAATTAATGCCAAGAAAGAAGGCTTAAAGGAAGAGTTTGCAAAGATTAAACGAGAAATAAACACAGACACCATTAACCCCGATAATTTTCTGAACCTGAACAGGCAAATCGAAACAGCCTTATTGAAATTAAAGGAAATCGAAAAATCTGAAAAACGAAGAAGCGATTTGCAGACCAATTTATTGGAGCGACTTACTGAATTGGACAATCTTTGGCTAGAAGAATATAATGTTTTAAATAAAGAAGTGAATAGGATTAATGAAGCTGAAAGTAAAATTTCAATTGAAGTTGAATATAAAGGCAGGAGAGATAAATTTATTGATAAAATGAAGCAGGTTTTCAGAGGTACAGGTATCCGAGAAACCGCTTATCAGGAGATTGAGGCAAACTACAAAGACTTCATTCAAATTTACAGAGACAATAGCAAATTGAATGATATATTGAATGAAAATCAGGTCGTAGATTTTAAGCGAAGGTTTATTGAAAATAGGGAGGAATTACTCACTTTTAAAGTAGAAAATAAAATTATTATTCAATACAATGGTAAATCATTAGATAAGCATTCTTTAGGGCAACGAGCATCTGCATTAATATTATTTTTGTTGGCTCAAAGAGAAAATGATGTATTGATTATTGACCAACCCGAAGATGATTTAGATAATCAAACCATCTATGATGAAGTAATAAAAGAATTAAAGAAAATTAAGGGTAATATGCAATTTATCTTTGCAACCCATAACGCCAATATCCCTGTGCTTGGTGATAGTGAAAAAGTAGTTTCGTGCAGCTATGACGAAAAGAAAATTACAGTACATTCTGGCACTATTGATAATCACCAAACACAACGATTTATTGTTGACATTATGGAAGGTGGAGACGAGGCATTTAATCGCAGGAAAAATATTTATAGTATTTGGAACATTGAAAAAATAAAAACAATATGAACGCAATTGAATTACTTGATATAATTAGCACTGGAGAAACAAGCAAGGTTCAGTTTAAAAGAGAAATTGACAGCAACGATTCTATTGCTGCCGAAATGATAGCTTTTTCAAATTCACGAGGAGGTAAAATATTTTTTGGGGTTGAAGATAAAACTGGTAAAATTACTGGGCTTAGTATAAAACAAATTCATGACTATAATCAATTGTTGGCTAATATTGCTAATGATATGGTAAAACCACAGGTTTTTATTTATACTGAGGTTGTTGGGGTTTCTTTTTCAGATGATGATGAAAAAAAAGTACTGATAGTTGAAATTTCAGAAGGTACTGCGAAGCCTTATAAGGATAAAAATGGAGCTATTTGGATAAAGCAAGGTTCAGATAAAAGGAGGTTGACGGATAATAACGAGCAGATACGTTTGTTTCAACAAAGTGGAATTTTATATTTGGATGAAATGATTATTCCACAAACAAATATAAATGATGTTGAAAACTCAAAAGTCGAAAAATATGTTAAAGCAGTTCAAAAGCGAGAAGCAGATGAAAGCATTACCATTACAGAAAACCTTTTAAATAATTTGAATATCATTAAAGAAAGCCATCTTACACTAGGGGGGCTATTATTTTTTGCAAACAATCCTCAAAAGTATCGACCTGCATTTTGTGTAAAGGCAATTTCATTTTTTGGAAATAGTATTGGAGGAACTGAATACCGTAGTAGTCAGGATATTGTTGGAACAATTCCTGAGATTTTTGAGGAAACAATGAGGTTTTTTACATCAAATTTACAACATGTTCAAGCTGGCCAAAATTTCAATTCTGTAGGTAAATTAGAAGTTTCACAAATTGCATTGGAAGAATTTGTACAAAATGCTTTGGTACATAGAGATTATTCTAAGAATTCGCCAATTAGGATTATGATTTTTGATAATAGAATTGAAATTGTGAGTCCAGGTTCCTTGCCTAATAGCCTAACAATAGAAAACATTAAAATGGGTAATGCTGTTGTACGTAATAATCTTTTAGTTTCTTATTGTTCAAAGCTAATGATTTATCGTGGTTTTGGTTCGGGTATTAATAGAGCATTGGAAGCACAACCAAATATTGAACTTATCAACGAAGTTGAAGGTGAACAATTCAAAGTTATAATTCCAAGACCAGAAAAAAAATGAAGTTAACTTTTGAATCGAATTTAGCTTATCAGCAAGAAGCCATAAAATCCATAACGGATTTGTTTGAAGGGCAACCTTTGGAAGATAGTTTACTTCAATCTGAATTGTCTGAATTAGATACCTATGCCAATATCTATAGCTATGGCAATCGTTTAGTAATTTCAGAAGAACAAATACTCATCAATCTACAAAGCATTCAAACCAACAACGAAATAAATGTTTCGGCTAAATTGGACGGTATGCACTTTTCTGTAGAAATGGAAACAGGCACAGGAAAAACCTATGTGTATCTGCGTTCCATTTATGAACTAAATAAAATGTATGGTTTTAAAAAGTTTGTAGTTGTTGTACCTTCGGTTGCCATTCGTGAAGGCGTTTTAAAGAATTTGGAAATTACTCACGAGCATTTTCAAACACTTTATGACAATGTACCCGTTAATTTTCAGGTGTATGACAGTACTAAAGTTTCCACTTTGAGAGGTTTTGCAACTACTAACAACATTGAAGTTTTGGTAATCAACATTGATTCATTTGCCAAAGACGAAAACATTATCAATAAACCCAATGATAAGCTGAACGGGCAAAAACCAGTTGAGTTTATTCAGGCTACCCACCCTATTGTAATTGTGGACGAGCCTCAAAATATGGAAACCGAAAAGCGTATTGCAGCTATTGAAAATCTGAAAGCATTGTGTACGCTTCGTTATTCTGCAACACACAGAAATCAATACAACCTTACATACAGTCTAAATCCTGTAAAGGCATATGATTTAGGATTGGTAAAACAAATTGAAGTAGATTCTATCATTGAAGAAAATGCTTACAATGATGCTTTTGTTTCGGTAGAATCCATTACCGCTACAAAAACCAAAGTAACAGCAAAAGTTTCTATAAACAGCAATGAAAACGGAGGTGTAAAAAAGAAAACCATTACTGTAAAAGTGGGTGACGATTTATACAAACTATCCAACGAAAGAGAAATCTATGCAGATGGCTATATTATTGAGGAAATTGATGCAGTAAACCAATGTATTTCCATTTCAAACGGAAACTTATTGTACAAAGGCGACAGCCAAGGCGGATTGACTGATGAAGTAATGAAGTTTCAAATTCGAAAAACCATAGAAGAGCATTTGAAGAAAGAAAAAAGCCTAAATAAATTAGGAATAAAAGTTTTGTCATTGTTCTTCATTGATAAAGTTGCGAATTACCGTAACTACGACTCAACAGGGAATGCCGTAAAAGGTAAATTTGCTGAATGGTTTGAAGAAATTTATCAGGAATACATTTCAAAACCAGCTTTTAAGGAATTAGATAAATTTCCAATTGGTGAAACACACAACGGTTATTTTTCACAAGACAGCAAAGGAAAAGTAAAAGACACTTCGGGCGAAACTAAAGCAGATGACGACACTTACAGCTTAATAATGAAAGACAAAGAAAAATTGTTGGGTTTAGACAATTCTTTGCGTTTCATTTTTTCACATTCTGCATTACGTGAAGGTTGGGACAACCCGAATGTATTTCAGATTTGCACCTTAAATGAAACTAAGTCAGATATAAAAAAACGTCAGGAAATCGGCAGAGGTTTGCGTTTGGCAGTTGACCAAACAGGAAAGCGAACTTATGACCAAAACATAAATCGCTTGACTGTTATTGCTAATGAAGCCTATGACGATTTTGCCAAAGCACTTCAAAAAGAAATCGAAGACGATTGCGGAGTTGCATTTACAGGAAGAATAAAAAACAAGCAAACGAGAACGGCTATAAAGTATCGAAAAGGGTTTGAAGCCGACCCAAAATTTTTGGAGATTTGGGAAAAACTGAAAAAGAAAACCACTTACAGAGTAGATTACAAAACGGACGAGTTAATTACTTTGGCTGCAAAAGCCATAAAAGATTTGCCTGAAATCAAATCACCTTCCATTCGTTCCACAAAGATTGGAATTACAATGACAGACGAAGGCGTAGGAACAAATTATGTTGGTGAAAAGGTAGAATCATATGGAGGTTACTCTTGGAAAATACCTGATGTTTTGGGCTACATTCAAAGCAAAACAGAATTGACTCGTTCTACGATTGAAGATATTTTAAGTAAATCAGGAAGAATTGAGGATATTATTATCAATCCTCAATTGTTTTTAGACTTGGCAACAACTGCTATGAAGCGGACTTTGTATGATTTAATGATTGACGGAATCAAGTATCAAAAAATTGGTGGTTCAGAATATGAAATGGCATTGTTTGAAGCACAGGAATTAGAAGTTTATCTGAACGACTTTTCGTTTAAAGTTTCCGACCCTTCTAAAACCATTTATGAAGAATTTGTGCCTTTAGATTCAGGAGTTGAAAGCAAGTTTGCAAAAGATTGTGAAACCAGCGACCAGATAAAATTCTATTTCAAATTACCAAATTGGTTTAAAATTCCAACACCAATAGGAAATTACAATCCAGATTGGGCATTGGTATTTGAAGATGACAAGAAAATTTATTTTGTCGCTGAAACCAAAGACACTGGCACACCACAAGTTGATTTATCAAAATTAAGTGGAGATGAACAAATGAAAATCAAATGCGGAAAAGCTCATTTCAACGAGTTTGATGACTTGGAATATAAAGTAGTAAACAAAGTAGGACAATTGATTGAATAGCCCTCGCTCCGTAGTCAAGCACATTGGCTGGTCGCTCAAAAAAGCCAACACACGACCAAAACCAGCCAAAGAGCTTGCCTACCCCAACGCACGGCAGACAGAAACGATGCAGCAAAAATGAAAAAAAATAACGAGATAAATGAACAACGAAACGCCAACAAAGTGTAAATGCCATAAGGGTTTCAGGGGTTTGCTAAGGTCAGAAGTCCGCTTTAACTTTTCGTGTAACTTGATAGGAAATCACCCGCAATCCCTTACGGCACTTACACTCGACCGTTACCACACATTTGAAAAAATATTATGGATATAGATGATTTTATGAATGACAAAAACGAGAAAGGATTTAATGTTAACGTTGGAAACGCTTTATTAAGGATTCT
>Ga0210054_1001417_pt1 | contig 19986 bp, 14 predicted proteins | sample CryGeymeta201516_FD_185470 | JGI IMG/M metagenome (GOLD analysis project Ga0210054, IMG submission 185470) | Groundwater microbial communities from Crystal Geyser aquifers in Utah, USA - Crystal Geyser metaG 2015-16 (SPAdes) (version 2) | ecosystem: Environmental > Aquatic > Deep subsurface >... | reverse complement strand
TAGGTTAAAGGAACACAGATTCATAATTCATAAACATTTCCTATCAATTCATCCACTTATCAACCCATCAACTATTCAACTTATCAACTTTTTGTGTCTTCATGCCTTTGTGGTGAGTAGTTACATTGTATGAAAATCAAATGTAGGATGATGAAAATTTAAGCTCTGTGTCCCTCTGTCATCTCTGTGAACTCTGTGTTAAAATATTATTAGTCGTGAACGGTTACGAGTTATCCCGACCATGTCCCAACAAATATCTGACAAGATATACTGGATACAAAAGTGGCATTGGTTTTTCCTTAAGGTATGTTGCCAGCCATTTTAGCGGAGGGAATAATATTCTGCATAAATATTTCAACTTATCCAGCATATTATCCATTTCAAGTAGATAGTATGTCGGTGCCTCAAACTGGGGCAGTTTTTCTGCCTTGGCAACAGCCAATATTTCTAACTTGTTCCATGCAATCTCAAACGACATTTGACGAATGGTCCCGGGTTTTAATGCCTTCTTAAGACCTTCAGGAATAGGTATATTCAGTAATTTTTCAACAAGGGTAAGGCTATTATAAACTGAACAAGTTATGCCTCGAGTAGCCGCTATCTCTTGAATACAATTAGCATCAATCTCTTCTCCATAATGCTGCACTACCGCACCAATATCACATAACAACATCAAGCTGCAAAAGTTATGCGTATTGGCATGAACGCACAGATGAAGCAGGAGTATCTCAGGTGATGGGACTGGTGACCCATCCATGGTTTTGACATGCTCAAAGAGCCATGGCTCTTTTTTGGGAATACCCATGTTAAGCAAGCGAAAGTGTATTTCTACTGGGATGTGATTCTTTTGGCTGAATTCTATCTGGCTGAAGTATTGGGTATATTTCACCATTTCATTATTAGTTAACCCTGGAAGTGTTTCAGGCAGATTATACCCAAGTGAGAAAAAGCATTCCTTTATCCTTTGCCAGTGTTCCTCTTTTACCACCAGATCAATATCCTTCATACATCGGACCCCAATGGATGGGTAGATAAGCCTTGCTAAGACTGGTCCCTTGAGAACCAATGCATCGACCTCAGCCTCATGAAGTAATGTAGTAATCAGATGCAACTCGTCATACAATTGTTTATTACGATTAAAGTTCTGACTATATATTTCTTTTAATCCGGACATGATAGACTGTGGCAATTTACTTGGAACAATGGACGAGGTCAAGTGATGATAGAGTAGTGGAGCCATGCGATGCTTGAGACTAAGGGCAAGCACTTCATCCCAGTTGATGGGAGTATCTAATAATTGATAGATATTTTCCAAAACATCCATATCTATCTTTGTCCTTGCAAAATATAGCAGTAATGATATTTCATGTTTTTGCTGCAATAGAATAACCTCCTTTTTTCTTTTCTCTGCGTAACTACTCAGTCGTAGATGGACGCTGATCTGTGCTTCCGTGTCTCCGTGGTGAGTAGTTACAGTATCTCAAGTTTTTCCTCAAGATATTCTCGGTCTTTCTCATCCATCAGAAAATCGCCTCCTTTTCCATAACACGGTGTAACACCACTTTTTCTCTTTTCCCATTTTCCCTTGTGGACATCTGATTTAATGCCTCCTCAACTGTCTCGATAAACTCTTTAGCTGATTGTACTTGTTCCTGAGCTTCTTCCTTTGAAACAATAACAAAATCAGCATAATCACTTCTTTCACGAACCGCTTTAGCTCCTCCCAATAATTTACTCATCTCTTTTCTGACCACACCTGTTTTTACAAAATGTTGATTAAAGAGAGCGATGACTCCTGAATGTTTCGAACTATCAAGGCTTTTTATTGCCAATAATGCTCTGGCTGCAGAGAATATAGCATAATAGGATCTTGAGGCAGAGTCTTTATACTTTCCATTAGTCAAAAGTATTTCAGCAGTATCTAACTTTTCCTTACTGTTTTCCAGACGATGTCTGGATAAGTCATATTTCATAGATCAGCACCTTCTCTTTCCACTTTTTCCACGAAGGGAGATTGTAATTCCTTATTTTTTTCGTATTCAAATTCAGAATATATGATAGGGGATATTCTATTTTCATAGTAAGGATCAATGCTGTAAAGAATATCAATAGCTTTTTCTTTATTTAGAAAATAATCTTTCACTATAATCAATATGTCAATATCGGAGTCTCTATCAAAATCACCCCTTGCCTTTGAGCCAATTAATCTTATCCTGATTAAATTTTCCCCTAAAACTTTTTTAAGGTTAGAAGAAAATCTATTAACTATTTTATTTTCTCTCTCGGTTAAAAAATTAGCTTTATTCATGGTGATTCTCCATATACTTGCGTAGGTCATAATTTACGATTATTTAATGTGTGAAATTGTTTTTGGAGCAAGGCAACCGTGTTGCCGTTATCTTTTACGCCAACATAGTTGGCTTGCTCCAAATGCTCACTCCAAATCTTGCTTCTAAATCTCAAATTATGACATACGCAATATATCACAGGCTCCTAAAATTTGCAACAATTATTTTGGGTATGGTTCAAAAAATAGATGATTGAAAATTACATAGCTGCTTGTAGTAATTCTGACATTATGGTAACTACTGTCGTTTCAACTCATCCCGTGTCGGATAAAGTTCCTATAGAATGTAATGAGGGTTTTTACCACGAAGAGCACAAAGAACACGAAGAAATTACAGAACAAACCGTTTAATTTCATCTTTGAGCATTCTGACATTAAAAATGACTCGATTCGACAACTCATCAAATTTCTTTTTTTGTCTCCTTCGTGTTTTTCGTGCTCTTCGTGGTAAACGGGTTCTTCGTGGTAAAAAACTTCCTATTACCGTCATTTTAAGGTTGACACGACACTACTCATATTCCTGTTTCCTTACCACACAGATAATTGATACGCCAAAGGGTAAATCCCATGTTTTCAAAAACGATGCCTCCAATTTGAATAATGATTCAAGGATATGGGACAACCATGCTGGATATTTCTTTTCAAAGGGTGACTTCAAGGGTTTATTTTTGCCAGTCATTGCCTTCCATCTTCGGCTAAGCCAGGTAACAGGCAAAAGCAAGGCATTCATATAAGATACCCTTTCTATATGCAATCCTGCAGCCCTTAATCTGGCACATAATTCTGAGGCTGTATATCTTCGTTTATGCTTGCATATCTCATCTATATCCCCCCACAAAAACCGATATGCTGGAACGGTCAGGAGAATAATACCATTTGGTTTGCAGATTCGGGCAAGCTCATGGAGTACTTGCATATCATCCTCAATATGCTCCAGAACATCCAGCATGGTAATTAAGGAAAATTCCTCATCCTTTATGGGCAACTTTTCGGCTGAGGCACACATGGTATATTTATGTCCACTATCTCTGCAAAACTTTACTGCATCAGAAGATATATCAATGCCTATCACTTGCCCAAATTTCTTAAGATAACTCATGGTTGTGCCTGGACCACAACCGACATCAAGTACCTTGCCGTGGTTTTGTGGTGCATATCTGGACAGCAATGTAAAGATGATGTGCCGTCTTGCTCGATGCCACCAATGGTGCTTTTCACTTCTGGCGTATTTTTCCATAGTATTATTCATTTGGAATTATGTCCTAATCGGGAATGGTTTGTAATCGTTCAGCCGTCAATTTATCAGTACTGAAGCAAAATCAAGGGAAACATCCAATCTCTATATCGGCACCCATGATAGATAGCTTTATTGTAGACATCACGATAAAAATGCATTCACCATCAATCATAAAATCACCAGCAATTCTCATTATGGAAATGTGTAAGCGAGGAGAACAATTACCATTCTACAAATAAAGAAACACAGAACAAGAATGTCTGTACTACACTCCTTGTCCACAGCTTGCGGGGGTTAGGGGATGGAAAATATCCGGCAAAAATTTAGGGTGCGTTTGCCCTGCTGGAATCCTGCCTTCGCAGGAATGACGATTCTACCATTTCCATGTTCACAACAAGACTATGTCGATTAGCTGAGTAGCTGCGACCCCTACATTTATTACCCGACAAGCCCAATACCACTACCTATTGTGAGTCCAATGTAAAAAAAATGCCAGAATGAGTATAAAAACCTTGACTTTTTTGCAAGGGTGTTGTATAATGGAAATTGATAAAATATGCCTTCGTACTTTACCCTACAATGACAATAGTAGGGGCAAACCATTGTGGTTGCCCTTCCTTAATCAAGTTTTGTTGTAGGGTTATTGCTTGTACAAACTCTGGAGGAATAATGAAACAAGTGCGTATCTTGTCCACAATCATGTTCTCGGACAGGGACAAGCCCTGTCCCTATGTTATAACCCTTATCATGTCTGCAATTCTTATCATCGTGTCGTATCATATTGCTTTTGCTGCTCTCCCTGATTTCAACACCCCTGGAACGATAACAGTAAGTGAATTGGTCGTTGGTCGTGATGGGAATCCTGCTGGCACAGGGTGGAACTCTGCTCCATGTTGGGTGGATTTTGGTCCATTTACTTCGGGCACTATAACCATTGAGCGTGATGGGTTAAAGGATTTATTCATTGGCGATAAGGATGGAAATGTCTGGTTTTATGAAAATATTGGAACAGAGAGAGAACCTGCGTTTGGTAATGGTTTTATCTTGCAGACAGAGGATGATACTACTGTTAATGTTGGGCATAATGCCACCCCTTTTCTTATTGATTGGGACAGGGATTGCGATCTGGATATGATTGTTGGCAACTCAAGGGGGACATTCTACTATTATGAGAATGAGGACGGCAAATTTCAATCACGAGGAGAGTTGTCAAGGGGTCCAGTGCTTGTGGCTCAAACCTCTACTGTAGGCAGTGCTCAGGATATCTTCGTTGTTGGTAAATATGCCTATGTGGCTGCAGGTGAAATGGGGCTACAAATCTTTGATATATCTAATCCATATAAGCCAAGCCTTGTTGGTGGCTTTGATTCAGCCGGCTCTGCTCAAGGGGTATTTGTTCGGGGGAATTATGCCTATCTTGCTGATGGCAAGGAGGGATTAAGGGTTGTTAATATTACTGACCCTAAATCCCCAAAGGAAACAGGCGGGCTTGCTCCGAGAAACCCGCAAGGGGCAAAAAAACCACAAGGGGACGAGGGTGTTCAGCCAGGGGCAACAGATGTTTATGTGGTTGGGAATTATGCCTTTGTTGCCTGTGGCATAGGCGGGTTGCAGATTGTAGATGTGACGGATCCAACCAAGCCAAACGCTGGCAAGGAGAACAGACATGGCTTTGATGTGCCTGTTGGCGGGATTGCAAATGGGGTTTATGTGGTTAGTAATCATGTCTATGTTGCTGCTGGTAATGCCGGGCTTCAGGTTCTTGAGGTGCAGGACTTTTTCCCTACTGTTGGGACAACCTCCAGCATTGGCATAACCGGTTCAAAGGGCATTGTCCAGCTTGGTGTGGTAGATACCCCTGGATGTGCTATGGATGTCTGGATAAAACCTGATATCTCTGAACAATATGTCTATGTTGCCGATGAAAAGGGAGGCTTGCAGATAATTGATGTTGGTGATGGCCAGACTGTAAGCAATACAGATATGACTGCTGCTGCTATTGTCTCAAGCATTGCCTTTGAGGATGCTCAAAATGTATTTGTGAAACGGCAGCAGGGCACAGATACCACCATTGCCTATGTATCTGACGGGGCAAATGGCTTCCAGATGGTTAATGTTACTGACCCAACCGCTCCTGAACGCATAGATGGTGCCTCATATAATACCAAAGACTACACCTCAGCCGTCTGGGTGCAGGACGGTTTTATCTTTGTCGCTGACCGTATGGCTGGAATGGCTATCTTTGATGATTATAACCCGCCAAACTCGCAAGCACAAAATCTGGTAAATGTTAATGCCTTTTATTCCTCCCCCCATATCTTTGACCTTGACGAGGATGGCTTTTGTGATATGCTCTCTGGTGATGAACATGGCTATGTCTGGTTTTTTCATAATACAGGGGCATTGTCTAACCCTACATTTAATGACGGCTTCATGATTCGCGGCTCATCAAGCAGTGGGATGCTTGATGTTGGACAGTATTCGACTCCCTGGGTAGTTGATTGGAACGGTGATGGGGTAAAGGATTTGATTGTAGGCAATGAAACAGGAAATGTGCTGTTTTATGAGGGGTATGAAATAACTCCGCTATCAACCGATAGTATTAAGGGATTAATCCCACTTGCCACGAGTAACAGGTACTTAGCCTTTAAGTCTCCCAAAAACATCAAAGTCTCTGGCCGTGATATTGATGTCGGACGCAAGTCATGTCCAATGATTGGTGACTGGAATATGGATGGCGGACTGGATTTGATTGTTGGTGATGAGAATGGTAATATAACTGTGTTATTAAATACCAAAACATGGCCGGGTGAAGAGCCGGAATTTAACGCCTCTTTCAAAATTCGTGGTAGTCAGCCAAAAAACCTCTGGATAGGTGAATATTCTGTTCCCTTTGTGGTTGATTGGGACAATGACCATAAGAAGGACATTATTATTGGTGATGTGTATGGGTATGTTACCTATTTTCGTAATTCCGGGACAAATACAAAAACCCCGGAGTTTTCCTCAGGGTTCCGTCCCCAGAGAACTGGTCCGCAAGGGATGATGGATGTTCAAGTAGATGGCAATGCTGTCCCGGTTGCTTTTGATTGGGATATGGATGGCAAAAAGGATTTGATTGTTGGCGACTTTCATGGCAAGGTCTGGCTGTTCAAGAATATTGGCACAGATGCTGCCCCTGTATTTGGCACACCCACCCAGATGTTGTCCAATAATGCCCCTCTTGATGTGGGACAATATGCTGCACCATTTGTTTGTGACTGGAATCATGACGGTCAAAAGGATCTGATTGTCGGCAAGGAGAGCGGCGTTTGTCTTCTTTTTATAAATACTGGTTCAGCAAATGGCACACCAACACTTGGAACACCAACTATTCTAAGTAATACCAGCGGCGATATTGATGTAGGCAGGTTTGCCAGACCATGGGTGGTTGATTATAATGGGGACTGGCTGGATGACTTAATTATTGGTAATGGTGATGGTAATATCAAGGTTTATCTTAATATGGGCAATGAGCAGAAGCCAGAGTATGCCGTTGGTATAAACATTCAATGCGAGGAAATAGATATTGATGTGGGACAGTATGCTGCCCCAGCAATTGTTGACTGGAATAATGATGGAACTCTGGATTTGTTAGCCGGACACAAAGAGGGCTTTGTGCAGTTATTTACCTCTTCATCCGACACAGAAACCGTATGGATAGATGAGTCCATTACCCTGAAGACAGGCGTTAATGACTGGCCTGCTTTCAGGTATAATGCTGCAAGGGATGGAAATGATCCATCTGAGGCACTGATGCCACCACTGGATATGTATTGGACATATAACACAGGATACCCTGTTGTTTCCTCACCTGTGGTTTATGGGGGGACAATAGGGGTTTGCAGCAAGAATGGATCGGTTCATAATATAGATATGTATGGCAATGGCAGTCTTTTCAAGGATACAGATACATCCATTGATTCAACCCCGATTATGATTAACGATATGATTTATATCGCTGGTCATGATGGAATAATTCGCTACCTTGACTGGGGGGGTAATACAACAAAAGAATGGACATATCCAACCAATGCCCCTATCCAATGGTCATCCCCTATGATAGTCAACGGCAGGCTTTATATTGGCTGTAGTGATTATCGGCTGTATTGTTTGAGTGCAGCAATGGGTGAGTTCCTCTGGAGTTATAAAACCGCAGGAATAATTGAGTCATCCCCGGCTGTGGTAAACGGCAGGGTTTATTTTGGCAGCATGGATGGCAAGGTATACTGCATAGATGCGATTAATGGCAGCCTCAAGTGGGAGTATAATATTGGTGCACCAATCCACTCTACTCCGTGCATAAAAAATAACATCCTTTATATTGGGTCACAAGATGGCAAGCTCTATGCCATAAAAACAAATAATGGAAGCCTTGTGTGGAGGAGTTATCAAACCGGAAAACCAATAAGCTCATCGCCAGCCATAAATAATGGCAGTCTTTATTTTGGTGGTGAGGATGGGATGATTTATAGCGTGGATGCCTTGACTGGAAATGTAAAATGGTCATACTATATTGGCAGCCCCATTCATTCATCGCCCATAGTTGTAAATGGTATTGTCTATATTGGTGCAGATAATGGCAGTATCTATGCCTTGAACCCTGAGGCAAACTCAAGGGATAGATTATTGTGGAGTTATCAGACTAAGGGTAAAATATCCAGCTCCCCGGCTGTGGCTAATAACCTTTTGCTTGTTACCTCAGAGGATGGAAATTGCTATGCTTTTGGTCCAAAGCGGTTTGTGGGTTCGTCAAAGTTTGCCTCAACTACTGGAGTTACACCAGGGGGAACGGTAAGCTACACTATTAATATTACCAATGCAGGGGATATGGGTACGGTTAGTGTAGTTGATGTGCTTAATGTAAATCTTATTAACCCTGAAAATATATCAGATGGTGGGACTGTTGCTGTTTTGGGTAGCCGAACGGTTATTACTTGGGAGATTGACCCGCAAATAGTCAACTCATTGAGTTTTATAATTACTGTTTCGCCAGATACTGTACCAAGTATGCTGATCAACAATACTGCCCGAATTGATTGGTTAGTTGGCTCTTTCACCATCCCTTCCGTAGCCATTCGCGTGGCTGGGACAGTAACGACTATCAAAACGATGATCCCTGACAAGCAGGATATTTCTCCGGACGAGGCGATAGAGTATGCTATTACCTGCAAAAATATGATGGGTATAACCATGCGTAAAATGACCATAGTGGATGAAATTGATCTCTTTCTGACGGCTATTGTTCCGTTGAATAATGGTGTGTATAATGCCAAAACAAGAAGGATAACATGGCAAATCAGTAAGGACATTGCCAATGGGGAAGAGGTCAGGGTTGGCTTCAGGGCAAAGGTGTTACCAACTGTAGCTAATGGAAGTATTATTAACAATGATACAGCCTCATTCTGGTCAATAGATACTGGAAGCGGTACAGTAACAGCAGAAACTGACTGGGTTACTGTTGTTGCCCCGGACTTCAGCTCGTCCATTAAGCAGGTTAGATCGCCCAGTGTTATTCGCTCAGGAGCGATTATTACCTATGATATTATTTACAATAATCAAGGAGCCACAGCCACAGAGGTTGTTATAATTGATAAAGTGGATGATAATCTGTCAGTTATTACTTCAAGCATCTCTCAGCTTGGTGTTTATAACCCCAATTATCGTATGATTACATGGCAATTAGGACAAGTTGATGCAAATAAAAGCGGGACACTGTCATATAAAACTACAGTCAAATCTCCAATTGATAGCCAGACACAGATTGCCAATAATGCGTTTATATCCAGCCGACAAATGGAGACACAGTCCATCATTGCCCCAACCCTTGTGGCTGTAAATCAACCAGCATTTAATTACTCAAGCATTGAGGTATCTCCAAGGGATGGGACAGGTCCATACAATATTATTTCATACACCATCACCTGTGTCAATAGTGGGGATATGAATGCCACTGATGTCAGAGTGATTGATAGCTTGAGTCAATATCTTTCTATTGGCTCTCTCACCAGTCAGAGTGAGGTGATTGGTGGTAATGCCATAGTAGATTTACATGGCAATGGGAACCAATTTGATTCAGGCATGGTTGATGGGAATATTACCATTAGGACAAACAATGGGGCATGGACATCCAAAGAGATAAACCTTACCAATTATCCAAATGTGTTAACCCTGATTCGGGAAATAAACATTAGCCCGGCTAAGGTGAAATTAGTGTATGATGCTGCGGTGGATAGGTTTGTATTGTCATGTCAAAATAATGGCTATTTAGTAGAGCTTAAAGAGACCGGGCTATTACCATTTTTCCGTGAGATAAAGATTCCAACTGGTGTATATTGTGATTCATTGGCAAGATATGATAGCCTTACTCGGGATTTGAGCTGGAATATTGGTGATATACCGACTGGCTCAAGCACAACCCTGAGATTTAAGGCACAGCTTTTGCCCGACATAGGTACGGTGACTAATAGTGCTATTATTTACTGGGGAACAGATTCAAGTCAAAGGGTGGGACCTGTGTATACCAATGTAGATACTACCGCGCCAATTATCGGGCAGATACCTATTGAGGGGACAACAGATAATATGGATGAGGATGCAGACACAGATGGGGCATATAAAATCTTCTGGAAACCATGGCAGGATCCCCAGTCCGGGGTAGATATGTATTGCCTTCAAGAGTCAATAGATATGAAAAATTGGGGGACGGTGTCTGCTAATATTATTGGGACTCAATTGAATTATCCTATTTCAGGTAAGACTAAGGGCAATACCTATTACTATCGGCTCAAGGCAAGGAATCATGCCGGCATCTGGAGTGCTTTCACCCCATCCTCTGATGGTATAAAGGTTGTAGATTCATTTGAAGTGGTAAGGACTGGGACAATATCAACCGTAACAAAAGACAAGTGCAGGGTGAGCATTCCAAATGATGCTTTTGCCGGTACCATAACCTTCATCATCCGTAAAGTTACCAATCCATATGCCATTTATTCCGCCCCAAGCATGAATTCAGCTATATTTGATGAATCAATTGTTGAGTTAACAGCATTGCCAGAGGCTTATTATGGCTTAACTACCCAGCCGATAAAGCCTATTATTCTGACACTCCCTTACCCTGACCCGGATCCATTTAATGAGGCAGAGGATTATAATTATCGAATATTCAAGCTAAGCCCCTCTGGCAGATGGGAAATAGTTGCCGGTAAACAAGAGGTATCAGCTGGTAATGATACCATTACTGTGAGTGTGCCGTCACTTTCATTCTATGCCGTGGGCAGGGTGAGTGATAGTGTTGATGATATTGTGGTGAAACCAAATCCGGTGAGGGGGATTTCTGATGTAAAATTTGAGAATGCCAGCGGGGATATTTGGATATACAATACGGCTGGTGAACTTGTGCATACTCAGCATGTGGTTGGAGGATCTCCTATATGGAATACCAGAAATGATGCTGGTGATCTGGTAGCAAGTGGGATTTATGTGTTTGTGATTGAAAATGAACAAGGGAAGCGAAAAACAGGTGTGATTGGGATTATAAGGTAGTGTTGTGTCAACTCTCAAATATCGGATAAGGTTGCTATAGTCGGTAGGTCAGGCATTCTTGCCTGACTCATTTGTCCACTTGAGATAAACGACAGACAAGAATGTCTGTCCTACCGACATCCGTCATTTTAAGGTTGACACGACAGTAGGGACTAAGTGCTATCTATAATTAAAATCCAAGAAATGGGGGTATGACAAATGGAGTTTAGTAATACTTTATTAGAACAGGCGTTGTGCTTAAAGCCACAAGAAAGGTTTTCTCTGGTTGACAGTCTCTTATTAAGTCTTGATGAACCCGATAAAGAAATTGATGAGATTTGGGCTATTGAGTCTGAAAAACGGCTTATTGCCTATAGAAGTGGTAAATTAAAAGGTATTCCGTTTGAAGATGTTTTTGGTGAAAAGATATGAGCGTAATTTTTAATGAACTTGCAAGATATGAACTTGAAAATGCTATTGAATTTTATGGATTGGTGTACTCGGGATTAGGTCAGAGGTTTAAGGAAGAGATAAAGAAATCAGTCAAAAGGATTGTTGAACATCCTACTGCTTGGTCACTGGAGAGAGGAGAGGTAAGAAAATACTTGGTACATAGGTTTCCTTATAAGATTCTGTATTCAATTGAAAAGGAGTATATTTACATTATTGCAGTAGGGCATCAGCATCAGAAACCGAATTATTGGGTTGATCGGATGTAACTACCTTGAAGATTAAATTTACCATAACACCTGAATAATTACGATGGATATTGTATGGAAGGGAGGAGAGAAAAATTATGAAAACTGGGAGCATTCTATTAATTATTATCTGTCTGTGGATAACCACCAAAACAGGATATGCCGAAATAAGCCCTGGCAGGGATGGTGTTGCCTTCTTAAAGGTTGGCGTTGGTGCCCGGGCAATTGGCATGGGTGAAGGGTTCTCAGCCATAGCTGATGATACCTCTGCTATCCACTACAATCCAGCCGGACTTACCTCTGTTCAATGTCCATTAATATCTACCTCATATAATAAATGGATTGACGGACTTTTGTATGGTGCTGTAACCTATATTAACCCATGTTTCAAGCAATCAGCTATCGGGATAAGTGTGGTTTATCTGGGGACAGACGGCATCCCAAGGTATACAGAAGGTGAAAAAAATTCCCCCCAATCAGGGGAATACAAAGCATATGACATGAGCCTTAACCTTGCTTATGCCTTTCGCTTTAGCCACGGCATCTCCTTGGGGATAAATGTTAAGGGGATTCAAGAAAAGATAGATAATGAGGAAACAAGTGGATTTGCGATTGATTTTGGGCAATTATATCATATGCCCATTGATGGTCTATCCTTGAGTTCAGTTATTCAAAATATGGGACCAAGCATGGAAACAGGGCATAAATTCCCAACTTGTTACAAGTTGGGAATTGCCTATCAATTTTCAGACTATCCGCTTTTAATAGGTTGTGATTGGACAAAGCCCTCGGATAATAAATTAAAGATAAATGCTGGATTTGAATATAAGATGATGGATACCATTGCCATAAGGGGCGGATTTGATTCCCAGATATTTGAAGACCTGAATAGTGGGATAAACCTTGGCTTTGGATTCCCTTTTGGACCATATTCAATAGACTATGCCTTTGTGCCTACCAGGAGAATGGGGAATACGCATCGGTTGTCAATTGGGATGCGGTTGGGGAAGGAAGAGGCAAGGTAGGAGACTGATAGGGACATAGGATGGTAATGAATTTAATCTTGAGGTAATGCCCAGTTTTCTCTTGACAGACATACCAGAATAATGTAAAATATTGGCATGTTAATGCTCAAAGGATGTGCTTAAAAATATGGTCAAGGTAACCCGTCTTAATAACTCAGAGTTTTATATTAATCCACATCAAATCGAGTCTATTCAGGCAACACCTGATACGATTATTGCCTTGATTAATGGTCAAAAGTATATAGTTAAGGAAACGGTCGACGAATTGCTTGGCTTGATTATTAAATATCGGCGCACGGTTGCTCCAACCTGTTTGCCACCAGGGAATGATGTGGATTGATAAGAGTAGCACAGGCATTCTTGCCTGTGTTTTTGTATACAAGATAAGGAGGATGAAATAATATGGCTAAGAAAGTTGAAGAGGAAAAGGTTGAAGGAGAGGAACAAGCTGAGGGTGAGGAAAAACCGAAAAAAGAAAAAAAAGACATGGGGGGGCTAATCAAAGTCTTGGGCATGGTTGCTCTGGTTCTTGTTTTAATAGTTGTTGTTATTATTGTTTCCTCAAATGTGGCTAAAAAGTCTATTGCACCACCAGATGAGGAATTTGAGCCGGAAAAGGTAGAGGCAGAAGAAGGGACAAAGCATGAAGCAGAAAAACCACATCATGATAATTATATAGGAGACTTTACCGCAAAATTGGCTGATATAGAAGAGCCGCATTATGTCAAGATTACAGACCTGACGCTGAAATATGACCCCATAAAATATAAGCTGTTAGCCGCAGAGCTGGGGGAAAGGGATAGTGAGATTAAGGATGCTATTAACACTATTCTTATCAGCAAAACCTCAGAGGTAAATAGTGTTAAGGGTAAAGAGGAATTAAAGGAAGAGATTAAGGAAAAGATAAATGCAATGTTGATTGAGGGACAAATACCAGAGGTGCTGTTTCAGATAATTGTGCAGTAGGGGACAGAGCTACAGAGGGAAAGGCACAGAGAGGCAAAGGCACAAAGTAGGAAGAGGATAGGAGAAAAGAGACAGAGAGACAGAGAGGCGAAGAGACAGAGAGGCAGAGAGAGAGGGATACAGAAATATAAAGTTTATTTCTGCCATATCTTTTCCTTAGCTTTGTGCCTTTCCTCCCTTCTCTTCAGCTCTGCTTGGAGGAAAATTATGAGTGAGGCTAAGAAAGGCGAAGTTAAGCCATTTAGTTTTAAGGGTTCAGGACAGGTGACAAAGACTCAGATTCAGGGTATTCAGGGTGTATATGAAGCCTATGCAGGCAAGCTTTCTTCTTCGCTTTCAACAAATTATAGGGTAAATATCGCAGCTCAGGTGCTTTCGGTAAATCAGAGTACTTTTGGTGATTTCAAAGAGACATTGCAATCACCATCTATCATAGGCATTGTTGATATGTCTCCAATGAGGGGGGAGGCACTTCTTGAGGTCTCACCTAATCTGGTTTTTAATTTTATTGATCGCATGCTTGGTGGCAGGGGTGAACTTATTTCTCTTACCAGACCGTTGACTGATATTGAAATGAAATTGGTTGAGGAAATGTTGCAGGGCTTTACCAATGACCTCAAGAATGCACTTAAGGGTATTGTTACCACAAATGCACGATTAGCCAATATGCTTACAAATCCACGATTTATTCAAGGTACCTCTAATTCGGATATATGTATTTCAGGCTCTATTGAGATTAAGGTTGGAGAGATAACCGGAATAATTAATTTTTGTGCACCGTCTACGATTATAGATGCTATTATGGAGGGGTTATCAGGTGAAAAGGCAGCAGCATCTGGCAGGAGAAAAAGTATTCAAAATCTTGTTACCTCGCCTGAGGATCTGGTTAAAACAAAGGAACTGCTAAGAGATGTGGAATTCCCGTTTGTAGTTTCGTTGGGTCAGATAGATAGTAAAGCCAAGGAGGTAATGAACCTTCAGGTTGGTGATGTTATCAGGCTCAATACAAGGGTTACGGATTATTTAATAGCCACTGTTGGTGATATTCCTAAGTATAAATGTAAACCTGGACTGGCTGGAAGTAGTCTGGCTGTAGAGATTGTAAAGGTGCTAAAAAAACAGCCGCCTGCAGATGATGTATGGATGTAGGGGGGAACCCTTGCGGTTGCCCTGGGTAGGTGAAAGACCTATCCCTATCACCCAAAGGAGGGGATGAAAATTGAATTCTTGCGTTGTGCCTTTGCATTCTCAAATAAAACGAATTGCAATCCTTCTATTTCTCATTGCTTTCCAGTGTACTCAGGCAAATGCCTACTCCCCTACCTTTAACGCACCGAAAAAGTTAAAATCAAATGTTCTGGATTGTGGTGCATCGATTGCCTTGACCATAGGTGATCTGGATGGAGATGGCAATCGAGATATGGTGGTTGGGGATGAGAATGGGTTTGTCTGGTTTTACAAGAACACTGGTCAAGATAACTCACCCATATTTACCACTGGGGTAAAGCTTACCTCTTCGACCTCTGACCTTCAGGTTGGCAGATATGCTACGCCACAACTTGTTAATTGGGATACAGATAATCTGTGGGATCTTGTGATTGGAGATGAGTTGGGGAATGTCTGGTTATATAAAAATAAAGGTAACCTACAGTTTGATAGTGGCACTTTACTTACAGATAATAGTGGCGAGATAGATGCTGGTGCATATTCAACCCCATATCTTGTTGATTATAATGGCGATGGGAAGTTGGATTTAATTGTTGGCAATAATGAGGGCTACATCTGGTACTATCCCAAGCAATATGATAAACAATCTACTGTCTTTGGCACAGGAACAAGGCTTCGGGCAATGAAGACAGGAACAATGACGGAGATGACTGTTAACAGTCGGGCAGCACCTATATTCTCTGATTGGAATGAGGATGGGTTGAAGGATATGATTGTTGGGGATATTGATGGTTATCTCAACTACTTTCGTAACACTGGCACAAAGCTAAGCCCTGCCTTTGGTACTGCCTCTGTCAAAATTAAAGCAAATAATCTTGATATGGATGTTGGCTGGGAGGCAAAGCCAGTAATAATTGACTGGGATATGGATGGGAAAAAGGATGTACTTATAGGGGATAAAACCGGGCAGATAACCTTATTTCGGAATACAGGCTTATTAAATAGCAACCCGCAGTTTTCTTCTGGGAGCAAGATTCAGGGACAGGGAGAAGAGGCTGTAGACTATTTGGATGTGGGTGGATTTTCGTCACCAGTTGTGGTTGATTGGAATGGGGATGACCGCAAGGATCTGGTTGTTGGGGATGAATTGGGTAATATCTCTGTTTATTTGAATCTTGCTACAAACAAGTTTCCCATATTTGGTGCCGGGTTCAATATTCAAACCAGCGGCACAACAACTACCGGCAATCTGGATATTGGTTGCAACTCTATGCCTGATATCGTTGATTGGAATGAGGACGGAAGAAAGGACATGGTCATTGGGGATGGGTATGGCAAGATATGGATTTATCCAAATATTGGCACAGATAGAGATCCTGTGTTTGGAACAGGGACGATATTACAAAAAACTGTCATCAAGGATGTTTATGATTCCAAGCTAAAAAAAATGGTGGGTACGGCTACCTATGAGGATATTGATGTAGGGGATAATGCCTCTGTAGCTGTCTTTGATTGGAATAATGATCATGCTATGGATATAGTTGTGGGTAATAAAAACGGTGACATTGGGGTGTTTCTTAACACTGGTTCAAACAAACAGCCTATGTTTGGGACATATACCCCTTTACTTTCTGCTGGAACAAATATTAATGTCAGGCGATATGCTGTGCCATTTGTCTGCGATTGGAATAATGATGGCCGTAAGGATTTGTTGGTTGGCTCAGGGGATGGGGTTGTTTACCTCTACTTGAATCAGGGCACAGACGCTGCCCCGGTGTTCCCTCTTGCCTATTCCCTTTTTAGCATTGATAGAAATATCATAGATGTAGGTGAGAATTCAACACCAACCTTGATGGACTGGAACGATGATGGGTATCAGGACCTGCTTATTGGCAACAAGGCTGGTGAGGTTTTTCTTTGTTTGGGTAATATCACCAACTCTCTGCCAAGTATAGAGATACAAACACCAGTAGGAACGCAGAGTCAGAGCGTTTCCGTTTTTTATATATTACGAGATAAGGATTCTGACAGTATTAATATCAGTCCAGAGTATTCGACAAATGGTGGTCAAAACTGGAAACAGGCTACGCCATCAGGTGGTGATGGACAAGCAAGCCTGTTTTCAACACCGGGTGGGGTGGAACATGTCTTTGTCTGGGATGCTCTGGCTGATCTTGGGAAAGCTACATCATCCTATCAAGTTATCTTCCGAATTACCCCAAGGGATACAGATGATGGATTGCCAGCAAAAACATCTGATTTTATAGTGGATACTATTACCGTGCCAAAAAAGAGCTTGATAACCATTGGCGGGGCAGTTCTTGATGTAGGGGAGAATGCCAAACCATTTGTGGTGGATTGGGATAATGATAGCAGGAAAGATCTTCTCGTAGGCAATAGACTCGGTGAGATATATTTCCTGAAAAATGTTGGCATTGACAATAATCCGCTATTTACAATAGCTACCAGGATTAGCAGTGGGGCAAGTAACCTTGATGTAGGATATTATGCCTCACCTGTAGCTGTATTTGATTGGGATAATGATGGTAAAAAGGATCTTATTGTGGGTGATGAGTATGGGAATGTTAATTATTTTAGAAATACAGGCGTTGACGACTCCCCATCATTTAATTATGGGGTACAGGTTGGAAATGGGACACGAAGCATAGTGAATGTGGGTGGACATTCTACCCCCTTTGTTTATGATTGGAACAACGATGGCAAAAAGGATCTGGTTGTAGGCAAATTTGATGGCAGTATAGATGTTTTTATAAATATTGGCACAGACAATAACCCTGCCTTTGGCTCGGCAACCTCAATAATTATTGGTACTGGAACAAATTTGAATATGGGGAACAACTCAACGGTTTTTATGATTGACTGGAATGGTGATAATAAGAAGGATATTATTATCGGTAACAAGGATGGTAAGGTATTTCAAATGTTAAATTATGGCACAGATAATCTCCCCTTGTTTTATAGACCCACACCCATTACCATAGATGGTGAGGTTATCGATGTGGGTAACTATTCTGCCCCTGTGGTTTGTGATTGGAATAATGATGGTGTAAAGGATATGCTTGTAGGGAATGAAGATGGGCAGGTTACACTTTATCTTCTCTCAGCAGGAAGGGTTAATACATTACCCAGAGTAGAGATAAACACTCCAAGCGGTGAAGCATTTGGAAGTGTGACCATTGCCTATTATTTAAGGGATGACCAGTGGGATATTTGTAGCCTTAAGGCAAAATATTCTACTGATGGATTAGTGTGGAAGGATGCCTCTGTTATTGGTGAAACTGGATTGACCTCATCGCCAAATGGTGAGAGCCATGAAATTATCTGGCTCTCAGGAAAGGACATGCCGTCTACTTCTACACAGGTGTGGCTTAGCATTACCCCCAGTGATGGTAAGGGTGATGGCAGTTCATCGCAGGTGAGCTTTATGCTGAATAATGTCAATACCTATCCGGAGATAACTGAGATTACTATTGTTGGCACTGCCTCTGGCTGTGTGGGAATAACCTTTAAGGTGAGGGACATTGATAATAATAGTGTGAATGTTGGTGTCGAGTATTCTATTGGCAATGTATGGAAAAAAGCAAGCGTAATGGGAACAACAAGCGGGCTTTTGTCTGGAGTTACAGCCACGATTACCTGGTTATCAACAGTTGACGAACCCCTTAAATCGGGTAATTATCGGATACGGTTGACGCCATCAGATTATCAAGGAAAGGGGACACCTACGATTTCCAGGGAATTTAGCCTCGATCAACTTAATTACTCAAGTAAGATTATTGCCAAAGGCACAACCCCGACCCTGACATTTTCCCCAACAAAACTGGCTATTGCGAAACCATTTGATGAGGATGTATTAGCCATGTCAGAGATATTGAATACAGGGCTGCCGCAGATGGAGACATACCCGGAGCTGGATAATACGACGCGAAGGATAACCATAAATGGATTAACAAGCAGCAAACCTATTCACTCATTTCAGGCAACACTTACTATTCCCTATGGGACTATGACCAACTATGAGACCGAGCAATCCCTCCAGATGTATGAGCTGCAGGATGGCAGATGGGTCAGAATTGGAGGCAGTGTAGACATTAATGCCAATGAGGTCTCACAGCTTATAACCCATTCAGGTATATACCGCATTGGTTTGAGTATTCCTGCCACTAAAAGCCTGAAGGAATCAGTCTGGATAGCACCAAACCCGTTCAAGCCAAACGATGGCAAACCAGAAACTGGAACAGATAAGGTGGTGTTTGGAAATCTGAAAGAAGGGGCAAGGGTCAAGATATATACAATTTCAGGGGAGCTGGTTAAGGACTCAGGTACCATCCCTGATGGCAGCGGCAAATGGGACTGGTATGTGAAGAATGAGGATGGAGAGGTTGTAGGGAGTGGGATATATATTTATGCTATTTCCTGTGGAGATGAGGCAGCGGTGATTGAGAAACTGGCGGTGATAAGGTAAAACAGGCATTCTTGCCTGTTTATGAATAGCTTCATGCCTGTCATAGACAGGCATAGACAGGCAAGAATGCCTGTCCTACTGGAAGGTAAACAATGCGTTTAATAATTGCAATGATAATAATAAATATGGCGTTGCTATTTGTTTCACCGCAGGTTGAAGCAAAGGGCAGGTACACAGCTACTACCTCCGGGGCATTCCTCAAGATAGACATTGGGGCAAGGACAGTGGCGATGGGTGGTGCAGGTGGAGCATTGATTGGTGACCCTATTTGTGTTTATTATAATCCAGCAGGATTGGCTGGACTTGGTACATTTTCCTTGTCTTCATCTCATCTTGAGTGGTTTCAGGATATAAAATGTGAACATCTGGGACTGGCAAAGCGATTGAAGGTTGGGTTTGAGGAAGAGGCACGGGATCTGGGGGTAGGTGCATTTAATCTTAACTTCCTGCATATGAATAAGATACAGGGAACACATCTGCTTGGAGAAAGTAATTGT
>Ga0210054_1001380_pt1 | contig 20460 bp, 16 predicted proteins | sample CryGeymeta201516_FD_185470 | JGI IMG/M metagenome (GOLD analysis project Ga0210054, IMG submission 185470) | Groundwater microbial communities from Crystal Geyser aquifers in Utah, USA - Crystal Geyser metaG 2015-16 (SPAdes) (version 2) | ecosystem: Environmental > Aquatic > Deep subsurface >... | reverse complement strand
CCCTAGTAAATTGCCGAGTTTCTCCAAACCACCCTACCTAGCCGAACGTAGCCCTAGAGAGCTGGCATAGTCGAGAGAACGCGGTAGCGTTCGCTCGAAAAAAAGAAGATCCCAGTTAACCCTAACCCTAGGAATATATTTTCGGAGCACAAGCTGTATTGTGCCGCGGCCCAATAAAGCATGTGTACTGTTAAGTCAGTCTTATCAAAGTTCTAAAAAGAGTGGTAGAGTGGTTGGCGTACCCCCCCCCCGCCAGGCACCATTGATATTATTATTATTTGTACTCGTACAAGAGAACTGAGCAAGGGGTTTTGCGAGGCACTACTGTACTACTACTCCCATAAAGATTTCGAATCACTCTCATATGTACCTGATACAGTAGGCAAACTAATACAGGCTATTGTACTACAAGTCAGAATACAATATTATCCAACTGTACTCGATTTAGCCTTCTCTGTTCAGTGCATTCTGGCGGGAGACTGGAGGCTGTTACTGGAAATGCATTTGGGAAAAAGTATGATAGTTTCATTGATTTTTCCGAAGCAAACAGGTAGCAAAGTACTCTTGCAAACAAGTCACTCCAAAATTGCAAATATTCACTGGGCGGAAGAGGAGGCCAAACAATAGTGTTACATCGCGCATGGTTTCCGTTCTTCCTTCCCACCCAATAAAGATTTGCCTTTGTAGAACACATCGTGACGAATAAAACCGAAACGTAGTGTTATCCATTCAGATTCATATCACATCTAGATGTTCTCCTTGTCAAGATCATCAAAAAAGGCATGCTCTAGTGCCATTTTGGCAGAGATACGATCCTTGGGATCGTAGGCCAAAAATTTCTCCAACAGCTCCATTCCGGAAGTCTCCAAATTATCGGTGACATTCTTGGCAAAGGGTGTTTTGCACCATTTCGGGAAGGCATTGTTCCAATCCTGAATTTGTGAAACGCCTGGCCATACATCTTCGTTGGGAGTTCCCAGCTGTCGGAATATTTTGTAAAGCTGATCGATTTCTGAATCTCCAGGAAAGAGGGGTCGTTTGGTGACCATTTCCACAAAGACGGTCCCAATGGCCCAAACATCGACAGGAGGAGCGTAGGTCTGGGATCCCAGCAAAATCTCGGGGGGTCGGTACCAAAGAGTCACAACTTCGTGCGTAAGAGGCCGGATGGGAGGACAAAACGCCCGAGCCAATCCAAAGTCTGCCAGCTTGAGGCGTCCATCACGCGTGACAAGCAAGTTTTGTGGCTTCAAATCCCGGTGCATGACTCCACGAGCATGACAAAAGGCTAGTCCCCGACAACACTGATAGAGATAGGACTTGACCAACATTGGATCTAACAGTCCGGTGCAAGATTCCATGTACTTCTTGAGGTCCTTGTCTAGAAACTCAAAGACCAGATAGAGCTTCCCGTCTTCCTGAACGCAGTCTTTCAATTCCACGACATTTTCGTGGCTGAGTTCCCGCAGCAAACTAATCTCGCGTAAGGCCGTAGAGGGAATGCCTTCATCTTCCACTTCCAGGCGAATGCGCTTCAGAGCAACAATCTCATCCGTCTGACGATCGCGCGCCTTGTATACCACGCCGTACGTCCCTTCACCGAGGTTCGAGTCGGGCTTTTCGATTTTTTGGTAGCTGAAGTGTTCGTTGACATGTAGAGTGGAGAGGTTGAGGCAAAGTTCACAGAAACCAATGACAGGCGACAGCGAAAAGAAAGGCAATTCAAGCCATAATCCATGTGGGATCATCATCGTCATGCTACAACTATTCACTGTCATTTAAACAATCACGAACGGCGAAAGCACACAACAGCATCGACAAAAGAAGAAGAGCAGTACAGTGCAGCACTGTGACGTACCGCTCCATCTTTTATACAATACGAATATCAGAGTTAGTCTATTCCTTTCCTGAAATGACGGCGAAAAGCAAATGATTCTTTTGTTGATGATGATCTGATAGTTGTATCTGCACTGCTCCTCGTCTTTGGCTTTTTGCTATCGCAAGTTTAACGTGAACGATTGGATTCAAAAAAATTAACACGGATTGATCTTACAAGAAAACGTTATGCAAATCCAACACATTAGCACTAGCTCCTAGAATATTACACTACTACTACTACTATTCATACTACCACTACTAATACTAATACTACTAGTAATGTAAGGCTGACTGTTAATATTGGCTGACTGTTACCATTTAAGGGATTCTAAATTTTCACTTGTACTTTATGCAGTAAAACTTGAATAGTTTTTACCATGTTAACTACTGTTAATTGCAGTGTTAAATACTCTCAATCACCACTACAGCCACTACAAGAACACTACCACTATTGCCTGCCACTACTACTACCACTACTACTACCACTACTACTAGTACTCCTACTACTCCTACCACTCGGTCCTACTACTCCTACTCCTACTACTCCTCCTACTACTACTCCTACTAGTACTCCTACTCCTCCTACTACTCCTACTACTCCTACTCCTACTACTCGCTCCTAGCTACTCCTACTCCTACTCCTACTACTCCTACTCCTACTCCTGCCTCCTACTACTCCTAGTAGCTACTCCTACTCCTCGTCTAAAAGGCACTGTATGTGTAGTTTTGTTTTTGCAGTCAAAATTTAAAGCTGCCTTTCTCTAACTTAGCCAAGAGATGCTACAATGTTAGCTTGCTATTAGCTGCTTTTCCTTTATCTTTGATTACTTAGACACTAAATTTTAACGCGTAGCCTTGAAATTTAAATTTACCCACGCTGAAAGCCAATCTTGCCCTAAACGATCGGCACAAATGAGCAAGAGAAGCCGATGAACGTTAACTTTAGCCTAAACCAATTCATAGCCCTTGAGAAAATCGGAATTTGGCCACCATTTAACTCCAAATTTGTATAGACATATCTTAAGTTGGGACCTCAGACCTCAAATTGCGACCGAAGAGATAAATATTTAGCCTACTATTTTCAAAGTGGAGTACTAAAAGTTTCTATAATCAAACTTAACTCGAGGTCCATGGACCTCATGCACTCTGTAGAAAAAAATACTAAATTCTTAGCACAGAGCTCGGACCTCTTATTGCTAGACTATTTCAGGTTACGACAATTATCATAGGTCCACATACTTCTTGTTCATGTAGAAAGTGTACTGGAGTCTACATCAGCTTGGTCAAATATTTCAGGTTACGACAATTATCATAGTAGGAGGTCCACATACTACTTCTTGGCTGTTCATGTAGAAAGTGTACTGGAGTCTACACCAATGACCCATAACTCCACCTTGGTGGAGTTATCGGTCATAACACAAGGGTTTGAGTTAACTCTAACTCTACTAGCTAAAAAAGAAGAGTGGTTGGCGTACCCCGCCAGGGGCCATTGATATGGATGTAATAAAAGGAATACGGACATTCATCGTCATTATTTTTTGGATTATTGAACCCCATCAATCTAGAATAAAACAACCACCTGGGCTTTTATTTTATCTTGGCAGGTTTGAAAGTCAATTTCGGTGGGTTTCGAGACACACGGCAGTTTTTTTCTATCACATCATTCCCGAAGGCTTCTTGGCACAAAACAACAACAGCAAAAAATAAAAAAATAGCAAAGAATGGATTTATCAAACGTTGTGTTTATTGAAGAAAAGCCTAAGAGCCGCAAATCGAAGGGCAGCAATGTAAAGACGAAGGGGATCAGCAATAAGAAGAGCAATGGGACGAATAAGGTCAAAATGGTTTCGCTCAAAGGCCGTGCGGTGAAATACAACAAACCGATGAAAAAACAGAATAATGTTGTCAAAAAGGCTGGTCGAGTCGTGCAGAAAGGTATCAAAACAGCGAAAAAGAATGGACCACCAAAAATCATCAAAGCAGACGAGAAGCTTTTGGAGGATCTCTCCCAACATTGGAACAAGGTCCCACCAAAGGACGGTGAACCGAAAACCAAGAAGCACCATGGAAAGATATATCATTGGTGTCATTACTGCAAATTCTGGTCCTTTCACAAACCTGGCAAGGGAAAAAAATGCCAAGCTGTTGATCCTGTTGCTCATTTACTGAATTACTTTGGAGGGAAAAACATGTCCCATGAATCTCAACCTCAATCTCAGTCTTTTCAAGATGACCACCAAGTGGAGTTGATGGATTGCGATGATCTTTCACTCTAAACAAAACACGCGCTGCGTCGGAAAAAGAAAAAAAAGACAGCATTTGAATCGATACTCTCTTTCTGGTGCTCATTGCGCACAAAAAGACAAAGAGAAATACAGCGGCACTATGTGATACTAGAAACTAGGATTTTTCCCCGACGATCGTTCGGAACGAAATACATATTTAAAAAAATAATCAGATGCTGGATACCGGAGCCTGGTCGACAATCTTCATAACTGCACGAATAAAATATCCATATTTTCACATCATGACGCTACATGATATCAATGAAACTAATCAAAAGAGCATAAAGAAAGGAACATTGCTTGCTCTTTTTCATCGAACGGAGCGAACTTTGACACATCCTTCACAGGACGAACAAAAAATAACAGAAAGACAAAAAATGAAATTATAGTACTCTAGCAGGGTAACCTTTTATTAGTAAATGACTTTCTACTAGGTACAATAAAGTCTTTTTCGACTTTTTCATCAAAATAAATCCTCCTCATATTTCTAAATAAAATTCTACGAGCTTTAACTTGGGGCCTTTTGTTTGCATAACATTGGATGAGAGGAATCAGTGTATGGAGATCATCACACGACTGCGAATCAGTATCCAATAATTCTACTTCCCTTGATCAAAGGAAATACTATAAGATCCTGTGTTGGGATCCTTTTTGGCCTGGAAATTATCCAATGACAAACCAAAGTTGCTCAATAAACTGTTTCCAAGATCTTTGAGTTTGTCCATCGTCTCTTCCTTTAGTTTTTCCAATCGTTCATCTTCTTGTTTCTGCAACCGTGCCACAGTCTTTTTAATCGTCGGGTTGGTAGGGTCCTTTTCGAGTGCCGTCTTGGCATCACTGAGAGCTTGTTCTGTTTTTTCGAGCTTTTCGTAAGCAGCCGAGCGTCGAACGTACGCCTTGGCCCAATCTGGTCGTAAAAATACAGCAATATCACAATCTTCCAAAGAATCTTCGTAATTTCCAAGATGCATTTTACAGGCAGCTCGATTGCAATGGTAAATAGCCAAGTTGTGAGCATATTCATGGTGTGGAGTTTGAAATTCGCCAGGTTGCAATGATTCGGGTATTTCGGTATCCTCTGTCGATGGTGGTGTTTTTTTGCCTTCGCCATCCTCCTCGTTACCATCTTGCTTTTTCTTTTCCATTGACTTCAACTGTTCTTTCCGTCGCTGTTCTGCCTCCAACCGATTCCGTTCCAGCATCTTCTTCTGTTCCTGCTCTTCAAATTCTTCGTGCAACGCCAAAATTTCCTTTCCAGTGATTCCCGGACAAGCTTCAATCGCAGCTCCGTACATATCGCAAGCCTCCAAATAATTTTGGCTTTTGAAAGCTTCATTTCCTTGTTCTTTCAAAGATTCCGAACGAGAAATGGGCGTATCTTCTTCTTCCTCTTCTTCGACGACGACCAAATTTGAAGATGATGCTTGATCTGCGGCTGCTGATACCGGGATTTCAGTAGGAGGTGGTGTGACAGTCGCACTGCCTCCAAGCTCAAACACGACATCGTTTCCTCCCTCAGCATCTGGTACGGCACTCAAATCAAATCCTTCGCTGCTAAAAGCATTGCTACGTGAGGCCATGGTGATAAATACTGCAGTCTACTAAATAATTAGATATGGAGGTTGCAACGGAGATTGTATATTAAGTAATAATAATGGCAATGAGTTGTTTACGGCAGTAATGCTGCTGCAGAAGAAGTGGCTGTGGGTTTCGTAACGAATGAGTAAAGAGAGAAAAAGTTGGGAGCTCGTACCGAAGAGCTCGAACCTTTTTCGTACCATTAGCATACGGTACTAAAAGTAGCGTAAAGGCCTCCTCCAAGAAGACGCGTACAGTATTACTACTAGACTAGTACTCGAGTAAATAGCAATGGCAACAAGGTTCTATTCCTACTCTACTACAGTAGCTGGCTAAGCATTCGGCAAGAGTATGTACTCGAGTACAGAACATGTAGCCCTAGTTTTCAAAAAAAGCGCAATTAAAATTATTTTCAGCAAAGCTTAACCTTGATATTTAATTTCATCTCTTGCTTCAAGTTCTAAATAGTTCCAAATGCAGGATTTATTTTCATCCTAAAATTCCTCCTCTCAATTCCAGGTGCAGTCCCTTTTAGCCAAAACTGCAAATCTTTCCTTCCAGAACGCCCTTTCATAAATACGTTCAAACGCTGTTAGATAGCAGCACTCGTTTCTTCGGAACTGGTTGACGACGACACTGAATTTCCGGTTCGCTCCAACAAGAGATCGAAATCAATGTACGGTTCGTAATGATTTACGGCAATTTCCAAACGATGCGTATCCTTATTGTTGTGCTTGGGAGTATAATTTACAATCAGTTGCATTGTACGTCGCGTTCCTTCCTTGCATACCAACATGGGTGGTGCTTCCATTGACTGGTACATTTCCAACACTTGCTCACAAACGTCGTACTCTTCTGTTCCACAAACGACCAAGGCAGCTTCCCACTTTTTGCCAAGTCGGGTCATGTGCCGATATTCCATCAAAAATCCCAACATGATATCCACACGAGATGCATGACACAGATAGAGCGTTCTATCTTGATTGTTGCGCAAATTTCTCAGAAAGCCCGACATGGACGTCGCTACCAGACTAATATCTTCGACACTGTAGTGTTTTAATTTTTGACATTCCTTGGTGGCGACCAGATAACTGCCCTCCAGTAAAGTTTCGAGGTCCACCAGAGCTGGGCAGCCCAAGAACGGTCGATCTGGGATACAGCCAAGAAGAGGAATGCCCCAATTGTCATGAATGGCTTTTTCGATGTAATATCTCGTTTGTTCGTACTTGTCATTGGCAACGCGATTGACAATGACACCCGCCACATCTACATCATGATGGAGACACAGAACGCGATTTAATTCGAGTTCATCAAATGTCGATCCCAAACCACCATTGACAACCAGGACCTGTTTTTTTTTTCGGTGTTTGCCAGTGTGAAGAAGGAAAGGGATGAGACATCTTGTTAATAAGCACAAAATAAATCATATCCAAATATAGTGGAAAACACACAAAAACATGAATATACAATGTACACAAACAGTAATGTTCTGCTCAAACGTACCATTTTCCCACCCACCCAGCTGGCTACTTGGGCATTCGAAGCACCGACGATGCTTCCAACGCCACAATGACCGGTTCCTTCACACAATACCACATCCGACGAACAATCAATGCTGTGAAAGGCATCCAAAATATCAGTTCGCTGGGAACTTCGTGAAATGAAACCATCGATATAGTCTTTGGTATAACCGGGGGGGATACGGACCGGACTCATATCAGAATATTTGCAGTGATCCAATTTGAAGTGATTGCGAACCACGACGACATCCTTGTCAACTTCGATGCTAAAGCCTTCTTCATCTTGGACCGTCAAACAGACTTGTCCAACGGGTTTAATGAAGCCAACCTTATCGAAACGTTTCTGCAGTCCACTCATAATGGCCAAGGATGTAGTAGTCTTTCCTACGTGTTGTCGTGTAGCGGCCACGTAAATGGGAGACTTGGGAACGGGTTCTGCTGCTGCTGCTGGTGCTGGTGATTGTGTCTGTAGTTGTTGAACGGTAGCAGTAGATGTAAAAGATGATGATGATGATGATGAAAACGAACGACACAAGCGAGGAAGAACATCTTGGTTTGTGGCGGCACGGACTATCAAAAGTCGGTGATGAACCCGTTTCGGAAGGGCCAGGGACCACACATTTTGTAATAACGTGGTGGTTGTTGTCATTGCGAATAATAGTATGGATTATGTATTTGGTACGGTATCGCTTGTCGTTTCTCTTTTTCTTTTTAATATTAGAAGGTCGACTGCGATAAAATAATAAATAATGCAATGGAAGTTGGGTTCATCAATTCGGCACTGTAGTGACAACCTAATCTCAAAAGTGAGAAGGGTGGTTGATTTCGATTCTTTGGTTGGAAGCTGTACCTGGTAGTCTACTCGGCTTTACTCTAGTAGTCTAGTTTAGCACTATTTTTTTAGTATTGATATTTAGTGGCTAGTAGTACTAGAGCAAGTAGTACTACTACTACTAGAGCAGGAATGAAGGAAAAATCCGAAGCGAAGTTCCTCGTCATGTTCCTCTGTCATCAACTCGTTAATTAGAAATAATAATTAATTATTGACGTGAGAGTCACGTGACGTAGCATGGGTAAGAATTTATGCTTAGGGTTAAGTAAAATTTTATAAACGACGCTTATTTGATCCGCTAATGCAAATGAACGTCGACGATTTGAGAAGAAGATTTTCACCTTGCTTGGCTCCAACACGAGCACAATCCATCCAGAAAATCGTCGTTGCTTGACAACAACTACTCTGATACTACTAGCACTCTATTCTCTATCGTCCACCTACCCAACAACGAAGTACATTACATTCACAGCAGCAACAACTACAGCAACAACAGCAACGCAACAGAACCACAACATCATAAATCATGAGTTCAGACGATTTGGAAGGAGATGATATCTGGGGTGATTCTGCCGCTGCTGCTGATGTCGCGGCGGATGATGATGATGCTGGTGGTGGTGAATCCAAAGAAGCCGAGCCCGAAGCCAAGGAAGAAGAGGAAGCAAAAGAAGAACCTCCGGAACTAGAAGATGATGAAACACGTCACATGACGGTTGGAGAATTGCGACAACGGATTCATTTACTGAACAACGATATTCGTATTATGAAATCGGATGTACAGCGCATTACTCACGAAAGTCGAGGCCAAAGAGAACGAATTCGTGAAAATCAAGAAAAGGTCAAATTGAACAAACAATTGCCGTATTTGGTAGCCAATGTGGTAGAAGTTTTGGAACCAGATGCAGAAGATGGTACGTCGTGTGATGTAGCAATGTTGTTGTCGTCGTGTGTTTGTTTGTGTTTTTGATGTGTCATTTTGACTTCAACCATTCCTAACAAAACGACGTTATTTCAATTCAAACGCACATTAGGTCTCGAACAAGAGGAAAAGGAAGCGGGAGATGCCACCGATGCCGACGCCAATCGCAAGACCCGCTCCGCCGTAGTCCGAACCTCGACTCGTCAAACTATTTTTCTGCCCATTCCAGGTCTCGTCGATTCCGCTGAACTCAAACCGAGCGATCTGGTAGGAACCAACAAGGATTCGTACTTGATTCTGGAAAAACTGCCCGAAGAATTCGACAGTCGTGTCCAGGCCATGGAAGTTGACGAACGACCCACGGAGGAATATTCCGATATTGGTGGATGCGATCAACAGATTCAAGAACTCATCGAAGCCGTGGTTTTGCCCATGACTCACAAGGACATGTTTGATGCCATTGGTATTCGACCACCCAAGGGAGTGTTGTTGCACGGACCACCCGGAACCGGAAAGACACTGTTGGCACGTGCCTGTGCCAATCAGACCAATGCCGTTTTCCTCAAGCTTGCGGGACCTCAACTTGTTCAAATGTTCATCGGAGATGGTGCCAAATTGATTCGTGATGCGTTTGAATTAGCCAAAGCCAAAATTAAGACGGGAGCCAGTGCCGGTGCTATTCTATTCATTGACGAGATCGATGCTATCGGAACCAAGCGATTTGGTGGTGATCAGAGCGGTGATCGTGAGGTCCAACGAACCATGTTGGAACTCTTGTCACAGTTGGATGGTTTTAGCAGCAACGAAATGATCAAGGTTATTGCCGCTACAAATCGTCCCGATGTCTTGGATCCTGCCTTGTTGCGATCCGGTCGTCTGGATCGAAAGATCGAATTGCCCCACCCCAACGAGGATGCTCGTGCCAAGATTTTGCGCATCCACTCGCGGAAAATGAATGTCAGTACAGAAGTCGTATTTGAAGAATTGGCACGATCTTGTGAAGACTTTAATGGAGCCCAGCTCAAGGCTGTGGCGACCGAAGCCGGTATCTTTGCCTTGCGACGAGAAAGTACCGAAATTATGCACGAAGATTTCGTGGAGGCCATTACGGTAGTGGCAGCGAAAAAGAAGGGAAGTCTGGATTATTTCGCTTAAGGAAGAACGTGAATAAAATCAACCAATCCATTACCAACATTACATAATAACAACAACTAATAAACCTATCTAAAACGTCTTGTGTCAATACTAGTACTTGTTTTCCCATTGATTTCTTACGCTTAGACAGACCACTACTAGCTGCTGAGTACAGCAGTACTAGCTGGGATAGTACAGCTGTTTTACTTTGCCACAGTTTTTCATTTTTCGGGTTTTATCGTGTTTGTCTGGACGCCACCAGTCCCACCAGAATGAACGAAAAAAAGAAGTAACACTCTACACGCACAAAACAACATACACGAGATCCGAGATATATCAAACCAAAACAACAAGAGCAATGGAACAATTACAGGAAGCCGAGAAACAACTGGCAGACATTGAGGAGCTGCTCAAAGCTTCCCCTGACGATGAATCCCTATTGTCGGTCAAGAATGATTTAATCGAGCTTATTGCACTGACGAAAGCGCAATTGGGAGGGGAAGAAGATGAGGGGAGAGTGGATGCTGCTGCCGCCGTAGCCGCCACTGACAATGCTGCTGCTGCTGAGGATATCCAGGGCACCAGTACTTCAGGGGGGGAAGTTGGACCACCAGATGCAACTACAGCTGAACCTGCATTAGCCGATCAAGGCGCCCCAACCACAAAATCAGCCTTGGACTATAGCAGTGAAATTGCTGCAGCTGCCACTGCCGAAGTTATTCCAACCTCTGAAACGATTGCCAGCGAACCACCTAAGAAAAAAGCTAAGAAAATTCAAGACTTTCAAGTTCCCGAACGTTTGATTCCCCTCGAAACCGATTCAGAAGCAGAAGTCAAACGCAAGCGTCGTGCCATCAAGGCCCTGAAGCGGGAACACCGCACGGCAGTCCAAGAAGTCAAGTCCCAAAAGAAACAGAATGCCTGGCAATCCTTTCAGAAAAAGAAAAAAGTCAAAGTGAACAGTATTTTTGAAACACAGGATGGGGATGCCAAGGTGGGGGTTGTTGTTGGGCGTAGTAAAACATCGTTCAACGAAAGGACCCGCCATACCTACTAGACTAATGAAGTTGTTTTACAAACCACAACGATTGAGGTCCAGAAAGTGTTGTTGCTACACTTGAACTGTTCTTTGATAAGACAAGCGATTCAATCCAGGAAACAGAGAAAATAATTATCGTCAACTACTAATCACTTAGCTATGCTTCTGCGTTGCAACAGTTCAATATTAGCAGCTCTCATTAGATGTTAACTAAACACCATTTATTGCACTAGTTCTTTTTAATTCCACCTGCTTTCTTTCGACGTGCTCGTTTTCCGCTCGTATTCGAAAAGCAAACGCACCAAAGAGCAATGCCCATGAACCAAAGTGTTAACATGATTGTCGCCGGTGGGAACGGATATCGTTCAACGACGACATCACCACCGGCAGATTCAGGTTCAATTTCTAAACTGAGCGGGGACTCAATAATCTGATCCACTTGTTTGTAATACGTTAGCTCCGTTCGCAAGGGAAACTCTGGCTGAGAATCCAAATCATTGGGATTGTTGTACAAATTGTCGGTAGGAGAAATGCTCGCATCGTACGGGACAAACTTCAAATTGGCGCACTTCATATCCTTTTACGGCAAACACAATGACAGTGGAATGTTAGCGTTTATTTATACCAACAGAAATAATAACCCCAAACGGAATGATCCATCATTATACGTAAAAACATACCTTTACATTGCCAATACCTTGTATCATATCAATGCCACAAAATCGACTAAATTGATCCAACGTGCGACGCTTCCCGACTCCGTACAATCCCATGTTCGCTTTATCCGTATCCGTAGGAACTGTTTCCATTTTCAGTCCCAACGACGTTTTGATGCGTTCCAGTGATCGAGCTCGAATGCGGTCCCTTCTCTGCTTCATCCATTCTTCAACTCCGTGACCACCTGGAATAGGTTGGTAGCTGTGAAAGACCAGAGCACGAGTGGGAGTGTACACATCGTACCCTCTTGTCCACATTCTATCGTACGAGTAGGATGGGCGTGAGTAAGAAACCAGAGATTTGTCTTAATAATGAGTCAAAACCCAGAAAGATGCTTCGTACCTTGCATAACGAGGAAACTGCTCTGCGCCCATAATGTAGGGCGAGTAAGAATCGTAGGGTGCACTTTCTTCTAAATGACACTTGGCAAAACTGAAGGCAGAAGACCATGTTAGTGACAATAGAGGAGTTTCCAAGTCCACCGCTGTACCATCTGCAGGAGCAATGTAATTCTGTAATACAAAAACGTGATACGAATGAGAGACAAAAACAATAATTTTAAGCGTATGATAGTACCCCCAAATGGAATGGAATTGTTGTACAAACTTACAGGAACACCATTGTCTTGGAATTGTACTTTGCACTGTCTTGGAACTTCCGTTTCTTTCGTTCCTCCGTCCGCGTGTTCTGTTTCATCCGACTGTTTGGCCGGGGCGTGACTCAGAACGGCAAATTCGTTGTTGGTCTTTTTCCAATCGGCTTTGGCCAGTACATCCCAGTTCTTTCGAAAACTCGAGTGTGCATCCACTTGCACACAAAACTCTTCGTTGCCCAATAGTTTGCGTGCCATACTTCGGGCATACAGCGGTCCCTTGGCAGATTGTCGATGAAAGGCTAGTTGTCGGATCTGATCATACCGAGGACAGGACAGTCGTTCAGGTTCGGCAATCACTTTGATAACATCCTTTCGTATGGTTTGTCGTTTGTAGTGTTTTTCTACGCCCATTCTGGCACAGTACTCTTCCAAACAAAATCGATCATCGGGAGCATTCTGTTCGATGATGCCTACAATGATGTTGTCTGGTTCTGCGGCATTGTCAAACAGAGACTGGAGCGTATCGGCACATCGGACTCCATCTAACCACCAACAATAAAAATAAAAATGTATGTAGCATCATCGGATTTGTTGTTTGGTCATGACACAAAACAAGTGGGAAGAGGTGACCGCGTGGAAAAATGAATAATAGAAGGGGTGAGAATTTTGAGCACACTCATACGATACGTATCACTTCTCACGTTCACCAAATGTACTACTGTCACTAACACATCAAAAAATAGAGCGCACCACAGAACTACACTACTTGTCGTACCTCGAAAAGTAGGAATGGCCACAAAGATCTTTCCGTCACCATCCGCTTCTGGCACTGGAGGTTTCCCATTGGTATATGGATCCTCTGTACTTGGTACCCAATTGGTACCATCGTATACTCTTGGTCCTGACATTGATTTTGTTGTTGTTGAGTTACTGTACGTTGTAGATTGTGAAAATATTGTGGTGGAGTGTATGTACTACCAGTAGTAGTTTCACGTGGGGCTCGGTCATTGTGCCTCGTGATGATTATTCTTTGTTTCAATGATGAATAACGACTTTTATTTTGACGGGTTTAATTTCAAAGCAGTTGTCAAGAGCACAACAACATGATAATCATGATCAACGATCAACGTTTCACAATACTAGAAAACAGAATCATTATTATTTGGAAGTTGGAAGTACCAGCTTCGTCAATCCAAGGATTCGACGACAGTATTATAAGCACTCCAAGAACATGACGAAAGCAAAAGAAGAAGTCAAAGGAGGGGATGGTAAGGGAACAAAAAGCAGCAGCAGCAGCAGCAGTAGTAGTGGAGCAGAGAATATCCAAGCCAGTATTGCTGCCAAGATCAGTGAACAGTTACAACGAGGAACTCCCCTGTACGATACTACCCTCAAAGCCGCTCAATGGCAGCGTGACAATTACTTGATGGGTCCCTACTATGCTGATCGACGACAAGAAGCACGTGAAAAACGACCCAATTCTCAATTTTTGCCTCGCATCAATCATTTCAAAAGTGATCCCAAAGCCCTTGGCAACGTTCAGATGGCTGATTTGGGTTCCTGGTTCATTCCCAGTTCGACGGTCAAGGAAGCACTGATGCCTCTTGTACTGGAACAAACTCGCACGTCTCTCTATCCCTTGGCTGTTCGAGGACTTGTGGGGTTGATTGATTCACAGCAAGCCAACATGGATGCCTTGGTCAAATCCAGTGTCATTGATCTGCTGGAACAAGAACGAATCCGACATTTGGTCATGAATTCCACCAAGGGATACATTGCAGACAGTCGTCGTCATCATTATCATCATCATCAAAACAACAGCAACAAAAATAGTACAGGAGGAGGAGGAGATACATCGGCACAGCGAGGCGAATCTTTGAAACGAAACCATTGAGTCAACATGCGTCGAGCTTGGTCCAACCATCGCGGTGAAGGGATGATGGGGCAGGTATAGACATACTGTAGATTAATTATATTCATGGTGTACAGATTTTGGAAAAATTGGTTTGTAATATTAATTAATATATATAGAAACTTATGTGTAGCTTGGCATATGAGCTTTTACGCAACAACGGGCTGAGCATTCTTGCTTTCGGACAACTTTTTGAGTCCATTGGGCCCATCTGCTCGTGCAATAATTTCATCGGCCACCATGAGACCAGATCGGGTAGCTCCCTCCATCGAGTCCAAGTAATCTTGGTAAGTGTAGGAACCGGCCAAGAAAAAGTTGGGAATAGGAGTTGCCTGAGCAGGACGGAACTTGTCCTGACCAGGTTTTTCTCGGTACAACGATTGTCCCAGCTTGACAACGCTCGACCAGGTGCAGTTCAATTTGCGAGACGATGGGAAAATGTCGTGCAATTGTTTGATGCAGTCCTCCACGAGCTGTTCGTTGGATCGATCCGTGGCACGTTCATCAAAAACAGCTTGGATGAGACTCCCTTCGCCCTCCTTGTAGTAGTCACCAGGACTGGTCAAGGCAAGATCGGCAAAGCACGAGAATTCCGTGTCGACACTGTAGAGAAGATTGTCAATTCCTGCTCCCTTTCCATCACTTTGATCGCCGGAAACATCCATCATTCGAACTTCATCATTCATTTCGGTGACCCATCCATCGAATCGTACCTGAACTGTGGCAATGGGAACAGTATCGAGGTTGTAAATCTTGTCAAAGAAATCCAATTGACGAAAGTTTTTGGGAAGCATCTTTTTGATTCCGGGAACATCCACGGCAGCAATAACAACATCAAATTCTTTGTACTCTTCGTTGGGTCCGACCTTGATTCCCTTGATGTAGGTAGGATTTCCATTTTCATCTACCTCGTGTACAAGATCACGGCATCCAGTTTTGAGATTGATCTTGACGTTGCGGTTCTCCAAATACTTGAGAATGGGATCGTGCAGACCTGTTTGTGGACTACCATCCAACATACGCAAGACACTGGCCTCGGTTCGGATGGCAAATAGCATAAAGATGGTCAACATGCAGCGGGCACTAATGTTGTCACAATCCAAAAATCCCAAAGCGTAGGCAATGGCGTCCCACATCCGGTCCAGACTTCCTCGACTGCCTCCCAATTGAGTGAACCACTGTGTAAAGGTAATGTCGTCCAATTCGCGGACCATATCCATACCACCATCAAAATCGACCAAGGCTCGGACAATGGGAGACGTTCCCAATCGAACGGCATTGTGGAATTTGTCTTGCACTCCCAGTTGTTCCGTCCTGGCAAATGCCTGTAGTCCACTAACGGGAGCGCCAATGGGAAACTTGAAATCCAGAGCACCCAATTTACCGCCTTTGTTGACAAAGGTATGCATATGTTCCTTGATTCTCAAATTTTCATCAAACAGTTTGTCTTCTTGCGTCCGTTTCATAATTCCGAACAAATTGTAATAACAACCGAAGAAGACGTGAAGTCCCATTTCGATGTGATTGCCATCCTTATCTTTCCAACTGGATACCTTGCCACCGACGAAGGGTCGTGTTTCGAACATTTCGACATGATGTCCTGCATCGGCTAAATCCATAGCCGCAATCATACCAGCCAGACCAGCACCCACAATCCCAATGTTCAGTTTTTCTTGATTGACCTTGCCGGGACCATTTTGTGCACGAGACATGAGATCTTGATTCAAAAAGGCATCATTACCAACTTGTCGTTTGGCACCATCCGAAGTAAAATCGGTTGTTGCTGTTGTTGCTGTGGTGGTGGACGATAAGGACAATACGTTCGATTGATGACGATGATGAGTCCTCACAGAAGCTGGAGACATTGTGGTAAAAGCAAAAGTCACACTTCCTCCACAAAGAAGAGCCAAATAGGCAACAAATTGGATACGAAACATCCTTATTTTTTCTTCTTCTCTCAAGGTAAAAGTAATTAAGTGGTTGTTGTATAATGTGGAAGAAGGGATGGTTGATGGTTTGTGCCTTCAAAGAGTGAATTTCAAAAGAAACCAACGATGGATGGATGACTGATGAATGAATCAGATAGATACTACAGTACTCTTGAAATCCTCGTCATCAAAGTCTGCCATCTCATCACTTACTTTACTTCACTTCTGTTTTGCAACTCTGTGCGTACTTGCTTCTACTCTAGTACTTAGGCGTGGTGGCGATCTACATACTTTTCGGCTCTTCAAGTCGCGACTGGAAAATTCGTGATTCTTTTCATTTTAGGGCTTCGAGTTAACTATTCTCAGCCAAGGGATAGTTTTACTTCTTTTTTTCTTCGCTGATGAGTGAGTTCGAAGTTTGCAATCACCACTCATCACAGTTAAAACAGTCAAAATTCAAACACCACTCCTCACAAATCAACAAGTCTCCAAAATACATTTTACCAACGCTGAGAACGAGTAGTGTTGAAGTCAAGCAAAAGAAGAGAGACGGCCAGGAGATAAAGAGAATGAATGCCTCTGTCTTGACAGGAACATTCCAGAAAAGTTTGCTGCGAGGAGGAAGCAGCTTATCCTCTGCTACCAAGGGCTTTGTCACACGACCACAGCACCAACACCAACACCAGCACCGGCACTACCAACAACAACAAGTCCGTCACTTACCATACGTACCTCTCGCTTACCAACGAGGTGCTGTGAAGGCTTTGAAAGAAAAAGCAGCACGTCCCAAACCACGTTCTGGTCGTTCGACTCATTATCCGAAGAATAACAACCATACGGCGGATAACAACAAACGAGGACGTACTTCGTATTCTCCGTCAAGCTTGAAAAGACGTGAAGGACGAGCTAGAAATCGAAGACATACCGCCGAGGCTGGGAGTCACATCATAAATAATAATAATAATAGCAATAATGACACAACTACTGGAGATACGTACTACCAAAAGAGAAGTTCTTGGGAATATATTCTACAAGATCACAAAGATGATCTGTTGGGTCTGCAAAAGAAATTAGAAGGTACTCTGTCGGCCTATCGAACCAGTCTAAGTCAATCTACCACACCTATCACAGATCCAACAACAGCAAAGAACGACAAGACAACAGAAGATCAAACTGTCACCGATAACAACGACAATGACAACGACAACAATGACCATCATCAACCAAACAATCGTCGTAAAAAAACTACCAAGAACAGCAATAACAAGATTACGTCGTTATCTACATCACAACAAGCTACAGTCCTTATAGCACAATTACCTGGTATTCATGCTCCCTATCAACCTCACAGTTGGAATCACGTACAAGATACGGAACATGGTTATCGAGAAATATGTAGCATTGTTGGTGATATGATCACTGTGGCAACGAAAATACAAATTCTTTCATTGAAGGATAACAACAACAATAATCACAACAACAACACTGCCAACAATAATCACAATAACAGTAACAGCAGCAGTGATGAATCACATGATTTGACCATGACATACTACAGTGGCATTGCGGAACAATTGTTGGAAGGTTGGATTGATTTACAAAAGGATCGAATGCAATTTGTAGAAAAAGCTCGTGAATCGACTATCAACCGTACAAATGAAGCTTCGATCAGTTGGTTTGGATGGTTGAAACAAGCCACAACAGCTAACAACGAGAACAACAACAAAAACAACCAAGATGACATCAAAAAGAACGTACCGGTGTTGGTGGCCCACGAGGATCCAAATTGTGGTCCACAAATGGAACACTTTCAAAAACTCGCCGATGCTGTGCTCAGCAGCCTCCGGGAGGACTTGATGGATCGAATTCAAACACCCTTTCGAAATATACGACGTGCTCAACGACTCAAACGTCTCTTGGAGAAAATGCCATCCAATGTCGAACCCGACGTTGAGGCTGTTCGGACCGTGATTCATGCCTTTGCTATGGTCGGGTCGTACGAAAGTGCTCGTGCCGGTGAAAGTTTGGCAGAACGGTACCCTCATATGCAGGATGAACTATTGACGATTGTTCTACACGGCTACTATTTGGCATCCCGATCGAGTCCTCGTAATCAAGAACGATCCAAAGCAGCCATTCGAGCAGATGAGTTGGTCCGACAGCGATGGGCTACGGACAACGACAACGCGACCGCCAACAATGACTACAACGACGATGATGATAGCAATAGCAGTAACTTGGACAATTTTGAAGAACAAAAATTTGTTCACGGCACAAAGGCGTTATTGTGTCTGCATGCTGTGGGGACGGATGCCCTTCCTGACGTTTGTAAGCGAGCAGACTACATTGCAGATCTCTGTCTTGGCCGTGAAAATCTGGAAGAAGTCTTTCGCAATGGCAACCTGGAGGGTCTATGGAAAATGGCGCGTCCACAAATTACCATGCCCTTTCTCAATTGTCTTACCCTCATTTATACGTCCAGTGGCGACTCGTCCCGGATCCAACTGGCAAAGCGTCTCCTTCTCATTTTAATGAAGGATTCCGATTTTCAGTCGAGCAAGGACATTAATTTCCCAGACCTTCGTACTTGCAAAGCTGTGGTCTCCGAGTTGAACAAGACGATCAAATACAATCGTCCGGATCCGAGCAGCAGAAAAGATTTTACTACGTTGAATGTACCAAAAGTATATAAGGATGCCTTGCAAAAGAATCTAGATTATGGTTTGGAACTGTTGGATTTAATGATGGCACGGTCTCAGTGCTGGCCTGACCAATGGTACTTTCATACGCTCCTGCGAATGTTACCAACAGCCAAGCCCAGCAACCCGGGTGCCATTGCCGAACAGATCTTATCCAAAATGCACATTCGACAATGCTTTGGTTCACCAGGTTTTTCGCTGGCCATACGGAAAACCTACCACTATGTCCTCCTCGCTTGGTTGAGCTCGGCCAAATCTGGTGTACCGGATACAGCAAAACGAATCGTTGAAATTTTGGACGCCATGGAAGCACAATCACTTCCCCTGTTGGCGCGGGACTCGTATTCCAAAGAATCCGATGCCTATAACAATTACGTCGCACCAGACAGTAATACCTTCCACTTGGCATTGCAGGTCTGTACCGCGGTCAGGATTGATTCAGAAAAGGAAGAAGCACTCGAAATTGCTCTCGCCATTCACGATCGCATGAAAAGACGTGGCATCCAGTCAACCTCCAAGACGTTCTCTATGCTCTTTGCGTGTGCCAATCTTTTGCCAGAAAGTTCCAGTCGTCGACAAAATGTGACAGAGCAATTATTGGAGGATGCCCGCCAGCAGGGAAATGTTAACGAGGATGTACTCAAGCGACACAAGTTGCAAGGTGGTGGTGGTAATGGTGGTCTCGGAAGCGGCAGCAGCAGTTTTTCAAGTGACAGCGTAGCAGGTGGTTTGTTGGCAGATCTTAGTTAAACAGTAAATCGATTTTGATTGCTCTAACGTCAATGTACACGCCCTCATTATTTCTTTACTGTTGAATAATTTCTTGTAACTTGTCGAGCGAATAATATATGCTTATGTCGGTAGATCTGCAATGTACATGCGAATGTGGGGACCAAAATTGCTTATATTATTTTTTGCAGGTCCATTTGTCATCCATTGCCCAGTACTGCAATTTCTGGTCGTTTTAATTGTCAAAAATTGCGATCGTCATCCCATAGGAATCCATTCACAGAAAAATTTCGTTTTGGTCATTCTCTACCTTCATAACACCGTAACACCTTAAGACTTGCCTCTCAGCATGTTTTATGCAGTTTCCCCATGTCGTTTCAATATTTTTGACGATCAAAATACAACATAATAATTTCACAGTCCAATACTTGAGGTATCCAACTTGTATTATGGCAAGTGTTGATAACTGATTAGCATACACATTCGTCCAGACCCCAGACAATGTTTTTTCTCCGGCCTTTCAATTTTCCTTCTTTCATGGATTTATAGGCAAATTCAAAAAACATCGAAATAATAGGCAAGTAGAGTAACCAAATATGTATAGTTCATTTATTCGTGGTTCACATTAAAATGGTATAAAGGAAAAATAGTTTCTTTTTTTTGTGTTGCATACTGTTGAGATGGTATAAAAGAAA
>Ga0210054_1001378_pt1 | contig 20464 bp, 23 predicted proteins | sample CryGeymeta201516_FD_185470 | JGI IMG/M metagenome (GOLD analysis project Ga0210054, IMG submission 185470) | Groundwater microbial communities from Crystal Geyser aquifers in Utah, USA - Crystal Geyser metaG 2015-16 (SPAdes) (version 2) | ecosystem: Environmental > Aquatic > Deep subsurface >... | reverse complement strand
CGCGGGCTGTTCGATGAACTGACCATCGGCAACGATGCGCGATCGTTGCGTGACCGCCTTTCCAGTGCCCAGGAGGCATATAATCCGCTCGCCGAGCGCGTGGCGGCGGGCGATATGTCCGCTTATGACGACTATGCGGTGGCGGCGCGCGCGCTGCTCGACATTCAACGCCAGTTCGCGGGATCGCAGGACGATTATTTCAAGGTGCTGGACGAAATCACTGCGCTCACCAAGGCGCGGATCGACGCGGAAACGAACATTACGTCGATCTCCGCGAATCGTGACAGTCCGTTCTCCAACACCGGCATCGGAAATGACAATGGCCCCGTAATCGACGCGATCGATCGCCAGACCGACGCGGTAATTGCTCGCCTAGACGCTCTCAATCGCAATTTCGGCAACGTCACTTTGCGCGAACAGGCCGGCATGAACATGACCATGGAACAGCGTGATTTTCGGCGTGGCGGTTTCGATGACAGGATGAATTTCTGAGCATGGCAGCCGCGAGGCGAGAAAGGAATTAATCGCCCCGCGGCCCCTCGGGTGAGGCCCGGCAATCCAAACCGGGGCCTCGTCGCGGGCGCTGTGGACGCCGCGACAAGCTGGATAATTGAACGGGTCGACTATTGTTCTCGCGGATGATCGACGGCGCCGATGCGCAAGCCCGCCTGCGCGAACAGGGCTCGATGATCGTCGAACAGTTGGACAAGCGCCGGGTCGGGCTCGGGCCGATCGACATTTGGACCCATGTTGGACCGAAGGCGCGCCGCTGCGTCCTCGATGGCTGCCAGCGAGCGCGGTTCGTTGCCGAGGTGTCTTAGAGCCATGTCGTCGCGCCATAGCTGCTCCGCAGCCGCAAAAAGGGCGCGGGCGGCCTCATCGGCGGCGTCGGCCAATGGTCGCAGCGCCGCACCGAATGCCGCGCGCTGTTCGTCGCGGCGTGCTTTAACCGCCGCCAGCGCGTCACGATGCGCTATGCGTAGTTCGCGAAGACCATCCGTCAGCCGCCGCCGATCGTCGTCGAGATTGATGCGCCGTTCGGGCAACGCATCGCCGGCGAGCAGGGCATCGGCGACTGCGCGACCCGCTAGCTCCGATTCCGCGCCTTTCATGATCTTGCTCGCTACGTCGGCCAGCTGCTGCTCGGCAGACCTGATAGCCGCCTCGATCTGCTCGACGCGCGCTCGCGTCTGGTCAGCGAGCGCGCCACCATCGATCTTTGCGAGGCGTTCGCTCGCCGCTTTGACGGCTGCGGCGTTCATCGACCCATTCCGTCATTATATTCGCGCGCCCGGCCCCACACGTCATCGACGGCGGCACGCCGCGCGGCGGCATCCCGGCAGGCTTTTTCAGCCGCCTCGCGCTCGCCGCGATCCAACGCAGCCCTTGCAAATTCACGGGCCGCGCGTTCGGCGATGACGGCTTGAGCCAGCGCGCCATAATCGGGCTCGACCGGCGCAGCGGCGGCACGATTGGCGCTGGGGGCTGCTTGCGCGACGGACTCCGCTTTGGGATTGGCGGCCCTTTCCTGGGCCGTCTGTCGATCGGCCTCCAGGCTGGCGAAATAGGCGGCGAAGCGGCTTTCGGCCGGCGCCGGGGTATTAGTCGGTGATGTCGTCTTATCAGTCATATTCGTGTCCTTTCGTTCGTAAGAATTGCGTTCAGGCCAGTCGATTGGCGATCGACATTCACCGCTGCTCACGGCTGCCGTTCCATTCTGACCAGATTTGCTCTGATTTCCGCGCCTTCGCGCCGGATGCGTTCACGTTCCTGTGGCGCCATGAATTCACGGTACGGCTTTCGGCCCGATGCCGGCGGCTGGTCGTATCTGCCTGCCAGGATTTTGTCGGCATTGGCTGGCTTGAATGCCCAATCCATGTCGGCAGCCCATGTCCGTTCGCCTTCGCCGCGAAGGTGGGCGGATCCCTCAATTTTCTTGATGACAGCGGTCGGCGCCGAATCGCCCTTCAACCGCACAAGTTCGCTGATCGCCTTCACCTGTCGCTGGGAAAGCTTTTCGCACCGTGCCGTCGATGGCGATAAGTCTGCCAGCGCGTTCCAGTCGGCCCGAACCTTTTCAATGTTCGCATTGCAAAGCTTACTTAACTGTTCCCTCTTAGATGCTTCCGTGTCCCGTTTTTCCCACCTTTGATCGGAAAAAACGGGTACCTTTCCATCGTCATAGCCCTCCGTTTTTACCACCTTTAAGCTGTCCGTTTTTACCACCTTGAGATGGAGCTCAATGACCTGAACTTGACCTGTTCGGCCTCGCCGATCGCCTGTTACCGTGAGATGCCCGGCCGCCTGGAGGCGCTTGCGCGAAGCCAGCACCGTTTTGCGATCGAGTCCGGTGTCGTTCGCGATACGGGAGATTGCAGGGTGAACACGGTTGGACGAGCTCAGCATGGCATGACGAGCCAAGGCGACGAGAACAAGCCGATCGGCTGCCCGCTCGACCTCGGCTTCCCAAGCCCAAATAGCCGCCTCGCGACCATGCGGAAGTTGTGCCATATCATCGCCCCCGCCCCGAAAGCTGCCAGCCGTTCTCGCGAGCCAGGCGCTCGGCGACGAGCCATGCTGCGGCCTCGGTCGGGAAGGATTGTGACGGGTGATCGACGTGGCACGGATAGGTTTCGACGGTGAATTGCTCGCCGAAAAGGCCGCGTTCGACTTGGATCCAAAACGCTTGTCGATCGAACTCGCGAGCATTATCTTGCGAGGGATCGATCGAGCGCCGTCCTGCTGCCCAGGCGGCGCTCATTTGGCTTCTCGGCGGATCGGAAGGCCACCGAATTCGAGGGAGAGGCCGCCGGCATAGGTGACGGCGCAGGGCAGGCTATCGAAAGTCATCGGCACGCGACCAGCCTTGGGCGGCTGGAGATCGACAACGAACAGCCCGCCGCCATGTCGAACAACAACATCGCGCTCAATCGGCGCGGGGCTGGCCTTCGCAACAGCGATCGAGGACGCGCTCGCCATGAGCGCCATGCGCGTTATCGCGAACCGGCGCCGGCGCATTATGCCGCGGCGCCCGTGTCGCTCGTCGAGCGGCGTACCTGGCCCTCGATCCAGGCGTCGATGTCGGCGGGGCGATAAACGACGCGGCGCCCGAGCTTGACGAATTGCGGACCTTCGCCGGTGACTCTCCAACCTTCGAGAGTGCAGGGCTTCAAGCCGAGCCGGTCAGCGGTAGCTTTGGTGTCTAACAGTTGGGTCAAGTCTGGCCTCCATCGCGGCGTTTCGATGGAGCATGTTTATAATATGCTGACTGTTTGTCTGGGTAACGGGGACCAAGTCGTTTTAACCAAGAGTTGGAAAATCGTCCAAGCGTAGAGGATTGTCGGGCAATTGGCGTGATTTTAGGATGGCGTGTACTAGGCGAATATCGGCAAACTCTCGCGCAAACGCTTCGCGCCTGTAGCGAAGGTACGCCGCCTTTATTCCATCGCGCTTTAGCCATTTTCCGGCCGGCGAGCCGAGGTATTCGTTCGGATCAATCTCCTTTTCGGCCACCATGTCAAAAGCACTCTCAATGCTGGCGCATTGCCGATATGCCATCAAAACGAGACCTCCGAACGACTCGTCTCGCATTCTCCCTAGATGAAGGCGGCGGGCCCTATCTATTGAGGGCGCAGCTTCCATTCCACGACGCTCGCTCAGCGTGATTTTGATCGGTTCATAGCGGTCAGTTGCTGCACGCAAAACCACGATAGCCGCCTCACGCGACAACAAGTTGCGGAGCCGTCTGTAAGCCGACCGGAACTGGGCTCGAGACGTCGCAGGCGTGGCATCCGCCGCCAGGCTTAAGGAATGGAGGTCGCGTAGCAGTTCGTTCCAAGGCGAGAGAGTGTCGGGCTGTAGCACCTTGGCGGCGAACGCATGAGCAAACCACTCTGCTGCTCGATCCTCGTGGTGATCCAGATCTTCGCGTCGACGTCCCAAGGCAAATCCTTGAGACATCACCTTAGACCCAGAATGGCGCCATCGAGCCGATCCATGTCGACCGCCGCATCAGCGTAGGCGTCATAGACCATGGCGCGATCATCCGCGTCGAGCCGATCGAGTGCGATCTCGACCAGCTTGAGCGCTCCGCGCCATTCGTCGATACTGTGGAAGCGCGCGTGCGGCGCGTCCTCGGCCAGCGGCTGCGGTAGGTCGCAGAAATCGAACTCAGGCACCTGCCGGCCGCGTCTCCCGTCGGTTCCGATTACGAAGCGACCGCCCAGTTGCTCGAAAAGCGACCCGTAGAGCAGCGGTACGCTCATGATGCCGGCGCTCACGACCTCGCCGCCAGCCGCGGAATGTCGCGCGCAGTCGATTCCAGGATGCCAATCACGCGCCCCTCGAGCAGCGATGCTAGGTAGCCCACGTTGGGGCCGGTCGTCGGATAGGGGCCGTCTTTGCAAACAAGCATCCGTCGCTCCCATATCAGTTTTTCGGCCTCTTCGAGCGATCGGGGGCGATTATAGGGCGCGGTCCACCAGCCGTCGTCACGCCGCCAAACCTGCACGAACTCGCGACGGTATCGCCCCGGCTCGCCATACCGAATGCGAAATATCGCGCCGTTGATCGGCTCGCACTGGTCTGGATCCACAACCGCGAACTCGCCGATATGAAGGATAGGCTCGGAGCGGTCATCGGCGACAAGCTCGGCGTGGCATCCCGGCGGCAGTTCGCCAAAAACGGGTACGGCGCGCATCTCGCCGCGACAGGCCGGCAAGTTCGATATATGATTCAATTCAGTCATTCTCAGCACTCCACGCTGTTGATGATCAGGCCGGACGGCGAGCGCTAACTCGCAGTCCGGCCGCTCTCCGCTCGCCGAGCCTTTCGCTCGGCGGCCAGATCGATGATGTCGGTCGGCGCGACCAGGGCGGCAACCTTCGCGCCCCATGCGTCGAGCGCTTCGCGACGTTCCTCGGCATAATCGTGTGTCTGGTATACGCCCACAATGCCGCTACGCGCGCCGCTGCGATGATTGAGGACGGCCTCGGTCACCTCCAAGCGCACGCTGAGCTTTTGCAACCCAGTCGCCAAAGTCCGCCGCAAATCGTGGAAGCGCCAAGGCAGTGTAAACGGGGCGGCGCCATCCTCGGCGATGGAAACGTCGATCCGGCGCTTTGCTGAGGAAAACCCCGAAACCGGCCTGCAGCCATTAGTCGTGAGGACAGGGCCTTTGCGCGGCCATTCTGCCGAGCCCTTGCCATCGATCAGCCGATCTATTTCGGCAACCGCGAGGGGGGAGAGGGAGACGATGTGCTCAAGGCCGTTTTTTGTCCGGGCGGCCGGAATCGTCCAGACCTTCGCCTTGCGATCGAGTTCCTGCCACATCATGCCGGCGATTTCGCTCCGTCGCTGCCCGGTCACGATGCCTAGCCGATACAGCGCCATGAACGGCGCGGGGAGGGCATCGGCCGCGCGCCAAACTCTCGCGAGCTCTTCATCGCTCAGCACGCGGGCGCGGGCAGGGACAGGCGGCTGTCGCTTTACGTTCGCGAGCACATCGTCCGCCAGACCTTCCTCCGCAGCCCAGCGCACAAAGGCGCTGAGGGTGGCAAATGCTGACCGGCGCGCAGCGCGCTGGCTGGCTGGAATGCGCGCCTTGATCTGTGCCCAATGCGCCGGCGTGATTTCGCCGACGGGTAGATCGCGGATGATAGGCAGAATGTGCGCGCGCATCGTCGTCTTGTAGAATGCGCGGGTAGAGGCCGAGCGGTCGGCGCCGCTCTTTTTGCTCGCGTCGAGCCATTGATCGAGCAGCACGCTTACGCGATGATCGCGCGCGACAAGTTCGGCTTTCACCGCCGCCTCGAGCTCGGCTTTGCGCGCGGTCCGCGCAGCACGCTGGATCGCGACCGGATCGTGCCCAGCCAGGACTGCCGCACGAAGATGCTCGGCGCGCGCTCGGGCTTCGCTCGGCGTAAGTTCGCCATGCGGGCCCAAAGTGACCCTGCGAACGGATTGCCCCTTCGGCCGATATTGGAAAACGTAGATCCGGCGATCCGCGGGCGTGATCTTGCATCCGAATCCTTTGCAATCGGCATCCCACAGGAAGGCGTCGCGCGCAGCTGCCTGCAACGCATCTACGCTTCGTTTCGTGATCCTGCCGCTCGCCATCGCCCGCTAGCAATCGCATAGCAATCAGATGAACGCAAGTTCCATCTAATTGAGGACAACTCAATGGACGCAAAACCAACGCTTTAGATCTGTTCGGCTTTCGGAAGGGCGGAAATTAAGGCCTCAGCACGAGACTTCTAATCTTGAGGCCGCTGGTTCGAATCCAGCCGGGCGCACCAATTTGCCATAGAAGTGCGCACCGGTGGCGCACCGTCCTCGGGCGTGCTTACCGCCTGGACCAGACTGGCCACAGGGCCACGCACGATCAGATCATCCTTCGTCATCACGACCTCGCTCACGAACGCCTGAACGTAGTTCTTGCGGAGGCCCGGGCGATCGGGATCAGTGAGCTTCTTCTTGAGGCCATTGGCAAAGGCTGCGATCGTCTCGCTGTCGATCCGATCAAGCTTATCGCCGCACTGCCTTTCTATGAGGTCGATCTCCTGGCTGAGAGCAGCGCGTCGAGCCTGATGACTGGCCAGACGCTTTTTGAGGTCCTTGTCCTTGGGATCGATGAGACCTGCTTCGATCGATTCGAACAGACGCTGGATCGCCGTTTCAGCGGCGTTGCGCTCATTGCGCAACGTAACGATGTCGCGCTTGCGTTTTACATCTGCACCGGCGGAACGCTCAAGAAGCTGCGCAAGCAGTTTCTCGAGGCGAGCAGGATCGAGCAAGCGCTTTTCAAGGACGGTGAGAACAGCATCGTCAACCTGCGCCATCGAGACGTTGTTGCCGCCGCACGAGCGATCCTTCTTCCTGCGCACGTTGGAGCACGTATAGTAGCGATACTGACCGCCCTTGCCGGTCATCAGCATCATAGTGCCATTGCAACCGGGATTACCGCACCGACCAAGACCTGACAGCAGAACTGGGCTCGAATGCGAGCGCGCAGGTGCCATCTTTGGATCGCGGGATTTGAGGATCGCCTGGACCTTCTCGAAGGTCTTTTCTGGAATAATTGCGGGCACCGCGACCTCGATCCACTCTTCGCGGGGACGCTTTTCGCCGGTGCGACTGTCCTTAACGTTGTAAAAGTGGCGACCAATATATGTCTCGCGCGTCAGGATAGTGTGCACCAACGCTGGTGAGAACGGACGGCCGCGGTAGCTGAGCCCTTTCGTGTTGAGATGGTCGGCCAGCCGGGCGATGCCAAGAGAGGCTTTGCCGTCGGTGCCGACATAGAGGGCATAGATATGCTCCACGACAGCCGCCTCAGAAGAGAGCACGCGCAGCATCTTCTTATGCTTTTTGAGGCGGATTTCGGCTGTGTAAGTTTCGTAGCCAAGGGGCGGCACCGACCCATTCCAAAACCCGTCGCGAGCGTTCGCCCGCATCACCAAGGTAACCTGTTCCGCGTTGATATCGGAGGCCGCCGCATCCATCGCGGTTATGATCGCACGCTGTAATCTCGCGTGCGGCCCTTTTGTAATCTGCTGCGTTGCGCTCAACAGTTCGACACCGTTTTTCTCGAGCTTGCGACGATAACCCTCGACCTCAAAGTCGTCGCGGAAGAACCGCGAAAAGTTGTAAATATAAACCGCGTTATAGGGCCTCGTCTTCGAACGGCTGTCGGCGATGAGCCGCTGAAATTCAGGGCGCCTGGCCGAGCGACCTGAAATGCCGCCATCTACATACCATTCCACGACCACATAACCGTGCCGCTCGGCGTCGCGCTCGATGCCCTTTTTCTGCTCGGCCATAGAGGTCCCTGCTTCCGCTTGCCGCTTTGTGGACACCCGGATGTATCCGGCAGCGGGAAGAAGGTCAGTCATGGTCGAGTTCCTTTTGGGTTTCAGGCGAAAGAAGTGTGGCGAGCAGATCGGTCAGCCACAGTAACTCCTCTTCCAATATAGGCAGATCGGCAGGCAATTCATCGCGCACGATGAGTTTGTCCCGCGATGAGTCACTCGCATCGCGCCTGTCGTTTGAAGATGGATCGCTCCGGCTCATAAAGCCGGTATGCCCGCGCTAATTCAGACTGGCTGTAAGGCCCGAATCAATCGCTCCGGCTTTGTTCCACTGACTCCGCGTCCTATACCTACAGTAGCGCGTATAACATTTGGGATCCTACGATGTTTTCTATTAAGCATGCCTGCTTCGACGATATAGTAAATATAAAAGGGCGCCTGCGAATTGCGCGCGAGTTGCAAGAGCGGCGGGACATATACGATCACGCCGCTACGCTCATCTCTCTGCAGGACGGTGACATCACTGCAGGTGATATCAATCTCGACCTCAGGGACCGTGCTCTGGGGCGCTACATGGGTTCGGTCATGGGAAATCCTGAACACCCGGAAGATGAAAAAGCTCCGATAGGGACTAAGTTGCCGCCCTATTACCCCTCGCCCTTATATCACTTGATGCAAGCGTCACTCAATCATTCGCCGAGTTGCGGCGAAGAGTTCCGGCCTACACCTTACCTGCCAAAGACAGTCAATGAACTGGAGGTTTATTTGCACGAAGCGATGCATGGTGTCTTTCGTAATGATAAATTCAAAGATGACGATATTTTTGTCGTAGGTCGAATTTTCCTCGCCGTTGGTGAAAAGCCACGGTTCGAACAGGCTACCGGAGTGACGATTCGATCCCTCGCCGAATTCCTTTTCGCAATCCGCAAGACGCATCCGGCGCTATTCCTGCTGTTTCTTAGCTTCGAAATCGAGGAGATTCATCGGACCATGCCGTTCCTCGACTACAGGGGCGGGCGAAACGCGGCGAGCGAATGGCGGGATAAGTATTTCAAGAAGAGTAAGTGCAGTATCCTCGCCATCTTCGAAATAATCCGTATTCTTCGTCGCGGCACGGCGATCATCGAGGCCCTTTCGGTTAGGCTCAATTTCACTGTGGGTCAGTTGAGATGCGTTCTCGCTCGTCTGCGCAAAGGCGTAAGAGTCGGCGACGATAAAGACACGTTAATGGAGGTCAATCTGTCCGTGTTTGCATTGCGTAAGATCGGTCTCGTCGACATCGATCGCCACGACGCTATTCGCCGAGATCCCAAACGCTGCGCATTTTATCGCCGCAATTCCGATAAGAGCACGCTGCGCTCGATGACCTGTCTCGGCGGACCGGACACCGCTTATGCAGCGGACGTCCTTGAAGATTATATTAACAACGCTGTGATGAACCTGCCTGACGCCGGCCCTCCGCCGCAAATTTCATCCAAGAACAGCATGATCGATGTATCACGGATAGCTGGCGCGGGAAAAATCCAAAACGATCAACTCTGCACATTCTATGGCCTTACGGGTAAAGAGGTAGCGATTCTGGTCGCGATCGAGGTTGGTGCCGTTCTCGGAGACAGAACTTCCACACGGTCGGTTGCCGAGCTCGCCAGCGTTATCGTGGCTACGCTTTGGACAGGGGTAAAAGGAGTGTGGAGCGACGATGTCCATCGCATGAAGAAGACCGCTGACCACGTCTTTCCGGCATATGGCAAATTCCGCCATTCATGCGGTTTCGCTCGATCCAGCTGGTCCGAACTCGAAGGCGATGCAATACAGTGGCGCGCTCTGACCGAAAGTTCCGAAGCGAAGGATCCTGCTGATCCCTACGCAGAGCTTTTCCTGGCAACCCGACGCTATATGCACGGGTTTTCCGTCGGGTTTGCTCGCTTGGAAAACCTCGCTGAGTCCGCTCGGATATTCTGCCACCAGTCTCATTCGATGGGTCTGCTCGCACAGGACCCAGTCTGGATTAGGCTCGTCGAACGCGCGAGGTTCATTGCGGGGATAAATATCAAGAATGATGCTGCCAACAATAATCAACGCGCAATGTTCGGCTCCGGCCCCAAATGTCTTGATCAAATGGTTCGCTCGATCGTCTGAATTTGAGACGAGCGCTAATCCGGTTGCGGTGACTCGCCCAAGTAAGTCTCAGCTATATTGAGCACCTTTTTGGCCATCCGCTGATAATGCTCCTTCTTCTTCAGGAGCAAAATTTGGGGATCGCTGTTCAATTGTTCGACGACCGTGACGTTAGAATTCCAGTATCCCAATATGCGGTCGAAATCGCCGAAAGACACGTGATCAGCATTATCCGCAGCGTTTGTTTGGCCCAAGACGTGTTTTATAACGACGATGAATTCCGCCACCTTCTTGTCGACCTGCTCCAACGAATCGACTTCGTCCACGGCACCGTATGGGTTATGCATACTGTAGGTCACCTCGATTCTCCCCCCATAGAGTATAGAACATTCGCAGCATTGGCATGAAGCCAATCGGATGCCTCACCGCGATCCATGCCTTCGGGCACCTCGGTTGCAAGTATTCGCGCGGTATCTGCAATAAGAAGGCGCTGCGGTGCGGTCATCGGAAGATTGCGCCAATCGAGGCCCTTCTGTTGCTCGACTGCCTTCCACGACGCTCGGTCTGCATCATAGGCAGCCTTACGCTTAGCCCATTGCATCACTGCGGCTCGGTTGGCGAATTCATCCTCATAGCGATGGATGATCAGTGTCAACAAAGAGACGAGACGCAGTTTCTGCCAACCGGGAATTGTCTTGGCGAATTCCCCCAGCGTTTCGATTGTGGAGTGAATGAGCCCGTAATGCGCATCCGCCTGCTTATGGCTCAACCCCTCATCTACATACGGACCGGCGATCGAGGCGCAATCGTAAAGTCGTCGCTGTATCGACATCGAAATCTCCTTTCGATGCCAGTTTAAGGGTGCAGTTAAGATCTGTCTGTCAGACCCGAATCATACACGACAAACCGGACAGCATTAGGGCATAAGCATTTGTCCTGAGGGCCGCTTGTGGGCCGAGATCGGACCGGCCGGTTTCAGACGCCAAGCGTCAAGCTCGGACGTTCGAACCACCAACTTCAATGTAATATTTCGTCTCAAATCCGACATTGGGAAACGCGGCTCTCGCCTGTAGTGTCGGCCGATGACCTATCTGATCGTATTCATTGGAGGGGGGATTGGTGCAGCACTGCGTCATGCAGTGAATACAGGAGCATTGTTCCTGCTCGGCCCCTCGTTCCCGTTCGGAACCCTGCTTGTGAATGTCCTTGGTGGTTTTCTGATGGGAGTCGTGGTCTTTGCCTTGCTCGCGCGAGGCGAAGGAGATCAGCCGTTGCGTCTCTTTCTCGGGGCCAGTATTCTCGGTGGGTTCACCACATTTTCCGCGTTCAGTCTCGATCCTGCTCTGATGTGGAGAAGGCGGACTGGCTACCTCTTGGAGCGTATGTGATCGGCTCTGTCGTCCTCTCGGTTGGAGCCTTGCTGGTCGGCATGTTCGCAGCGCGAAGCCTCGGTTGAATGCTGGCCCTCGCATACGTCGGCGCGGCCCTTGCTGAGATCGCGGGATGCTTTGCTTTTTGGGCATGGCTCAGGCTCGACAGGTCGCCCCTATGGCTCATCCCCGGTGTGCTTTCGTTGTGCCTTTTCGCCTACCTCTTGACCCTCGTTGATGCCGAGCACGCTGGCCGCACTTACGCGGCTTACGGAGGGGTGTATATTATATCCGCCCTTTTCTGGCTGTGGGCTGCTGAAGGCGTGAAACCGGATCGATGGGACATCATCGGAGCCACAGCTTGCCTGTTGGGAGCCGCGATAATTCTGTGGGGACCACGATCCGGCTGAATGCACCGCGTGGACTAAGCTGGTCGTAAGAAGACCGAATCCTTTTTCGCAACAAGGAGCGACTCTGCGACGCCCGCCTCCTAGGTTTGCGCCTGTTGTTAGCAGCTGCGTTGATCAGTATTGACTGTGCACACGCTAACGTAACGCGGATGTCTGCATTTCCGTTTATCGTAGACCGCAGTGTCTTGCCCTCCGGCGTGTCACAAGCTGAACGCGCGTGGGTAAAAATAGCTATCGGCCAATCGCGCTAATTAGCCCCAAAGCGATCGTCGCCAAGAATATGAGTGATAGAGTCACCACGAGCGTCACGCGCAAACCGGCGCGAGCAACGGCCCGAACGTCGACGCCCAGGCCAAGTGCGGCCATCGATAGGATGGTCAGCCAAGATGCCGCTGTCGCGACTGGCCCAAGCAGCATCTCGGGGATCAGCGCTAGCGAACGAGCAGCGGCCATCAATAGGAAGCCTATGATGAACCACGGAACCAGGCGGTGCAGCGGCGGGAACCCGGCACGGGGGCGTTCCCCAGCCGTGACCGCGGGAGCCGGCTCGTCGGTTTCGTCTCGCAGCTTCGTGGCGATCAAGGCGAGGACAAGCACCACTGGTCCAAGCATTAGCACCCGAATGAGCTTGACCAGCGTGCCGACCTGCGTCGCGAGCGCGCCGACGGGCATCGTTGCGGCCAGCACTTGCGGCACGGCATAGACGGTCAGGCCGGCGAGCACTCCGTAGCTATGCTCGGTCAGGGCGAGCGCGACGCCTATCAGCGGCAGGAGCAGAACCACTACAACACCCAGGACGGCGGTAAATGCGATCGAGGACGCGACGTCGTCGCCGTCAGCCCCGATCACTGGAGCGACAGCGGCGATCGCCGAGTTGCCGCAAATCGAATTGCCGCAGGCGATCAACACCGCCATCCGACGAGGCAGTCGGAAAAGCCGACCCAGTCCGTAGCTTGCCAGAATGGCGAGCGTGACGGTTGCAATGATGCCCAGCAACAGCGGCAGGCCGGCAGCGACAATGGTTTGCGCACTTAGCGAGGCGCCAAGCAGAACCACTGCAACTTCGAGCAGGAACTTGGCACTGAGATCGATACCAGGCGTCCATCGCGCCGGTGGGGTCCAAGCTGTCCGTATGACGGTGCCGAGGATGATTGCGAGCACCAAGGCCTCGAGCCATGCGCGGCCAGTGGAAGCTTCCTCTGCATGCTGCAGCGCAACCGCGGCTAGCGATATGCTGATGCACAACAGCAGCCCCGGAACGAGTTGGATTGCGCGGCGTTGAGTAGTGGCATGACTGGACATTCACCGGTCATAATGTCTCATCCACATAAAGCGAGAGCGGCGATGCATGCTTTTTTAACAACTGCTACTAACAGGATCGCTGTTACTGTCGTGGCCTTGGTAATTTCGACCGCGGCCTTCGCAAGCGCCAACTCGTTCGCGTCCGAGATGGACCGGGCGATGGCGACGATGCACCGATCGATGGAGACGGGATACAGCGGAGACGCGGATCGCGATTTCGCCGCTATGATGATCGCGCACCACCAAGGCGCGATCGACATGGCCGCCCTCGAACTGCGCTACGGCAAGGACGAACGATTGAAGCGGCTTGCGCAAGGGATCATCGTCGAACAGCGACAGGAAATCGAAGTGATGCGCGGCATCCTTTCCGAGGAGAGAGCGTTGCCAGCTACACGTCCCGAAGGTTGGGGGCATATGCACCATCCGGGAGGGCAAAAATGAAGAAACCTTACCTCATCACCGCTGCGGCCATCGCTGTGTCGAGCCCGGTGTTCGCCCAACAAGTGCCCAACGGCGCAGCGGACATTCCGGTCAGCAGCAAGGACCGCTTCTATACGTCCGACCAATTCTCGAACACGGTGTCGGTCATCAATCCGGCAACGAACAATTTGCTCGGGGTGATCAAACTCGGTGATCTGACACCGGCCAATCTCAGCCCGCTCTACAGGGGCGAGTTGCTGGTTCACGGCATGGGTTTCTCGCCCGACCGCAAGACGCTTGCCGTCGTTTCGATCGGGTCCAACTCGGTGACATTCATCGATACCGCGACCAATTCGATCAAGCACAAGACCTACGTCGGCCGCTCGCCTCACGAAGCTTTCTTCCGCCCGGATGGCCGCGAAGTCTGGGTCAGCATTCGCGGCGAGAATTACTTGTCCGTCCTCGACGGCCGCACATTCAAGGAAACCGGGCGGATCACCGTTCCCAACGGACCGGGCATGACGATCTTTTCGCCGAATGGCCGCTACGCTTACGTTTGCTCGAGTTTCTCTCCGGAAACGGTCGTTATCGATACGCGGACCAAGAAGGTCGTGGAGCGTGTCAAACAGGCCAGCCCGTTCTGTCCCGACATCGCAGCTAGTCCAGATGGCAAGCAGGTATGGCTGACGCTCAAGGATGTCGGCAAGGTGATGGTATTCGACGCCAGGCCGCCATTTGCAATTTTGAAAACAATCGACACTGGGGCGATAACCAACCACGTCAACATCGCTCGCAATCGTAACGGCCAGTTCGCTTATGTCACGGTCGGAACCGAGAATGTGGTCAAGGTATTCCGAACCAGCGATTTTAGGCAGGTGGCTTCGATCCGGGTCGGAGCGCTGCCCCACGGCCTGTGGCCGTCGGGTGATGGGACACGAATGTATGTCGGCCTCGAAAATGCCGATGCCGTCGCGGCGATCGACACGCTTTCTAATCGCGTCATTGCCACCATTCCGGTCGGTCAGGGGCCGCAAGGCGTCGCCTATGTGCCCGGTGCGGTGCCGAACGGCGAGGGAATGGCAAACCTCATGCCGCTGGCCGACGCCGGCAAGAAGGTGCAGCTGCTCCTGGAAGGAACGGGGAGCAGCCAGGTCACGCTGTTCGACCAGGGCCAGGTCCAGATTCTGCAAGCCGCCGTCGCGGGGCTGGCCCCCAAGACAGCTTATGTCTTGGGGCTCGCCAGCGATCCGCAGGGTAGAGGAAAAATCGAACCGCTGGCGAAATTCATGACAAGCCCGTCAGGGTCTGCTGTCGTCAACACACTCGGCCCGCTTCGTCAGATCGTGACTGCCGAAGTGAAAAGCGTCCGGCGCTACCTGGTCGTCGCGGCCGGGACGCCGGAATCCTTAGGACCCGTGATGCAGGTTCAGCAACGCTAATCCGATTGATGTGTTCTCAGAGACATGTCCGCTTTGAAATGCCAGACAATGAAGCATCTATGACCGAAATTGGGCGCGTTGTTGCCCGGCGGCTTTTGCCGAAAACCGTCGACCGGCACTTGGGACGCTAGCTGGCCGTCGGCTTTTTCGCCGCAGGCTTCGCGACGGCCTTGCGCGCCTTCGGTGCGGCTGCGGCCTTCTTCGTCGCAGACGACCCCCGCGCGTTCTTGGCCTTTGCGACCTGGCGGCGACCGGGGGATGCGTCGAGACCGCGGACGGCCACCTCGATCGACCCGGTGGAATTGGACGATTGCGCACCGCCTGGGCCTGCAGCTTTTCAATGGCCTTACCGAACAGGATCCGCTCGCCGGAGCGGCGCTCCCGCCAGAACTTGGCGTCGCGGTGGTTGGTAATGACCAGCACCCCATGCCGCCGGTTGGCCGAATACAATATCGCTCCGCCAGCTGGGTCGTGAGCGCGAACCTGAGGTTCGGAATCGTCCAACCTTTCTGTCGTGCTTGATCTCGATCGAGAGCTGGACCGGCGCCTGTGTCGCGGTGACAGTGATGTCGGAGCGGCGGTGGGCGGCGACTTGGGTCTCTAGATCGCACCGGAAACGCCCGCCGCCCATTCGGGTGAGCGTCGTGCCGAGCAACTCTTGAACGGCTTCTTCGTCCTTGCCCGACACTGCCGCCAACGGCGACATAACCAATAGCGGAAGGATCGCTTCGTGACGGCAGGATATTTCCGCTCCTTCCTGGAGTTCGCCTGATACCTTTACCAGTAAGTCTCTCGCTGCGTTTTGCCGAGCGTCAGAATTGGTATTTGACTGGGCGATGCAGCAAAACTCGGAATGCCTCAACCGCCGGACATTGTCGTTAATTCTGCAGCGTGTGTGTGGCCCGAAGCATTTCACCCACGGAAGACGAAAGCAGCGAAAAGCCGGATTCGGGTCTTACAGCCAAAAGAAGCGCAACTAGGCAGAGAGGAGGTGTGGGGGGTCTTAGCGAGAGAAATTGTTTAGCGTGCGCAAACCATCAAGACCCCCCACACCTCCCACACCAGCAGAGCGCTCTACAGCCGCGCGCACTTTTTCCTACGCACTTGATGGGACGATCGTTTCGCTCACGCGGAATGCTCTAAAACAAGTTGCCATTCACCGTCGGGACGCGGATTCGGACAGCAGGCGAGAGCGCCGCCGTATGGCTGCACTCGTGCGTAGCGACAGGCTTCAGGCGCGCGTGAATAAGGCCATCCAACGCCAGCTTGATAAAGTCGAAAGGCGCGCGCCACCAAAGAGAATTCGTGTCTTGGTCGAGGTCCAAAACCGTCGGAGATACAAGCGAAAGCCACATAAGATTACGCCTAAATCGCGGACGGCATTGCCCAGATACGATGGCCCGATCATTGATCGACGAGGCCGCCGAGGCATCGTCATGACCATCGAATACGATGGTGCAAAGCGGCACTCGTTCGGCATCATGGGGCGGCGCATAGTCTATATATCCGATCCCGAGCATTGCGAGATCGATGGACAAGGCAACGTCATCTTTTTCAGCAATATGGGCGTGGACCTCGTCGAGATTCTGATGGGTGCGGACCTTGCCGAGCTAACTCAACGCGAGAGCCGGGACGATGCAAAACTCAACGTCAATATCGTCATCCAGATGCCTCATGACGTGCCGCAAGAAGTGCGCGTCTCGATCCTTAAAGCGGTCTCATACGAACTCTTTGGGCGCCATGGGCTGCCCTATTCGGCGGCGCTTCACGAGCCCGATCCCAACGGGGACCAACGCAATTTCCATGGCCATATTTGCGGTAGTTGGCGTCCTATGACACGCACAGCGCCCTATTGCTGGGAGGTTGCGCAGGACTTCCGGAGCGATCTCGACGGGGCGAAATATTGGCGCCATGCACGCAGGCGAACAGCCGAAATCATGACCGCGATGGTCCAGCGCGAGGGGCTGGATCGACATTACACCCATCTTTCGAATGCCGAGCGAGGGCTGGTGCACAAGCCCCAAAAGAAGCTCGATAAACGCAAGACGAGAGCGGCTCGCAACGGTGAATTCGTGGCCGATGTTGCGGCAAACGCCAAGGTGATGATTGCTAATATTGCGCTCGTCGAGAAGCTCGAAGCGAAGCGGCAGCAGCAACGCCGGCGGGCGTTGAAGCGACGGCTAGCCCTGCTCGCGAGGGTCGAATGGACAATGTCGCAGCGACAAGAATTGCGGGTGAGCCCGCTAGCATCCTCAAGCCGCACATCGGAACTTCGGCGGGTCGACGCTCGGGTCGACGTTGACCGGCCAATGGATTTCCTCCGGCCTGTGGCGGTCGATCGCAAACCAAAATATTCGGCGATTAAGGCTATAACGACTGAGACCAGGAAGGGCTCGTCACGTGACCAATACACCCTGGCTCGTGTCGCAACAGATCTGAGTAGCGGGCCTGGCGTGCTAGGGCTTCGCGTCATATCCACTGGCAGAGTTTCGGTGCTGCCTGTCACGAATGATGGCGAAGTTTGGTCGTCCAAGGTATTGGCAAAGGTGCCCATCACCACCGTCAAACCAGCAAATAATCCCCCGCTTGCGCCGGTTGAAATTACACGGATTGAAATGGCGCGTCTTGCTCCAGTCACGCCGGTGAGCGCGGTTGGCGCATCGCTGCCGATAGAGCGCGTTGTAACGAGTAACCTACGGCGTTCGGCTATCGAGACAGTCCAAGAAGTGGGCAGCAATCGAACCACAGCATCGAGCCTCAAAGCGGTTCATACGACCGAGACTCGCCTTGCACGGATCAGCAAAATATCCGCTGATCATAGACTCAATGACGCTCCAGCTAGCTCACTTCGGCAGGTTTTGCCGAAGGGTGACTCGCCAAGGTATTATGGTGCAATCGCGCGCGTCTCGGACGCGGTGCCACTGCGCCCGAACTCTCAATGCCTTAAGCAGGTGGCGATGCAGCCCTACCTTAACCAGCGCATTTCGCTTCTGCCGGTCAAGCTGGCACCTTTGAGAGCACGATCAAACCTGAGAACCATAAGCACGGCGGAACCGGTTGGCTTGGCCTCGGAACTGCGATCCATCGCGAAGGTAAAAATTTACGATCGCAGTAAAGGGCTGCGCCAGGTTGTGGCGGTAAACGACGCCGTGATCGATTCTGACCTGCAAAAAGCCGTAGAAAGGGTTGGCGCGCTGCTTGGCCAGTGTGCAGCCGCGCTATCACGGTTCCGCGAGGTTCAGTCCCCTCCCGAGGTCACTGCACCGGGCATCGTTTCCGATCAGCCCAGTGTCAAGGCAACGAAATCGCCAAATGCTGATGGGGAAGCGCAGGAAGTAGCGGCGGCCCTCGCATTCATCGACCGGGTTCGAAATACGGCCGTCCATGTTGGCACGAACGAGTCCGGATTGGTGGTCCCGCATGAGTCTTATTGGGCTGACAATAGCCTTACCGAGCGTGGCCTTCGTGACCCGGCCGTGCAAAAAGAACTCGACCAAATGAGGGTTCGTAAGATCGAATATATGGAGCGGATTTCGCACATTTTGAAGACTTGTTGCGATGCCAAGATCGTCGCCAGGGGGCCCTCCGCTATGGTGGAAGCCTTGCCGGAGGATGAGCGCGCTGAGGCAAGGGAATGGGCTAGGAGCGGCAGCTTGGATAAGGTGGCGGTATGGCTGATCAAGAATGGCCGAGGGCTCAGTGAGCTAGCGCTCGAACGCTGGAAAGAAGCCCGGTCGAATGACGCGAGCGATAGATTTGCCGAAGCAGCAAAAGCGCTTCGCCGGCATGAGAAATGGCCGACCGCACTCGCATCCCAGACTCTAACGGATATGAAAAGCGACGCCGCGCGTCATTCCCAGATGCTCGCCGCCCAGCAGCTGGCCGCGCATCAGCGGGGAATAGCCTGAGCTAAATCGTCGGCAAGAATAGGGTGGAGCAGGCGTGCAAGGGTAAGGGGCATGCTGCCGCATTAGGAAAAGTCGGCGTTAGCGAAGCCTTGGAAGGGGGCACCTTCGCTTCCGCGATGGGCCCAAATATTTTTAGGCTTTTTGAACACGGCTGCCGTGAACCGGCAGGTTGAATGGAAAAGGGAAGCAAGAACGCATCCCATGCGTCTCGCCGGTTCGTGGAGAACCGAAATGAATATTGGACACCTTAACCCGGACCATGAGGAGCTCGCACAGCGGCTCCAACACGACGACGATTATCGCGTGCTGCGCGCCGTCCCGAAACCGTATTGCGCGATGCCAGAGAACGGTGCCCCGCCTAACGGTAAATGCATCGCGATCGTCGACACCGAGACGACCGGCCTCGACCCCGACAACGATACGATCATCGAGCTCGCCATCATGCACGTCTTCGTCGACGACAACGGCGAGCTGCTCGGTCACTTCGGACCGTTCTCGTGGTTGCAGGATCCGGGCGAAGCCCTCGACCCGCGTATTGCGCGTATCACGGGTCTCGATGCCCAGCAGCTGGCAGGTCAGAAGATCGATGATGCATTCGCCTTCAGCCTCCTCGATCGCGCTGACCTGATCGTGGCTCACAACTCAGCTTTCGACGTGGGTTTCATCGAGCGACGATACCCAGAGATCGAAGGCCTTGCCTGGGCGTGCTCGTGCTCCGAAATTGATTGGCTCGGGCTCGGGTTCGACAGGCGCGGCCAACAGCACCTTCTTTCGCAAGCGGGCTGGTTTTCGGGCGCCCATCGCGCGGGAGACGATGTCTGGTCGCTGTTCTGGTTGTTGCAGCAGCGACAGCGCGATCCGCGCGGAGGCGCCGAGCGCACGCATCTCGCGCGTCTCCTCGAGGCGTCAGAGACCCCGACCGTGATGCTCCAGGCAGAGGGCGCGCCCTACAGCACCAAGGACAAGCTGAAGGCGCGGGGCTATCGGTGGAACGCCGATCGTCGGTTCTGGCAGTGCGAGTTTCCCGCAGACAAAGTCGAGCACGAACAGGCCTGGGCCTATCGCAACGGTCTTCGCATGCTGACCGAGCGCGCCACGACCGCGTGCAATCGCCACCGGTAATCCTCCACCAATCCAACAGCCCAAACGAGCCCGCCACTGGCGGGCTTTTTGTTATGAAAAAGGAATCCCAATATGACCGATACCAACATCACGTTCGACCATCCGCTCGAACGCGAAGCGCGTCTGTTCGCGGCACATCGCAACGACGTCGATAAACGTGCGGCTCGCACTTACATCGTTGCCGACTTCGAATATATTTTCGATCGCGACGCGCACTACGCCTACACCGTTCGGGAAGGTGCCAACGCGCACACGGCGCACGGTCGCGACAAGGTCCGCTGGCCGTTTCACCATCTCTCGGCGGCAAGCTGGATTACGCTGCGGTTCTTGCCGGGGCAAGACGTCCCGGAGATCGTCGGGCCGGTCGTGCTGGCGCGTGACGTCACGGACGAGCGTGACATGGTGGTCGCGTTCTTTGACACGCTGAAAGACACCGCTGACAGCGTGCTGGTGACCTGGGGCGGCGAGGTCCGCGACTTCGCGGTCCTGCGCCATCTCGCTTGCCAATATGATCTGGTCCTGCCGATACAGCTGCGAGAAACCTCTCCCCATGCTCGAGAACGGCTC
>Ga0210054_1001331_pt1 | contig 20870 bp, 14 predicted proteins | sample CryGeymeta201516_FD_185470 | JGI IMG/M metagenome (GOLD analysis project Ga0210054, IMG submission 185470) | Groundwater microbial communities from Crystal Geyser aquifers in Utah, USA - Crystal Geyser metaG 2015-16 (SPAdes) (version 2) | ecosystem: Environmental > Aquatic > Deep subsurface >... | reverse complement strand
GGCCGAGCACGTTGTCGTCATCCACGCCTCCCCGGGCGGGATGGTCGAGCGACTGTGCGGCGAGGCAGTGAACTGGGGCGTGCCCGTCGTCGCGCCGGATCACCCGGGGAACGAGCACCTGACAGCGTTGGGCGTGGACTTGGCTAACCCTGACCAGCTACGCGGCGGCGCCTGATCCGACCGCGGGCCCACAGGGTCGGTCGCCACGCTCAACCGCCTCGAGCACTCTTGAGCAGTCTGACCACGACCCCACGAAGCCCACAGCCGCAAGCAAGTGGGTCCGCGCGGTCAACAACTGGGGCCAGCTCGGGCGGTGGACGTTCCACGTCTGCCGCAACCCGCAGGTGTTGGCGCGGGAGTTGGGGGCGGTGGCCGCCCACTTACTTGTCCGGCGCAAGGAGTTGGACCTCCCAGATCGTCGGGACTTCGTTGGCCTCCAGCACGTTGAGCCGGAAGTGCTGCGCGGTGACGGGGGCGAACTTGAGGCGGAACTCGCCCAGCGTCGTGCCTTCGTGGAAGGTCTTCCAGGTGTCGCCCTCGCGGTACTGCAACTGGAACTTCTGCACGCGGTTCCAGGGAGCCTCCAGGATGACGACCCGGTCGAACGCCATCGGCTTGCCGAGGTCGACTTCCAGCCAGCCCGAGGTCGATCCGGGCGAGGCGCCCCAGCGGGTCTCTTCGTCGCCATCGAATGCCTTGGCGGCGCTGTAGTCGGCGCTCCACTCGGCGGAGGCGGCTGCCTGCTTGCCTTGGGCGATTGAGCCGGTCTCGAGCGCGGAGATTGGTTTGAGGGCGGCGGCGGGTCCGTCGAGGTCAAGGGCGAGGACGGTGTCGAGGTCCTCCTGGTCTGCTTTCGGCAGGTGAACCGTCAGCGAGTCGGCGGTTTGTGCGCACGTCGCTTCCCCGCCGGTCAGCGCGCGACACTTGAGCACGTTCCCGCCCAGCGGCGGCAGCTTGAGCTGGTCGTCGCCCCACCATTCCAGCACGTGCAGGTAGACCGTGTTGCCCTTGCGCGTGGAGACACCCCACTGTCCGGGCTTGTATGGGCCGCCGGTCGTTGCGTAAATGCTCTCGCCGTATTTGTTCAGCCACTTGCCCATATCCCGGTAGTTGGCCGCCTGGCGCGGGTCGAGGCGGCCGTCGGGCAGGGGGCCGGTGTCGAGCGCCAGGTTGCCACCGCCGCCGGCGCACTTGATGAGCAGGTGGAGGCACTCCTTGAGCGTCTTCACGGACGCGCCCTCGCCGCGCCACGACCAGCCGGTGCTCATGGTGATGCAACTCTCCCACGGGCGGTCGAGCTGGAACTGGCCCAGGCGCTGCTCCGGCGTGTCGAAGTCGCCGGGAACGCCGGCACGGTTGTTGATGAGGATGCCGGGCTGGAGTGTGCGGATCAGCTTGAACAGCTCCGGGGTGTTCCAGTCGTCGGCCTTCCCGCCCAGCCCGTCGAACCAGATCCCGTCGATCTTCCCGTAGTTGGTGCACAACTCGCGAATCTCGTTGTGGAGGTACCGAATGTAGTCCGCATGGCGTGCCGTGCGGTAGTCGGGGTGGTGCCAATCGGGTTGGGAGTAGTACCAGAAGATCCGGATCCCCGCCTCGTGGCAGGCGTCGGCCAGCTCCTTCGTCACGTCGCGCTTGAACGGGGTGTTGGTCACCTTGTAGTCGGTGTACTGGGTGTCGAACAGGCAGAACCCGTCGTGGTGCTTTGTCAGGAAGATCATGTACTTCGCCCCAGCGTCCTTCATCGTCTGCGCCCACTCCCGGGCGTCGAACTCGGTCGGGTTGAACTGCTTGTAGAGGTTGTCGTAGACCTCCAGCGGCACGCCGCCTCCGGCGTCGCCGATCCCCGGCCGCGGCCCGTTGCGCGACCAGCCGATCTCCTCCGCCGCAATGCTGCACGGTCCCCAGCAAAGGAACACGCCGAACTTGGCGTCGCGGAACCACTGGAGGGCTGCAGGAGTGGCTTGCAGGTAGGCGGCCTCCTCGGCGTGGCAGGGGCGGACAACGTGGGTGGAGAGCGTTGACGCCGCCACACTTAGCATCAGCGCAAACGGGGAGAGCCTCGTGATCTTCTCGAACTGCCTTCGGTCCATCTCGTCCTCCAGTCTGACGTTCCCTGCGCGCTCGATCGGCTGTCGTCCGCCAGCGTTCACAACGGGCAGCCCCTCGCTTGGATCGGGACGGTTCGCGGCGGCACGGAGAGGTCCTGCTTGCCGCGCCACGGTGACGAAGAGGCGAGCAGCTTGGCTACCCGCCGGTCTTCGCTTGCGCCACTAACGCGCAGTCATCGTAGGTGACGCTGCCCTCGTCGTACTTGCACCCGATCACGGTGTCGAGGACGAACCGGACCGTGCGCGTGTCGGGTCGGGCGGCGAATGTAGTCTCCAGCTTCACCCACTCGCCTGCTTCTCTGAGCGCCCTCTTGGGGTGCTTCGCTTGGATCGCTCCAGTGGCGTCCAACTCGTAGAGGAGTAGCCCCGCGGAGTCGCCGGGCGTGGTGCCGAACCCCTTGCCGTGCAGGTCGCGCGCGCGCACCCAGACGGAAGCTGTGTACGTCTGGGCCGGTCGCACCTCCACGTCCTGGTAGACCAGGTTGTGCCCTTCGCCGTCGGTATGGGTGCGCAGCGCCTCCTTGGCGGTGCGCGGCATCGGCGGTCCCCAGTCGGGGTGGATGTCGAATCCGGTCTCGCCCCAGACGTAGCTCCGCTTCTTCCCTTGGAACACGTATGTCCAGCCGAGACCGCCGGTGGTCGAGCCGTCGCTGCCGGTGGCGCCGGCCACGCCGTCCTCGAAGCCGGCGTTAACCAACTCAGGCTCCCAGGGGAGGTCAACCACCACGGGCTTTGCCCCCGGGCCGCCGTCGCCGGGCCCGACCTCGATCGCCTGGATGATCGCCTCGCCGGCGTGACGGTTTCGGAAGCGGACGGCTATGACGCCGTTCTTTGGGCGCACGTCGTTGAAGACCAGGTCGACAGCCCTGTTCAGGCCGCCGGCCGTTGCGGCGATATCGAGACCCTCGACGACCTCACTGCCGTTCACCTCGATTGTGGACAGGCGGCGGTGAAGCTCAACGTCGCGAGTCTCCGCCAGCTTGAGTCGCACATGGTAGCTTCCAGGGCCGACGGTGAAGTAGGCGGTGAGGTCGCGGCCGTGGGCGCCGCGTCGGTACAGCTCTGGATCCGGCGTGTTGGCAATCCGCTCTGCTTGGGGCGTCGTCCACCACGACCTAACTACGACATCGGCCATGTTCCCGCACTGGCCGACAAACTCGGTGGCGGGTCGCCAGGCGTTCCCGGCTGAGTCCACAGAGTCCGTGCGGTCCGTATAGCCAAAGATGACCCGTTGTGCTTCAGTAGGACCGCCGCCTTCCCCGAAGCCGGTGCGCCCTTCGGCGGCCGACCACTGGACGGCGTCCACTGAGACGGTCGTGCCCTGCGACAGTGGGTTCTTCTCACCGCGTGCGACCACCTTGAGGGTGTGCTTGCCCGGCGCGAGGCCGTTCTTGTAGTACAGGACTTGCTGCCGCCGCTCCTGCGGGCACCAACAGTCAATACCTGCGAGCTGCTTCGTCCCGTCGAGGTACACGTCCGCTGTCCCACCGACAGGACCAACCGCGCCGACGAGCCGGACTTGGTTGCCGGTGAAGTCAAAGGACGCCGCTGCGTCGGTCGTCGAAGTCGAATGCACTCCGCCCCCGCAGTCATCCGAGTGCTGGACGGCCGACCAGTCGCCCTGGTACTGCAGCGCCGAATCGTCGGCAACCTGCTGCGGGTCGTCGCCCTCAACAACCACCTCCAAACAGCCGTCGTGGCGGATCGTCAGAACAAAGTCGCCGCCCGGGAGCGGCGTCAACTGGAACCCGTTCGCGTCCAACTGCTGTCGCTCCCCAAGCGGCTTGCTCTCAGCAGTGACGCGGAGCGGCCGGAAGGCCAGTCGGAGCACGTCCACGCTCGGGGGCGGCGCGTCGAACGTCGTGTAGGCTACGCGCCCGTCCCCGTAGACTACGGAACGGACCACCGAATCGGTGCGCACGAGGTGGTTCTCCCGGTTGGCGCCGAACTCCTCGGGTAGCCAGGCCATCGCGTGGAGGACGTGCTTGAGTGCCATCGGGTGAGCGATCTTGAACCAGCCGCCGGCGACGATCTGACCGCCATCGAGGTTGTCCTCCACCACGCCGGTCTCGTGGATGTCGTAGGTGGCAAGAAGCATCTGCCGGCGGCCCATCTCCCGCGCCCACTCGCTGTCGACAAGGACGCCGTACTTGGCGTAGATCGGCGCCAGTTCCAGCGGCCCGTACCAGAGCGAGCGACCGCAGCAGCCGGACGACTCGGGGTACGCCCACGCGCCGGAATACACGTCGCCTCGGGAGTTCGGCGACACGCTGGTGCGGTTCAGGAACAGCGACAGGATGTTCCGGGCGTCGGCGCGCCAGTTGGGGAACACGTCGGGATGGTCCAGGAGTTGCTGCACCACCCACTCGGTCACGTTCTCCGCATGGACGGGATCTTCCCAGTCCCAGTAGTTGCGGCCCCACGTGTCGTCCACCGTCCAGCGCGGAAGGAGCTGATCGCGAAGATACGCCCGGCCGGCTTCGCGTGCGTCGACGAGGCAATCGTTGCTGCCGGTGTAGCCCAACCGGATCAACTGGTCGAAGAACGCCAGCAGGAACGCCACGCCGCCGGTCTGCAGGTTCCCAGTCGGGCTCTTGCCCCACGGCACGTCTTCCGGGTTGGCGTAGCGCCCCCACGGGGGAGTGCCGGGCTCGCGGCCGCGTTTCTCAGCGAGCAGCTCGGCCCAGTGAAGGGCCGCGTCAAGCCACCGCTTGTTGCCGGTCAGTTCGTACGCGCGCACCAGCTCGGTACCGGCCTCCGCGACAAGGTCCAACTGGATGAACCCGGTGGGGTCAGCCTGGGCGTAGTGCTTCCCCTTGGTGGGGCAACTGATGAGGAAGCGCGGCCACGGGTGGTCGGCTGTCGTCTGGCAGTGGTCGAGAAGGAAGTCGGCGAACACGCTAAGCAGCGAGACTGCGGCCGGGTCGCCCGAGTACCGGTAGTAGTCGATCAAACTCGCGAGAACGTACGCGGCGCGCTGGCCGAGGTCGCCATCGTTCCAGTCGGCCACCTCAGTAGGCACCGTGATCGCCCCGTCGGCGGCGATGCTCCAGTGCCCGTTGAACACGAAGTGCGGACCGGGCGTGACGGACTTGTCGGCCCCGACCCACGGATACCGCTTCAACGTTTCGGCGGCGATTCGCACGCGCAGGTCGCACTGGCCGTTCTGCCCTTGGTACCAGGGGGCGATGACGCCATTGGCGTCCTCGACCTTCCCGTGGGCGTAGTAGCGCTGCTCGCCGGCCTGGTCTGCCAGGACGGCGAGTGCCGACAAGACGACCGCGGCGGCAACGAGGGGAAAGAGCTTCAAGTAGGATACCTCCAGCGTGGGCTTGGCGGTCACGGCGGCACGCTTCCTCGGGCAGCCAGGATGGGGCATACTGACTCCCGGCCTTTGGGGCACGCTTCACGGAGCAGTATAGCCATGAACCTGGACCGCTGCACCCAACTCGTTCAGTTGCTGAACGCCGGTGAGCAACTCGCCTTCGGGGCAGTCGTGGAGACGCGCGGCTCCACGCCGCAGAAGCCCGGCGCCGAGGCGTTGTTTCTGCGCGACGGCCGGATCGTGGGGACACTGGGGGGCGGGTGTCTGGAAGCCGAGTCGCGGCGGCGGGCACTCCAGACCCTTGACACGGGTGAGCCGACACTCCTTGAGCTACGTCTCGATGAGGATTTTGGCTGGGACGATGGGCTGCTCTGCGGCGGCACTGCGCGGGTGTTCCTCCAGCCACTTGGCGCCGGCGCCCTCGCCCTGTTCCAGCGACTGGCCGAACTCCGCGCCGAGAAAGTCCCCGTTGTCGCCGCGACCGTAGTACAGGCTGACCGCACTGAGTGGCTCGGGCGACGTTGCCTGCTCGACGGGGAACAGGTCTTCGCGACGGAGCTGCCGGCTGACCTGTGTCAGTGTCTCCACCGGAATGCCGAGGCAGCGCTTGGGCACGAGGGCGCTCACCTGCAGTCGCTGGAGTTCGAGGCGCAGACTGTCGAGGTGTTCCTGAACCCGCACGTCCCGCGCTGCACGCTCCTGATTGCGGGCGCAGGCCACATTGGCCAGGCGCTGGCGCACCTGGCCGCGCTCACGGGGTTCGACGTGACCGTGATAGACGACCGCGCCGAGTTCGCCAACCGCGCGCGATTCCCGGACGCCCGAGACGTAGTCGTGGACGACATCGAGTCGGCGGTTGCGCGGTACCCCATTGACGAGGAGACCTACGTGGTGATCGTCACGCGCGGGCACCGCCACGACGCCGTGGCCCTTCGCGCCTGCCTCGACTCCCCAGCGAGGTACCTCGGCATGATCGGCAGCCGGCGCAAGATCAGGCTGATTTTCGAGCAACTCGTCGAGGGTGGCCACGCCACCTCGGAACGGTTGACGGAGGTTCACACGCCATTGGGCCTCGACCTCGGCGCTGTGACCGTCGAGGAGATTGCCGTCAGCATCATCGCTGAGATGATCGCTGTTCGCCGCAAAGGAAGCGCAGACAGCGTGGAGGCGATGCGGGTGTCCCGCGGAGTGACAGTCGGCGGGGAGGGGAGGTAGGCACATGCCGGGTGCCGGAGAGACCGCGTCGCGCGCCCGCTGGGCCGCCGTCATTGTTGCTGCAGGCGAATCGCGCCGGATGGGCCGGCTGAAGCCGCTGCTGCCCTTCGGAGAGCATACGGTGATCGAGCAGGCGGTGGCGGTCGCACGCGATTCGGACCTGAGCCCGTTGGTAGTGGTGCTGGGGCACGAGGCTGAGCGCATTGGCGCTCACCTTCCCGCGGACGCCCGACCCGCCTTCAACGCCGACTACCGCGAGGGCGGCATGTTCTCTTCCGTGTGTCGGGGCATCCGGGAAGTGCTGGGAACAGCCGCAGGCGTCGTGCTGTTCGTGGGCGACAACGTGACGCTGACGCCGGAGGTAGTCGTCAGCCTGCGGTCGGCGTGGGAGACGGAAGGGCGACCGCGCGACCGGTTCTATATCCCCACCTTCGAGGGGAGCTGGGGGCATCCCGTGGTGATTACGGCCGATCTCTTGCCAATGGTGCTGGAGTGGTGCGGCGAGCGCGGCCTGCGCGGGGTGATGGAGGCGCATACCGGCCAGATCACGGAAGTCCCCGTCCTTGAGAGCGGCATCGGTCTGGACATCGACACGCCCGAGGACTACGCGCGGGCGCTGGCATGGCTTGAGGCGCGTCAGGGCTGAGGGGGTGAACTTGCAGTTCAGCTCATGGAGCGGCCGTTGCCTGACTCGGCCGCCCCAGCGACAGGAACACCGCGCCGCCCGGTGGCAGGTTGAGTGGCACAACCGTGACACCGGGCGCGTGCTCCACCGGCACGCGGGGTCGCGCTTCGCACGACAGGTCGACGATCGTGTCAAACGCGCCGCGCACGGTCCCTGTGCCTGCCCTCCCACCAGTAGCGTCGAGGTTCGTCACGAAGAGGAACTGCTCGCCGTCGGTCGACGCCCGCGGGAGGATCTCCAGCTTGTCGAGGTCCGTACGGACCTGACGGACCGGAATGACTTCGTCCAGGACGCTCTGCAGCACAGCCGTCTGCTTCGAAGGTTGGAGTCGGTCCGGCAACACGTACACGCGGCCCGCGCCGAGGCCCCCTACAAGCATGTCCGCTCCGTCGACCCCGTCCACCTTGCGCCGTTCCACACCGGCCCTAAGTGGGTCCACGCCCGCTACCGTCCACTTCCCCGCTCCGGCGTCGTAACGCCAGTCGAGGTCGCCCAGCGCCGCCCGCAGCAACGTGCCACTTGGTTTGCCGTACGCATCAAACAGCCCGAACGGGCCCGTGGCAAAGAGCACGCCGCCCCCGCGCACCCAATCGGCAACTCGTTGCTGCACTGCCTCGGGAACGTTGATCGCCCAAGGCGCGATGAGCAGTCTCGACTCCGGCGCGAGGCCGTCGGCGAGGTGCTCCTCGGGGATCATCAGCGGCACCACGTTCTGTTCGAGCAACCGGTCGGCGACGAACTGCGCCTCGTCGCGGACGCTGAGGTCGGGTGCAGTTACCAGCGTCGCGGTCGTCGGTCGCAGCAGCGCCACGTCCGTCGCGACAATGCGCGTCCCGTACAGGATGTCCTTGAACAGGTTCACCTTCCGCTCGATCGTCGGGACGACGCCGACGGAGTAGCGCGGCACTTCCAGGTCTGCCTCGATGTTCAGCATCGAGTTGTTCCAGTTGCCCGGCGCGTTGTGCAGCCATTCGGACTCCAGGTTGAAGAGCGAAATGCCGCGCTTGCCCCAAGCGACTTGACGCCAGAGGTTGCGTTCGACGGCGGCACGCATCACCGGTTCGGGCGTGCCCTTGTGCTCCCACTGGCTCCAGATGAACTCGTCTTCCCAGTGTGGCCGGTCCGCCTTGCGGTTCATCGACACGGCGTAGAGGCTCAGCGACGCGGGTCCGGCACCGGGCCAGTCATGGGTGCCGTAGACGTCCCACGGCGTGCGGTCCGCCATGATGCCGAGGTCGAGTGCAGCCTCCTTGCGGTCGATGCACGCCCCCCAGAACTGCGAGATGACCGCCTTGCCCGGGTCGCCGTTGTGCATCGCCGCGACGCATTGAGTGAACCAATCGGCGTGGCTTTCGGCGCGAAACGTCTGGAAGTCGTGGATCGGGCCGGTCGGCACGGCAGTCGTGGCGTCGGCCGGCGGTGGGGGCTTGAGGTCAGCCGGCGGAGCAGCGTCCGCGAAGGTGGCATGCGTCGTCCGCCAACGCTCGTTGAGCTTCTCGACTGTGCCGTACCTTGCCTCCAGCCATTGCGCCCACGCAGCGCGCGCCTCCCGGCTGTACCCGCCCACGCCTAACGACTTGTACACGTAGCCGTGCTCGCGCTTCTCGATGGTCAGCGACGGTTCGTTGGTCAACTCGTAGGAGACGACACCGGGATCGTTAGCGTAGTGTGCGGCGGCCATGGCCAGGTAGTCTGCCGCAACGCGCCGAACCTCGGGGTGCCAGAGGTTGATGGTGTTGTGGCAGTTGCCGCTGGGCGACCACTCGCCTGCCGGGTTGTGCAGGTAGATCGCTTCGCCGAGCGTGCTCTCCAATCGTGAAGTCGCAGCCTGTGACCCGTCGACCGCGATGTCGCACTTGTACCCGTGGGCGACGCACGTCTCGATGGTCCGGTCCATGTTCTCGGGCTGCAGGTCGCCTTCCGGCGAGACGCCGATGCCCCACCAGCCGCTCACCAACCGGAAGCCAAACGGCTTCAGCAGGTCCCAGTTGCCTCCGCCCTCGAAGAAGTAGTTGCGCGTGAAACAGGGGAAGATGAAGAAGCCATTGGTGAGGCGGTCCCTATCGACGTTGCCATCGAGGCTCGGTCGCCACTCGTCGAAGAGGCCCTTCGGGTCGTGCTCCAGCGCCCGCCACACGTCCGAGAGCGCCTGTTCCGCGCGGTCCATTCGGTCGTTGAGGAAAGGGTAGTCGAGGCTCCGGTAGTCGGGCACGAGGTACTTCGCCTGGATACCGTCCGCAACTTCTGCGACCAGTGTCTCGGCATCGTGCAGCGCAGTGTCGGCAGCGGTCGCTGCGTTGGCGAGGGCATAGCCGACGAGTCGCTGCGTCTGTGCCAACACGTCGCGGAGACGCGCTTCGCGGATGAGGGCGCGCGTGTAGACTTCAGCTTGGGGGAGCCGTTCTGTCGGCCACACACGCGCCGCCGGCCCCGGCTCGTAGTCCGTAGCGTGGTCGCCCCGCTCCACCTGGCAGTCGTCCCACCACACCTCGCCGCCATTGCAGACCAAGTGCGCCCGCAACAGAACGCAGTCGGCAGGGGTCGTGAAGGTGTGAGCAAAACGCTGCCAGCCATCGGTACTACCGGGCAGTTCGGTCTCGCCATCGAGCGTGTACCTGAGCGTCGTCTCCGACGCGTCGAGCCCCCAACCAGTCAGTCGGACACCGACGCCGCCCTTGATCCGAGCGAAGACGCTGACGGTGTAGACCGTGTTGGGGTCACACGGCAGCGAGTCCGAGAACAGGTTCGCGCCGCCGCCTCCCGAGTTGACGACGTGGAATGCCGCCGAAGCCTGGCGGCCGACAGTGTCTTCGACTCGGCCGGAGGACCGCCCAATGAACTGGTGCCACAGCGTCCAGCCAGTGTCGCCGTCGGCAAAGCCCGAGTTGGGCAGGAGGTTCTCCGGGCCCTCGCCACCGGCGCTGAGTGGGGGGCCGTCCCGGTACAAGTTGGTGTCGCCGCCGCGCTCCAGCATCACAGCCTCCCACCACACGGTGCCGCCATTGCAGATCAGGTGAGCCCGGAGCGCCGCGCAGTTCTCCGGCGCGCGGATGATGGCCTTGAACCGCGCCCACGCCGGCTGATCGCCCGGCACATTGGCACCGTTGGGCACGTCGTAGTCCAGCACCTTGCCTTCGGCATCATCCGCCCAGAGCGCCACGCGCACGCGTTCGGCGTGCTCCGTCCGCGCGTAGACCGACAACGTGTAGTCCATGCCGACAACGGCGGGGATTGGGTCGGAGTACAGGTTCGCGCCGCCGGTCCCTTTGTTCTCGACTCGAAACGCATGCTCCCCCCAGCGCGTCGCCGTCTCGACCGAACCGCCGCTACTCTCAGTCGGGTTCTGCTGCCAGAAAGTCCAGCCTGTCGCGCCCTGCTCGAAGCTGGAGTTGGGGAGGAGGTTGGGCTTGGCCTGGGCGACGCTGGTGAAAGGGAGGGTGAACCAGGCCCAGAGCCAGAGCTGCGGGCATTGCTTGCTTCGGTTGACCATCGTCGGTGTCTCCGCAGAACGGTGTGTGTGCCACACACCGGGAGTTGGCAGGACTTAGGTGTATTCGCTTCCTATGTCCACCCGCAGCTTTGGCAGCCGCACGGACTTCGCGCGGTCAACGTGGTTCTCGACGCGGCGACCGGTGTGGGACGTTCCCATGCCCTTATCCTATCACACGCTCTCGCCATTTAGTCAGCTACGGGCGGGGCGCTTGGTGACAGCAGGCCGAAAGGCGACCCATGGAATGCCTACGAGTCGTCACTCTTGCGCGGCTGACGTGGGGGGCAGGTGGCCGTCGGGGTTGTGCTGGTGACGACCGCAGAGCATCATGGGTGAGTCCGCTGCTCCCAGCGGAGGGCAAGCTCGCACTTGCCGCAGACCGGCAAGGGCCCGCAGAGGTACAACCCATGACACTACACCGCTCTGTCAACTGGGCCATTGTGGTCCTCTTCCTGACCGCCCTCGGTCGCGCTGCCGCCGAACAACAGCAAACCCAGCCCTTCCATTACACCCAAGGCTTCGAAGACGGCGACGACCCCGTGGGCTTCTGGCTGAGCTACGGGAAGAAGTACACGGTGAACGCCAAAGGCGTCACGAATGAGAAGGCGTGCAGTGGGAAGCGGTCCTTCAAGCTGGAGGTCACTTTCGACGAGACCTCGCGGTTTCTGTGGCAGCTCCCGATGACGAGGCAAGTGCCGGTGGCCGGTCGGTTGGCGTTCTCCGGCCGGATGCTTGTGGGCCAAGGGACGACCGGCGAGGTGACGCTCGGGGTGAGCTTCTGCTTCCCGCCCACGACGCACACGGCGTGCACCGCCCCCAATACCTTCTACCGGGCGACCAACGGCGAGTGGGTGACCCTCGCGGACGACCTCGTTCCGCGCAGTCGGGCCATTGCCCAGTCGGTCATGGGTAGCTACACGGCGGGGATCACGGGCGAGCAAGTGAGCCCGAGGCTGGAGCGGATCATGCTCGATCTGCGCGGCGAGGCCGGGCAGCGGGTTGTGCTGTATGTCGATGATCTGGAAATCCGGGGCGAAGTGCCCACCGAGGAAGCCTATCGCGGGGAGACGGCGGAACGATGGGCGCCCGCCAAGGAGGCGTTCGACAATACCCTCACCACTTGGGACGCGCAGTTGGGCGACGCCGAGGGCAAGCTTCGGGCGCTGACAGACCTGCGGCCCACGGCGGCAGCGATGCGGCAAACGGCAGTTGAGAAGACTGCGGAGCTGAAGGCGAAGATGGGCCCGATCAGGGCACGCGGCTACCTCAACCTCGCGGAGCCGGCGGAGTTCGACGGGTTCCTCGGCACTCTCGCGCAGTCGCTCCCCAACATCCAGGCTGTTTCCGACCGGGAAACGACGGGCGGTCGCGCGTTCGTCTACGTGGTGCCGCCAATCTCGTCGATCAAGGTGCTGCCGGACGACACGTTCCTCTCTGGGCGGATTGGTGAGGAGCTGTCGGTGACGGCGGCGCGCGGCGAGTACGAGCCGGGCAGCTTTGTGGTGTCTGCTCGCGAGAAGGTCACGGGGGTCCGGGTCGCGAAGACAGACCTCCGCGGCCACGGCGGCGTCATCCCCGCGGCGAATGTGGACGTGAAGGTCATCAAGTGCTGGTACCAGGCTGGTACCGCGTGGGTCGGGGTGCGCCAGGACAAGTCGAAGAAGATCCTGACGCCGGAGTTGCTGCTAAACGATGACGGGCTGGTCCGGGTCGACTTCGAAAAGCAGGAAAACTACCTGAGACTCCACTTCCCCGACGGAGACCGAGAAGTGTGGATTAGCGACCCCACTGAGGTCAGAGGCGCCAAGGCCATGGGCGTTGACGCCTTCCCGGTCAGTGACAGCCCGGTGCTGCTTCCCCTCGACATTCCGGCCGGGACCAACAAGCAGTTCTGGGTCACGGTTCACGTGCCTGGGGACGCCAAGTCCGGGGAGTACGCAGGCACGATCTCACTCAGCACGCCGGAGGGCGCAGTCGCCGACCTGACGTTGCGCGTGCGCGTGCTGCCCTTCGACCTCCTGCCGCCGTACTACACCTCCAGCATGGACTACCACGGTCGGCTCGACCCGAACGGCAAGGGCACCATCTCCTCATGGACTAAGAGCCGCCTGCAGTTCCGCAACGAGTTGGCCAACATGGTCGCCCACGGCCTGCGCAACTGCCAGCACTACAACATCGGCAAAGAGATCCTCGGCGAGGTGCTCAAGATCCGTGCCGAGGTCGGCATGGACAACCGGACGCTGTACCTGAAGAACACCATCCCCCTCGGCAACTCGACCGACCCCGCAGCCCTTGAAGCCATCAAGCGAGACGTCAAGGACATCCTCGACTTCGTCAAGGACTACGGCACCGAAACCGTCTACTTCTACGGCATGGACGAGCAGCGGGGCGAGGTGCTGACGTCGCAGCGCCCCGCTTGGAACGCTGTCCGGGAAGCGCGTGGCAGGATCTTCGTCGCCGGCTATGAAGAGAACGTGGACTTGATGGGTGACCTCCAGGACATGCACGTGCGCGCCGGCCCGCCCTCCCGAGAGGAGGTCGAGAAGTGGCATGCGCTGGGGCACAAGATCTTCTGCTATGCCAACCCGCAGACGGGTGTCGAGAACCCCATGGTCTATCGTCGCAACTTCGGCCTGCTGCTCTGGAAGTACGACTACGATGGCGCCGCTACCAACGCCTACCAGCACACCTTCGGCGCCACCTGGAACGACTTCGATCACAACACCTACCGCGCCCATACCATTGCCTACCCCACGGTGGATGGCGTCATCGACACGCTCGCGTGGGAGGGGTACCGCGAAGGCGTCGACGATGTCCGGTATGTGACGACGCTCCAGGAAGCCATTGCCAAAGCCGCCAAGTCAGGTAGGGCCGGAGTGCGGCAGAAGGCGACATCGGCGCAGGAGTTCCTTGACCGACTCAAAGCTGGGACCGAGATTGAGGCCGGAGACCTCGATGATATCCGGCGGGAGATGGTCGGGCACCTAACAGGACTGGATTAGCGTCGGCGCTTGTCGTTGGGCGGTCCAACGTCACTGCGAGTGTTGACCGGGCCAAGCAGTGAACCCGACCTCATACCACGCCACCTCCCCCGCGCAGTCCTGGACGCGGAGCACTGGCGCAGTGCGGTGCTTCGGGAGGACCTCCGCGCGCCGAGTACCGTCATGCAGCACCGCAGTGACCGACCTCGGTGGTTGGTCGGTGGGCAGACGGACCTCGCCATCGGCGACGGCACATACGAGCATCCGGGCCTTGTTGGACACGACGAGCACCTGGAGTGGCAGGGACGACCCGACCAGCGGGAGCGCCGTCGCGACCAAGTCACCGTCTCTTGTCTCCCGGCGCAACAGACCGTGTGCGGGGTCGTAGAGGCAACGCTGTCCCGAGCGCACCGGTATGCGCTGTGCGAGCGCCGTGAGGGCGCTCAGCCGAGCGCTCCATTGCGGCGACAAAGGCACGGCTGTATTGCCCCGGTCGCCGCGGTAGCGGGCGCTCATGAGGGTGAACGTGCCCCATACCGGCCGCTCGACGGTCTGCGGAGCCAGGTAGTGCTCGTAGGCATTCCAATCGTCGCACTCGACCCATTCGCCCAACGCGAGGACGGTGGCGGCACGCTGGCGGAAGAGATTCACGTCGCCGACCCAGTCTTCATTGAGCCGACACACATCCTGCACACGGCCGAAGAGCGGGTTCGCCGTGCCACCAGTCACCAACGCGTCGGGGCGCGCGGCCTTGATGGTCTGGTAGACGAACTGCAGAACGCGGGCCCGATAGGCTTCGCCAGCGCCCCACGCCGGGTCCGCGTGGATGGCCCAGACGGGGGCCGCCGTGTAGCAGAAGTCGAGCTTGATGCCATCGGTACCCCAGCCGTCGGCGGCCACGTACGACCGGAAGTCGTTCCCCGTGTGCTCTCGGACGGCGGGCGAAGTGTAGTCGAGAATCCAGTTGTTGGCGTCGTAGGTGAGGGGTTGGTCGTTGGCGTCCCGCACCGCCCGCTCGGAGTGTTGGGTTGTGTCCGGTCCCCAGTGCGGCTGCGTCCACACGGTGCAGTGTCGGCCTTCGGCGTGCAACTCCCCGACGACGGCTTTCGGAAGCTGCCACCAGCCAGCGTCCAAGGTCACCAGTGGAGCGTGAATCGCGCGGTCTCGCAGCTCGCTGAGCCACTGGCGCAGGTGCGTTTCGGTGAGCGAACCCACGTCGGTGCCCGGCCCGAGTTGCGCTCCGTAGACTTGGTCGCCCCAGGTGCAGTAGCAGGGACCACTCCACCAGTCTTGGCGCAGGGCGGACTCGCGAGGCGGCAAAGCCCCCAGGTACGTCGCCAGCACGTCGGCCTTCGAGCTGCCTGCAAGCAGTGCTATCGTTGGGCCGTCGGTCCACTGTCCGGCGCGGGTGGAGGGCTCTGTCGCCAGCAGGAAGGGACACGAGAGCGTGTCGGCGCGCCACTCGATGCGCAGCCCGTCCTCCGCGCGGGGGACATCCAGCGTCCCGATCCCCCACCATCCATTGGCACCCTCGAGGGCAGCTACATACGGAGGAATGAGGAAACGCCCACCGGTGGTAACGTTCTCCGGCACGGGCTCCCGCGTGCGATCCCGGGAAGTGAGGGACACGGTGAACCGGCCGCGGAGCGGCTGCCGGTAGGTGTCGGGGCACCAGTGGTACAATGCGCTGCCGACGGCGGTGGCTCGCGTCCAACCGTCACCCTCCGGAGTCGCCTCAAGGGTGGCCGCCGGGCCAAGCACCAGCGGACCCCGCCAGAGGCCACCATTGCCTGCGGCGTTATGGACCTGGAGGCGGAGTTGTTGCTCCATGCCCGCGGTGAGGAGCCGGTGCGGGAGGGCGTACTTTCGCACCTTGGTCCAGGATGCCTCGCCGACGTTGGTGGGCGTCTGGCCAATCTCCGTATCGTCCCACGAGGCAACGTCGCCATCGTCGATCCCGCCGGCGATCAGGACGAGATCCTCAGCCGAGTGACTGGGCCGGACGCGCTTGCGGAACCAAGTATCACCGACCTCGGTGTAGACACCCGGAACGGGCGCCACGTCCCAGGTGGGCGCCTCAGCCGACGCGTGACTGCAACGCCAGAGCCCCTCCAGGTCGCAGCACCCCGCGGCCAGTCGCGCGCCGTAGTTCATCCGGAGCAGCCGAGACGGCTCGCCGCGCCACCGCACCTGAACCTCGATCTCGACCCGGTCAGGCAACAGCCGGTACGTCTCCCGCTGTTCTGCCAGGGGAGCCGGAGCCGAAAACCGCCAACGCCACACGAGCTGTGGAACGCCGGCGACGAGGCTGCGGACGGGAAGGGAGTTGGGGTGGAGCATGCAGGCAGTCGCCGGCTGGTCTGGGTCGGCCGGCGCGCACAGCACACCGACAGGCCACCGGGACAGCACGCGCTGTGTCGGTGTACAGAACTCGAGCTCGCTCGTGGTCCAGCGGACCACGTAGCGACGGGACCTGTAGCTGGCGCTTGCCGGCTGGGCCCGGCCCGACCCGCTGACTGCGAGGAGGGCAAGCGCCACGCCGCCGAGAGCGCGACCCAGCGGTTGCCGGAAGGGAGGGTTTGGGTGTCTGAGCGTCTGCACGTCGTGGTCCTTCCTCAGGCAGACCAGGAGAGCCAACTGCTCTCCGCCGTCCTTGTTCGCTTTCCCACCCGTGTTGCCTCCCGGCGCTCACAATGCACCGACCCGAAGGGCCACGCAGTCGCGGAACGAGGCATGGGGTGGCGTGCAGAGGAGCGCCTCCCTGAGGGGGGAGATTGCACGCCCAGGTGTAACCTGTTACCCAAATCCTGCAATCCTCGTTTCTCGGGCCCGCAGGACGGCGGCGGGGAGGGTGCAACGGGGTCTGGGAACCGGCGCGAGGGCGGTCGGGAGCCGAAACGGTGCTTCGCGGCGGTGTCCTGACGGCTCCGGAAGCGGGCGTGCAAATGCTCCTTGGGGGTCTTGAGGGTGAGTTGACGACTGCCGCGGGCCAGTTTGCCGGCGACGCGAATCAGGAACGTCCGCACGGTCTGCATTTCCCAACGCCGCAGTTGCTCGTCGCCGCTCCGCAGCGCCATCCAGCGGACCAGGTTGTAGGCCAGGATCGCGCACTGGAACAGCGCGGCGTTGGCCCCCGTCCGTGCGACACCGTCTCGCTGCACAACTCCCGGAATCTCAATCGCTTCTGCACGAACCGGATCACCGGCAGCAGCCCGGCGTACGACGTCAGCCCCTGGTCCGTCGTCTCCAGCTTCACCTCCCGAGGTGACACCCGACACTTGCTTCGCTAGACTCGCTCATGGAAAAGGTGAACTCCTTGCTGCTCAAGGAATGCGAACTTCCACTCACAAGTTCGCCTTTTCCAACCTTTTCTTGCTCGCCGCTCAAAACGGATTGCAGGATCTGGGTTATAGATTCATTCCGGGAGTCTGGGAACCTGCTAACGGTAAATCCCGGCAAGCGCACCTCTGCCGCGGCAAGCAGGACTGGCGGCGGCTGACGGAGAATGAACCGGCAGGAATCACTCATGTTCGCGCTCCGCTTGAACACCCCCACGATGGAAAACGCGCACCGGATGTAGGGGCAGACCTGTGTGTCTGCCCACGGCGGGCGGGCACGCAGGCACCGCCCCTACGCCATGCGACCAGCGTTTCCGAGAAGTGCAGACCGCAACCAAGCCCGGGCCGCTACGGGGCCGTCGTTCGAATCGTCCCCGGGAACGGCGCCCCTGTGGAACGCCGGCTCACCCTGTTCCGGCAGCCGGCCGCGCTGGACTGGAGCAAGTGGCAGTGGCCGGCCTTCCGCCTCGACCTGCCGCCCGAACTGGGCGTGAACCCGGTCGTCCTCCAGCGCTGGGGAGACAAGCTTGCCGAGTACCTGAAGAAGCGCCTCGCAAAGAGCGCCTCTGAAGATGAGGAGTCGGCGGTGCTCCTGGCCGGGCTGCACGAGACCCTCCCGGAGGACCCGGTCAGCCATCGGCTCAGCCCGTTGGAGCGCGACCGGCGCTGGTGGTTCGGTCTCAAGCAGAAACTCGGCCGGGTGAACACGCCGTACCTGCTCTACCTGCCGCCCGGGTATGACGAAGACCCCACGAAACGCTGGCCGCTGCTGCTGTTCCTGCACGGCACCTTCGAATGGGGCAGCAACCTCGAGCAGGTCAAAGCGCGCGCGTTGCCGATGTTGATCGCGCAAGGCCGCCAGTTCCCCTTCGTCATCGTCAGTCCGCTCTGCCCGGCCGACGAGTACTGGCTGCCGGTGGAGTTGAACGCGCTCCTCGACAAGCTCGAAGCCGAGTGTCGCGTCGACCCTGACCGCGTCTACTGCACCGGTCTGAGCATGGGCGCCTACGCCACGTGGGAGACAGCGATTGAGTTCCCGGCCCGGTTCGCGGCTCTCGCCCCCGTCTGCGGAGCCGGCGACTTGCAAGAGGTCCAGCGGATCAAGCACATTCCGGTCTGGGTGTTCCACGGCGCCCACGACGAACTCGTGCCGGTAGACCGCGCCCGGGAGATGGTCGACGCGCTCCGCAAAGCGGGCGCGAAGCCCTTGTTCACCGTCTACCCCGACGCCGACCACGACGCCTGGACGCGAACGTACGCCAGTAGGCGGCTGTACGACTGGTTGTCTGCGCAGCGACGCGGGCGATCCGCGAGGTGACGAGGGGGCAGCCGGGATTGGTTGGCGCGTCGCCGGTGCCTTCCCGTTCGCTGCCAGTGCCGTTGCACTCTCCTTGCTCTTGGGGTGATAATAGGTGCAGGTGAAATCAGTTGAGGCGGCCACAGAAGAGCAGGCTGCCGCTGGCAGGAAACCGTGGCAAGGAGGCAAGACGATAGCGCTCTCGACCGGACGAACAAACTCGCTGCCGCCGGCCGGAGAACGATGCCCGCTGACTTGGGGGCGCCATGAACAAGGAGACACGAAACCATGAAACGCAAAGGCTTTACACTCATCGAACTGCTGGTCGTGATCGCCATCATCGCGATCCTGGCCGCCATCCTGTTTCCGGTATTCGCGAAGGCGCGCGAGAAGGCGCGACAGTCGTCCTGCCTGAGCAACCAGAAGCAGATCTCGCTCGGCATCCTGATGTACGGTCAAGATTAGGACGAGCGGTTCGTTGACGGCTGGTACGACTGCGCAGACCTCAACAACTACCCGGGGATCTGGTACGTGAGGCTCGATCCGTACCTCAAGAACAGCCAGATCTTCAGGTGCCCTTCGAACCCGTCTACCTATGTGGAGGACAGCCACTGCAACCCCGGGATGCGGCTCTACACGAACTACGTGATGAACTGCGAACTAGCCAAGGCGTATGGCAGCTCCGGCCGCAACTGGGGAGCCAGTGGAGCGGCCTCCCAGGTCGCGTACCCGTCGGAGACGATCGCGATCGGGGACTTCCCCGGTGGGCGCCGCTATCCGTACATCCGCCACTGCATCGCGCCGTACTACCTTCACAACGAGGGCTGCAACCTCGGCTTTGTGGACGGCCACGGCAAGTGGGCCAAAGCGCCGATCCACAACCTGACCCCGGTATACCGCGGATGGATGCGGGGCCAGCCTAACGGCGGGACGAGGTAGTCAGCACGCCTCCTGGATCTGATCGACTTTGGAGCGCTCCTCGCTTGGTGGCGAGGAGCGTTTTCTTTGCTGGTCTATCCGGCAAGTACATACCTCGCCCTTAGAACCCGCCGCACTCGGCAACCAGCTACATCACCCGCTGGTACTGCTCGAAGCTGACGGGTGAGGCGCTGTCGCAAGGCGATGCCGTGTCGCTGGCGCGGATCGGCTCGTTCTCGGCCAGCCTGACCAGTGAAGGCGGGAGCGCGACGCCGGACGAGCTGCGCCGCCCGCCGAAGGACACCGGCGTCAACTTCCGCCCCGCCCCCGACCTGCGCCGCGCGCTGGAAGCGGCCGGGGACCAGTTCACCGGGGAGACCACCGAGCTGTCAACGCCGTAGCCCGGCGCCCGTCAGCCTGACCGGCCGGAAAGTATGATACTTCCCGCCAAGAACTATGCTACTTCCGGCCAGGAAGTACGATACTTCCCGGGGAGAAGTATCATACTTCTTTCCCGACGGCGCGCGGAGGCCGGTAAGGCGGGGCAAGAGAGGGAGACCGCACCACGGAGAAACCTGGTGGTTTCAGGAGACAACGGAGAACACGGAGAAGGACGGGGGAACCGTGAAGAAGCCGGGAAACCAGGAGAGCTCCCGAGCCTGCCGGGTTCCGCGGGTGGAGCGAACGTCATCGAGACCGCCATGGTTCCTGCGACTGAATGCTCCGCCCTCGTAGATACCATGTAGCCAGAGCGTTAATTGACGTCATTGTTCTCGACGCCAGTTCAGCTTTTTCGGAGCAGTTGTCGTCGAGAACAATGACTCGGTGAGCAGGGAGCCGAGAGACCTGAACTGGAGAGAGGAGAGCCTCCCGCGGCGATAGGATTGTAGAGACAGCAAGTTCAGGAAGACCCTATCTGACAGGAGGACTCACATGGCTGAGTCTGTCATGGTTGGCTGTGACCATCACGACCGGACGAATCTGTTGATGACGGCGGTGGATCGCGAAGAGCCGGAGAAGCGTTCGTTCCCGAATACCGAAACGGGTGTGGAGAAGATGATTGCGCACTTGGAGCAACGCCAGGAGGAGACGGGTGCGAAGGTGATCCTGTTCGCCTACGAGGCCAGCTCGCTGGGCTTCGCGCTGTATGACCAAGTCACGGCGGCCGGGATCGTCTGCCACGTGTTGGCGCCGTCGAAGATGGAGCGCTCCCAGAAACGGCGCAAGAACAAGACGGACGCCAAGGATGCGCGCGACCAACTGATTGCGCTGCGGTCCCATGTGCGGGATATTGTCAAGCGTTGTGGATCGGGGAGTCAGGCGGCGACCGCTCGGGGTTCTTCTTGGGTGACGATTTCGCCGTCGACGAAGGTGGCTCCGGCGAGTAGTTGAGCGACGAGCTCGGGGGCGGTGATCCGTCGCCAGTGTTGCTCGGCGACTTGGGCGAGCTTGAACGCCATCGCCAACCCGGCTTCCCGGGAGCCAGCGCCCTTGGTCGTGCGGACGCGCA
>Ga0210054_1001328_pt1 | contig 20899 bp, 24 predicted proteins | sample CryGeymeta201516_FD_185470 | JGI IMG/M metagenome (GOLD analysis project Ga0210054, IMG submission 185470) | Groundwater microbial communities from Crystal Geyser aquifers in Utah, USA - Crystal Geyser metaG 2015-16 (SPAdes) (version 2) | ecosystem: Environmental > Aquatic > Deep subsurface >... | reverse complement strand
CCAACCAAATACGGGGGCTTCGATCCCCTGGTCTACTGTCTCAACGGCAACATGCTCTGGGCGCTGACCGCGCTGGGCTTTGGCAGTGATGAACGCGTCGCCCGCGCCGTGGATTGGCTTACGGGGATGATCATTGGCGACCTGCCGCACACCGGCAGTTACACCTGGCCCGCCTTCGTGTGCGGCGCGAATGACAAATTACCTTGCGCCTGGGGCGCGGTCAAGTGCCTGCGTGCCCTGGCAAACCTTCCCCCTGCCCTGCAAACCGACAAAGTGAAAAGCGCGCTCACGGCGACAGTCGAGTTCCTCTTCAGCCGCGACCCGGCAAAGGCGGATTATCCCGTTTACAAGCGCGTCAGCGGCGAGTGGTTCAAATTTGGCTTCCCGCTCTCGTACACCTCGGATGTGCTGGAGGCAGCGATGGCTCTGTGCGAGGCCGGTCATGGCAACGATCCGCGCCTGCGCAGCGCCGTTGATTTCATTATTTCCATGCGCCAACCCGACGGTCGCTGGCTGCTGAAGCACAGTCTTAACGGCAAGATGTGGGCCGATATCGAGGTCAAGGGCAAGCCGAGCAAATGGATCACGCTGCGCGCCCTACGCGTTCTGAAAGCCGCGGGAAGAGATCAGTAGGCAGAAAGCAGGAGGCAGTATGCAGGGTTACCGGGATTTGAGGGTGTACCAATTGGCCTATCGCTTGGCAATGGAGATTTACAACGAGACAAAGAATTTCCCGAAAGATGAGCGCTACTCTCTGACCGATCAGATTCGCCGCTCATCGCGCAGCGTCGCTGCGAACATCGCTGAAGCATATCGCAAACGGCAATATCCCAAAATGTTCGTCAGTAAATTGGCCGATGCGGATGGTGAAACAACCGAAACACAGGTTTGGCTCGACTTTTCACGCGACTGCGGTTACCTTTCGCCAGAACGTCACAGAGTACTGTTAGCAGGCTACGAAGAAATCGGGAAAATGCTAGGCAGCATGATTGTCCACCCCGAAAAATTTTCCCCCTGACATCTGCCTCCTGGTGACTGCCTCCTAGCGACTGCCTCCTGGTGACTGCCTCCTGGCGACTGCCTCCTGCCCCTTGTAATCGTCATCCCTATTGAAAGGAACGCCAATGGAAACCAATTTTCAAGCCACCTCGCAACTCTACTGGATCGCCGCGCTCGTCGCCGCGCTGATGGATATTGCCTTCGTCGCGCTGCTGGCGTGGCGCATCAAACCGGCGCGCTTCCGCCAACTCCAATGGCCGCTTTTCATCGTTTCGACGCTCTTCTGGACTATCTTGTGGTATGTGGTGATGTGGAATGCCTTCGTCTGGGAAACCAGTTTCCGCCACGTTTTCCAGCCCTGGCAGCGCTGGGCTTGGCCGCCGGTCTTCGGCTTAATCAGCGGAGGCGTTGCCTGGCTGTTTTGGCGGCTGTCGCTGCGCCTGCCCGGCAACTCGGTGCTGTATTTCCTCCTGCTGGGTGGACTGGAATCCTTCGTTGACCACTATTTTGCCATCCGGCACGGCGTCATGGAGACACCATTGTTACAGGAAGTGAGCATCGCTTCAGCGCTGACATTTGGCTTTTTCGAGTTCATTTTCTATTGGAGCGTCATCCTGGGCATCGCCAGCCTGTTCAGGAGGCTGTTTCCGCCCTTTGGCCGAAGCATCCCCTCGTAAAACCCTGTCATGCTGAGGCCGTCCTTTGGCCGAAGCATCTCCTCGCAAAACCCTGTCATGCTGAGGCCGCCCTCTGGCTGAAGCATCCCCTCGCAAAGCCCGGTCATAGAGTGACAATCATGAAAGTGTGACAATGAAAGGTTCTTTATGCCGAAACAATACTGCACCTACATCATGACCAACAAATACAATACTGTCCTTTACACAGGTATCACCCACGAACTGGCGGGCAGAGTCTTGCAGCACAAGGAAAGAAAGATCGAAGGTTTTACCAAACGCTATAATGTGACTAAACTGGTCTATTACGAAACTTATGAAGATGTGCGCGAGGCAATAATGCGGGAGAAGCAAATCAAAGGCTGGCTGCGCGCGAAAAAGATTGCGTTAATTGAATCACTCAACCCAAAATGGGAAGACTTAAGTGCAGGCTGGTATAACGAATAATTGTCATGCTGAGGAGCGTTCTTTGCGACAAAGCATCCCCTCCCACATTGGAGGAGACCCTTCGCCAAAGAACGGCTCAGGGTGACACTCCTCTGCCTGTCATGCTGAGGAGCGTTCTTCCCTGCACCGAACGCAGGACGGTGTGCGACGAAGCATCCCCTCCCCCGCTCGAGGAGACCCTTCGCCAAAGAACGGCTCAGGGTGACATTCGTGCGTTGTGCACTTCGCCGCCGCGCCATGCAACTGTCTGAACTGGGCTGCTTTCCCCCAATAACATCGGCAGCAGAAACTCAAACGGTCCAACCTCCCCGCTGGTGAAAAAGCGCAGGGATGAACCCGTTCCCTTCGAGGGAACGGGTTCGTCATGTAGCAAACGCCCAACCTGCCGCGCCACTGCCGGGGCCGGGTCTATCACGCGCACATCTGGCCCGACGATCTGCTGGATCAATGGGATGACGAAAGGATAATGCGTACAGCCAAGCACAACCGTATCAATCCCCTGCGTCAGCATGGGCAAGAGCGCGTTTTCCAGGATCGCCCGCGTTGCCGGAGTATCCAGGTTGCCGGCCTCGATCTGTGCAACCAGCCCCGGGCAGGTATCCTGTAACAATGTCACGCCATTGGCAAAGCGCTCGACCACAGAGGCGTACAGCGCGCCCTGGAAAGTCGCCGGGGTAGCCAGCACGCCGACCACGCCGGTCTGCGTATGCTCGGCGGCCGGTTTGACCGCCGGTTCCATGCCGACAAATGGAATATCGGGGAATGTTTGCCGTAAATGATGCAGCGCCGCCGCCGAAGCCGTGTTGCAGGCCACCACGATCAGCTTCGCGCCCAGGCTTAACAAGAAGCGTGTAATTTCCTCCGAAAAAGCCCGTACTTCCTCCAGCGGACGCGGACCGTAAGGCACGTGTCCCTGATCGGCAAAATAGAGCACATTTTCGTGCGGCAACTCCTGGCGGATAGCGCGCAAGACAGATAGGCCGCCGACGCCGGAGTCAAAGATGCCGAGGGGTGAAGCAATATCGGGTTTCATAGTGCTATCGTAATGCGTACTGCGTAATTCGTAAAACGTAAAGCGTAAAACGTAAAGAGCGGCTCACGTCTCACTCATCACGCTCCACGCTCCACGCTACACGCCTCCACAAACGCCTCGAACAACCGCCGTATGGCCGGCTGATCCGTCAGCCACTCAGGATGCCATTGGACGGCCAGGCCAAACGGATGACCGGGAAGCTCGACGGCTTCCACCAGACCATCGGGCGCGCAGGCGACCGGCTTGAGGGCCGCGGCCAAGTCTTTCGCGCCCTGGTGATGCATGCTGTTGACATCTATGACTGGCTCACCGAGAATTTGCCCGAGTCGACTCCCCTCGTCAACCTTTACCTGATGGGCACGATAGTCGCGCGGACGATCAGGGTAATAATCGTGTTTCAACGCGCCAGGCATCTGGTCAGCGAGGTCGGTATACAATGTCCCACCCAGGGCCACGTTCACCAGCTGAAAGCCGCGGCAGATGCCGAGGAAGGGCTTGCCGTCACTGGCCGCAGCCTGGAGCAAAGCCAATTCCAGGGTATCCCGCGCCGGGTCCACGGAGGCGAGACGTGGATGAGGTTCCCCGCCAAAGGCCTGGATGGCAATATCGCCTCCGCCAGTGAAGAGGATGCCATCCAAACGTTCGAGCAGGGATAGGCGCGCTTCTTCCGTCAGCCCGGAGGGGATCAGTACTGGCATCCCGCCCGCCTCGCTCACCGCCAGGATGTATTTGTGCATCAGCGCGGCAATAGGAAAGCCATACTGGTTCTTATCGTTGTAAGTCGTGAGGCCGATCAATGGAAGCGGCATATCTGCTCCTGGGAAAGACAAAAGGGTGCAATAACAACGAATTCGTTGTCACTGCACCCTTTATTGTAAGCCCAAACGGAGGCTACTCGAACTTCTGCTTCAGGTGGGCTTTCTTGCCCGTGCGCTCGCGCAGGAAGTATAGTTGCGCCCGCCGGATGTGGGTGTGACGCTCGACCACGACCTTATCAACGCGCGGCGAGCAAAGCAGGAAAGTGCGCTCGACGCCGATGCCGTTGCTGGCTGTGCGCCGGACCGTAAAATTGGCGTTGTTGCCGCCCTTGCGCAGGCGGATCACCGTCCCTTTGAACTCCTGGATGCGTTCGCGGTCGCCTTCTTTGATGCGCACATGCACACTGACGCTATCGCCCGGAAATATCTCCGGGATGTTCGGATTCTTGGTGGTATTGAAATTCGTATCGAGGTTGATCATCGTCATATTCCTTACGTTTGTTTCGGCTGCCTTTCGGCGCGGGGCGAGATTATAACATGTACACCAGGATATGAGAAGACCAGTTTCGGAGTATAATCTCGACCGTCCCGCCCCCGTAGCTCAATGGACAGAGTAATGGACTTCGAATCCAGTGGTTGCGAGTTCGAGCCTCGCCGGGGGCGCTGTCAATAAATACCCGCCGCTGGGTGAGGGGGGCACCCAACGACGGGCAACACTATTTTCTCACACAATGACAGGAAAATCAATAGGGTTTTTGAGAGATTAAGAAAATTCTAATGTGAGTGTAATATGATCCGGCGAACCTTTGCTCTCCTGCTGTGCGCCCTTCTACTTTCCGCCTGCGGCTGGACGGTCAACCCGCTGCCGCCAAGCCCCTATTACATCACCCCCTCCCGCACGCCGGTCATCTGGCCGGCCACCCCCACGCCGCGCATTCTCACCCCGACGGGCGGGAACGCGTCAACGTTCACGCCGGTCGTCCTCACGCCAACCGCCGCCGCGCAAACGGATACGCCCACCGGCAGCGCGACGGCCACATCCACCTCCGCGCCGCTGGGGACCGCCACCATTCCCGTCAATGCAGAACTCAAAGTCGAGATCACCGGCTGTAACACCAGCCTGGACATCACGCACCAGATGGGCGAGGTGACCAACGCGTACGTCACGATCAGCAACCTCGGCAAAGGGAACCTCACCAACGTCTGCGCAACGCTCTCGGCCAGCGACGAGGCCCGCCGCCACCCGGATAAGAGCCAATGCGTCCCGTCCCTGCCGGCAGGCTACCAGGTCACATTGAAGCTGACCGTTGACACTGGCTTCAAGGTGGATACCTCCATCCAGGTGGAAGTTACGACGAATGAGGGGGTTGGCGTGACAGTAGCCCGCGAAAGCTGCACCGAGATCGGCCTGCCCAACTCGAATCCCCAATTCGGCATCGTGCGGCCCATTCCATAACGCAGCCTCCAGCCACAATCAAATCGGGTGTCGTTGCGAGCCGCCGCTCTTTGGCGGCGAAGCAATCCCCTCGTAGGCTGGGAGACTGCTTCGCCAAGAGCGCTCGCAGCGACACCATCAACCAAAATCTTCGCGGTTCCCAACTTTCAGCGTAAACGTAAACCGGCTACCCTTCCCCTCCCCTTCGCTCTCGGCCCAGATGCGCCCGCCGTGCGCCTCGACCAGGCGCTTCGCGATGGTCAGGCCGATGCCGCTGCCGCCGCCGGCGCGACGCGAGCGCGAGCGGTCGGCGCGGTAAAAACGGTCGAAGATGTGGGGGAGATGTTCGGCCGGGATGCCCACCCCCGTATCCGCCACGCTGATCGCCACCTCGTCGCCGTGACGAACCGCAGAAACCCGCACTTCGCCCTCCGCAGGCGTGTATTGCAGCGCGTTGCCGATGAGATTGAGCAGCACCTGCCCGACGCGGTCCTCGTCCGCCTGGACGAGCGGAAGGTCGGGCGGCAGGCTGGAGGTCAGGGCCACGCCCTTCTCCTCGAACTGGCGTCCAAGCCGCGCTACGGCGGCGGCCACCAGCTCCGCTGCCGCGAGCGGCCTGAGGTCCAGCCTGAACGTATCCGCCTCGACGCGGCTGAGTTCCTGCAAATCGTCCACCAAACGGCTCAACCGGTCAGCTTCCTGATAAATTTGCCCAAAGGTTTCATCGTTGGCGGGCAAGACTCCGTCAATCAGGCCCTCCATCGAACCCTTGATGGCCGTGAGCGGCGTGCGCAGCTCGTGGGTCACGTCGCCGATCAACTGGCGGCGCATCGTCTCGATCTGTTCGAGCTTGCCGGCCATCGTGTTGAAACGGTCCGCTAGCTGGCCGAGTTCGTCCGCACCGCGCACCTGCACACGCTCGTGGTAATGTCCCTCGGCGATGCGCTGGCTGGCCGACATCATGGCGCGCACGGGGGCATTCACGCCCCGGCTGAAAAGCACGCTGACCACCAACGCAAACGCGACGGCGGCCAAAACCGCCCAGGCTAAAGCCTCATTGAACGAAGCCCGGAAAGTGGTGTAAAGGTCTTGCACCTGACCGCCTCCCTGACCGAATCCGGGGCCAGCCATCATGCCAGGCCCCATCATGCCGGTCATGTTGGCCATATGGCGGCTGTACGCGCCCGGGAGCGCAAATTGCGTGGTGCTTGCCAGGACGACCACGCCGACCAGGATGACGATCAAATACGAGAGAAAGAGCTTGACGCCCAGATGGCGGCGAATGGTTGCGATCATGTGTTTTCATCCTCGAAGCGATAGCCAACGCCGCGCACGGTGGCGATGAAGCCTTCATCCCCCAATTTCTGGCGGACGTGACCCAGGTGCACGTCCACGACGCGGGTATCGCCGAAATAATCGTAGCCCCAGACTTTTTGGAGCAACTGCTCACGGGTCAGGACGCGGCCGCGGTTTTCGGCCAGCGCCTTGAGCAGATCGAACTCGATGGAGGTCAAGACGACTGGACGGTCATCCACCGAGACTTGCCGCGCGCCGACATCTATCCGCACGCGGCGAAAAGCCAGCACGGCGCTCTCGGACCCTGGGCCGGCTCCCGTTTGCAGACGCCGCAGGGCTGCCTTGACGCGCGCCGTCAATTCGCGCGGGCTGAACGGCTTGGTGACGTAATCGTCCGCCCCGACTGAAAGGCCGACGATCTTATCTATCTCCTCGGTCTTGGCGGTCAACATGATCACGTACACATCCGATTCGCGGCGCAGCTTGGAAAGCAGCTCGATACCGTCCATGCCGGGGAGCATGATGTCGAGAACGAGAATGTCCGGTTTGTAGGCGCGTACCGCTTTCAGCCCGGAGGGGCCGTCTGAGGCAGTGAAGACCTCATAACCCTCCGGCTTCAGGTAAGCCGTGACCAGCTTCAGGATGCTGGGTTCGTCGTCAACGACCAGGATTTTTGCCATACGACCTCCGACCTCACGCCCCCACACCTGCCCTCCCCCAAATTCCGCTAGACTGCGCGGAATTTGGGGGAGGGTGGCCGGAGGCCGGGTAGGGGCGGGTGAGATCATTCCAATTGTACCCATAAATTCGAAGAGCCGGACGTTCTGCCCGGCTCTTTTTTATCTCCACGAAACAAAACGTTCTGTGTCGCTGCTTCGGCGGTGTCCTTCGGCTTCGCTTCGCTGCGCTCAAGACGCCGCCGAAGCAGTCTCCCGGCTTGCGAGGGGATTGCTTACCCTGCGGGTACGATGTCGCAAAAGGCGCTCGCAATGACACCGGTTATTCTTCGCTCATCTCGATGAAGTTCCCGTGCCAGGTGTGGAGGAAGACCTGGCCGTTGTAGCCATTGACGGAAAGCATCCCAACCACCTTGCCATCCCGCAGCGTGTCAATCGTGTAGTAGCCGTAGAACGGATCGGCATCTTCGGCGGTCGTCGTGCCGGGCTGATAGGTATCCAGGTATTTCTGCGCGTTATCGAGAGCCTGCTGCGCGGACACAGGCATCTCGGCAGAGACATCCGCCGGGGTCGTGCTCCAGGCATAACCGCCCATCATTCCGCCGTAGCCGCCATAGCCACCCATCATGCCGCCGCGACCACCCATCATATACCGATGATTCAGGCCGCCATACTTGAGATTCCACATCATGTTCGGACCGTATTCGGGATAGGCCACCTGCGTGAGCGGGTCAACCAGCAGCTCGAAGGCGCCGATGCCGGTGCTGCTTTCGATCACGCGCACGTAGGCGTGATTGTCGAAGATCATCACCTCGGCGATCTTCAGGTCAGCGTTATTCAGGCCGGCCAAGTACTTCTCGGCAGCTTGCATGGCTTGGTCAACCGTCAGCGGCGTGAGGTTGGACGTATAGCCGGGCGCGTATCCGTATCCGCCCATCATACCTCCGCCATAGCCGTAGCCGCCCATCATCCCGCCGCGCTGACCGTAGCCTTGCGCGCCGGAACGGTAACCGCGCTCCATCATCCCGGGGCCGAAGCCATAAGCCCATCCGCCTGTGGCGGATGTGGTGGCCGTAGTAGCTTGGGTGCGGTTGCCGACCCACCAGCCTGCGTACAGAGAGCCGCCAGCCAGCGCCAGGGCAGCAATAACGATAAGTGTGGCTTTTAGAATTTTGTTCATAGGTTCACTCCTCAGAAAAGTTTGGCGCGTTTCGGCGCCTTGTTTACAACCAGATTATAGGCAGGCAGGATAAAGGGAATATGAAACGAATATAAAGATTGCGTAAAGATGTTTGTCAGCGGATAGTCAGCGGATAAGCGGATCCTGCCCGCCGCTCATCCGCTTACACCGCACCTGCGGTGGGTGCAGGTGTCCGCTTTGCATCCGCTGACCAGAACCACTTGCAACCTGAATAGAGTTATAATGTAAACATGTCTGATGAACAACTCTCTTCACTATCTCGTCATAAGATCGCCATCCTGATAGATGGCGATAACGCCCAGGCCAGCCTCCTGCCGCAGATGCTGGTGGAAACGGGCAAATACGGGCTGGTCACCGTCCGCCGCATCTACGGCGACTGGACGAAGGCCTCGATGAATTCGTGGAAGGATATCCTGAACTACCACGCATTCCAGCCCGTTCAACAATTCCGCTATACAGTGGGCAAGAACGCCACCGACAGCGCGATGATCATTGACGCCATGGACATCCTGCACTCGCGCGTGGTGGACGGCTTCTGCCTGGTCTCCTCGGATAGCGACTACACCCGCCTAGCGACGCGCATCCGCGAAACGGGTGTGTTCGTGATGGGCATCGGCGAGAAAAAGACGCCCAAGCCCTTCGTCAACGCCTGCGACGTGTTCGTCTACACATCCAACCTGGTGGTCGAGCACAAGGCTTCACGGGTTGCCGCGCCGAGAAAAGGCTCGCGCAGGAAACCTTCTGCGGCGCCCGCCAGTGCACCCGCACCCGCCAGCGCTCCCGCGCCCAGCGGAACTCCCGCACCCATCCCCGAAGCGGAGAACGAAAACGACCCGATGCCGATTATCCGCCAGGCCTACGAGATTGCCCAGCAGGAAGACGGCTGGGCGCGGCTGGATCACATGGGCAACGCGCTTTACCAGCTCGACCCCGGCTTCGACCCGCGCACCTACGGCCACCGCCAGCTCTCGCGGCTGATCGCCAACTACAAGGAATACTTCCAGATGCGCACCCAGGAGATTGACGGCTCGACGCTGTTTTACGTGAAGATGAAGGAATAACCAGCCTGCCGTATACTTTCCCGAATGGAAGATCATGGCGCAAAGGCATATGAGCAGCTACCTTGAGGTTGTCAACAACCGGGAGGCAGTACGCTCGCCGCTGGATCGTATTCGTCTCGGTATTAAACACACTGAGCTTGTATAAACCCAGTATTAAACACACCATGCTCGTAGAATCACGAGGTAGCACGCACTTTGCGTAATAATTAGGATTGATAATAGGAGAGTAGGGTAAAATACAGGTATGGCAGACTATAAATCCATTCACTTTACAGTTGATTTTGGAATAGATGATAAGGTTCTGATGGTTGTAAGTGATTTTTTATCAAAGCAACCAGAGCCTCATCCTTATATTGAGCCTAATTCAGAAGGTTACATTTTTTATTTTCACACACTAGATGTTAAGTTACTGAAAAAAAATGTCAAAGTATTAACTGAACACGACCTTTTTTCTGGCAATGGTGCATCTGAATCACAAAAGGCAGGTGGAGTTTTACAAACAATACTTGAAGAAGTAAGTAAGATTGGAAGTTACGGCATTAAATCTGGTAAGCGTCAATATGTTGATTTTAATGTTGAGCGCAAAGTTCAAAACCGAAAAGGCAAAGAAAAAAACAGGTCACAATATTATTATGCTCAGGAAAATGACTTTTCAGAAACAAATAGTACACTCCCCGCAGAGTTTACAAATCAAATTATTTGCGGAGATAGTTTAGCGGTTTTGAAATCATTTCCAGATAACTCAATAGATTTAATTTTCACGTCGCCGCCCTATAATTTCGGTTTGGAATATGACAGCCAAGATGATGCTCATTTATGGGAACATTATTTTGAAAAATTGTTTTCGATTTTCGATGAGTGCGTCAGGGTTCTGAAATTTGGCGGACGAATTGTAGTTAACATCCAGCCGCTATTTTCTGACTACATCCCATCCCATCACATGATAAGTAATTATTTCATTAGCAAAAAGATGATATGGAAGGGTGAAATCCTTTGGGAGAAAAATAACTACAATTGTAAATATACCGCTTGGGGTTCTTGGAAAAGCCCCAGTAATCCATATCTAAAATACACATGGGAATTTGTAGAAATTTTTGCAAAAGGAAGTTTGAAAAAATCAGGCGTTTCAGAAAACGCCGATATTACAGCCGATGAATTCAAAAAATGGGTAGTAGCCAAATGGAGTATTGCGCCAGAAAGAAAAATGAAGGAATTTGGGCATCCCGCTATGTTTCCTGAGGAACTTGCATCAAGAGTTATGAAGTTATTTTCATTCTCTGGAGATATTATATTAGACCCTTTCAATGGTGTTGGCACAACAACCGCCGTTGCTCAAAAACTTGGGCGGAAATTTGTAGGAATTGACATTTCACAAGAATATTGTTATGTGGCACAAAAGAGACTCAAGCAAACACTTTTTTAGAAAGAGGCATATATGCCAAACATTGCGGAAGTTAAGAAGGCGTATGAGATTTTAGTTCGGGGCATAGACGACAAAGCAAAAGATAACGATGAGCGGGCTTATGGTGGTGTTATTCGTGCTGGCAAAGGTCTTTTAGTCGAAGGCATTGCAAAAAACTTAGTTGAAATTGCATGGGACGAACTTGGCGGGAATACAAAAAGATTAAGTTTCCATCATGAAAATACCAAGATTCCATTGAGGTTAGAATATTTGAGTCGTATCCGCCCTAAAGAAGTTTCTGACTACATCCGAGCGCACATTGATCAATATTTTTATGGTCTCAAGACAGATATTCACGTTAATATTGATGGCTTTTTCGTTATAGGAATAGAGTGTAAGGCTTATACCGAAAATGCCATGCTCAAAAGAATATTGGTTGATTTTACTTTGCTAAAGCATGTTGTTCCGAATCTCAAATGCGTTTTGTTTCAACTCGAAAGTCAATTAACAGGAGACTATTCTCATACTTCTCAAAAAGTAACTTATGGCAGCGCATCAACACACACTCTTTTATCTTACTTTGATGTTGATTTGCATATCATTACGTTACTCGAAGGCGAACGGAAAGTAGACCAGCCAATACACAAGCCTGATTTTTACAAAAATTTGACTGAGGTATCCTTACAAAAAGCCGTTGATACTTTGAAAGAAATTCTGAAAGAATTCATCGAGCGTAAATAGATTCTACAAAGCAAAAAGCGTGCTAACACCGGCTCCACCTGACCGCCTTCGGCGCGGGTGTGCGGCGGCCATTCGGTAGAAAAAGTGATTTTACGCTGTCTTGTCTTGGTCAAATCGGCGGCAGGTGAGCCAACCCGTTAGCCGCGCTCATGCTAAACAAAAGATATTCATAGCACGATATTATTGAAGAAGCCCAATGAAAATCCTGAAGATACAGTCATTAGATAAGGGTTGGTGTGACAGGGATGAAATCCTCTTACATGCCGCTTTTCAAGTGTTGACCGATTTTATCGAGAAGGAACGCCCCGGCGAAGTTATTGATTGGAACGCCGACGAAGTGTATAGAAACGCATGGAAAGAAATGCAGGATTTATACCAGTGGTGGAAGGAAAAACGGCCTGAACGACGGGGGCCGTTGGACGATAAGCAGTTATCCACGCCGCCGTTGAAGTTCAGGAAGATTCCCGGCTCAGAGCTTTTGCAGGTCATCGAACCTGATAGAAAGAAGTATGCTGCGTACTACCAGGCTCTGGCAGAACATAGCCGCCTGGAACAGGAATGGTTCGAAGAAGACCAGCGTAATCTTCATCGGCTTATCCAGATTCGGGGCTATCTATGGACATGAAAGAATCACACTTTGGCCGATGTCACGAGACGCCCCACATCGCGATACGATTCTCATCTTGCGCCAACTGAAGAGACGGCTGCCACCATGCTAACCTCCATCATCTTCACCCTCCTCTCCCTGGTATTCATCTTCCTGATCCAGCGCGGCGCGTACCTTCCACCGCCATCCCTGCCGCTGCCGCTGAACCCATCCCTTAGCCGCCCCGTCCTATCGTGTTCAAGCACCCAAATCTAAAACCCCAAAGCGTATTGACAAAGAATATACGAGATACTATACTATACCTCGATGAATATCGGGTATACACTTTACAACATTGCTTTCGAGTGGGATAGCCATAAAGCGGCTGTCAATTTTCGCAAGCACGAAGTCTCTTTCGAGTTGGCTTGCGAAGCATTCTTTGACCCGTTTGTATGCTATCTTGATGAAGAAGTCGTTGATGGAGAACTCCGAGAAACTGTAATTGGATTGACTACAACCTGGCAGTTGCTTTATGTGGTTTATGTACTGCGTGATGACATTATCCGTATCGTTTCCGCCCGATTGGTAACAAAAGCAGAAAGAGAAATCTATGAAAATCAATAAACTCACCCAACGCTTACAAAAAAACCGCCCAATGACAATGGTTAGTATTCGGATTCCCGAAGATGTAATAGATGATCTAAAGCGCATTGCGCCTGTACTTGGTTTTTCTGGCTATCAGGCTTTGATTAAGGCTTACATCGGTCAGGGAATACGGACAGATCTTGAACGTCTTGAAGGTAGTGTAGAACTCTCTATGCTCATCGAGAGTCTGCGAAGGAAAGGCGTGAAAGATGAGATTATTTCATCCGCCATGTCAGAAGCACAAAGTTTGGCAGAAGCGTTGTAACCCACAAAGCGGTCGCAACGAATTCAATCCCCCATCAACTCCTCATACACCCCCACGATCTGTTTGGCGATCTTCTCCCAGGCGTAGTTCTGAGCGTATTCGGCGGCATTGCGGCCCAGGCTGCGGCGCAGCGTCTCATCGCCCAGCAACGAGGCCAGCTTTTCGCACAAGGCTTCAGGGTCGCCGTCCGGGACGTGGTAGCCGGTCACGCCATCCTGGACGAGAAAGGCCAGCCCCCCCACCTGCGAGGCGATGACTGGCGTCCCGCAGGCCATGGCTTCCAGGGCAACCATACCGAACGACTCGTAGTGCGAGGGAACGATCACCACCTTCGCCGCTGAATAGTAATACGGCAGCGTATCCTGGCTGCGCTTTCCCAAAAAGACCACCACGTCTTCCATGCCGAGTTGGGCACATAACCCTTGCAGCCGCGCCATCTCCGCATCCATTTCCTCGGGGCTGGTATCCGGCTCGCCGCCGATGATCGAGAGGCACACCGACTGCTTCGGGCAGGTCGCCTGTTTGCGCAGCAGCGCCACGGCGTGAAGCAAGGTGTCCACGCCCTTGAGCGGTTCGATGCGGCCAACGTAGAGCAGCAAGCATTTCTCAGGCGGGACGCCGACGAATTGCTTAGCCTCGTCAACGGGGATCGGGTAGAAGTGGCAGGCATCCACGCCCGGCGGGATGACGGTGATCTTGCGGACATCGGCCTTGTACAACCACTCGAGCTGGGCGCGCTCGGCGAGCGTCGCGGCGACGATGCGGTCGGCGCGCGCCAGGACGCGCCGCTCACCATCCAGACGGTACGCGCCCTCCTTCTCGGCCGCGGAGCGCGCCACGCGGTTCTTCATCTCCCCCAACGTATGGAACATGTGGACGATAGGCGCGGCCCAGTCCACTTTCAAATCGTCCGCGGCCAGGCCCGACATCCAGTAATGGCTGTGGATGAGGTCGTAGCGTATCTCCTTTTCGGACGAAAAGCGCCGGATGCCGGCGACGAATTGCGGGATGTACCCGGCCAGTTGCTTTTTGGGAAGCGGCACCTCAGGGCCGGCCGGCACGTGGACGACGCGGTTGCCATAGCCCAGGTCGTGCAAGACGTGGGGCACGTGTTCATCCTGCGAGCGCGTGAACACGTCCACGTGGATGCCCAAGCTGCCGAGCTGCCGGGTCAGGTCGCGCACGTAGACGTTCATCCCGCCGGTTTCCTTGCCCCCCAGGGTCGCCAGCGGACAGGTGTGATAGGAGAGCATGGCGATGCACGGTTGAACAGTCATGTTGAAATTCTACCGCAGAAATGTCATTACATAACGGAGTGTACCACCTCCCGATGGTACTACGCCGTCGGAGACGGCGCACTCCGGAATTTCAAAATTGACGAACTTGCACGATTATAAGCAATGCTGTTATAATCCCCGCCGCTGCCACCATAGCTCAGCCGGTAGAGCAGACGTTTCGTAAACGCCAGGTCAAGGGTTCGAATCCCTTTGGTGGCTCTTTTCCTCGGTTGCAGGTTGGAAGGTTAGAAAGTTACAGGTTGGGAGGTTTGCACGCAACCTTCCAACCTGTAAACATTTAAACCTGCAAACGCTAAAAGTCGAACAGCTTATCCAAATCCTCTGCCGCCACATCGAAAACGGCATTGTGCGGCGGGAGCGGCTCACGCCTCATCCAGGCAGGGATGCGGTCATCTTTGGCGGTGAAACCGGCGCGGCGGTTGAACTCGCGCTCCAACTTCAGCGTCTCCTTCCCCAAACCTTGCAGGATATCATCGGGAACGTCCCAGCCATAACGGGCGTTGAGCAGTTTGGCGATTGTCCCGGTGGGTGAAACGGCATAACCAAAACCAGCAAAGAGACACGCGCCGAGGCTATCGTAGCCGGCCATGTTGATCTGGGATGTACGTGAAACATCCACCTGCACCTTCGGGTCGAGGTGGTTGATCTTGGCGCGGATGGTCAGCCCGGCGGTGTGATCGGCGCCCTGCGGTGAGGTGGCGTAGGTCACACCCGTCCCCTTGATGGCGCGCGGCTCATAAGCGGACATGGCCTGCCCCTTGACTGCGGGGACGCGCTCGATGCCGAAATGCTCACCAGTCGCAACCGCGCCGTCCCCCAAAACGCGGCCCAGCGGCGTAGCGCGGCGGATCTCGTCCAGCAGTTCCAAAGCACGCTCGCCGTCTCCCCATTTCATTTGACCGGCCTCGGCCGCCAAACCCAGCGCGGCGCCGATCTCGATGGAATCCAAACCCAGATCGTTCACCTGCCAGTTCATGCAGGCGATGGCATCCAGCGAATCAATGCCCAGATTAGATCCCATCAGCCCGATGGTCTCGTATTCGAGCGGGGAGACGATACTCTTGCCGTCCTCACCGCCGAAAACGTTGGAGCATTGGATGGAACAGCCGGGCATGCAGGGATGGGTGGGATTACTTTCACCGCCGCGCTTCAGCAGAAGTTCGCGCATGAACTCGCCGGAAATCTTTTCCACACCTTCGAAATGGCCGGAGGAAAAATTGCGCGTGGGCAAGCCGCCGAAGCCGTCGGACATGTGCGCCATGGCGGCTGTGCCGTAATCGTGGAAGGTTTGCGTCTGCGGATGAGCCAACAGAGCGGCATTGAATTCCTTTTGCGCGACCTTGTACGCCTCGGGATGGGCAATCGGCGGTTTCGGGCAGCCGCTGGCATCGAAGACGATGGCCTTCAATCCCTTGCTGCCCATCACCGCGCCCAAGCCGCCGCGCGCCGCGATGCGCGAGGGGACTTTGTCTTTGTCCAGGTTCTGGATCCCCGCCGCCTTCAACTGCATCTCGCCGCCGGGACCGATGAGTGATATGGCAACCTTCTGGCCGTATTTTTCGAGCAAACGCGCCGCCGATTCGTAAACACCCAAACCAGCCAGATCGTCTGCCCGGTCGAAGCGGACACCTTTCACGCTGAGATGCAGCACCCATAAACCTGGCTCAACCGGCAAATCTTCGAGAATCAAAGCTCTGATGCCCATCAGCGCCATTTGCAGACCCGTCGTGCCGCCGGCATTGGATTCTTTGACGCCGCCCGTAAGCGGGCTTTTTCCGCCAATCGAGATACGGTCGCAGGACGAGAGCATGTGTCCGACCAGCAGGCCGGGAGCAAAGATAAGCTTGTTCCGCGGCCCAAGCGGATCGCAGGCCGGTTCGACCTCGTCGAGCAGGATGCGCGCCGAAAGTCCGCGCCCGCCGAGGCGCTGCCATGACTCTGGGACAGGCTCACGGGTCAGAGTTTGCGTGCAGACATTGACCCGCCAAATAAATTGATCTCCCATAGCACAGTCCCTTCTATCTCTCTTTCCTGCGCCGAGGCTTGTCTATCATCGTCAGGAAATCTCGCACAGTCACGACCTTGACCCCTTCGAATTCATGGAGATCCAGCAGATCCGGGTCGCCCGTAACAAGGTATCTGGCTTTTCCGCCCAAAGCACATGTCAACACCACGTTATCATTCGGGTCGCGGCAGACAGATACCTGCCCACGTGGCTTTACCAACTTCGCGTATGACAAAACATCCTTGATCACCGCTTGAGCCTCATCGTGCGAGAGGCGAAAGGGTTTACCTTCACGTGTCAACACATCTTCGAGTTCATCCAATAATGCCTGGCAAACGACAACGCGGATCAAACCCTGCCTGGCTCTGTGAATAAGTTGACGTGGAGCGCCGCGCCAGAATATTCCAGAGATGAGCACATTCGTGTCGAGCAGGGTTACGATCATGCAGCCCTACGCCCTTCATGCACGATTTGAACGATATCCTTCTCAGTCAAAGCAGAAAACCCTTTGCTCTTCGCGATCTCTTCTGCCCAACGCTCAAAGGGCGTGGCTTCTTCAGGAACAGTTTCTTGCCACAAAAGAAATCGCGCAAAGTCAAGGATTTCGGTGATTCTGTCCTCTGGTAGCTGGCCAATCACAGATAGCAATTGAGTAATACCCTGGTTATTCATCGGTACACCTCACTTTCGCAGCAATCCAACCGTATATTCGACGCTGGCTCTTAATCGCTATCTCTGATTATACTCTGTGCAAAGCGAGGCGTGCGAGAGGATTTCACACGGGTTACCCCCAAACGCGGCTCTAATCCGCCGGTTCGCTGCCCCATCTCTTTCACCGTCAGGTGACAGTCACTTCGGAAGTGACTGTCACCTGACTATATCCTTCAACGCTTCCGCGAAGATGCTTACCGCATCGTCAATCTGCCTTTCGCTGACAATCAACGGCGGGATCCAGCGGATGCTATTGTCATACGTGCCGCAGGAAAGCAGGAGCAGCTTGCGTTCCTGCGCGGCGTGGATGATCGCCTTGACGGTATTCTTGTCCGGCTTATTTTCTGACGTACGGAATTCGGTGGCGACCATCAGACCCAGGCCGCGCACGTCGCCGATGGCGGGATACTCCTCCTGGAGCTTCCGCAGGCCGGACATCAACTGGACCCCGCGCCGGGCCGCGTTACCGATCATATCCTCATCCCGCATGGCGCGGATGGTAGCCACGCCGGCCGCGCAGGCGACGGCATTGGCGCCGAACGTCCCGCCGTGCGAGCCGGGCGTCCACTTCTTCATCAGGTCGAGGCGGCTGAACACGCCCGAAAGCGGCAAGCCGGAGGCGATGCCCTTGGCGACGGTCATGATGTCCGGCACGACGCCGAAGTGTTCCTGGGCGAACCACTTGCCGGTGCGACCGAAGCCGGATTGGACTTCGTCGAAGATGAGCAGGATGCCGTGTTTATCGCAGATTTCACGCAATCCTTTCAAGAATGAAGTCGGCGGAACCACGTAGCCGCCCTCGCCGAGGACAGGTTCGATCAGGATGGCGGCAGTCTCGGAGGGCGCGGTCTGTGAATTCAACAAGAAATCGAGTTCCTCCAGGCACCACTGGCTGGTGGTCTCCTTGTCCCAGCCGTAGCGATAGGCATAGGGATACGGCGCGACGAAGAAGCCGGCCGGCAGGGGCTGGTACCCGGCGCGGTAGATGGTCTTGGAAGTGGTCATCGCCATCGTAGCGGAGGTCCGCCCGTGGAAGCTGCCCTGGAAGACGATGACATTCGGGCGGCCAGTGGCGGCGCGCGCCAGTTTGACCGCGCCTTCCAACGCCTCCGCGCCGGAGTTGCTGAAGAAGAAGCCGTCAATCGAGGGATGGAGGATGGTGCGCAATTCCTGCACCAGTTCGAGTATCGGCTTGTGGACGACGAGATTGATCTGGGCGTGCAGGAACAACCCGGCCTGCTCGCGAATGGCCGCCACGACCTTCGGGTGGCAGTGACCGGTGTTGGTCACGCCGATGCCGGAGGTGAAATCCAGGTAGGCGCTGCCATCCTGATCGTAGACGTAACAGCCCTCGGCGCGTTCGGAGACGATGGGCGTGTAGTGAGTCCAGACGGGGGAGAGATGGGGGAAGTTTTCAGAATAGAGGGTCATAGGAGTTGGGTGGTTTGGTAGTGGGTAGTTGGGTTAGTTTCCGTGCAATATCACGGGCAATTTCTACAGTTTCAGCGACGGTGCGCCCTTGAGCGACCAAGCCCTGAATGTCTTCCGAGGTGGCCAGGTACACACCTTCTGGCAGGTGGGTAATGTGCAGGCGGATAACCCTTTCGCATTCCAACATATTAAGCACGTATTTCGACTTGTGGGTTTTTAGGTTTGGCTCAAATGGATTTTCGACCAGCGCCGCCAGCACGTCCAATATTCGTTTCTGCAATAACGGCTGGCGGCGGGTTCTTTGTTTGAATGCACGGCGAAAACTTGTATCCCAAACCAGGCGTCTCATGGCTCGCTCAGTAAGTCGCGCTGCAAATCCTGGATGGTTCCGTAATGAGCGCGTCCCTCCCTGAATGCCTGGAGCGTGTTGCGGGCATTGCGCGCAATTTCCACCCGGCGCAGTTCAGCCAGCCGCTGTTGAATAATCTCGATCAGGCTGGCCTGGTCTTCGGTGGGTAATCGCTCGATCACCTCGAGTGCCTGTTGAAACGGGCTGGTCATAACAGACGCTTTCATCGCAGATCCTTTCAACAAAAGACGAGCCACTGTTCTCAAGTATACGTGATGTAACAGTTGCCGTCAATTCACTCATCACGCATCACGAATCGCAATTCACGCTGGCAAAAACTCCGCCGCCCACTCGATATCGAGTTTCTTCAACGTCTCGGCAGTCGGGATGCCGTCGTTCGTCCAGCCGGCCAGCGCATAGTACTGATCGAGGGCAGCTTCGATATCTTCGATGTCGAGCGCGATTCCAGCCGTCGGCCCGGAGCCGGTCAGCGCCTTGAAGAACTTCTTGGGCAGCCTGTCGTCTTTACGGGTGAAGCCCTCGCGGGCGTTGAATGCCCGCATCAGGTTCAGGCGGCGCGCGCCGACGGTCACGAGTTCATCCACGCTGAAGTCCCAGCCGGTGACAGAGCGGACAAGTTCCACCACCTCGGCAGGCCCGTAGAGGGACCAGGCCGGCCCCCAGACGAACTGGCATAGTTCGAGCGAGTCCATCATGCTGTAGAAGCACTCGGTCAGGTAGGCAAAGCGGACTTTCTCGGAGCTTAGGCTCAGCGGGGCCTGCTTTTCGGTCAGTCCCATCGGGGCCAGGTGCTGCATGTACAGGTCGGAAGCGATACCTTCCTCGTACATCCAGTCATGCTCGCTGGACTGGTGGTCTGCGCCGAAAGGATTGACAGCATAGATGAGCGCCAGGGAACGCTTGGCCTGCGGCATGTGCGCCGGGGCTTCGTGGTTCTTGACGGTAACAAGGCACTCGTCCGCGCCCTTGCCCCAGAGCTTGGCCGCGCGCGCCGAACCCTGGGAGAGCACTTTGCCCAATGGCCCAGAGTTGGTGACGATCTGCTTGAGCGTTTCCAGCAAAGCCTCAGCATTGCCGAATTTTAGCTCGATGCCGCCGGTCTGCTCTTTGGTGATGATGCCCTTCTCGTAGCACTCCATGGCAAAGGCGATGGTCGCGCCGCACGAGATGGTATCCACGCCATATTGGTTGCAAATCTCGTTCGCCTTGCAGACCGCTGCCAGGTCGCTGACGCCGCAATACGAACCCATTGTGGCGAGCGTCTCGTATTCGGGACCGCCATAGAGCGGGTCAACCTGGTATGGACCTTCCTTGATCTCGACGACGCGCTTGCAGCGCACGATGCAGGCGTAGCAGGTATCGCGGCCCTGGCTATCCTGTTTGCCCTCCGCCGCGCCGGCTAGTAGGGTGTTGTACAGCGCCTCACCACCCAGGGCTTCTGCACCCTCGAACTGACCCTCGCTGTAGTTGCGGGTGGGCAGCGAACCGAACGAGTGCTGCGGCACGACCACGCTGGCCGTACCATATTTACCCAACCCTTCCACATCGGCGTTTTCCTTCAACAAAACCGGGCCGGTGCGGTTGAGGGCCGTCAGGGCTTTTGCGTCGGCCAGTTCGGGTTTCTTCGAGCCGCGCACGACCACCGCCTTGAGATTCTTGCTGGCCATCACCAGCCCCATGCCGGTGCGCCCATTGTTGCGGTTGCACATGCTGACCAGGGAGGAGAAGAGCACACCCTTCTCGGCAGCCGGGCCGTGTTGCAGGATCTCGATCTTCTGGTCGCCAAGCTCTTCTTTTAGCGCAGCCTCCACCTCTCCGGTGATCTTGCCCATCAGATGCGCGGCGTCGCGCAGCTCGGCTTTGC
>Ga0210054_1001318_pt1 | contig 21023 bp, 16 predicted proteins | sample CryGeymeta201516_FD_185470 | JGI IMG/M metagenome (GOLD analysis project Ga0210054, IMG submission 185470) | Groundwater microbial communities from Crystal Geyser aquifers in Utah, USA - Crystal Geyser metaG 2015-16 (SPAdes) (version 2) | ecosystem: Environmental > Aquatic > Deep subsurface >... | reverse complement strand
GATATGTGACACCGTGCTGTCGTGCAGGGCCTTGCGCGCCTCTTCGGTCAGGGAGGAATCGGCGTAATGCAGGGCGTGCTGGAACAGATAGACGACATCGACCGTCGCCAGATAGAAGATGGCAAAGCCGGCCAGCAAACTGCCGATGACCGCGCTCAAAATGACGAAGCGGCTGTTCCACAACGCCCCTTCAAATAACTTTTCCAGAAAATTCATGTTCTCTCCTCTATCGATTCATCACGCCCGCCGCGCGGGGCGCGCATTAAAGCCGAAAAACCGCAAACAGGCAACTTCAGCCGCGCCAGATATCGCGCAAAGTCTGCCCCTGCGCCGCACCGATACACTTGTCCAGCTTGGCGAACCATTGCCGCACTTCGGCATCCACCGGCTGTTGGGGTAATGTATTGACATCCAGCAGGAACAAACGGGTCAACTCGGAAACAGCGATACGATCCGGTGTCCGCACCAGCCCCCAACCCGACTCGGATAGTTTGCCGACAATCCTGGCCTTGACCAGTTGCGACATGATGTTTTCTACCTCCTCGTAGCCAATGCGCAACTGGCGCGAAAGTTCGGGCAGGCCATGTACCTCGCCGTTCTGCAAGTCCCGATCCATTTCCTTCAAAATATGCAGGGCGAAATACAGCCGCGCCGGGTGGTCTATTTTCAGGGCATGGCGGCTGCGCCAGTGCGGGATGGCGGCGGCGATGATCGCACCGAACAACAACATCAACCAGGACAGGTAGATCCACAACAGGAAGATCGGCAGACTGGCAAACGCGCCATAGACCAGTTTGTACGTCGGAAATTGCGTGATGTAGTAGGCAAAGCCGCGGTTCATCGCCTCGAAGGCGATCGCCGCGATGACGCCGCCTATCATCGCATGCGTCATCGGCACATAACGATTCGGCACCACCCGGAACAGCAGGGTGAACGCGGCGCTGGTCAGCAGCACAGAAAACAATTTGAGGGCGATCGCATTGAACGCCGACAAATTCTGGTCATTTCCCATCGACAATCCCGCCAGCCATGAAGTCAGCGACAGGCTGGCCCCCACCAGCACGGGAGCCAGCGTGATGACCGCCCAATAGACCAGCACCCGCTGCAACATCCTGCGCTGCCTCGACGCGCGGAAGATGCGATGAAACGCGTTATCGATGGTCAGCATCATCCACATCGCGGTGATCCCGAGGGCCGCGACCCCCACTGCGGTCAAACGCGACGCGCTTTCGGCGAACTGCTCCACGTAGCGGGTGATCATCCGGCCACCCGTCTCCGGCACCAGATTCGACAACAGGAACGATTTGAAGCTCGCCGCCAGATCGGCAAACACCGGGAAGGCGGTGAACACGGTCAGCATGATGGTCAGCAATGGCACCAGCGACAGCAGGGTGGTGAAGGTCAGGCTGGCCGCCATCTCCGCGCAGCGGTCCTGGCGCAGGCGCGCCACCACGAAGCGCAGAAAATGCAGCATATCCACCACATCCTGAAATAAGCGTTTCATATCCATGAATGACTTCATACAATGCGCACATGATACTCGACAAAACCTCCATGCAAGCCAACCCGCGCGTCGCGCGCCAACTGTTGCGCGCGCATCGTTACGGTGCACTGGGTACGCTGTCGAAGAAGTTCGACGGTCATCCTTTCACCTCGATCACGCCCTATCTGGTCGATTTCGACGGCAGCCTGCTGATCCTGATCAGCGGCCTGGCGGAACACACCAAAAACATTCTGCATGACTCGCGCGTCAGCCTTGTCAGCCATAACCAGGAGGATCCGCGCATCCAAACCCAGGGGCGGATCACCGTCGTTGGCCACGCCGTCCATCAGCCCGATCGCGCGCAATGCGGAAAACGCTATCTGCGCTATTTCCCCGAGGCGCAGACCTGGTACGCGCTGGCGGACTTCAACTTCTACCGCATCACCCCGCTGGCGCTGCGCTACATCGGCGGCTTCGGCGACATCCACTGGATCGGCAACGAGAAGTATCTGCTACCGCGCTACCCGCTGATGCAGGAAGAAGATGCGCTGATCGAAGCGCTGAACCGGCATCCCGCACTCGTGAATCGAAGCGCGACATTGCTCGGCGCGGACGGCGATGGCTACGACCTGAAGGTGAATGGCGAAGTCGTGCGGCATGGGTTTGCCGAACTGACGCTGACCGCCAACGCGGCGCGCGCGGCCATCCTGGCCGAATAAAAAAACGACCGTCCGTGGACGGCCGTTTTCGTTACATCCAGCCCGCGCTCACAACTGCGGATGCGAGCGCTGCAGCCCGCCCTGTATCTTGTTCAGCGCGTTCAGATACGCCTTGGCGGAGGCCACCACGATGTCGGTATCGGCGCCCTGCCCGTTGACCACGCGACCGCCCTTGGCCAGCCGCACCGTCACTTCACCCTGCGCATCGGTGCCGCTGGTGATGTTGTTGACCGAATACAGCAGCAGTTCGGTGCCGCTCTGTGCGATCTGCTCAATCGCCTTGAAGGTGGCATCCACCGGCCCGCCGCCCTGCGCGTCGGCCTGCTGCTCCTTGCCGCCGACGCTCAACACCACCCGCGCCACCGGCATCGCGCCGGTTTCGGAATGCGCGCCCATCGCCACCAGACGGAAATGTTCGCTGATCTGGGTCACGCCTTCGTCGCTCACCAGCGCCTGCAAGTCCTCGTCGAAGATCTCGTGCTTCTTGTCGGCCAAGTCCTTGAAACGCGCGAAAGCCGCGTTCACGGCGTCCTCGCCGTCCAGCACGATACCCAGTTCATGCAAACGCGCACGGAAGGCGGCGCGGCCGGAGTGCTTGCCCATCACCATCTTGTTGGCGCCCCAGCCCACATCCTCGGCACACATGATCTCGTAGGTCTCGCGATGTTTGAGCACGCCGTCCTGATGGATACCGGATTCGTGCGCAAAGGCATTGGCACCGACGATGGCCTTGTTCGGCTGCACCGGATAGCCGGTGATGCTGGATACCAGCTTGGAGGTCGGCACGATTTGCGTGGTGTCGATGGTGGTGTCACAGGTGAAGATATCGCGCCGCGTCTTCACCGCCATCACCACCTCTTCCAGCGACGCATTGCCCGCGCGCTCGCCCAGACCGTTGATGGTGCATTCCACCTGGCGCGCGCCGTTCATCACCGCCGCCAGCGAGTTGGCCGAAGCCATGCCCAGGTCGTTGTGGCAGTGCGTGGACCAGATCACCTTGTCCGCATTCGGCACGCGCGCGATCAGTTCCTTGAAGCGCTCGCCCCACAACACGGGAATGCTGTAGCCCACGGTGTCAGGCACGTTCAGGGTCGTCGCTCCGGCCTTGATCACTTCGTCGAAGATACGCACCAGGAATTCGATCTCGGAGCGCACCGCGTCCTCGGCGGAGAACTCCACGTCGTCGGTGTACTCGCGAGCCCACTTCACCGCCTGCACCGCGCGTGCCACCACTTCGTCCGGCGTCATGCGCAGCTTGTGCTGCATGTGGATCGGCGATGTCGCGATGAAGGTGTGGATGCGCCCGTGACTGGCCGGCTTGATCGCCTCGCCCGCGGCGCGCACATCCTTCTCGCTGGCGCGCGCCAGCGAACACACGGTCGAGCGCTCGATCACCTTGGCGATGCTGTGGATCGCATCGGCATCGCCGGGACTGGCGGCGGCAAAGCCCGCCTCGATCACGTCCACCCCCAGCTTGTCCAACTGGCGCGCGATGCGCAATTTCTCTTCTTTGGTCATGGATGCGCCCGGACTTTGTTCGCCGTCGCGCAAGGTGGTATCGAATATGAATAATTTGTCGGTCATGTTGAACTCCGTAGCCATTATGCCCAAGGCGGCCATCATTCCGATGCCGCCTGTCCTGTGTAACGTGTGGGATAGTCAGGATTAGCGCGCGATACGCAGCTCCGGCACCAGGGGGCTACGCCCCACCGCGTCACGGGCGCAGTTCCGACACGTTACCGACGAAGTCGGCAGCTTGCGGGAGGAACTGCGATGCGCCCGCTCCCGCACCAGAGGGCTACGCCCCACCGCGTCACGGGCGCAGTTCCGACACGTTACCTGTAGGTCGGGCTTCAGCCCGACTGTGTGCTGTCGGGTTAAAACCCGACCTACAAGCACCAGAGGGCTACGCCCCACCGCGTCACGGGCGCAGCTTCAGCGCCGCCAGCAGGCTGAAAGTGGAATGCAAAAGCAAGAGGTGACGGGAGAAATGCATGGGCGGAATATAGCGGCTTTTTTTTGGGGCCGCAACCGCGACATGCGAGTCCGCCTATGCCGCGTCCACATACAACCACCGGCCCGCCTGACGCACGAAGCGGCTGACTTCATGCAGGCCGCAGGCGCGCCCGTTAACCTTGTAACGCGCGACGAATTCAACAATGGCATGGTCCGCGTCCTGCTGTTCGTGGCGCCTCACTTCAAGGCCGATCCATTTGATCGGCGCTTCACCGGCCAGACCCAGCATGGGGGGGCGGGTGGACGGATGCCATGTCGCGAGGAGATAGTCTTCGCGCAACAGGGTATAGGCGGTGTAGCGCGAACGCATCAGCGATGCGGCATCGGGAGCGGACGCCCCGTTCTTCAGGTAAAGGGCGCAACACTCCCCGAACTGTTTGCCGCTGCCGCAAGGGCAAGTCCGGATCAGTTTTGCCACAATGGCGGCTCTTCCATCAGGGCGACCTGCTCGCGCAGTTCGAGAATCCGATCCTGCCAGTAATGCTGGGTGTTGAACCACGGAAACGCCTGCTTGAAGGCGGCATCCTCCCAGCGTCGCGCCAGCCAGGCCGCGTAGTGGATCAGTCGCAGCGTGCGCAATGCCTCGATCAGATGTAATTCGCGCGGATCAAAATCGCAAAAATCCCCGTAGCCGGCGAGCACGTCGCCCATCTGGCGCACGCGGTCTGTGCGCTCGCCGGAGAGCAGCATCCACAGGTCCTGCACCGCCGGCCCCATGCGGCTGTCATCGAAGTCCACAAAGTGCGGGCCATCGTCCGTCCACAGCACGTTACCGGCATGGCAGTCGCCGTGAAGGCGCAATTGCTTCACCTCGCCCGCCCGGTCGAAGCAATGGCGCACGCCGTCCAGCGCCTGCTGTGACACGCTGCGATAAGCCGCATCGATGTCGGGCGGAATGAAATGATTCGCCAGCAGAAAATCGCGCGGTTCGGTGCCGAACGATTCGATATTCAATGCGGGACGCTGGCGATAATCCTTGAGCGCGCCGACCGCGTGGATGCGCCCAAGGAAGCGCCCCGTCCATTCCAGCGTGTCGCGGTTTTCCAGTTCCGGCGCCCGTCCGCCGTGTTTTTCAAAAACAGAAAACCGAAAGCCATCGAAGTGATGCAGTGTCTTGCCGTCGATCACCGAGGCAGGCACGACGGGAATTTCGCGTTCGACCAGCTCCTGCACGAAGGCGTGCTCTTCGAGGATGGCCTCATCCGTCCAGCGCGTGGGACGGTAGAACTTGGCGACCACGGGAGCTCCCTCATCCATGCCGACCTGGTACACGCGGTTCTCGTAGCTGTTGAGCGCCAGCAGGCGGCCATCGCAACGCAAGCCGATACTCTCCAGTGCATTAAGCACGGTGTCCGGGGTGAGCAAGGAAAAAGAGAGAGGGTTGTGTGTGTCCATGGCATCAACTATAGCGTCATTCCTGCGCGGGAATGACAAACCCAAACTTATCTGATGTTATCGACCGCGCCCGCCGGAACGGTGTTGCGCAGCCGCGGGCACACCGCCACGACCTGCACCGCCTGCCGGTTTACCGCCTGTACGCGGTGCGCCACCGGCACGCGGCTGACCGCGACCCTGACCGCGCCCGCCCTGGCCTCGGTTCTGGCCGTTCATGATCGGCTCGGCCCTGATGCGCGGGTCAACGTCGAAACCCGGCACGTTCACCACCGGAATCTCGCGCTTGATCAGCCGCTCGATGTCTTTCAGCAACTTCAGCTCGTCCACGCACACCAGCGAACTCGCTTCGCCGTTGCTGCCCGCACGGCCGGTGCGGCCGATGCGGTGCACATAATCTTCCGGCACGTTGGGCAGTTCGAAATTGACCACGTGCGGCAGCTCGACGATGTCGATGCCGCGCGCGGCGATGTCGGTCGCCACCAGCACCTGCAGCTTGGCGGTCTTGAATTCGGCCAGCGCGCGCGTGCGCGCCGCCTGGCTCTTGTTGCCGTGGATCGCCATCGCCGGGATGCCTTCCTTTTCCAGCTGTTCGGCCAGACGGTTCGCGCCGTGTTTGGTACGGGTGAACACCAGCACCTGGAACCAGTTGTGTTCCTTGATCAGGTGCGTCAGCAGTTCGCGCTTGCGCTCGCGATCCACCGGATACACGCGTTGCTCGATCAGTTCGGCCGTCGCGTTGCGGCGCGCCACTTCGATCAGCGCCGGATTGTTCAGCAGGCCGTCGGCCAGCAGCTTGATCTCGTCGGAGAAGGTGGCGGAAAACAGCAGGTTCTGGCGTTTTTTTGGCAGCACCGCGAGCACTTTCCTGATGTCGCGGATGAAGCCCATATCCAGCATGCGGTCGGCTTCATCCAGCACCAGAATCTCGACGTGCGACAAGTCCACCGTCTTTTGCTGCAAGTGGTCGAGCAGCCGTCCCGGTGTCGCCACCAGAATGTCCACGCGACCGTGCAGTTGCTTGATCTGCGGATTGATGTTGACGCCGCCGAACATCATCATGGACTTGAGCGGCAGGTATTTGCCGTATTCGCGCACGCTCTCTTCCACCTGCGCGGCGAGCTCGCGCGTCGGCGTGAGCACTAATGCACGAATGTGAGATTTGCCTGCAACAGGATTCACCATCAGGCGCTGCAACAGCGGCAGGGTGAAACCGGCGGTCTTGCCGGTGCCGGTCTGCGCGCCGCCCATCAGGTCGCCGCCTTTGAGCACGACGGGAATGGCCTGCGCCTGGATCGGCGTGGGTTCGGTATAACCGCGCTCGGTAACGGCGCGGACGAGTTCGGCGGACAGGCCGAGAGATGCAAATGACATATTTTCTTTCTGGATACAAACGGCCTGTCGTTCAATCAAGAACGCCAGTCTGAGGCTGAATGAGGTGGGAATACAAACCGGAATCGGCGGCGACAACTAGACTGAAACGATATCGCGGCGCGCAGTGTAACAGAACCAGCGGTGAGTCCTTGCGCAAAGCGTTCAGGGTTGCAAAATTAAGCCTTCACCCTTATCCCGAACAAAGCACTTCCCGCACCGCCGCCCCCACACGCCCGGCATCCGCCTCGCCCATTCTCGGAAACAGCGGCAGGCTGACGATGCGTCGGCCCACGCTTTCGGCAACGGGAAACATGCCCTCTTTGAAGCCGCGCGCGCGGTAGAGTTTGAACAGGTGGATCGGCGGGTAATGCACGCCGCAGCCGATGTTGCGCGCTCTCATCTTTTCCATGAATTCGGCGCGCACGACGCCTTGCGGCAGGACGATCTGAAACATGTGCCAGTTGGTGTTCTGGAAATCCTTGACGGGAAGTTGCGCACCCGTTTCCCGCTCGAAGTCCGCACCGAATGTCGCAAAGTAATGTTTGGCCAGCGCATGACGGCGCGCGGTGATGGCGTCGAGCTGCGCCAGCTGGTTGAGGCCGATGACGGCGGCGACATCGGTCATGTTGAACTTGCCGCCCAGCACATCGACTTCCATGCCGTCGAATCCGCTGCGCGTGACGCCCTGCAGGCGGTATTTCTCGGCGAGGCGCGCTTCTTCGTCGTTGTTCAGCACCAGGCAGCCGCCTTCGGTGGTGGTGAGGTTTTTGTTGGCCTGGAAGCTGAACGAGACGAGATCGCCGAAACTGCCGATGCGCTTGCCGTTCCATAGCGAACCGATGGCCTGCGCCGCATCTTCGACCACGCGCAAGTTGTGGCGTTTGGCGATGGCGTACAGGCGGTCGCGGTCCACCGGCAGGCCAGCCAGATCGACCGGGATGATGGCGCGGGTAGCAGGGGTGATGGCAGCTTCGACCTTGTCCAGATCGATGTTGCGCGTGCGCGGGTCGATGTCGGCGAACACCGGCGTCGCGCCGACTTCGAGGATGACATTGGCAGTCGCCACCCAGGAAATGGGCGTGGTGATGACTTCGTCGCCCGCACCTATACCCGCGATGCGCAGGGCGATCTCCATGGTGCAGGTGCCGGAGTTGAAGGTGCGCACCGGACGCCCGCCGAAAAAATCGGAAAGCTGTCGCTCGAACGCCAGCATCCTGGGGCCGGAAGTGATCCAGCCGGAGCGCAGCACCTCGCCGACGGCGGCGATGGCGGCTTCGTCGATATGGGGGCGGGTGAATGGCAGGAATTCGCTCATGCTTATGCCCGCGAAATGATGATGACGCCCAAGATAATCACGCCCATGCCGACCAGCTTGGTGACGCTGAAATCCTCGCCGAGCAGATATTTGGCGGCAACGGCGTTGACCACATAAGCCATCGACAGCATGGGGAAAGCGATGCTGACCGGCACGCGCGACAGCGCCAATATCCACACCACCACGCTGATGCCGTAGCAAAACAGGGCGGTAACGATGTGCCATTCGGTCATCAGTTTCCAGCCGATGGGCACGACGTTCGCCGCGCTGAACTCGAAATGGCCGATGGCGTTGGTGCCAGCCTTCATCAATATCTGCGCGGCGGCGTTGAGCATCACGCCGGCAAAGATGAGACCAAAACTGATCAGGTTCATGGCTTGACCACCACCACGACCTGATGGTCACGATAGATTTCCTGCATCTCCATTCCTTTGTCCCGCAAAATTTTCTCGGCAAACAACGGCATGATGGCATACGCCCCGGCATCGGTCTTCCACTTCGCGGCCAGCGCATCGGCAGTGGGCAGCCATTTGTACGGTTCCTGCCCGATGCCAAAGGCCATCTCGTTCTGATAATCGACCAGCGTCAGCGTGCGTTTGAGATAAAAGGGCAGGGTCTGCTCATAGTTATAGACCGAGTAGAACGGCACGTCGGGTTTGATCCGCGGCGCGATTGCTTCGGCAATGAGATGGGCCGAGCGCTCGCGCGCGATGGTGTTGTAACCGGAAGCACCTATCTGGGTCGCCAGCAATGTTGCCAGCGCCAGCACGACGATGGCAACTCCCTTGTTGCCGCGCCGCAAACCGAGCAGCGCCGCCACGAGTCCGGCCAGCCAGATCAACGTCGCGGCACCCAGCCACACCGCATATTGGCCATACATTTCCCGCTGCACCGGCGTGTCCGCAAAACGGTCGGAGTAAGCCGCAACGCCCAGCAGCGCCAACAATAGCGGCAACACCGGCACCAGCAGCCAGAAGGTGCGGCGCGGCGTCATGTCTGCCAGTTGCTTGCCCATCAACAGGGCCAGCGCAGGAAACATCGGCAACAGATAGGACGGCAGTTTGGAACTGGAGAGGGTGAAGAACACATAGATGAACACCGCCCACACCAGCAGGAAACGCTCCGGGCTGAACCTGCGCACCTGTCCCGCGCTGCCGCGCCAGGTGCGCAGCAACGCATCGGCCATCAGCAGCGTCCACGGCAGCATACCGAGCAACAGCACCGGCACGAAGTAGTGCCACGGCTGGTAGCGCCCGTGCACCTTGGTGGTGAAGCGCTCGAAGTGTTCGTGAATGAAAAAGAACTGGAAAAATTCCGGATTGGCGCGCATCACCAGCACGAACCACGGGACAGCGACGAGCATAAAAACCAGCAGCCCGCCGACCCAGTGCATGCGCAACCAGACCGCGACATCGCGGTTGAACAGTGAATACAGGAACAGCGCCGCGCCCGGCAGGATCACCCCCATCAGTCCTTTGCTCAATACCGCCAGCGCCAGCGCGGCCCAGGCCAGCAGCATCCAGTTGCGGCGGTAGACCTGGGCGGATTTCTGTTGGGCGAGCAGCAGGGAAAAAATGCCGAGCGTGATGAAAAAAGTCACGCCCATGTCGAGCGTGTTGATGTGCGCCATCAGCGCGTACAGGCTGCTGCTGCCGAGAATCAGCGCGGCATACAGACCGGCTTCGCGCCCGAACAGGCAGGTGCCGGTGAACCACGCCAGCAACACCCCGGCCAGCCCGGTCAGCGCGGTCCACAGGCGGGATGTCCATTGATGCTCGCCGAACACTTCATACGCCACGGCGGTGGCCCAGTATTGCAGCGGCGGTTTTTCGAAATATTTCAGATCGTTCAGGCGCGGCGTGACCCAGTCGCCGCTGGCCACCATCTCGCGCGGAATCTCGGCGTAACGGCCTTCATCCGGCTTGATCAGGTAACGATATTCCAAATTGCCGAACCAGATGACCACCAAAGCGAGCAACAGCAGCCATAGCGTGCGGCGGGAGAGGGAAGGATTCATTGTCGCGGCGAATGAAGGAAACGGTCGCGGATTTTAACCCGGATAATCCTGAAACCTCAGTTCAATCCGCAGATTTCGCAGATTAACGCAGATTTTCAAAAAGCTTGTTAACGAGTATCACATCACCCGAAAGGTGTGCCGGGAATCCCGGATTACTTGATGTTTAATCTGCAAAAATCTTCGTAATCTGCGGACAACTACGTTTTTTAGGTTTAACCCACATCAACCCTGCGTTTCCCGCACCTCGACTCTGGCACCCCCTTCGGCAAAGGTGAGTTGCAGGCGATCTCCGGTTTTAATTGCCGCACTGCTGCGCACGATGTTGCCTGCCGCATCGCGCACCAGGCTGTAACCGCGCGCCAGCACCTGCTGCGGATCAAGGTGTTGCAGATGCTGGTGCAGGGTGCGCAGGCGCGCCTCATCGCGATCGAGCGTGTGCGCCGACACGGTGGTCAGACGCCGCCGCGCTGTCTGCCAGCGCCACTGCGCCCGCTGCAATACAGCCGACTGGGTCAATCGCATACGACGCTGCAGCGCCAGCAACTGTTCACGTTGCTGCCCCAGCCGCTGCGCCGGATGCACCAGCCGCCGCTGCAGATAATCCAGTTGCTGCATGCGCCGCTCGAACTGGCGCAGGACAGCCTGCGCCAGATGCCTTTGTTGTTGCGCCAGACGATGGCGCAACGCCTGCCGGTCCGGCACCACCGCCTGCGCGGCCGCGGTCGGCGTCGCCGCGCGCAAATCGGCGACGAAGTCGGCAATAGTGAAATCGGTCTCGTGCCCCACCCCGCTCACCAGCGGAATGCTGCCGGCGGCAATCGCGCGCGCCACCACTTCTTCGTTGAACGCCCACAGGTCTTCGATGCTGCCGCCGCCGCGGCAGACAATGAGCACGTCGCACTCGGCGCGCCGGTTCGCCGTGGCGATCACCTGCGCGATCTTCTGTCCCGCATCGGTGCCCTGCACCGGCACCGGATACAGCACGACAGGCACATTCGGCATGCGGTTCGCCAGGGTGCGCAGCACATCGCGCAGGGCCGCCGCCTGCGGCGAGGTCACGATGCCGATTTGTCGCGGTAATTGCGGCAGCTCGCGTTTGCGTGCGGCATCGAACAACCCCTCGCCTTCCAGCTTGGCTTTCAACCTTTCGAACGCCTCGAACAGCGCCCCCAGCCCCGCCGGGCGCATTTTTTCCAGCGTCAGTTGAAAGTCGCCGCGCGCCTCATACAGGGTCGCCAGCGCCTGCACCTCGATCTGCATGCCGTTCGCCGGGCGAAAATCCAGATACTGGCTTTTGTGGCGGAACATCACGCAACGCACTTGCGCCTGCTCATCCTTGAGCGAGAAATACCAGTGGCCGGAGGCGGCAGCAACGAAATTGGAAATCTCGCCGCGCACCCACAGCAGCGGCAAGCCGCCCTCGATCAGCTGCTTGGCGGCGCGGTTCAGCTCGCCCACGCTGACGATGCTGTTTTTGTCAAAGGGTGCCAAGGCAATCAGCGGCCGCGCGCATCGCCCCAGCGCAGCGGGGTGCGATCATCGCCGAGATAGTAAGTCGAGCCGGTCTTGTGCTCGACGTAGTAATCCGGCGACACGATCGCTTCCTCGAACGTCATGCCCGGGCTGATGCGGGTGTATTGCAGCAGGATGCTGCGGATGACTTTCGCGTCGCGGCAGACTTGCGATCCGCGGGTGATCCAGGTCGGGCCGATGATCTCCGCGCCGGCTTCGATGCACACGCCGGAGTCGATATACACCGGCCCTTCGATCCGGACGTGGTCCCAGTCAATGCGCGTGTTGATGCCAACCCAGATACCGGGTTTGACTTGCGTGCCGGGCATCTGCATGTGCGCGACTTCGCCATTCAGCACTCGCTGCAGCACTTCCCAGTAGTCGGCCACATGACCGATATCGATCCAGTTGAACTCGCGCTTCTGCGCATAGAACGGCATGCCTTTTTCGGCCAGCATGGGGAACAACTGGCTGCCGATATCGAATACCTGCCCCGGCGGGATCAGGTCTATCACTTCCGGCTCGAAGATGTAGATGCCGGTGCTGGCGAAACAGGAACGCGCCTCTTCCGGTTTGGGTTTTTCCTGGAAGGCGATGATGCGCCCGGCGCTGTCGGTTTCGACCACGCCGTAATTCCCGACCTCGGTGCGCGGCACTTCCAGGGTGATGACGCTGGCCATCGCCTTCTTCGCCCTGTGTTCCGCGACTGCCGCCGCAATGTCGAGGTCGATCAGCGCGTCCCCGCACAGCACGATGGTGGTGGTATCGAAGAAGCCGCCGAAATCCTGGATCTTGCGCATGCCGCCGGCCGAGCCCAGCGACTTCGGGGTGATCTCGCCATACTCATACACACCCTCGTAGGAGTAGCCGATCTGCACCCCCCAGGTGCTGCCGTTGCCAAAATAGTTCTCGATCTTCCAGTGCTTGTAGGCGACATTGACCATGATCTCGTCCACGCCATAGCGCGCCAGGTGTTCGACCAGATATTCCATCACCGGCTTGCCCAGAATCGGGATCATCGGTTTGGGCAAATCCTGCGTCAGCGGTCTGACCCGCGTGCCCTGCCCGGCGGCAAGGATCATGCCTTTGATCTTGTTCAATTGACTGCCCCCTGTGATTTGGCGTGCGGCGATTTTACACGGATGGAATGCAAATGACCCGCCACAGTGGGCGCACTGAAAAAAAGGCGGCCTTGTGGCCGCCTAAAATCCAAAACTCAACGATCAAAAAATCTCCGTTCCGGTGAACGATGCCTGCTACACATGGAATATCTCGCCGTAGGGAGTTATATTCAAATCGCTCAACATGATTGCGCTCAATACAAAGGCAGTCTGGGAAGCGGCGGACGTCGAATCGCCGTCGTACACCACCAGTGTGTCCGCGCCAGTATTGTTCGCTGTAAAGACATTTGCAACCAACCCACCCTGTACCGCGAAGTAACCCTGGTCGGTGACCTGGCCATTTGCCGGGGTAGAGATAAGATTAAACCCACTGAAATTCTGCTGATCGAAAATATCAATAACATCACCTGCACCAAAGTCGTTGATGAGATCCAACGCACCGCCCGCGAAAGTAAAGGTGTCGCCATTGCTGACCCCCACCCCCCCATTTTCGGCAAAAGCGACCACCGTGGAATCACCCTGGGCGAAGTCGAAATAGTTGGCAAGCCCTATACCGCCGGAAATGGTATCCCCCCCGGCGCCGCCTTCAATATCTGCATCAATGGAGCCAGCGGTAATCGTGTCGTTGCCCGCACCGCCAGCGATAAATTCGACTGCCACCCCCGCCAGATCCATGGTGTTATCGCCCGAACCGCCAAACGCCGCCATAACGCCAGGCGGTATTGAAGAGGCGTTTCCGTTCAAATCCTCAATATCATCGCCAATGGTCGCCAGCAGCCAGTCGGACGGCTGCAGTGCAGGGGAGAAGTCAAATGTGACGACATTCTCTGTGATCGAGGATACTGTCGCGATATCTGGGCCAGCACCGTTCAATTTAAAACTGGTTGGTGTACCGCCATTGCTTGTCACATTCTCGGTATAAGCGAACTGGATTGAACTGGCGGTAAAAGGGGGGAGTTGCGTGATTTCCGGGCCGGTGGTGTCCACCAGTTGCACCACGTTCACCAACGGATTGGCGACCGATACCACATCCAGCACGCCATTCACATCGCCCGGTATCAGATTAGTGGCATTGGTGTTAAACACAATCGTGCTGCCGTCCGCCGAGATGCGCGATCCGCCGCTGCTTCCACCTGTTGCCTGCCCGCCCGCTGCATCCAGGTTTACCCGCGCGATGTTGAAAATAAAATGGATAGGGGCATATTCATCGACCGCAGCGAGGCGGAAGCCACAACGCTGCTGAAGGCACTCAACCAATATGAACGTGAAGTGTCCGTTCTTAAGGACGGACACGAGGTGGAAAAATATCGCATTGGCATGTGGCGCGCCGATCCACTTGCAAAACGCAGCATGGCAAATTTGCGCTGTTCCGATTTTTCCAAATGGCGAGATAACCGACTGAAGCAATTGGCACCATCCACCGTCCGCAAAGACCTTGCTGTCATCTCCCACCTGTTTACAGTAGCCATAAAGGAATGGGGATTTGCCGCGCAGCGTGGATGGTAGAGTGTTTCCAACAACTGCCAGCGCAGTCAAACAAGCATTCGTTCGCACCTGCAAACGCGCAGGTATCGAGAATTTCCACTTTCACGACTTGAGGCATGAAGCCGCTACCCGCTTGGCTGAAAAGCTCACGATGCACGAGCTAATGAAAGTTACGGGGCATAAGGACACAAGGTTGTTGGCACGCTATTACCACCCCAGGGCTGAAGATTTGGCCAAAAAGCTAGGTTGATAAACCCAAGCGCAAGGGTATAATCAGCCGATGCCAACCCTGCTAAACATCAACGGCTTTCGCATCATCATTTGGCCAGATGATCACCAGCCGCCCCATGTCCATGTCTTTAGAGGCAGAGGGGAAGCCAAAATTTTGATTGGCAATGATAACGAACCGCCGCGATTGATGACCATTTACGGATTAAGCAAACAGGAAGCGCGGAATGCTTGGACTATGGTGGCCGAACATCAAGATGAGCTATTAACCGCCTGGAGGTGCATTCATGGCAACTTGGACAATTAATAACAATGATCTGGACGACCAGATAAAACAAGCCAAAAGGGCAAGTGTCGTCGCGCTTGAAAACGAACCCAGAGCGAGTGCTGCGCGTTACAGCCCATCGCGCCGTCAAGTAATTGTTGAACTAACCAATGGCTGCTCCTTCATCTTTCCAGTGGACAAAGCACAAGGCTTGGCAGGCGCATCAAACAAAGACCTGGCTGACGTGAAAGTGCTTGGTCAAGGATTCGGTTTGCACTGGGAAAAGCTGGACGTTGATTTGAGCATTCCCGCACTGGTGGTTGGCTTATTTGGCAGCAAAGCGTGGATGCAGGAACTCGCCCGTCGTGGCGGCGCATCAACCTCGCCAGCCAAAGCCGCCGCAGCACGTAGCAATGGGGCAAAGGGTGGTAGGCCGAGAAGGACGGCTTAAATGATTGGCGCGTACTATATACATCCATATCAGCCGGGATGGCACGACGATAGAGGCCCGCGAGAAAGCAGCGAAGAAGATGGAAGCGCCGGAAACGGCGCCTGCCGTGGCAAAGAAACGGGGTCGTCCGCGGAAGAATGAGGCCCGCGATGGGTTGACTGCGCAGTTAACGCAACTGCCGCCAAAAACCTACCTCCCATCGAACCACTGCTCCCAGCGCGCCGCCTGTTTGCTGATGGCCTCCAGGCGCGCAGACAGCTCGGTCAGCGCGCCGTGGGAAATGAATTTCAGCTTCCACGCCAGCAGCAGGAAACCGCGCACCACCTCCACCCCGGCCCGCATCCGGCGCAGGTGAGCGGCGCCCTCGGCACATCCGGCAGTACTTTTCTTGTCAGTCGCGTTAGCCAGCACGATCAGGCGCAGGCATTCCGCCAACTCCGCCAGGATGCGCTCCCCCACGGCAAAACGAAACGGCTTGGGCAGATTATTGTGCATCGGGTAATACAACTGGAGCAGCGTCAGCACATCGGCGAAAATCTGCGGATGCTTGAATTCACGTTCCATCAGAACGCATGACCGAAACCGACATGACCCGGCAAACGATCGCCCGCCAGTTGTTCGAATGCGCCGCCGACGCCGGCAATAGCGAACACAAGCGCGCCCGCTTCATCGAGCTGCCCCGGCTGGTGCTCGAACAAGCCGCCGCCATTGCCGAAGGCCGATACCAGCCGCAGCCCTTCACCGTGTTTGCCGTCACCGACCCCAAGCTGCGGGAGATATTCGCCCCGGACTTTGCCGACCGGCTGGTGCAGCAATGGCTGGTGCGCCACATCGACCCCTGGTGGGATAAACGCTTCATCGACAACAGCTATGCCAACCGCAAAGGCAAAGGCACCCAGGCCGCTGTCGAGCGGCTGCAACGCTTCATGCGTCAACCCGCGCAGCGCTGGTACCTCAAGCTCGACATCCGCGCCTTCTTTCCCGGCATCGACCGCAGCATCGCGCTTGATCTCTGGCGGCAGGCATTGCCCAAACTGCCCTGCCCGGAATCCACCCGCCGCAGGCTGGATCAAGTTGCCACCGCCATCCTGACCCAATCGCCGCTGAACCCGCCGCCGCGCAGAAGCGGCGACCTCGCCCTGCTCGCACAAATTCCGCCGCACAAATCGCTGTTTCACTGCGCGCCCGGCATCGGCTTGCCAATCGGCAGCCTCACCAGCCAATTCTTCGCCAACGTCTATCTCAACGAACTCGACCAGTTCGTCAAACACACCCTCAAGGTGCGCGCCTACCTGCGCTATGTGGACGATTTCGTTTTGCTGGCCGACGATCCCGCCACGCTGCTGCGCTGGAAACTCGCCATTGACGACTTCCTGCGCACCCGGCTGCGGCTCGAACTGCATCCCGACAAGATCGTGCTGCAACGCTGCAATCAGGGCATAGACTTCCTCGGCAGCATCGTCTTCCCCGGCCATCGGCTCACCCGGCAGCGCGGTGTGCGCGCCCTGCGGCGGCGTATCGCCTGGTTCAACGGGCTGCTGGCTTCCGAAAACCGGAGTCCACCCGCGCCGCCGACAGGAAGCTGGCATCGCTGGCTGGCCGACCATCGCGCATTTATCGCGCCCGGCGTGCCCAGCCCCGCGCTGCTGCAACGCATGTTGGCGACGATCAACAGCTATTACGGCGTATTCGGACATGCTGACACCTGGCGGTTGCGCAAACACATTTATCAAAAGGAACTCGGGCCGCTCAAGCGGTTTTTTCTGCCAGATGGCGCGGCGTATCATCATTTGCGGATTAAAAAAGGGTGGCTGTTGATGGGGTAATCCCACATCGGATGCCAGCCATCAGGTACGGCTTAAGTAGGGCGCAATAACCAACGGGCATTGCGCCGGATGTATTGATCGAGAACGGATTTCATACGGCGCAATGCGCTGCGCTTATTGACGCCCTACGGTGTGCGACTTACGCGAGTTATTGATGCGGTGATGGCGGGTGGGTTAAAACGGCACGGTAGAGAGAATGTCGATCCGGGGGACGACGCCTACAACACCTGCAACGCCACGTAATTGTTGTTGTTGTCGTTGTTGTCGTTGACGTTGCCATTGTTCAGGTTGACGTTGGCGTGACCCGAAGCCGAAGGCGTGGCCGACCAGTAATTGTTGGCCTGCCAGCCGGACGGCGCATTGCGTCTTCACTCTTTGTCGTCTTGCAGCGCAGCGGACGAACCCTGCCTTGCCGTACGAACATCGCTGCCCGTTCGCACCGCGCGGCCACTTTAATACGGCGCATAGAGCCGGAGCCCTTTATAACGCGCCGTGGAAGACGCCAGCAACATTCCCTGAAGGCCCCTTTTGATGACAGCCGTAGCCGCCACCCCCATGAGGCGCCAACCGAAGTTGGCGGAATGCGTTCCCGCCGCTTTAACCCAGCACCCTGTGCTCACCTCCTCTCCGCGCGTTAAAAAATCCAAAAAATTGTCCGGCCCTGCTGGCCGACAAACCAAAGCAAGGCCGGCCTGAAGCCGTCCCCCAAACCAAAGGTCAAAAGCCAAAAGTCAAAGGTCAACAAAACGTGCTCCGGGGGACGACGCCTACAACACCTGCAACGCCACGTAAGTGTTGTTGTTGTCGCCGTTGTCGATGACGCTGCCATAGCCCAGGCCGACGCCGGCGTGACCCGAAGCCGAAGGCGTGGCCGACCAGTAATCGCCGGCCTGCCAGCCGGACGGCGTGCCGTTGATGTTGGTTCCCGTGCCCGTGCCGTTATAGGCATCCCAGATCGCCAGCAGCTCGTTGTAGGTGCTGCTCGTTCCGTTGCTCGTCGCGCCCGCATCGGTGTACGCGGTGCCGGGTTGCAAATTATCGATCCCGTTGGGATAGGCTGCGCCGCCGTTGGCTGTGGGCAGCGCCAGATGCACGCCGTTGAGCGTGGCGTAGCGGTAGGTGTCGGTGGTATCGATACCGGGGTTGGCAATGCCGGCGATGTCCTGGGTGAAGAGGCCGTCCAGCACGTCGTGCGTGGTGCGGTCCACGACGCCGTTGGTGCCGTCGCCGCTGCGGTCCCAGTAGTAATACCAGTTGCCTTCCACCTGCACCCCGTTGATCAGCTTGCCGGAGGTGCCGAGGTCGATCACGGCATCGCCCGCTTCGCCTACATTAGTGACGGTCAGCGCAACGGCCTGGTCGGTGGCGTTGCCCGCCGCATCGGTGGCGGTGACGGTGAAGTCGTAGATGTTGTTGCCGCCCGCGTCGGCGGGGGTTTCGTAGTCGGGGCTGGCGATGAACGTCACCGCGCCGGTGCCGGCGTCGATGTTGAACAGCGCGTTGTCGGTGCCGCTCAAGGTATAAGTGACGCCACTGTCGCCGTCTGCCGTGGCGTCGTACACCGTGACGCTGGTGGCGGTGTTCTCGGCGACGCTGGCGGTGGCGCCGGAGGAGAAGGCCGGGGCGGCGGTGTCCACCATATAGTCAACGTTGTCTGCGACGATGACATGAGTGATCGCTGCGTTGTTGCCTGCCGCGTCCTTCAGCGTGCCGCCGTTGAGGCTCAGGCTGTTGGCGGCGATGCTGATGCCGCTGGCATCGGTCTGGCCGGCCTGGATGGTGTAGGTGAAGATCAGCGCCGTGCCGCCGCTGCCGGAGGCGTAGCTGGCTTGTACCGTCGTGCCACCGATGTCGAGCGCCAGTTGCGGCGAGCCGGCGACGGTGGTGGCCTCGCTCATGGTCACCGTGACGCTGACCACATCGCCCGTGTTCAGGGTGCTGTTCAGGATGCCGGTCGCCGAGGTGATGGCGACAGAGGATACGGTCGGGGCGGTGGTGTCGGAAGCGACCGGTGGCGCGCTGTTACCTCCTCCTCCGCTTGCCGCCAGGGCGATGCCGCCGATTGCCAGTCCGCCCAGTGCCAAGGTGCCCAGGCCTATTCCCGCCCCTTCCGCTGCTGCTCCTGCTGCTCCTGCTGCTCCACTAGCACCCGCACCGGCTTCACCTGCGGCGGGAAGTGCGGCCTCCGCCTGGGCGAGCTGGATGGGGCTTGTCTCTCCCATCCCCGCCGCGCCTTCCGCATCCGTCATCGCGTCATCCGGCCCGCCGCCCTGCTGCGATGCCTGCGCATCGTCTTCCTCGTCTTCGCGCTTGTTCCGTTTGGCTTTGGACGCCGGGGCCATTTTTGCGTTGGCGGGCAGTTCGATGCCGTGGTTGGCGGCGATGGTGTTCAGCAGTTCGTCGGTGGGTTTCATGGTAAGGCTCCTTTCAGGCTAACGTTCGCCGAGGGACTCGGCCAGGGTTTTTGTTACGGGTTTGGTGAGGTAGGCTAACACAGTTTGCTGGCCGGTGACGATCTCCACCGTGGCGGTCATGCCGGGCTGGATTTCGATGGGTTTGCCGCTTTGCTCGCGGTTGCGTTGCGCCAGGGCGGCCGGGTCGAGGCCGATCTGCACGCGGTAGTAAATGGCGTCGCCGTTCTGGGTTTTTTCGGTCAAGGCGTCGGGGCTGAGGTAGCGCACCTGGCCTTTGAGCGCGCCGTAGATGCTGTAGTCGAAGGCGTCGAGTTTGATCGCGGCGGGCAGACCCTCGCGCACGAAGGCGATGTCGGCGGGCTTGAGTTTGGCTTCGACGATGAGGTCGCTGCCGGTGGGCAGCAGTTCCATGATGACGTCGCCGGGGCGTACCTTGGCGCCGGGGGTGGTGAGCTGGATGTTCTTGACCAGGCCGTCGGCGGGGGCGGCGATTTCAGTGCGCTCGTAGATGGCGGCACGTTCGGCCAGCGCCTGTTGCTGGGTAGACAAATCTTCTTCGGCCTTGGTCATGTCGGCCTGGGCGTCCTGGAAGTATTTGTTGCGCCGGTTGGTGATCTGGCCCTTGAGGTCGGACACCTGTTTTTTGAGGCGGATGACCTCGGCCTTGCCGATGTCGCCGCTGGCGAGCAGGCTCTGGCCGAGTTCCAGTTCTTCGCGCACCAGGCCGAGGCTTTCTTCGAGGGCGGCGATCTCGGCTTTGAGCGCGCCTTGGCGGCGCTGAAACAGTTCGGTCTGGTTTTGCACGAAGGCGGGGTGGGCGCGCACGTCGGCGGGGAATTGCAACGGCCGGTCGAACACTTCGGCGTGTAGCCGCACCAGCGCGGCCTTGAGCGCCGCCACTTTGCCGAGGCTGTCGCGCCAGGCGGCTTCAGCCTGGCTGCGGTCAAGCCGGGCCAGCAGTTGGCCTTTTTTCACGCGCTCGCCTTCCTGCACCAGCACGGCTTCGATGACGCCGTCGTTGGCGGACTGGATCACCTGGGTGCGGGCGGTGGCGATGACTTGCCCCTGGGCGCGGGCGATCTGATCGAGTTCGGCGAAGCCGGCCCAGATGCCGAGCGCGGCGAGGCTGAGAAAGACCAGCAGGATAATCCAGCGGCTGGAGGCTAGTTTATGGGCGGGCTGCGGATGATCGGCAGGCAGGTTCATGCGGCGTTCCCGGTCGTTGCCTCTTTCGCGGCATCCGGCGCAGTTTTTCGCGCGTCAGGTGCCGGTGTGTTGCGGCGCAACTGCCCGATGACGGCATCGCGCGGGCCGTCCATGACGATGCCGCCGGGGGCGAGGACGACGATGCGCTCGATGATGTCGAGTAGCACGGGTTTGTGGGCGACGAGGATGACGGTGTGTT
>Ga0210054_1001308_pt1 | contig 21104 bp, 19 predicted proteins | sample CryGeymeta201516_FD_185470 | JGI IMG/M metagenome (GOLD analysis project Ga0210054, IMG submission 185470) | Groundwater microbial communities from Crystal Geyser aquifers in Utah, USA - Crystal Geyser metaG 2015-16 (SPAdes) (version 2) | ecosystem: Environmental > Aquatic > Deep subsurface >... | reverse complement strand
AATGGCCGAGGGTCCTCGTGTCGTGTCACGTGTAAAATGACGTATCCCATTTTCCCCCTCACCTCAGTCCTCTCCCAAGGGGAGAGGACGTTCAAACAACCCTTCTCCCCTATGGGGAGAAGGTTAGGATGAGGGGGTGACACCAAAAGGCACTGCAAGGTTGACGCGACACTATGGGTTAAGGGTGCCAGTGTTTTTCTCTGGAGATTTTGCTTGCGTTTCAGTATTTCACCCCGTTAGAGAGCTCGTCTCTCTAACGGGGTTCACTTGAACCCTTGAACCCTGAAATCCTCGAACCCTTTTTACCCACTACATGGGAGAAGAGCCAAGAATAAAAACATCTCCCTTCAAGGGAGTCAATCAAGGCCGCGTCCTCCGGACGTGTATGCTTTACGCAGTTTTTTTAAGGAGAATCACCATGGCCATCAAAAAAGAACTCCTGGACATCCTCGCCTGTCCCAAATGCAAGGGGGATCTCACCCTGACGGACAAAGGGGACGGACTGATCTGTAAGGCATGCAGACTCCGTTACCCGATCCGTGATGATATCCCCATCATGCTGATCGACGAGGCGGATACGATCGATCCGTCCAAGGCCTGAGTGGAAAAGACATGGAGAAAACGCCACGGCATATCCTGATCCGCGGGGTGAACTGGATCGGCGATGCAGTCATGACCATCCCCGCGATGCGCGAACTGCGCCGCCTCTTCCCGCAGAGCCGGATCACGCTCCTGATCAAGAAACCCATGGACCGCCTCTTTGCAAATTTCTCCGCGGTGGACCATGTAACCGGGTTTACGGTCCGAAGGGGCGTTGCCGGACTTCTGGACCGCTTGAACCTGGCCCGCATGCTCCGCAAAGAGCGTTATGACCTCTCTCTGATCTTCCCAAACTCCTTTGATTCGGCGTTGATCCCCTTTGTTTCCGGCATCCCGGAACGGATCGGCTTTGACCGGGACGGAAGGGGGTTCCTACTGACCCGGAGAGTCTCGTCTCGCCGGAAACAAGATGCAGGGCATCAGGCCGGTGACTACCTTTCGCTCGTCGCATGCATAGGTCCGGTTCAGGGCCCCATGGATTTTCACCTGGAAGTGGAGGAGCGTGCCAGAGCCTGGGCCGCGGCACGCCTTGCGCCGCTTAAAAAGGAAATCTCCGGACCGCTGATCGGCCTCAATCCCGGCGCGACCTACGGGCCGGCCAAGCGTTGGTTCCCGGACCGCTTTGCGGATCTTTCCACGCGGCTTTGCATGGAGAAGCAGGCCGGGATCGTGATCGTGGGCGGGCCTGAGGAAGCGCCATTGTGCAATGATGTGGCCGGCCGGATACAGGGGAAGGTCATGGACCTTTCCGGGAATACGGATCTTCAGCAGCTCGCAGCGGTCCTCTCACTCTGCGATCTCCTGGTCACCAATGATTCAGGCCCCATGCATCTGGCCTCGGCCGTGGGCGTTCCCGTGGTCGCGATCTTCGGCTCCACAGAACCCGGCGCCACCTCGCCGCTTGGACCGCATCAGATCGTCAAGAAAAAGTGCGAATGCTCCCCCTGCCTGGAGCGGATCTGTGAACGGGGGGACATGCTCTGCATGGAGCGGGTTAAGGTCGAGGATGTATTCCAGGCCGTGGACAGGATACTCGCCGATGGCTCGTAGAGGAGAGGGAAGGGGCGCATGACAGATCTCAGCGTAATCATCGTGAGCTACAATACAAAAGACCTTCTCCTCGAATGCCTCACTTCGGTCTTCGGCTCCTCGTCCGGAATTTCATGCGATGTCCATGTGGTGGACAACGGCTCCATGGACGGGAGCGCGGATGCCGTGGCGCAGGGGTTCCCTAATGTCCGCCTGATTCGGAACCCGGACAACCGCGGGTTTGCCCGCGCATGCAACCAGGGGCTTCGCGAGGCCCAGGGAAAGTATCTTCTCCTACTCAACTCGGATGCGAAGATCAAGTCTGAAGCTCTCCGTGAGCTGATCGCCTTCATGGACCGGACGCCGGATGCAGGGGCTGCAGGAGGCCAGCTCATCCGTGAAGACGGGAGCCTGCAGAACAGTTTTGATAACTTTCCTGACCTCTGCACCGAACTGATGAACAAAAGCCTGCTGAAGTTATTGTTCCCCAAACGCTATCCGGGGAAGCATCTCAAGTTCTCGGGTCCGGTCCCGGTGGAATCCCTGATCGGCGCCTGCATGATGGTCCGTCGTGAGGCCATGGAGGCCGTGGGCATGCTCGATGAAGGGTATTTTTTCTTTCTTGAAGAGACCGACTGGTGCCTCAGGATGAATGATCTGGGATGGAAGATCTACTTCCTCCCACACGTCCGCATCCTCCATCTCCAGGGGATGAGCGCGGCCAGGGATATCTCCTCGGCCAGGATCGAGTTCTACCGATCCCGCTACAGGTTCTTTGGTCTGCACCGCTCTTTCATGTCCAGGTTGATGCTCCGGGCAGGTCTCTTTCTGAATCTCTGCATCGAGACCTTCTATTCACTCATGGTCTCTCTAATCAGCGGTTTTGCATACCGCAAAGAAGTCTCCCGCCTCCGCGTCCGGCTGAAGCTCCTTGCCTGGCACCTTCTCGGCTGCCCTAATCACTGGGGGCTCCGCGGAAAAGCAAAGACAGAGACAGAGAAGATGGTACAAGGACGGCCTTAGAGTATGAGAAATTTCCATTGACATCCTGAAAACAAGGGTAAATAGGGACAGCGCCCATTTTTACGAAAGATAGCATTTGAATGCCCCGCCTGGAAGGACAGGCAAATAGTGCAGTTTTCCTAACTCACTCCAGCCGACCCGCCTACGTCGCTCGTGCTCCGCTGGCGTCGGCTGAGTTCAATCGTTTGGCGAAATAAAAAAATCGTTGACAAGTGTCACGTGACAACTTACTATTCATACATGATCAAAACTTTTGCTGATAAGCATACGCAAGAATTTTACCAAAAGGGGAAATCAAGGCGGTTTCCGCCGGACATTAGCAAGCGGGCAATGCGCAAACTGGAATACATTGACTTGGCAACATGTTTGGATGACTTGCAGGTTCCTCCAAGCAATCGGCTCCACAAACTTGAAAGTGAACGGAAGGGGCAATATTCGATCTCTGTCAACAATCAATGGCGTATATGTTTCCGATTCATAGACGGTGATGCCTATGACGTAGAAATTACGGATTATCACTAAAGAAGAGGTGTGAGATGAGTATTCAGAATACAGGAGAAAGGAAAATTCGGCCAACGCATCCCGGTGAGATGTTACGCGAGGATTTTTTATCGGATTACGGCCTCAGTGTGTCGAGTTTTGCCAAGGCGCTTGGTGTGTCGCGCCAAACAGCAAATGAGTTAGTCCGAGAACGTCGAGCAGTCACTCCTGAAATGGCGCTTCGACTCGCCCGTTTGTTTGGCAATACGCCGGAGTTTTGGTTAAACGCTCAACGTGCTGTAGATCTTTGGGAGGCAGTTCGGGCAAACAAGAAGAAGATTGAGCGCATCAATCCATTGAGTGCAGCATAGGAAAGAAGCAAAAGGGACAGGCAAATAGTGCAGTTTTTTCTTGACCCGGTTCTTCGGTTCTGATAGACATTGAACAAGATTTAATCTCCTATATCATCCACCATTAGAATTACATTTCATTTTGTTGCTCTCAATCCAGAAGAATCGCTTATCTTGATCTTCCTGAAGACGGATATTGAGCCCGTCGTCCGAGCTTTTCAGAGAAGGAGGAGACATCTTAAATTGCGCCTATCCCCATGCTAAGTGGTCCTGTTCGTAAATATTGTGACGCACCGAGAGGGTTGTAGAGCGGTCTCATCAAGGCGCGCGACTGAGGCGTACCCCCTGTGGTACGGCACAGGGAGCGGAACGATGATGAGGCCGCCCTACGGCACTCAAATGCCACCGTATTTACGAATAGGGCCACTAAAGGAAAATAAATGCGCTATGTGATTTAGACCGAGGGGATTTCCCTGGCTCCGGAAAAATACCCATACCAGGTGTAGATCATGTTGGCGAGGGAGACCACGGCCAGGGCGGCCATGAGGATGACGAGCGAGGCATCCACCTTGAAGTGGAAGGCTTCCGCTGCCGAAGCAGCCTGGGCCGCCTTATCGAAGAATATCCAGGTCAGGTCCCACGAGGCGGTCAGGGTGGTCGTGAACATGAAGATCATGGGAATCAGCGTGGTCCAGGCATACCGGGCCTTTCCGGACTTGATGATGACGGTCGTTCCCACGCCGAAGGCGATCGCGGCAAGGAGCTGGTTGGAGACGCCGAACATGGGCCAGATCGTGGAGATGTTCCCTGAATGGATGAGGTAGGCCCACGCGGCAACCACAAGAAGGCTCGTGATGATGATCCCCGGGATCCAATGCGGGCGTGACAAGGGTTCGTAGATGCGGCTTCCGAATTCCTGGAGCAGGAATCGGGCCACACGCGTGCCCGCGTCCACGGTAGTGAGGATGAAAAGGGCCTCGAACATGAGGGCGAAGTTATACCAGTAGGCCATGAGTCCTTTCATGCCCGGAATCCCGGAGAGGATGGAGGCCATGCCCACGGCCAGAGAGACGGCCCCGCCGGGCCTCCCGATGACATTGGTCCCGACCATATTGGAGAGCTCGTTGATTCGACTCACGGGGAAGCCGAGGGCTGAGATCGCATCAAAAGTGAGCTGGGTGTTCATGGCGAAGTAGTCGCCGGGGATGAGCACGGTCGCGGCGATAAGCGCCATCATGGACACAAAACCCTCTGCAAGCATGGCGCCGAATCCGATGAAAGGGATGTCCTTCTCTGACATGATCATCTTGGGCGTGGTGCCGGACGAGATCAGGGAGTGGAACCCGGATATTGCGCCGCAGGCGATGGTGATGAACATAAAGGGGAAGACCTTGCCGGGGATGATCGGGCCTCCGCCGCTGACAAACGGCGTGACCGCCGGCATCTGGAGGAACGGTGCAATGGAGATCACACCCACCGCGAGGAGGAGCACGGTTCCCATCTTCATGTACGTGGAAAGGTAGTCCCTGGGACAGAGGAGCATCCAGACCGGGAGCACCGAGGCCAAGAAGCCGTACACGGCGATGCAGACGACGAGCTGGTTCCTGGACAGGTTGAAAAAAGGCTCAAGCACCGAGCCGGGGATGTAGTGGCCGGTAAAGACTGCGGTGATGAGCAGGGTCACGCCGATGACGCTGACTTCCCTGACCTTGCCCGGCCGGATGCGGTAGAGATAGAATCCCATCAGGAGAGCGATCGGGATGGTGACCGCAATGGTAAAGGTCCCCCATGGGCTTCCGGCCAGGGCGTTAACCACGGCAAGCCCCAGCCCCGCGAGGGCGACGATGATGATGAAGAGGATGGCGAATGATGCGGCGAGGCCTCCTATGGGACCGACCTCATCCTTTGCGATCTGGGCCAGGGATTTCCCGTCTCTCCGGACCGATGCGGCGAGGATGACCATGTCGTGGACCGAGCCCCCGACCGCCGCGCCGATCAGGATCCAGAGGAATCCAGGCAGATAGCCGAACTGGGCCGCCAGCATGGGGCCGATCAGGGGGCCGGCCCCGGCAATCGCGGCGAAGTGGTGGCCGAACAGGACCCATCGGTTGGTCGGGTCATAGTCTATTCCGTCATTGAGTCTCTGCGCGGGAGTGACATAGCCGGCGTCGAGCGAGAGGACCTTCGCTGCGAGGAAGGATGCATAGAACCGGTAGGTGACTGCGTAGAAACATCCTGCGGCTACAACGATCCAAAGGGCGTTCACCTTCTCGTGGGGATGAACGACCCCTATGACTACGGCGATGGAGAATGCTGCGGTCAATGAAACGAGCGACCAGAGGATAGTTTTAAACATCTTGCTCATTGATATTTTCCCATTTAAGTTAGGTTCTTCTCCTCTACGAGCCATCGGCCATTCAGTAGGTAAAAAGGGGTCGAGGGTTCAAGGGGTCAAGGATTCAAGTGAAATACTGAAACACAAGCAGAATCTCCAGAAACAAACACTGGAACCCTTGACCCCTGATGTTTTCAGCACTTCACTCGACCCCTTGAATCCTTGGACCCTCGAACCCTTAACTCTTGAAAAGCACTTCACTTGACCCCTGGAATCCTTGACCCCTTGACCCCTGATGTCTTCACCCACTCTTTTGGAGATGATCCATATTTTCCCATTCAACTTAAAATGGAACTCGAAGTCATCGCGAGATCAAATGTTTATTCATTATAATAAGATCATACAGACCCTGTCAACCCCGCAGATCAACGCGGGCAGGATAAATTTGTTCTCCACGCAAGTGTCTGATTTTGCTTGTGTGATGAAAACAGCAAACCCTCTATTTTCCGCTTATATCGGGTAGAACAAATTTACCGTGTCAACGCGGGTCTGCGACAAAAATGCCTGTCCTCCTACTGGATCGGGGGATTGGTACACATCAGGATTATATAGGGTTGTCATTGTCCGGTCCCCCGATCCAGTCGGAGGACAGGCCCGACCGGACAATCCACCCTTCGACAGGCTCAGGGTGACAATTGTCATGGTGAGCTTGTCGAACCATGGATTCCCCGATCGAGTCGGGGAATGACGCTCTCAGAGAAATATTTACCCATAAATTTGTCGCACACCCGATCAACGCCGTTTTTCCCCCCCATGCATCATGTTTTGAGCGGCGTCGGCCAGACTCTCTGCCTTGTGTTTGGCTTTTTTGAGCAGGCTCCTCGCCCAGACGAACTCGGTTGCGAGGATGCCAAGGCCGGCTGGGATGACGATCACCGCAGGGCCGGGGAGCACGATCATGGCCACGCCGACCAGAAGCACGCTCGTTCCGATGATCAGGACCAGGATCCGCTTCGCATTTTTGTAGGTCAGCCCGGCCAGGCGCTCCATATTCAGGGAGATGGCGGAGGGCTTGGTGGACGCGGTCTTGACAGGGGCGAAGATCGATGCGAGGATGCCGACCGATAGGATGCCGGCAATGACCGCGAGCGATATAGGCGCCGGGATATGGAAGTGCCTGGAGAGAATCATCTTCATCCCCACAAAGGCCAGGAGGAAGACCAGGCTTGTTTTGATGTATCTCATTTTTTCCATGATACCGGCGATGACAAAGTAGAGCGACCGCAGGCCCAGGATCGCAAAGACGTTTGAGGTGAGCACCAGAAAGGGATCCCGTGTGACGGCGATGACCGCCGGTATGGAGTCGACTGCAAAAAGGACGTCCGTGGTCTCGACCATGAGCAGGGCGAGAAAGAGCGGCGTGACCGCACGTTTTCCGTGGACCCTAGTGAAGAACTTCAACCCGTCATACCGGGTGGTCACCGGGTAAATCTTCCGGGCAAGGCGCACGGCAAGGTTTTTATCAGGGTCCACGTTCTCCTGGCTGGAGATGAGCATCTTGACCGCGGTCATCAGAAGGATCGCCCCGAAAACATAGACCACCCACTCAAACCGGTTGATCAGAGCCAGGCCTCCGGCGATCATAAGACCGCGAAGGACCACGGCGCCGAATATGCCCCAGAAGAGCACCCGATGCTGGTATTTCTGAGGGACCTTGAAATAGGAAAAGATGAGCGCCATGATGAAGATGTTGTCCAGGCTGAGCGACTCCTCGATGAGGTATCCGGTAAAGAACTGAAGGGCCGCCTGGCTGCCGCTGAGTCCATCCGGTGTATCAAGCCCGATGCCGAGCCAGTGGTGTTCGTATATATAGTAGACACCCGCGTTGAATGCCAGGGCAAGGGATATCCAGAAGGCGGTCCAGGCCAGGGACTCGAGCGGGGAGATTGCATGGGCCTTGCGGTTAAAAACACCGAGGTCAAGGACAAGAACGGCCGCGACCAGGGAGAAGAAACCGATCCAGATCCAGATACTCATTATAAGCCCTTTAAACTTTTTCCGCAGGCCTCGATGGTCTTTTCGATGTCCTCTTCGGTGTGGGCCAGGGACATGAAGGCCGCCTCAAACTGGGAGGGCGCCAGGTTCACGCCATTCTTCAGCATGTTGTGAAAGAATTTCCCGAAACGTTTCGTGTCCGACCGGGACGCGCTTGCATAGTCCGAGACCGGATCACCCGTGAAGAAGGTGCAGAACATAGCGCCCACACGGGTCTGGTAGGCCGGAATGCCGGCTTTGCCGAAGGCCGTCCGGATCCCGGCGCAGAGCATGTCCGTGCTGCGCTCCAGTTTTTCATAGGCGCCGGGTTCAGAGAGGATCTTCAGGGTTTCGATCCCCGCGGTCATGGCCAACGGGTTCCCGGAGAGGGTCCCGGCCTGGTAGATGGGCCCCGAGGGCGAGACTTGTTCCATGATCTCTCTCCGGCCGCCGTAGGCCCCGACCGGAAGGCCTCCACCGATGATCTTGCCGAGGGTTGTCATGTCGGGCCGCACGCCGTAGCGTTCCTGGGCGCCTCCATAAGCCGCCCGGAACCCGCTCATCACCTCGTCGAAGATCAGCACGATCCCGTGTTCCTGGGTGATCTTTTTCAGACCTTCGAGAAAACCTTTTCCGGGAGGGATCACGCCCATGTTGCCCGGCAGGGGTTCGAGAATGATGCAGGCGATCTCTTCCCCTTGTTTTTCAATGATCTCCTGCACGGCATGGAGGTCATTAAACGGCGCGGTGAGGGTGTTTCTCGCATAGTCCTTGGGCACACCCGGGCTGGTCGGGACGCCGAAGGTCGCGGCGCCGGATCCGGCCTTGACCAGCAGGCCGTCGGCGTGTCCGTGGTAGCACCCTTCAAACTTGATGATCTTGTCCCTTCCGGTGAATCCCCTTGCCACGCGGATCGCGCTCATGGTCGCCTCGGTCCCGGAGTTGACCATGCGGACCATCTCGATGGACGGCACGGCGTCTATAACCATTTGGGCCAGCTCGATCTCGAGTTCCGTGGGGGCGCCGAAGCTCGTCCCTTTGGCGAGTGCCCGGGTCAATGTCTCGATCACCCTCGGATGGGCATGCCCCACGATCATGGGGCCCCAGGATCCCACATAGTCGATGTACGCATTGCCGTCCACGTCGTAGATCCTGCTCCCCTCCGCCCGTTCGATAAAGATCGGCGTTCCGCCTACGGATTTAAACGCCCTGACCGGACTGTTGACCCCGCCTGGGATGAGTTTTATTGCCTGCTGAAACAATTTTTCCGACCGATTCGTCATGGATTCTTCTCCTTCTCTGCATTTGCCGCCAGACATTAAGTAACATTTTCAAAGGGGTTCTGTCAACGGGGATATAGGGCCCGAATCCCGATTATGAATCCTGTTTACGGGGCATAGGTCAGGAATGCGATGAGCATGAGCAGGAGCAGGAGAGGAAAGACCATGTGCGGAATAACGAAGGGCCAGCGGATGTCCCTGCATGCTTTCCTGAAGCAGATCAGATGGAGGTACCCGAAGACCAGAATAGAGAACAGAGAAACCCATGGGTTCTCCCGGATCAGGAGGAGCATCAGGGCCATGAAATAGATCAGATCAAAAAAGAACAGGCTCAAGAGGTGAAAGATAATCTCGCCGTGGTAACGCCGGATGAACATCTCTCTTTGCCCTCCATCCCTAAAGGAGTTTTGCCGCATCCTTGGCCCAGTAGGTGAGGATCATATCCGCTCCGGCCCGTTTGATGGCCGTGAGGGATTCCATCATGACTTTCTTTTCATCGAGCCATCCGAGTTTGGCCGCGGCCTTGAGCATGGCGTATTCCCCGCTGACGTTGTAGGCCGCGACCGGGAGATCGAATTCCTCCCGCACGCGGTAGATGATGTCGAGATAGGGGAGGGCGGGCTTGACCATGAGGATGTCCGCGCCTTCGGATGCATCCAGCTCGGCCTCGCGCATGGCCTCCCGCGTATTGGCCGGGTCCATCTGGTAGGATGACCGGTCTCCGAACTTGGGCGGGGATTCGGCCGCATCCCGGAAGGGTCCGTAAAAGGCCGAGGCATATTTGACCGCATAGGACATAATGGGGATCGCCTCAAACCCTTCTTCATCCAGGGCGTCCCGGATCGCCCCGACCCGGCCGTCCATCATGTCCGACGGCGCGACCATGTCGGCGCCGGCTCGGGCATGGGACACGGCCTCCCTGGCCAGAAGCTCAAGCGTCGTGTCATTGAGGACCTCTCCATTTTCCACGATGCCGCAATGGCCGTGGCTGGTATATTCGCAAAGGCAGACATCGGTGATGACCATGAGGTCCGGGACCTTGTCCTTGAGCGCCCGCACCGCCGTCTGGATGATCCCACGGTCATCGTAGGCCCCGGAACCCATCTCGTCCTTGGTCTTGGGGATGCCGAAGAGGATGACGGCGGGGATGCCGAGTCCATGCACGGTCTTGGCCTCTTTGATCAGGTGGTCCACGGAGAACTGAAAATTCCCCGGCATGGAGGAGATCTCCTTACGCACATTCTTCCCGTGGATCACGAACATGGGATAGATCAGATCATCCACGGAGAGGGCGGTCTCCCGGATCATCCTCCGCCATTGCGGGTTCTTCCGCATCCTTCGCGGCCGGTAGCTGGGAAAGAACATGATGGTTAATCCTCCTTTTTTTTCTCTATATTATACGGTTCCCCGAACAAACGCAAGATCGAATCGGAAAGCGAGCTTAAGGTGGACGATTCGGGTTCGAGCGCCACCTCCAATCCCTGTTTCCTGGCAGCATTCCCTGTCACCGGGCCGATGCAGGCGATCCGGATTCCCTGAAGGGCCCCGCTCAGCCCCTCCTTTTCCACGGACGTCATGAAATTATTTACATTGGAAGGACTGGTGAAGACGATCAGATGGGCCTTTCTCTTGACCAGGATCTCCTGAAGGTCCTTGGGGTTGATCTCCGGCGGGACATTGCGGTAGACCGGGGCGACCACCACCTCGGCCCCCTCGTCCCTCAGGGTGTCTGGAAGGATCTCCCGGGCCTTTTCCGCCCTCGGGATCAGGATCTTGGCGCCGTGCAGATCGCCCTCTGCCTTGAGGGCCCGGATCACCCCTTCGCCCCGGAATTCCTCAGGGATCAGGTCCGTCCGGATCCCTTTATCGAGAAGGGCCTGTGCCGTGGCCGTTCCCACGGTGATGATCCGGATCCCCTTGAGGTCACGGGCGTCCCGGCCCCGGGAAATGAGCCGGTCCATGAATCCCCGGACTGCGTTGGCGCTGGTGAAGACCGCCCAGTGGAAGGAGGAAAACTCATCTATGGCACGATCCAGGATCTCAAAGCTCTCCGGCGGGACGATCCGGATGGTGGGAAGATAAAAGATCTCGGCGCCGAACCGTTCCAGGTGTTCGGAGAAGTCTCCGGCCTGCTCTCTCTCACGGGTGAGGACGATCCGTTTCCCGAAGAGGGGGAGCCGCTCCGCCCATTGGAGCTTGTCCCGAAGGGTCACGCTCTCCCCCACGATCATGATGGCCGGGGCCTTGAAGTCCGCGGCCTGCGCCTTTTCGTAGATGTCGGAGAGGGTTCCGCACAGGGTTTCCTGGTCCGGGGTGGTGGCCCACCGGATCAGGGCCACCGGGGTCTTAGGGGACCGGCCGTGGGCCATGATCTTCAGGACGTTTTCCTTGAGGTTTCCGATTCCCATGTAGATTACCAGGGTCCCGACGCCGGTGCTGAGTTTTGCCCAGTCCACGGAGGGGCCGGATTTTTCAGACCCCTCATGTCCGGTCACGAAGGCCACGGTCGAGGAGAGGTTCCGGTGGGTCAGGGGGATTCCTGCGTAGGCCGCTGCGGCCGTGGCCGCGGGGATCCCCGGCACGATTTCGAACTCAATCCCCTGCTTGACAAGTTCCTCGGCCTCTTCGCCTCCACGGCCGAAGAGGAGCGGGTCCCCGCCCTTGAGCCGGCCCACGGTGCGGCCCTCTCGGGTCTTCTCAATCAGGATCTGATTGATCTCGTCCTGGTGCAGGGTGTGATGGACGCCGGTCTTCCCGGCGTAAATGATCTCGCAGCCTTTTCTCGCGTATTGAAGAAATTTCTGATTGGCCAGGTGGTCATAGAGAAGGACATCGGAGTCCTGAATGCACTCAATGGCCCTGAGAGTGATCAGTTTGGGATGTCCCGGTCCGGCGCCGATCAGGTAGACCTTTCCATTTTTGGGCCTTTTACGAAGCAAAGCAGATCCTCCAAATATACATAGAGTAATAAATATACACAGCGACAGAAGTCGTCATCAGTTTGTCATTCCACGACCCTCCGATCGGGGGATTGGAGGGCATGCTTGATCGGGGAATCCATGGTTCGACAAGCTCACCATGACAATTGTCACCCTGAGCCTGTCGAAGGGTGGATTGTCCGGTCGAGCCGGACAATGACGTTATTCAACCATTTTTAGAAGAAATGGTTATCGTTGTTTATAGACTTCCTCCAGGATCTTGTCCGCACCGGCTTCGAGGAGCCGTTCGGCCAGCTTGACCCCGAGAGATTCTCCCCGGGTCCTGGGTCCCATGATCTCGTCCCGGATCAGGGTCTTCCCGTCCACGCTCCCCACCAGACCCCTCAGGCGCATGGTATGGTTTTCGATCTCGGCGTATGCCGCGATGGGGACCTGACAGCCCCCTTCGAGCCTTTTCAGCAGGGCGCGTTCCGACGTGACGGCGTCAAAGGTCTCCCGGTGCAGAAGAAAAGCGATTTGGCTGTTGATCCATGGATCCTCCCTGCGGCACTCAATGCCCACGGCCCCCTGGCCGATGGCCGGAAGCGAGATCTCAGGGGAGAGCAACTCGGTGATCTTGTCGCCCCAGCCCATCCTCCGGATCCCTGCGGCCGCGAGGATCACGGCATCCAGGCCTTCGGTGTCGAGTTTGCGGATCCGGGTGTCGAGGTTGCCCCGCAGGGTGACCATTTTGAGGTCCGAGCGCAGGTGCAGGAGCTGGGCCTGCCGTCGGAGACTGCTGGTTCCGATTTTAGCGCCCTGCGGCATTTCGGAAAACTTAAGTCCGCGGGAGATCAGGGCGTCCCTGGGGTCTTCCCGTTTGCAGATGACCGGGAGGTGGAGCGGATCAGGAAGGTCAGTGGGCACATCCTTGATGCTGTGTACGGCGATATCGATCTTGCCGTCCATGAGGGCCTCTTCAATCTCTTTGACAAAGAGCCCCTTGCCTCCCACCCGGGCCAGAGGCACATCGAGAATTTTGTCTCCGGTGGTCTTGATCTTGATCAGGGAGACCGACAGGTCTTTGTCCTTGGACTCCAGGGATTCCTTGATCCAGTTGGCCTGCCAGAGTGCGAGCCGGCTTCCGCGCGTCCCGATTCGTATCTCATTTTTCTTCTGCATGATATGTCCTTATGGTCCCTTCACCGAGTTCAGGCTGGGGTTATTTTTTTATCGACCTGCAAGATGACGTTCATGAACATTCAGTCTTCTTCGGATTTTTCCAGTCGAAAGATCTCCTTGAGGATCTGTATGAAAGTCTCCTTCTCTTGCCTGTGGCTGTACATTTTCAAGGCCTGCGTGGGCCCGTGCAGGATCTTGTTGATCATGGAGACGGACATGGATTCGATGGCCTTCTTGTCCTGCTCCGAGATCCCGTTTAACTTGGGGAGGGTCTTTTTCAGTTCTTCCCGGCGGATCTGTTCCAGCCGTTCCCGGAGAAGCACGATCAGAGGGGTGACCTCCAGTGATGCCATCCATTTCAGGAAGGCCAAGACCTCTTCGGAGACGATGGTGTCGGCCTTTTCGGCTTCTTTTTCCCGTCCCTCGATGTTGGTGTGCACCACCGACTGCAGGTCGTCAATGTCATAGAGGTAGACGTTGTCGATCTTATTGATCTCAGGATCCAGGTCCCTGGGTACGGCGATGTCGATCATGAGGATCGGTTTGTTGCGCCTCAAGTGAAGGACGTCCTTAACCTGATGATGGTGGAGGATATAATGGGGCGAGCCGGTTGAGGTGATAATGATATCGGTATGGATCAGGGAGTTGATGAAATCTTCAAAGCGGATGGCGCTTCCTCGGAACTCCTGTGCCAGTTCCACGGCCCTGCTGTAGGTCCGGTTGGTGACCAGAATTTTTCCGGCGCCGTTGTTCATGAGGTGCCGGGCCGCGAGCTCGCTCATTTCTCCGGCCCCGATCAGCATCACGGTCTTGTCCGTGATGTCCTCAAAGATTTTTTTGGCGAGTTCCACGGCCGCATAACTGATGGAGACGGCGTTCTTCGCGATCTCTGTCTCTGTCTTGACCCGCTTGGCCACGGCAAAGGCCTTGTGCATCAGCCGGTTCAGGATCAAGCCCGTGGCGTGGTTCTCCAAGGCGATGGTATAAGCGCTCTTGATCTGCCCTAGGATCTGAGGCTCGCCGACCACCATGGAGTCGAGCGATGATGCCACCCGGAAGAGGTGCAGGACCGCTTCCTCGTCCTTAAGGACATAGATATACGGATCAAGGGAACTCACGGGCGTATTTTTTCCCGATCCGAGGAAACTCTTGATCTGCTCGATTCCCTTCTCCGGATGGCTGCTCAGCGTGAGAATCTCCACGCGGTTGCAGGTGGAGAGGATCAGGCATTCCTGGATGGCCTCGCTTTTCAGTTTTATAAGGAGATCGGGAAGGGTATCCACGGGCATGGAAAGCTTTTCCCGAAGCTCCACCGGCGCTGTCTTGTGGCTCATCCCGACCAGTAAAATACCCATTAAAACCGCTCCGGATTATGATAGCTGGATAGAAACAGGTTCACTCCCAAAAAGGCGAAGACCAGCACGGCAAAGCCGATAATGGCCATGGTGGCGGACCGCCTCCCCCGCCACCCCACGGTCAACCTGCCGTGGAGGAGGGCGGCGTAGATCAACCAGGTGATGATCGACCAGATCTCTCTGGGATCCCCCTGCAGGTAACTTCCGAGCGCAACCCGTGCCCATAGGGCTCCGCTGATGATGCCGAGGGTCAGGAGCAGGAAACCGGTCGTGATGACCCGATGGTTCAGGGCGTCCAGGACCTCCAGGGAGGGGAGCTTGCGGAAGGTCGCCCCGAACCGGCGGGTTTTCAACTGGTTCTCCTGGAGAATGTACATGAGGCTGACGGCAAAGGCCAGGGCAAAGGCCGCATCCCCCAGAAAGGCCAGGCTCACATGGATGGCGAGCCAGGAACTCTTGAGGAGCGGCGAGAGATTCCGGATTTCATGGGGCAGCAGGGCCGGATAGAGCAGGGAGATGAAGGCCAGGGGGATGATGAAGGACCCGAGAATCAGGATCTTGTAGCGGTATTCCAGAATCAGGAAAATCAGGATGATGGCCCAGGAGAAGAAAGACATCCCTTCCTGAAAGTTGGTGACGGGGAGATGCCCCAAATGGATGGTGTTCAGGGCGATGGCGGCGGTATGCAGCAGGAACCCGATGACGGCGCTCACCATATAGGCCCTTCCAAGGCTCTTTTTGGGGGTCACAAAATAAAGCAGGCAGTTGATGGTCGCGAGGAGGTAAAAAACCAGGGCAAGCTTGAGTATCATATCAATAGTTTTTCCTTTCTTCGGAACAAAAATCTTTTTTCAACCTTAAACCAGCATGGCAAATTGCTTGAGGATCGAAAGGCCTGCCTCCTGGCTCTTTTCCGGATGGAACTGTGTGGCAAAGAGGTTATCCTTCCAGATCATGGATGTAAAATCCATGCCGTAGCACGTGGTGGCGGCAATGATTTCGGGGTCATCCGGCGCCACATAATAGGAGTGGACAAAATAGAGATAGGTCCGATCCGGCACCTCTTTGAGGATGGGCGGATTCTTAACCTTATGGATGGTGTTCCATCCCATGTGAGGGATTTTACGGAGGTCGGACGGGTCGGAATCCGTCCGTTCAAAATGGAACCGGACGACTTTTCCGGGAATCAGGCCGAGCCCGGGGGTCTTCCCGAACTCATCGCTTTCCGTGAAGAGGATCTGCATGCCGAGACAGATCCCCAGGTAGGGTTTACCCTTTTGGATATGTTCGACGATCGGATCGATGAGCCGGAGGGCCGCTAAATTCTTCATGCAGTCCTTGAAGGCGCCCACACCCGGGAGCACGAGGGCCGAGGCCTTCCGGACGGCCTCAGGTTCTCGGACAATCTCAGCCTTGAAGCCGGTTTTCTCAAAACCCTTTTGCACGCTTCTGATGTTTCCCATACCGTAATCGACAATAGCAATCATCTCGACCTCGGATATTAAAAAAACCGTCCGAACCGTTCAAATGATTGTAAGATGAGGCGGGGCCAATGTCAACAGGTGTTAATTTTATTTTGGTGTTTATTTCGGAACCGGGTTCTTGTTTTTAGCTTTATAGGTGTAAAGGCTGCGGTCCGCTATGGTGACCAGGTCATCGGCTTTCAAGATCTGTTCGTTCGGATAGGTGGAGATGCCGTAGCTGACTTTTATTTTGGAATCGGGCAGAGATTCGAACTGGTAATCCATGATGGAACGGACGACGCGATGCGCTTCCATTTCCGCGCCCTGACGGTCGGTCTGCGGCAGAAGGATGATAAACTCGTCCCCTCCATACCTGGCGACGATGTCGCTTTTGCGGATCTTTGATTTCAGGACCACGGCCAGTTCCTTGAGGATGCGGTCCCCGATCCTGTGCCCGAGGGTGTCATTGATCCCCTTGAAACTGTCCACGTCCATCATAATGGCGGAAAGGGGGATGCTGTAGCGTTCTGCCCGATTAAATTCTTCGTCCAGGCGCCTGTAGAAATACCTGTGATTGAAGATGCCGGTCAGCCCGTCGGTGGTGGCCAGTTTTTCCAGATGGATGTTGGCGAGTTCCATGGACTCGAACAGGGAGGCATTGATCAAGGCGTTTGCCGCGGCGTTGGCAATGATCTGGCAGAACTGGATCTCCCGCTCTTCAAAGGGGCGGGTCCGGGCGGTCCTGAGGAGGATGGTCCCGATGACGTTCTGTTTCATGATGACCGGAAGGACGAGAAGGGAGTGAAAGAGGGTCTTCGATAGAAGCTTCCTCACAGAGGCCACCAGGGGGTCTTTGTCGATGTCGTTGACGAGGACAACTTCCTTGGTTTCGAGCACCTTCATGATTTCCGGGTATTTCTCGATGTCAATGGGGATATTAAAGATATCCGGGTTCTCGTTGGAGGCGAGCACAAAGCCCCTGTGTCCATCGGCATCGATCTTGACGATGGAGCAGCGGTTCACATCAATGATTTCCGATATCTTTTTGACGATGGAGTAAAGGACGTCCCTGGAATCAAGCGTGGAGGTGATGGCATTGCTGATGTCGAGGATGGCCATGAGATCCCGTTTTTCCCTTTCCAGTTGTTTGAGGAGGTTCCCGGCTCTCAAAAAAGTCTTGATTCTTGCCAGAAGTTCGCTTTTGTCATAGGGTTTGACGATGTAGTCATCCGCTCCGGACTTGAGCCCCCGGATAATGTCCTCCTTGCTCCCCATGGAGGTGGTCATGAGGATGGGAATCTTTTTATAATCCGGGTTGGATTTGATTGATTTGCAGACCTTGATTCCGTCCACTCTGGGCATCACGATATCCAGGAGTACGAGATCGGGGTTTTCGGTCTTGACCTGCTGCAGTCCGGAGGCGCCGTCCTCAGCTTCCAAGACCAGATACCCCTCTTGTTCGAGGATGGACCGGATGGATTTTCTGGCGGCTTTATCGTCATCCACGACCAGAATTTTTGTTGAAGATTCCATCTATGCTCCGGAATGGTTATAAAATTGAGAAAAATATATGATTTAACCGCTTTTATATAATATAACAGAATTGTGCCCTCTTTTCAAGGTGAAAATCGACGTATTCCCACTTGAAAAGAACCTATTCGAGGGTCCCTTTTGTGGACGGGACCATGGGATTCCGCTGATCCAGCGCGGTGGCCTGATCCAAGGCGCGGCCCAAGGCCTTGAACATGGCCTCCAGGATATGATGGAGGTTGTCACCATAGATCAGGCTGATATGGAACGTCGCCTTGATATGGTTGCTGAAGGCACGGAAGAATTCCTCAGCCAATTCCAGGTCGAAATCCCCCACTTTTTCCTTGGGGATCTCGGCATGGAAGATCAGGCGCGGCCGTCCGGAGATATCCACAGAGACCTGGGCGAGCGCCTCATCCATGGGGATGGAGGCATGTCCATACCGGACAATCCCCCGTTTGTCCTCCAGGGATTTTTCAAAGGCCTTTCCCAGGCAGATCCCCACGTCTTCTACCGTGTGGTGGAAGTCCACAGCCGTATCCCCTTCGGCATGAATGGCCAGGTCAAAAAGACCATGCCGGGCAAAGAGTTCCAGCATATGGTTCAAAAACGGGACCGGGGTTTGGATCTCATAATCTCCTTTCCCATCGAGGTTGAGGCTTACCTTTATGCTGGTCTCCTTGGTTTTCCTTGCAATCTTTGCTTGTCTTGCCATAAAGCCCCCCTTTGTTGGTTGATGCATGTTTAAAACTCTGTGGTTCCATTTTGCATGTATACGAAAACATCCAGGCTGTCAAAAAAAACGGCCAAGGTGTTCCAGAAACTCCGTATTTTCCTCAGGCATTCCCACGGTCATCCGGAGACACCCTTGAAGCGGTCCCGATTGGTCCAGGTTCCGGACGAGGATGCCGGCCTTGAGCAGGCTCCGGTAGAGTTCGTAAGCGTCTTGCGTCCGGAAGAGGATGAAGTTTGCCTGTGAAGGATAGACCTTGATCTCTTGGATGCTGCACATGGATTGGAAGAGGCGCTCCCGTTCTTCAATGATCATCCGGATCTGTTTCTTAATCGTTTCGGGACGGCTGAGCAGGGCCGAGGCGGCGGCCTGAGAAAAAGTATTGATGTTGTATGGCAGCCGGACCTTCTCCAATTCACTGATCACCTCTTGGCTGCTGATGAGGATCCCGACACGAAGGGCCGCCATGCCGATCTTTGACAAGGTCCTTAAAATGACCAGGTTCGGAATGGTCTGAAGATATTTCATGAAACCCGGATGATCGGAGAAGTCGATATAGGCCTCGTCCACCACCACGATCGCCTGCGTTTCCTTCAGGATTCTGAGCAGGGTCTCATCGGCAAACCTGTTTCCCGTGGGGTTGTTGGGTGAGGCCAGGAAGATGATCCTCGGGGAGCGCTCTTGGGCCGTTTTTAGAAACAATTCGGGATTGATCTGGAAATGGCCGTCGAGAGGGACGGGAATGGCCGTCTGGCCCTGAGCCTTGGCGATGATGCCGTACATGGAAAAAGTCGGAACGGGGAAAAGGATCCCGCTGTTTTGGCCGCTGAATGCCGTGATCAAATACCCGATCAGTTCGTCGGACCCGTTTCCGAGCATCAGGTTCCGGGGTTCCGTGTGCAGGTATTCGGAAATCCGTTTCTTTAATGTCACGGCCCCGGAATCCGGATAGCGGTTGAAATGCATGCGTCGAAGTTCTTCTGAGATTTCCTGCAGGATCTCGAAAGGAGGGTCAAATGGGCTTTCATTGGCGTCCATCTTGACTCGTGACGGGGTCTCAACAACGGAATAGGGTCTCAGTGTCCGGATCTCAGGCCGAAGCAGATCAAGTGGATTCATAGACCTCCGCCCTCGTTTTTCAGCCGCTTGTTTCGGAGACTGACGGCACGGGCATGTCCCTGAAGCCCTTCGAGTTCTGCAAGGCGGATGGTATCCTCGGCTACGAGCCGGAATCCTCTCCGGGTAAAAGAGATCAGGCTGGATCGCTTATAGAAGTCTCCCACAGAGAGCGGAGAGAAGAACCGGGATGTTCCGCCGGTTGGAAGGACATGGTTCGGTCCTGCCATGTAGTCGCCGATGGGTTCCGGAGAATAGGGGCCCAGGAAGATTGCCCCGGCATTCTCAATCCGTTCCAGGATTTCAGACGGGTTTTCAGTCATGATCTCGAGGTGCTCCGGGCCGACGGCATTCGCTACCTGTGCGCCTTCGACGAGGTCTTTTACAAGGATCAGGGTCCCGTAATTTTGAAGCGCCTTTCCCGCGATGTCCCGGCGGGGCAATGTGCCAAGCTGCTCTTTTATGGCCTTCTGAACGGACCGGATCAAGTCCCTGGAAGTGGTGACCAGGACTGTCCAGGCCATCTCATCGTGTTCTGCCTGGGAAAGCATATCAGAGGCGATGAAATCGGGATCGGCCGTATGATCCGCGAGGACCAGGATTTCGCTCGGCCCTGCGATCATGTCAATGTCCACGATGCCGAAGACCATCTTTTTGGCCAGGGCGACATAGATGTTCCCCGGCCCCACGATCTTGTCCACCTTGGGGATGGTTTCCGTCCCATAGGCCAAGGCGGCGACGGCCTGCGCCCCTCCCACACGGAAGATCCGGTCTATGCCGGCGATCCGGGCCGCAGCGAGGACATAGGGGTTGGCCTCTCCGCCGGGTGTGGGGCTGACCATGACCAATTCCCTGACTCCGGCCACCCTGGCCGGGATGGCGTTCATCAGCACGGATGATGGATAAGATGCTTTACCGCCGGGGACATAGATCCCGACCCTTTGAAGCGGGCGGACAATCTGGCCGAGCGTCACGCCATCCTGGTCCGTGAATGTCCAGGTCTGATCTTTCTGTTTCTCGTGAAAGGCCAGGATCCGCGCGGCTGAGGCACGGAGTGAGGCCAAGGCCTGGGGGTCGACCCTCTCCTCGGATCGTTCGATCTCTTTCCGAGCGATCTCCACGTTGGTGCGGTCAAGGGTGACCCGGTCAAATTTACGGGTCAACTCGAACAGGGCGGGATCTCCCTCCGCGCGGATCCGGCCGAGTATCTTCTCAACGACTTTGACGGTCTTCTTGTCGACCTCGCCCGCCCGTTGCTTGAAGCCGAGGACCTCCTCTTCGAAACCGGATGCTTTAGAATCAAGAATTCTCATGGCCTACACGGGTATCGTTAGAATTTAAGGTTCTTCTCCCATTTAGTGGGTAAAAAGGGTTACGCTTCGCGTTCCCCGCTTTTCTCTGTTTTTGCCGTCTGCGACGGCTACTACACTAATGTATCTTGGGGTCGAGGGTTGAAGAACCATAGGGTTATAGGAGTCAAGGGGTCAAGGATTCAAGTGAAATACTGATACCGGTAAACCGAGTACAAGAACGCAAGCAAAATCTCCAGAGAAAAACACTTGAACCCTTGAACCCTTGAACCCTAGGACCCTCGGCCCCTTATGTTTTTAGCACTTCACTTGACCCCTGGAATCCTTGACCCCTTGACCCCTGATGTTTTCACACACTCTTTTGGA
>Ga0210054_1001275_pt1 | contig 21373 bp, 13 predicted proteins | sample CryGeymeta201516_FD_185470 | JGI IMG/M metagenome (GOLD analysis project Ga0210054, IMG submission 185470) | Groundwater microbial communities from Crystal Geyser aquifers in Utah, USA - Crystal Geyser metaG 2015-16 (SPAdes) (version 2) | ecosystem: Environmental > Aquatic > Deep subsurface >... | reverse complement strand
TATTGGCAACGCGGCGCGCGTCCGTCAAAGCTTTAAGCGAGCAGCATTTATTCTCAACCCCCCCTACCCCCCCCTTGTCAGGGGGGGCGGCTTCGTGCCAGAAATGCAAAAAAATGCCGACGACCCGGTGGCCTTGCCGTTTTAATAAAGCCGCGGCTACGGACGAATCCACGCCGCCGGACATGGCCACGGCGATTTTTAATTTATTCTTCCCCTTTATCGGCATAAGTTATTTTTAAAAGGCCGGATTTTACTCCAGCCTTTTAAGATCGCAAAATTTCTCAAAATCCAATTAGTACAGCCCCGGGAATTGCTTTTTCACCGCGTCAATTGAAGCCTGGTCGGTCAAAGTTGATAAGAGTTGTTTAATTACTAACTTGGCGTTGTCGGTTTCATCGGTTTTTTGATATAGCAAAGCCAGGCTGTAAAGCGCGTTGGCATGATTGGGATTGGTTTGGATAATGCCCAGGAAAAGCTGTTCGGAGATTTTCAAATCGTCATTTTTAGCCGCCGTGACGCCGGTCTGGCCGGCCTCTACGCTTAAACCTTCTTCCGGCGCGCTGCCTTTAGCGATATCGTTGGCCGCGGTTTGGGAGATGCTTGGATTGGTGACGCCGCGGTTAAAATACAGCCGCCCTAATTCAAAACGATAATCCGCGTTATCAGTAGTCACCAGCACGGCCTTTTTCAGCTGGTCAATGGCGTCAGCAATTTTATTAAGCTTCTCGTAGGCGATAGCTTTGCCGTAGTAGGCCGCGCCGAAGTCATTTTTTTTGGCGATGGCCGAATCATAATTTTTAACGGCTTCGTTGATATAATGTTCCTGCTCGGCCTTATCCGTCTCGGCATTGGACCTGGCCATATTGATTAAAGCCAGCCTTAAATAAGGCGTCGGGCTGTCCGGTTCCAATTCAATGGCTTTATTGTAAAGGCTTTCCGCCCATTCCAAAGCGCCTCGGACGTAAAAAGAGGCGTTTTCATAAATCAGGGCCAAAGCTTTAACGTTGGCAACATTGTTCGGCGTAATTTCCAGGGCCTTTTTGCCCTGGGCGATGGCTTGCGACAAACTATTTTCAATCACCGTCTGATTTCTCGCGCCCACGGCTTCCTGATTGGCCAGCGCCATGTAGTTATTGGACAGATTGAGGTAATAAGCTTCCTGATGAGGCGCTAAAATAATCGCTTGATTAACTAAAGCGATTTTTTTGTTAAGGTCGCTTTGCTCAAGCGATTGCCTGACGTAGAAGTCCGCCAGATACATTTTTACGCCCAGGGTGAAGACAATCACCACGCCGGCGCTCAAAGTCAGAAAGATGGCCGCCAAAGCTAAGGCGTATTTAGGCGAAGCCCGGAAAGATAAATTAAGCAGGTTAAATTTTTCCGGATAATTGACAATCGCTACGGCCACCGTCAGGATGGCGACCAGCATGAAAATTAAAATTATCGCGCTATTGACGGAGAATAACAAGCTGAAAATCAGCGCGGTGATTAAGCTGGAAAACAGGGCCAAAAGAATTGATTGGGTGTCATCAACCCGCCCTTTTAATAAAGTCAGGAAACCGATTGACAGGCCGATTAAGAAAATAATAACTAAAACCAGGGCTCCCAAGACGCCGACCGTGGCCGCGAGCTCAAACAAGGCCCCGGAACTGTTATTGAATTGAACGTCCCATAAAGGCGAGGCGTTGAAATCAATGCCTTTATATTTAACGAAGCTGTAATAAAAAGTCGCCGGACCGGTGCCGAAAAGCGGGTCGGCCTTAACGCTGGTTTTGGCGATGTCCCAAGAAGCTTGGCGCGACAGGCTTACTTCCACCGGCAGATTTAATGACATGACATTAAAATTGCCTAAAACCAAAAGAATGATTAGCAGGAGGAAGGCGGCGATGGGAGCGACTAAGTTGGAACTGGAAACTCTAACAATCTTTGAAAGTAAAAACATCAAAATTACCACTACGCCGACGATTGCCGCCGGCCAAAAAGTAAAGCCGTTAAGCAAAGATAAGATAAATAACGATAATAAAATAATCACGGCTAAAATTGTTTTAATGACCATTCGCCAAAATCGGTTAGTCAGACTGGGGTGGATTTCATTAAGCTGGGCCAAACCAACAATCAATAAAGGCAAAAGGATGATTAAATACATGGTTAAGGCGGTGAGCGAACCCAACGGATTAAAACTGGCGGCTTTAGTAAACTCCAGCGGCAACAGGAATCTGCCTAAAAGCTGTCCGAGCGAATAAACCGCGACTAAAGCGGCGGAACCGACCAGGCCCCAGAAAATCAATTTTATTCTTTGGCGGTTAATGTTGTTAACCACTAACAGATAAAATAAGACAAAAACAATCACCGCCGCCAGGCTTTTTGACGGGTCGCCGTAAATACCCAACAGGCTGTCTTTCGGGCTGATTGATAAAATGGTTGAAGTAATGTAAATTACCAGCAGCCCGATAATCGGCCAGTCAAGCGGCGTCCGTTTTATATTCAGTTCGCCCAAGATGACCGCCTTAGTCACCCAAGCGACCACGCCCAAAAGCACCAAAAAATAAAATAAAATCATTTTTTCAAAGCCGATGTTCTGCGCCACCAGGCCGGTAAAAAACAGCGGGCAAAGGAAAAAAGCCAAAAAAATCGCGCTGGCGATGACGAAATCCAAGCCTTTGGTGGTAATGATTTGTTGTTTGGAAATTGCTTTTTTCTCTTCCATAAAAATTAGATTAATTTTATTAATAACTTATTAAAATTTACCAGCCTTAATTAAGTTTCTGATTTCATTAATCATCTTAATATAAAACTCTAAATTATTCAAGCTGGCCAATCTGGCGGCCAAAGGCTCGTTAATTTTAAACAAATAATGCAGGTAGGCCTTGGAATAACCGCGCAGTTCCGCCGGGGCGCAAAAATAAATGCAAAGTATTAGCCACCAAGCCCTCCGGCCCCAGCCTGGCTTGGGAAATTTTTGACTTTTTGATTGTCTTAAACACAGAATTTTTACTCGACGATGCCGTCCGTATTGGCGATATCATCATCTTCCAGCTTAGTGGTTTTGGCTTTAAGAGTTCTATTAATCGGCATATTGGTGACGCTGTCGGATGCGGTGACGTTGGTTCCCGGCAGAATTATCATAATTTTATTGCGGTCGGCTTCTTGGGGCGTCAAGTTAAGGCTGAATTCGGCGCTGGCTTTATCGGCGGAAACCGGCAGCTGGCCGATTTGCCAGACAACCTGATTAGTTTGACTATTATAATTTATCGAGGAGTCGACCGAGGCGAAATTTTTCTCCCCCCAGGAGACGTTGGCCGGCAGGCTCACATTGATTTGCAGGTTGTTTAAGTCGTGCAGATTATTGCTAATCGTCCAATAAACTTTTAAGCTGGTGAGCTGGCCGGCTTTGGGCGGCAACGGGCCCGAGCCCACGGCGATATTGTCATCGTTAAAATACCTGACCTGCTCTTTCAAGTCCAAGTCGCTGTTAATTTTATTGGTAATGGCGTTGCTTTGGCTTTCGCCCGCGGCGCTTTTGCCGGCCAAGCTGTAATTAACCTGGCTTTTAACCTGATAAGCTTTGCTTAAATTTAAGGCGGCCAAGGGCTTTAGTCTAATGGAAAAATCAATCACGCCGCCGCCGCCGCCCGGCAAATCGGCTAAGCCGGGAATTTCCTGTTTGCTCCAGCTGATGGCGTTGCCGCCCACTACCCCGTTATTTTTATCGCTCAAGCTTTGCCAGTCTAAAAAATCGCTTTCCAGCGCCGCCATGATAATAATGTCTTTCATCGGGCTGTCGTCCAAATTTTTATAGCTGATTGAATAATTCAAAGTTTGCCCGAAATCCACGCCCTGGTCCAGCGCCGAGCCGTTAATTATCAGATTGATGTTTAAATCGCTTTTAATGACGTCGTAAACTAGGCTGGTTTCATAAAAGACATAGTCTTTGGCCGGCTGATTTTCAACCGCCGCCGGTAAGGAAAATTTTAATTTTATTTCGGCCTGCGGCTGGGTTTTCTCCTTAACTTTGAATTTCAGCTTAAAGACGTTTTCATTTTTGCCCAAATTGCCGAATAGCCAAGCCGCCTCGCCGTCCGCTTGAATGGTCGGCGCGGTGGTCGTGGCCAGAGCCGGCTTAATTATTTCCACCTCGTTAGGATATTCAAGATTTAAGCGAAAATTATTAAGGTAATTAAGGTCTTTGGCCTTGAATTTTACGATGATTTCATTTTCCTCCTTGACTAAGGCGCTCCCGGAATTAATAAAAGATAAATCCAGGCCCAAGTCGTTGATTTTTGTTTCGAAACTGGTTGATTTTTTAAATTCGCTGGAAAAATTTTGCGGCTTATAGGTGATGTCGGCCAAAATAATATTATTGGAATCAAGCGGGCCGATTAGTTTGCCTTTTATTTTTATGGCATCGCTTCTCCGCGAAGCCAGGCCGGGCAAGCTCCAGGTGTCGTTATTCCCGGTCGGCTTGGGCTCGGCTTCCAAAAAGATGAAATTTTCCGGATATTTCACCATGATTTCAATGTTGTCAATTGGCGTTTTTTCTTCGTTTTTATAATTTAAATTGTAAAAAAATTCTTCGCCGGCGGCCACTTCTTTTTTAGCTTCAAAGTTTAAACTTACCGATGACTGGCTGGAAATTTTAAGATAGATATATTTATAGGAAGCGTAAACGGCTCCGCCCAAAACGAAAACCACCGCGACCAAGGCGACTAAATTAAAAAACCAGCCGCGGCTTGGCTGCCTGGTTAACTTCCTAACGTCAACCTTGTTGCCCAGGTCGTCTTGATAAATTTTAGCTAAGCTGTCTTTAATCTCTTCTTCTTTGGCCTGGTCGGCCACGTAGTGGTCAAAGGCGGCCACTTCATCGTCGGTCGGTACCGGGCGCTCGACGAATTCCGACAAGCCGGAAGCGCCGCGCCTGATTTTGATTTCGCCGTTTTTAGGCATAAGTATGTAATTGTCATTGCGAGCGACCAAAGGGAGCGAAGCAATCTCACGAATGGCAACTTCAGACGAAAGCTTGATGTCCGTGAGATTGCTTCGTCGCTAACGCTCCTTGCAATGACCGCTTAATTAATTTTTTTCCACCATCAGCGCCATCATCTTATCCTGGTCCAAATTGGCCGTCATAAACCAGCCCCGCTGATTGGCGGTTAAACCGTCGGGATATTTCCAGAGCTGGCGGAAATTATCGCTTAATTTTAATTCGCTCAAAATCGTGGAAGAGTTCATGCCCGGCTGCTTTTGCGCCAAAAGCGAATAAGCGTAAAGCGGCTCGGGCTCAAGGTTTAAAACCCGGCCGGCTCGGTCAAAGAGCCAAGCCAAAGCGGTTTCAGCGGCCATGGATTTTTTATCGGTTAGCTTGAAAGGCAACTCGTAGACCAGATTAATCTCAATAGTTTCGCCCGGGTCCAGCTGCGTCCAGTTGGCGAACACGGTCTTATTAAACTCACTGTATATTTTAAGGCCGCTTAATTCATGGGTTTGCGCTTGGCTTTCGGCCGCATAAACTTCCGGGTCAGTTTGCGCCGTCTCGTCTATTGGCTTAAAAAATATTTTATCCACCGGCTTAAAGCCGCTGGCGGAAATAAGTTTTGCGCCGAGCGGCACGTAAATTCTCAGCCAATTAACGTTTCTGACGCCCGAGAACGGCTCGCGTTTGACGGCTTCATGGGTGCGCCTGACGGTTAAATTATCAATAATCGTGCCGTCGGAGCGGACTTGGGCCTGGTGGATAATTTGCTGTTTGATTTTTCGGTCGCTTTTGCCGCCGGCGATATTGGTATTAACCACGTTTAAATAATCGCCGCTAGTGTCGGAAATAATGCCCGCCCAGCCGAAAGCCTCGGCCTGGCTTTGCAAGGCGCTATCGGTAAAATAAAATAAAATATTTTTGTCCGCAAGCGACTGCTCCACCGCTTTCAGTAGCGGGACTAAATTATCCTGGCTTAAACGTTTAGGCAGCTCGGCCAGCAGTTTATTCATTAAATCACCGATGATTTTTTTCGGCTCTTTGGTGACGTTCGGCTTTTGCTCGGCCAATTTTTGCGTTTCCAGCCAAAAATTATCCGCGTCAATCACTAAGCCGTATTTATCTCTCATGTCAATCGGCCCAATAATTTTTAAAAGTCTTTCCATGACCGTGGGCGTCAGGCTGATGACGCCGTCAACCGTGGCGCCGTCCGAATTTTCGTAAAACCAAGCGAGCTTACGAGCCGAAGTCGGCCAATCCGGCCACCAATTGGCGTCCCAAAAATGCCAATCCGCCCTGATTAGGCTTAACGGTTCGGGCGATTTTATTTTTTTTAACAGGCCGGCATCGGTATCATAGCTGCCGCCGCCGGGCGCTTCAATATTTATGAGTTCGCCTTGAGCAAAATCAACTATGGCGAAGCTGCCGATAAAACCGCCCGAAGCGCGCAGCTCGGAATTATTCTGAAAAACCAAGAGATAGCGCTTATTGGCGCTTAAGCCCAGAAAATCGCGCAAACTGTCGGCCAGGCCGATAAATTCGTTTAAGCTCCGGCTAAGCAAAGAGGCTTTCTGTTTGGCGACGATAAAATCAGGCTGGTAATTTTCCGGCAAGGCTTCAGAGTCTATTTGCTGAAGTTCAATTTGCAAATCGTTTAAATTACTCACGGCCAGCCGGCCGTAAGCGACTAAATTCGTTAAAATTTCTTTAGCCGAAGCGTTTCCGAAGTTAAACAGACTTTTTAGGGCCAAAGACAGATTTTCGCCCGCTCGGGCGCTTAACTCTCCGGCTTTTAAAATACGCGGCCCAGCCGCGGCCAGCTTAATGTCCTGGCTGGGCACGATTGCCGCCAGCTTAAAAATTAAAGAGTTAATTTCCTCAAGCTGATTTTGCGCGCTTAAAAAATTATCTCCGGCCTTGGTAAAGCTTTGGCCGGCTTGGGTAAAATCAAATTCGGCCGCGGCCTGGCCGCCGGCGGCCAAATTGGCCATGGCGCTTTCGCTCTCGCCCAGCACTTTACCCCTGATATCATCCAGCGATTTATAATAAGTAAAAGCTTTGAGCGGCAGGATAATGGCTAAGAGCACGCCGGCAAAGACGGCAACCCCCCTGACAAGGGGGGTTTTGCTCCCCCCTGACAAGGGGGGTAAGGGGGGTTGTATTTCTGTCATTGCGAGCGACCGCCGGGAGCGCGAAGTCATCGCTCCGCGAGATCTGGCGTAGCCAGACAATCTCACGAACGCCTCAACCGCAACTTCCCTCGTGTTTTGAATATCCGCCGGAACATGCTTTAAAAATTTATTAAATTTTACGGCCAGCTTAATTAATAAATAATTCAGGCCGGCCAAAAGCGGCCTCATAATCGCGGCCAGAATAAAATAAACCAATCTTAAAACAAACATCACCAGCCAGCCGACCAAGTAGCAGATTTTATACGCGGCCAAAAATAAAAATTTGATTAAACTGAAAAATAACAGCTGGTTTATTATGTCATTGCGAGGAGCCGCGCCAGAATTGTCATTTCGACCCCGCAATTTGCTGGGGAGAAATCCCTTAAACGTAAATAACTTTATCCCCTCTTTCAAAATCTTCCCATAATCAACTTCCGCCAATTTTTCCAATTTAGCTTCCACTCTTTCCGTTCGGCTGGATTTAACCGGTTCAGCCTTTATCTCAACCGCCGGCTGCTTTAAGTCAACCAAAAACCTGGCGGTTTTAGCCCCGTTTTTCACTTTTAAATTATACAGATTTACTTTATTTGTCATTGCGAGCGTTAGCGAAGCAATCTCACGTATTAAAAAAAATTCCGCTGATTGTTCGCGAGTTACTTGTCCACATTATTATAACATAAAAAAAGATTTCATGGCAAAGGCTTTTTTGTCATACACCCGTTATTATACAGGTGTTGCACTTACTTGTTGAACCCAAGCCCAAAACGTTTGACATTAATTAAAATTTATGCTATATTAATAAGTTAAATAATAGCTCATTTTATCAACAAGCTCTGCCATTCCGGCGGGGTTAATAACTAACATAGGAGGTTACGTCATGGTACAAGAAGTATATCCGAATGTTGTTTTATTGGAGTTCCAATTCACAAACTCCAAATTGGTGCCACCCAGCGCCCAGCGCGTCGAAAGAAACGAGCCTAAGCTCGTTGAAAAACGACAAAAAAACGGCATCGCGTCCGGCGAGCATGGTAAAGGCGAACTGGTCACAGTTAAGGAGTTCGTCAAACAGCTGTTCGGCCTTGGTTACAAACCGGCCGACCTCCATTTCTACGTGAAGGACAGCGACAAAGCGAGGGGCAGCAGCAAATCCAGTTTTGTCCTGGTGATTAACTTCACTAAGAACGGCGCGGTGGTCGGGCTGCAGAGAGAGGATGTAAAAATCCTCACACAGTTGATTGACAAAGATGCCTGGGGATACATTCATCAGTTTTTTAACCCCAATGGCATCATGTCTATTCACTGTCTGCGCCGCATACCTGACGAGGGCAACCAGCCAGAAGTCGGCGAATATATTTTTGAGCCGGATGAGACTGAAGCGGGCTGCGTTTACGAAAAGGTGGCGCAAGCCTAATGCCACGAAAGGAGGCTAATAGTTCTTTAAAGGGTCAAGTAAAAACTTGGCCTTTTAATTTTGCTAAAAAAGTAGTAAATCTTTATACATCTCCAGCGTTTTTTCCGCGCAATCATGCCAGCTGTACTTTTTAATCTGTTTATATCCCCTGTTCCGTAAATCTTCACGCAATTTTTCATCTCGCAAAGCCTCTTCAATTTTATTTTTCATATCCGCTTCATTATCCGGATTAAAATACAGCGCGGCCGGCCCAAAAATTTCCGGCAAGCAGGCTCGGTTTGAGCTTACCACCGGCAAACCGTGCGCCATGGCTTCTAAGGGCGGTAGGCCGAAGCCTTCGTAAAACGAAGGAAAAACATAAGCTAAGGCATTGTCGTAAAACTCGGCCAGCTCGTTATCAGGCACGTAGCCGGGAAAAATAATATTTTCAGAAAAATTTTTGGCGTATTGTTTTAAGCGCGAATAAAAATAATCCTCTTTGCCCACTAAAACAAGTTTCAATCCCCCCACCCCCCCTTTATCAAGGGGGGCTTTTATTTGCGCGAATACTTTAATTAAGCCCTCCAGGTTTTTATGCGGGTAAGCGTTGCCGACGTAAAGCAGGTAGGGGAAATTTAATCCCCCCTCCCCCCCTTTATCAAGGGGGGTTTTTGCCAGCTCGGCCACGCCTTCGTAAGTAACCACCACTTTATCAGGACTGATTTTAAATTGTTTAACCACGTCATTTTTAGTATATTCGGACACGGCGAAAACTTTTTTAGCCCGCTTGACCGCTGACGAGATGACAAGTTTATACGCCAAATTTTTAATTTTGTAAGTTAGCGGCCCCAAAGTGGTGGCGCGAACCGTGGGAAATTTTATTAAGATTAAATCATGAATGGTAACCACGAATTTAACCGGGCACATTATGGGCACGTTAAAATGCGGCCAATGCATTAAATCCAGATGCTCGCGCCAAATATAAAATGGCAAGATAATCTGCTCGGCCAGGCCGTACCATTTAATGTCGGCTAAAACTTTTTTCACCCGCGGACTCGAGCTTTTTAACTCGGAGAAATTTTCCCGGCGCAGAAAAATAACGTAATCATTTTCCCGGTCAAGCCCGATGATATTATCAACGATTTCCTGGGTATAGCGGCCTAGGCCTTTGCCCACCGGCCCGTAAAAGCGGGCATCAATGCCGATGCGTTTGGGTTTAGCCCCCTTTAATAAAGGGGGTAAGGGGGATTTTAAAGGTTTTTCTATATCCATAGGTTTTTTATTTAACATCTGATAAATCCCCCGCCCTATCGGGCGACCCCTTTGTTAAAGGGGTTATAAGGGACAACCGATACAGCGTAAAATCCTTAGTAATCTGCTCTATCGGTGCAATCTGTAAATTAAATTCCGGCAGTCTTTTATTGTTTAAATAATTAATATCTCGCTCCGGAAAAGTAAAATTGTAATAATAGACCGGCAAGCGCCTGATTAAAGCCGCGTATTGTTTAATCATATTATCGTCGTCAAACAGGCCGACAATCACCTTTCTTTCCGGGAAAAACAATTTATCATGATAGCGGGTAATGATGACCGCCTGATTTTCCGTTAAGCCCACCACCTGGTTCAGTTCGGCGCGCGCCGCCAGCTGATTTTTCGCCGATTTAATCAAACTCTCAGCCGAGCCGGTTAGAACAAATTTCAGCGAAACCACGAAAACTAAAACCATGGCCAAGGCGCGGACGGAATAAATTAAATATTTCTTCTTAAAAAGGTTGGATAATTTTACTAAAAAAATCGCGGCCAACGGCATGGCGCCAAGGTAAATCGGCAGCCAATAGCGGACGTAAGAATTACCGATGGTAAAACTTTTTGGGTCAGGATTGTCATGAAAATTCCAGCTGCCGTAATATAAAATTAAAATCGCCGAAGCGGCCGCCAAGGCGGTGAAATAGGCGAAATGCCGTTTTTTCCATTTGCGAAATTTAAACAAAAGCAAGAGCCAGCCCAAAACCGCGGGCCAAAAAAGCCAATAAAATATCGGCGCGAAATAATAATAGAGCATTTTCAAGCTTTTCAGCGGCTGCAGCCCGAAATGAAAAAAATTGTCCTTAATTTGGATTAAATTATTTTTAATCTCCCCTGATTTAATTATCGCGTTTCCGGCGCCGGCCATGTTTAAAATTGACCGGTTCATTTCGTTGTAACCGCCCTGCCAATAAGCGCCGTAGAGAATTTTATTGTAATAAAACATCGGGCTTAAGGAAAACAAAACAAAAAATAAAAAAATCACGGGCTTTATCAGGCCGACTTTTTTAATATTAAATAGCCAGATAATCAGCCAAACTGGGGCAAGCCAAATCAGCTCCGAGGCGCGCGTCATAATTGCCAGCCCGGTGAAAGCGCCGGCTAAGCCAATTAGCAAATCCGCCCAGTACCATTTAATTTTTTTTACCGAGACTACCGCGAAATAAAAACCGGCCATGGCTAAAACCATGAATAAAACATTATGAAACAGGCTGCGGGCGCTGTAATAAATCAGCGGCGGAAAACTGGCCAAAAACAGCGCGGCGATTAAAGCGTTGCGCTTGCCGAAAATTTCCTTAATCAATAAATAATAAAAAATCAATCCCAAGGCGGCGAAAAACGGCGTCAGATAAGGAATGACTTTGTAAGACGTCAGGCTGGCGATTTTGCCGTATATTAAAATTATTCCCAAAAAACTCACCGGTTTGAGCCAGCCGTAATCGCTTCTGAAGCTTCTCGGGCGGATGATATCGCCGGCGACTAAATTATATTTTTCAAAAAAAGAGAGCCGGCCGGCCTGGGCGTAAAGCTTGCTGAAAGTATAATTAGCCGACTCGTCCGGGGACAGCCATTTTACAAAATCGTTTTTTTGCGTAAAATAGTTAAAACTGGCCGTGCCCAGAAAAAATAAAACCGCGGCCAATAGTAATATTAGCCAAAGCCAGTCTGTTAGCAGCCAGTTTTTAATTTTTGCCATAAATGGTAAAATAATAGTATGAAAATAAAGCCGCCCCATTTCCTTGATTCGCTTTTGATTTTACTTTGCCTAATCGCTTTAAGTGGCGGCTTGGTTTACCGATTTTACGCGCTCAACCGAACGGGCGTGATTATTAGCTTAATTTTAGCGGTTATTTCTTTTGTTATTATACAATATTATTACCTTATTTCCAATAAAAAAACAAGGCGGTCGGCGGCGACCAAAGTTGAAAAAATCAGTTTTAAATTTATTAATTTCTTACTTGTTACTTGTTACTTGTTACTTATTCTCTTCTGTTTTTACCTTTTATTTAAGCATGGGACCGTTGACGCCATTACTTCGCCCTGGCAAGCGGTGCCAAAGTATTTTTTCATTTTTTATTCATTGGCCAGCCTGGCTTTAATCGGCAATCTGGCGAGCAATAAAACCATCGCCTTGCCTTTATTGACGCTTCATTATTTCCTGTCATTTTCCGTGGCTTTAATCGTCTATCGGCTTGGCTACGGCTACGACCCGTTCATCCACCAAGCCACGGAGAAATTAATCGCTCAGGCCGGCGCGGTTGAGCCCAAGCCGTTTTACTACTTAGGCCAATACGCCTTAGTGGTGATTATCCATAAAATTACCGCGGCTCCCCTAGTTTGGCTGGATAAGCTGCTGGTGCCGCTTTTAGCCGCGCTATTTTTACCCTTGGCTTTATGGCGGTTTTTAAAATCCTGGTTTAATTCCCCGGCTCTGAATTTAATTTTGATTTTAGCAATCCTGGCTTTAACTTTTCCCTTTTTCATCGTCACCACGCCGCAAAACCTGGCTTATCTGTTTTTACTCTTAGCCATTCTGTTCGGCCTGGTTTGCAAAAATTATTACGATTATTTGGTAATTATTTTATTGGCCGCGGCCGCGCTGATTACCCAGCCGCTGGCCGGCATTCCGGCCGCCTTGCTTTGCGCCGGCTTGGCCGTTTACCATAGCGGCAAGATAAAGTTTAAAAAATATCTTTACGCGGGATTATTGGTTATCGCGGTTGGCCTTCTGCCGGCGCTATTTTATTTTTTGAATAAAAATTTACCGCCAGCAGCGGCCTGGGCTAAAGCGGCTCCAGCTTATTCTTTATTCGGTTTAAATTCGGCCAGCCAAAGCAATTGGCTCCTAAATTTCCTTTATTTTTACGGCTTTAATCTAAAATTCGCCATCGGGCTGTTGGTTATCGGCGGAATTTTTATCGCCATAAAATACCGCGAACAATGCCGCCTTGGCTTTGTTTACTTGGCCCTGGCCTTATCACTAATCGCCTCTTATCTGATTGCCGTCCGGCTGCCTTTTAATTTTCTCATTAATTACGAGCAGGATAATTACCCGCAGAGAATCCTGGTTATGGCCGGATTTTTTCTCTTGCCATTTATAATTATTTCGGTTTACGCGCTTTTAGAAAAAATTTATCAGAAAAATAATTTTATTAAAGCCAGTTTTATTGTTTTTTTAGTCTTACTAATCAGCGCCTCGCTTTATCTTTCTTACCCGCGCTCCGACGATTATTTTAATTCCCGCGGCCGGTCGCTCTCGGCCGCCGATATCCAAGCCGTCAACTGGATAAACGAGCGCGCCAGCTCGGCTTACCTCGTCTTGGCCAACCAGCAAGTAAGCGCCGCGGCCTTAAGTCAATTCGGCTTTAAAAAATACTTTCAAACCGCCCGAGGCGAAATTTTTTATTACCCCATCCCGACCAGTTCCCCGCTCTACCAATATTATCTGGATATGGTTTATAAAAAACCCAGCCGCGAAACTATTAACGCGGCCATGGCTTTGGCGGGAGTTAACCAGGGCTATTTGGTCTTGAATAAATATTGGCGGGCTTTCGCTAAAATTCTGGCCGAAGCCAAGTTCTCGGCCGATGGCTTTCAGGAATTCGGCGGCGGCCAAACCTATGTTTTTGAGTATAACAAATAAATGTCATTGCAATGACAACGATACGCATATTTACGCTATTAACTTTAATATCTCTTTTAGGTAATTATCAATCCTAAAAAGCGCGGCTTTTTCTTTCCCCGCCGTGATTATCTCGTTTAGATTTTCCTGATTATTTATTATCCACTCCATTTTTTCGGCCAACTTTTCAACATCCGCTGGTTTAAATAAAATACCGGCGTTTTTGCTTAAAAGCTCCGGTATGCCGCCCAGCTCGCTTGCCAAAACCGGCAGTCCGGCCGCCAGCGCCCGCTGGATGGCGTTAGGGCAGTTCTCGTAAACCAGCGACGGGTAAACCAAGCAATGACTGGAACTTAGCAGTTTATCGGCCGCGGCCTCGCCAGGCCAGTCCAGAAATTTAACGCCCGCGCCCAAAGCCTCGGCCTCGGTCCGTTTGGAGCCGTTGCCCGCGATCGTCAGCTCGGCCTCGGGGTATTTTCGCTTGATTGTTTTAAACGCTTCAATCAGTAGAAATACGCCTTTATGCTCTTCAATTTGGCCGATAAACAAAAATTTAAAATTGCCGCCCGGCCGTTTTGTCCCAGCCGCGGGCGCGGCCGCTACCGGGTTGGGCAAAACCAGCCGCTTTGATTTTATGAAAAAAATTTTATCCAGATGCATGTCTAAAAGCCAGCGGGAAGGAAAAATTACGATATCGGGCGAATCAACGATTCGGCTCATCAATCCGGCGTAATTTCTGGCCGAATAGCTGTCAATCGCTTTTTCCCGGCCATAATATAAGAGGCCGGAAGGATGAATCAGCTGGAGATCGTGCGCCAGATGAAGCTGTCTGATTTTTAGCTTCCTAATCGCCCGCGGCGCTAAAAATCCTAAACCCATTAAATTGTTGGTAATTACCGCGTCGCAATTTTCGCGCTGTAAAATTTTTTTAATTTTAAAATAGCCGACAATGTCGAACATGTCCCAAAGATGCCAAACCAACCTGAAAAATTTAGGCAATTTATTCAAATTATAATATAGGCTATTTAAATAATAAATTCGTAATTTATAATTCGTAATTCGTAATTTGCTAAAGCGTGGTTTGGTGCAAATAATAAAAACTTCGTGGCCAGCCTTAATTAGGCCATTAGCAATAGTCTCAACCACTCTTTCCGCGCCGCCGCGGTTAAACGGCTGATACAGGTTATTTATCAAACAAATTTTCATAAACGCGATAAAAATAATTTTTTCAAAGTATGGTACTAATTTATACTATACTTAACGTAATGGCAGACGGCGTCAAGCCGTTTGCCTACCTGGCCCCAGGTGTATTTTTTTTCCACCAGTTCCCGGCCCGCCTGGCCCAAGCGCTCGGCCCAAGCGTTATCGCCTAAAATAATTTTTATTTTTTTGACTAAATCTTTAACGTCGCCCGGCCTGACCAACAGCCCCTCTCGGCCGTTTCTAAAAACGCTTCTGACGCCGGGCAAATTGGAAGTAATCACCGGCTTGGAGCAAGACATGGCTTCTAGGAGCACTAAGCCGAAAGCTTCGCCCTGGTTAACCGAGGGCAAAACCAAGCAGTCGCAGTAATTATAAAAATCAACCAGCTTATTATTGTCAACGTTATCATGGAAAATGACCGATTTTTCCAGCCCCAAAGAGCGGGCGCGGCTTTTATAATGATTAAGCAGGCCGCCGCTGCCCACTACATCCAAAATCGTCGCCCGGTACCGGGGCGCTTTAATAATTTCGGCCACCGCGCCTAAAAGATTCTCCAAACCTTTGAAATAATGCGCCCGATCCAAGCCGCCGACGAATAAAATCGCTTTATGGCGGCGTTTTTTATTTAAATCATCGTGATAAGTCACAAATTGCTCCAAGTTAACGCCGAATAAAATCTGCCGGAATTTATCCGGCCGGGCCGAATAATATTTTTTTAAATCAGAATGCTTGACGTAATCCAGCGAGGCGCAGGTGATGATTTTAGCCGAACGGATGATTAGGGGCAAGAAAAAAATCCGGTATAAATAAAAAATCGCGCCGCTAAACCCTTCGGCCCGACTATCCATATGATAATGAAGAATTAATTTAAATTTTCTCCCGGCGACGAGTTTTTTGAGTAGCACCGCCTTAAGCGCTCCGTAAAAAGGATAGTGCAGTTGGATGACGTCAAAGCCGTTTAATTTCCAAAATAACTGCGGTACCAAAGCGGCGTTGCCGAACTGGAAAAGCGGCCTTAGGCGCTCTACCCTGAATTTGCCCTCGCCCGCGGTCGGCGAATCACCGCCGGCCTTGAACCGGCCGCGGTAATCGGGAGTAAAAACCGTCACTTCATGGCCCGAATCGGCCAGCACCTCGGCTAAATTATAAACGCAGTTGCCGATACCGCCGCGATAAGGCGAAAAAGTGGAAACGATTTGCGCGATTTTCATAGGCTATTTATCTTTCAAGGCGATATGCTGGACAATCTTAGTGGTGTCTTTTTCGATTTTTTCCAGCTTCAATCTTAAGCGGAAGACCAGATAAAACAGCAGCACCACGCTTAAATATAAAAGCACCTCGATGCCCGAACCGCTAAAGCCCAGCCCGGCCACCAGCTGGTCGATAAATTTTAGGCCGATAATTAACAGCGCGGCCGAGAGCCAGAAAACCAGCCAAAACAGAAACTCGCTCGCGCTGATGTAATTTTTCCGCCTTTGCCACCAGAGGCGGGAAAGAAACCAGGCGATAATTATTAGGGCGATGATTTGTTGGAACATATGTAAAATTGTTTTTAACTGGACAACCAGGCGATAAATAAATCTTTCAAGATTTTAAGGCCATCAGCGAAACTTTGCCCGAAACTATGGTAGACGACCTGGATGGGAACTTCTTTGACTTTAAAATTATTTTTTTTAACCGCAAACATTATCTCCGAGCAGTGCGCCATGCGGTCCTGCCGCCAACTGATGGTTTCGGCCGCCCGCGCCGTCAGGGCGCGAAAGCCGCTTTGCGGGTCGGTTAAATTAATGTTAAAAAATATTTTATTTACCTGCCGGGCCAGCGGCATAATCAGGTATTTTTTTAACCAAGGCATATCCGGGCCGCCCTGGTTTAAAAAGCGCGAGCCAAAAACCACGGCCGCCTCTCCGGCCAAAAGCGGCGCCAGAACCTTTTTTAGGTCTTGGGCTAAAAACTGGCCGTCGGCGTCAAAATGTACGATAATTTCCGCGCCCTGGTTTAAACAATAAGCGGTACCGGTCCTTAAAGCCGCGCCCTGACCGCGGTTGATGAGGTGGCGCAAAGCCACCGCGCCGGAAGCTTTCGCCAATTCATAAGTCCGGTCGGCCGAATCGTCGTCAACCACCACGACTTGGTCAAGCAGGGGTTTTACCTGGCTGACAACCGTGGCGATATTTTTAGCTTCATTATAAGCCGGAATAACGCAAAAAGTTTTCATATATTGTTTTAAATCGACTCCCGGACGGTTTTCAGCCCTTTGCTGGCGCGCAGGTCGTCAATAGTTTTTTCCAGCCCTTTTTCCAAAGTAGTAATCGGCAGCCAGCCCAACTCGGCGCGCGCTTTAGAAATATCCGGCAGGCACAATTCGGTGATGAATAAATGCCGAGCGGCGTATTTAATTTTTGACTTTGAACCCAATTGGTCAATAATAATTTGGCAAAGCTTAGTCAAATTAACGTCAACGTCCGAGCCGACGTTGACCGGCTGGTTAATATCACTTTCCATCAATTTCAGGATAGCGTCAAGGCAGTCGCTGACGTAGCAAAGCGAGCTGGAAAAATTTTTATCGCCCGGAATCACCAAGTCGGCGTTGTCCAGGGCGCTATTGATAAAATCCGGAATCAAGTTGCCGTCGTTTAATTTCAAGCGCGGCCCGTAAATTCTGAACAGGCGGATGATTTTCGTGTCCAGCTTATGGACTTGGCGATAATTTTCCGTTATAGTCTCGGCGAACCTTTTGCCTTCGTCATAAGAGCTGCGTTCGGACAAAAAATCAACACTGCCGAGGTAAGTTTCCTTAACGCCTTGGCCGCCGTGGCGGTGCGGGCCGTAAACCACCGAAGAAGAAAACTGCATGAATTTCGCCTGATAGCGCCCGGCCAAATCAAGCAGATTTTTAACTCCGGCTGAACAGGCCAACAAGGTGGCAAGTTTATTGGCGGTAAAATTCTTGGGCGAAGTCGGGCAGGCTAAATTGTAGACTTCCTGGATGCCCTGGAACTCAATCTTGAATTTTTGCAATTCGGGCAATTTCTCCAGCTCAAACGGCTGGCTGATGTCATGCTTGATAAATTCAAAATTCGGGTCGGCCAAAAGATGGTCGATGTTTCTTTCATCTCCGGTGGAAAAATTGTCAAGGCAAATTACTTTGGCGGTCTGGATTAGCCGGTCGCATAAATGCGAGCCGATGAAGCCGGCGCCGCCGGCGACCAGTACGTTTGGTTTGTCAAAAATTGCTCGTTTAGTCATAAAATTATCTGTCATTGCGAGGAGCGCTAGCGACGAAGCAACCCCACGGACACCAATTCTTTGCCCGAACTTGCCATTCGTGAGATTGCTTCGCTCCTTTCAGTCGCTCGCAATGACATTATTATTTACTTTTATTGAACCGACGTTAACGCCGCCGGTAAAGCTTTCGCCGTAAGAGTAGAACGAGCCGATGATGCGGCCGTTGGCCGCAAACACCCGGACATGGGGCGCACCGCCCGGCCCGGCCGCGGCCACGATTTCATCCAAGCCGTCACGGTCAACGTCGGCCACGGCCAAATTGACGCCGCCGCGAAAATTGCCGTTAAAAGCGAACCAATGGCCGACTAACTGGCCGTGGGCGTCAAATAATTTAACGTGCGGCCCGCCGCCCGGCCCGGCCGCGGTGATAATGGCCGCTCGGTTGGTTCTGGAGCCGCCTTTAACATTGGCCACCGCCACCGCCACGCCGCCGCGGAAAGCCTTGGGATAGGCCAAAAATTGGCCTTGCAAAACGCCAATGGCTTTAAAAATCCTGACCTCGGGAATTTTACCCGTGGCTAAGCCGGTGATGATTTCCGCCTCGCCGTCGCCGTCCAAGTCGCCGGTGGCGATATTCAAGCCGCCCTTGAATTTATTGTCGTAAGCGTAAAAAGAACCCAAAAAACCGCCTTGGCCGTTAAAAATCTTAATTTCCGAATCTCCGCCCGACGCGGCCGCCACGATAATTTCGTCTTTGCCGTCGCGATTGACGTCGGCCGTAGCCACTTTGACGCCGCCGCGGAAATTGGTTTTAAAAGCGAAGAACTGGCCGACCAAGTCGCCGCTTAAATTAAAAATTCTGATGTGCGGCCCGCCGCCCGGCCCGGCCGCGGCCACGATTTCCGCCTGGCCGTCGCCGTTAATATCGCCGGAGGCCAAAGTAAAGCCGCCTTTGAATTTGCCAAACGGATTAAACTCTTTTTCCACCACTCCGTCCTGGTCGGTGATTTTTAACGGGCCGACCGAAGCGCCTTGCGGCCCAATCAGCAACTTTTCATTTTTATTTTTTAAAGCCGACTCGGCCCGGCTCACCGCGGCCGCCAAATTAATCCGGCCCCGCCCGAGCTTATCCGGATAATCAGGATTAACGCCGCTGATGCTGTCGACCGTATCCAGTAAGGCTTTAACTACCTGGTTTCTATTTAAAGACGGGTTGGCGGCCTGAATTAAGGCCAGACCGGCGCTGACTAACGGCACGGCCACGGAAGTGCCGGACCAGTAGCCGTCGTAGTATTTGTCAAAAGATTGGTTGTTAAGATACTGCGTCGGGGCGTAGACCACGGTGCCGTAAACGCTTAAGCCGGGCGCGGCGATGTCAATGCATTTTTTGCCGAAACTGGAAAATGGCGCCTTTTGGTCAATCGTGTCGGTCGCGGCCACGCCAATCACCCGATTCTCGCCGCTCAAGCCGTCCAGACAAACCGGATACATGGGCGTTTCATCAAGGTTGTAGCCCTCGCTTTGCCCTTGTTCGTTGCCGCCGGCAGCCACCACGATAACGCCGGCGTCATAAGCTCGTTTAACCGCGTCGTCCAAACTTTTGGAATAGCCGAAGCCGACAAAACTTAAATTAATGATATTGGCCCCGTTGGCGATGGCGTAATCAATCGCCTTAATCACTTTGGCAGTGCCGCCCTCGCCCTGGTCGTCCAAAACTTTAAGCGGCATCAATTGCGCTTTCCAGCTGACGCCGGCCACGCCGGTGGCGTTGTTGCCCGCGGCCGCGGCGATGCCGGCGACAATCGTGCCATGGTTAATGCCGTCTTCGTTAAAACCAGCCTGGAATTTAGGCGACGGGTCGGCCGTGTTATTGACAAAATCCCAGCCGTTAAAATCGTCAATAAAGCCGTTTTTATCGTCATCCAGTCCGTTGCCGGCGATTTCTTTTTTATTTTGCCAAATATTATCTTTTAAATCCGGATGGCTAATTTGCACGCCCGAATCTAAAATCGCGATGACCACGTTCGGACTTTCCCGAACCTGGTTCCAGGCTTCCGTGGCTCTAATTTTTTGCAAATACCATTGATTGGCGAAAAAAGTATCCGACGGGATAATGGCGGCGCGATAAGTATAGTTGGGTTCGGCGTAGTCAACCCACGGCAAATTTTCGTAATAATTCAAAATTTCCTCAAAATCGGCGATTTGAGCGATTTTTATGGCAACCGGCTGGCTCACGCCTTTGAATTTAACCAAGATTTCATCAGCCAGGTATTCGGCTCGAACCGGCGCGACCAGGCCAAAATCAGCCAAAGAGAAAAAATTAAAGCCAACTAAAGCGCCGGCTAAAAATATAATAAAAAAAGATGTTGTCTTTTTTTTCATAACATCTTTATTATAACATATCTATCTTAGCTTGGGAAAATGCTCTCCAGCACCGCCAAAGTTTCCCGAGCGCATTTAACCAAACTAAAATCTTTGACCCTGGCCAGGCCGCGCGCCACCAACTCGGTGGCGCAATTTTCGTCTAGTAGCGCCTCGGCCATTTTTTCCGCCAGGTCATGCTTATCGCTTGGATTAAAAAATAAAGCCGCGCCGTCCGCCACTTCTTTGAGCGGAGCGATAGCCGAGGCGACAATGGGCGCGCCGCAGGCCATGGCCTCAACTAAAGGGATGCCGAAACCTTCATAATGCGAAGGAAAAACAAACAGGGCCGCGCCGTTGTAGATATAAGGCAAGTCAGCTTCCGGCACCCAGCCGGTTAAAATAATCTCGTCAAGCAAATTAAATTCTTCGGCAACGTATTTGACTTCAGCAAAGCCCAGGCTGGCCTGGCCGGCTAAAACCAGCTTGTGTTTAAGCTCTTTATGCCGTGCCTTCATAATGGCGAAAGCGTTAACCAGGGCCGGCGTATTTTTCTTCTTTTCCAAGCGGCCAACGTAAAAAATATACGGCCGCTTGATGCCGTATTTATTTAAGACCTGGTTGATTTTCCCTTGGTCGGTGATTTTTTTATAAATGGCGTCGTTATAACCGTTATAAACCACGGCAATCTTGTCACCCGCGGCCCGGTAAACTTTGATTAACTCTTGTTTGGTAAAATTGGAAACAGCAATGATTCTGCTGGCGTGCTTTAAGGCGAACTTGGTTGACCAGGTCTGGTAATCAAGCGTGGCGGCGCCGAACTTGCCTAGGGTAAAAATTCTCGCCAGATAATCAAAAATTTTACCGGTCAAGCCGGCCGGGCCGATTTTATCAGAGCGGTAAAGCCCGCGCTCCCGTTCAAAACCGATGTCATGGATGGTTACCAGAGATTTTCTGGGATGGAGGAGCGGCAAGGCGTGGGCCGGGACGAATAATAGATCCGGCGGCTGAAATAACATCTCCAGCGACAGCCGGATTTGCGTCCAAAAATAAGTGAGCGGCCAATTTAAAACTTTGGCCCGAAAATTGCCATGGCCGCGAACCACCTCGGCCAAATCGTCGTT
>Ga0210054_1001273_pt1 | contig 21380 bp, 19 predicted proteins | sample CryGeymeta201516_FD_185470 | JGI IMG/M metagenome (GOLD analysis project Ga0210054, IMG submission 185470) | Groundwater microbial communities from Crystal Geyser aquifers in Utah, USA - Crystal Geyser metaG 2015-16 (SPAdes) (version 2) | ecosystem: Environmental > Aquatic > Deep subsurface >... | reverse complement strand
AATCGAAACGCTTCCGCACTGCTGGTTCGTGCTTCTTTGGTAATTACAATTTTTTCTTCGGTTTCGGAATGAGGCACATCACCTAAAAAAGGTACGGTTACCAACTGCTCCAATTCTTTACGAGAATGGATTTTAGTATCCAATAGATTTTTAATATAGATAATAACAAATGGAATCAAAACCCCTAGTAATAATGCAGCTAAATAAATAATTTTGCCCTTTGGGGATACCGGGATATTATTGCTATAAGCGGTATCAATAATTTTGGCATTCGGTACCGTGATAGCCAAGGAAATGGCAGTTTCTTCTTTTTTCTTTAGCAAATAAGAATACAATTCCGAATAAATGATTTTTTGACGTTCAATATCAATAATCCCTCGCTCAATTAAGGGCAATTGTGCCACTTTCCCTTGAACTCGGTTAGATTCGTTATCCACCTTTGACAATTGAATTTGTATAGACTTTTTTAAATTGGCAAGGTTGGATTGCAAGTTTTTTTTCAATACAGCAATCTCGTTGTTCAATGCTATCAAATTAGGGTTTTTAGCTCCTGCAATCGGCTCTAAACGGTATTTTTCCAACACCAATTCATTGTATTTGGTAATGGATTCCGAAGTAATAGCATCAGACAAACCCAAATTAGCAGGCAGTACATCTGTTTTGCTCGATTTCGTAATTTCTTGTTGTACCCATTCCGCCAAACTCAATTGGGTGCGCAATTCCACAATTTTAGCATTATTTGCTGAAACTTCCTCTAACGCTAAAGTCCCCTCTTCGGTCAGCCCTGCAATTCCAAACTTAGTTTTATAATTTTTAAAATTATCTTGAATTTCAGCCAATTCCAATCCAACGGTATATAGGCGATCATCAATAAAATCTTTGGTTTTATTGGACACCACATTTTTATCCTTAATGGCATCTCGGTTGTACTGCTCTACCAATTCATCCAAAAAATCTTCTGCTTTCTCTTTAATCGGGTCCGTTAAACTTAAGGTTAACACCGAAGAAAGTTTATCGACAGCCGTTATATTGATTTTGGATTTATAGCTATCAATCACAGCATTCCGTGGACTAATGGATACAATCACTTCTTTTTCGATAGGAGTATTGGGGTTATTTGCTATGATTGTAAACTTTCCAAATTCAGGGGTTTCAATCACTTCTTTAAAAACACCTTTGATAATGGATTCCCCTTCAAAAGACTTGAGTTCAAAATGATTTTGATCTAGTTTAAGTATCTTAAACGTTGTATTTATTTTTTGATACAACGAATCATTTTTAACAAACTGAACGGTATAATCCAAATTCTCGTACAATTCCACCGTACGTACTCTTCCTTCAAAAAAATAACGTATATTCAAACTCAAAGAATCAACAACTCGACCAATAATTTTACGAGATTTAATAACATGAATTTCGTTATCTATGTTATTGTCAGAACCAGTACCTACAATCCCCAAATCAGCCACAGCTTTCAACTCATCGGATATGCCCGACTTTTGGTTGTCTTTGATCATGATCGTTGCAGAAGCAGTATATTGGGAAGTGGCATAACGCAAATACAAAAAAGCCACCACCAAGCCCAAAACAATAGTCATTACGAACCAACGCCAATGCGCTAAATATTTTTCCAATTCTTCCCGAAGATTAATAGTATCTTCCTGTTGAAATTGATTTTCACGAAAAGTATTTTTTAAATCTTCCATATTATCTAATTAGAAGTGAAACTATAGTAATGAACAACCCAGTTATTGATATAAATAAAGTCGTATTAGAATTAGATGATGCCGATTGGATACGCGCATAATTGGGTTCTACATAGATCACATCATTTTGTTGCAAATAGTATATGGGAGACGTAAAAGTTGCATTTGATAGTAAATCCACATTATATTTTACTTTTTTGCCAGCCTCTTCTCGAAATACAGAAATACCCCTGCGCTCTGCGGAAATATTGGTATCCCCTGCCAACGCAATGGCTTCTAAGATAGTAATACGTTCATTAGGAATAGTATAGCTTCCCGGCATACGCACATCTCCTAAGATACTCACCTTAAAATTTGCCAAACGCACATTGATATTTGGATTTTTAATATAATCAGGATCTAGTTTTTCTTTGAGCATAGCTATAAATTCCTCTCTTGATAAACCACCTATTTTTAACTTGCCAATTACAGGAAAGTCAATCATCCCATTGCTATCCACCAAATAATTTTGTTGCTGTGCCACCCCAATCGCAGAATTGGAAGAGGTAGAATAGGTGACGGCTGCCAAGTTAAAGGCTCTTACTGCCTCGGTATCCAACGCCGTGATGGTAATTTGCAACAAATCATCGGGTTTGATGATGGTTTTATAACTGTTAGATACTTTGCTTTGATCGATTTCGTCGTTTTGGAAATAGATAATGTCTTTTTTGGATACACAAGAACTAATGAATAGCACACTACAAAAAAGAAGTACGGTTTTGAACCAGTTTTTCATGAAATAATTTTCTGCGAAAATAGGGAATTTTAAGGAATACTTCCAACATTTTTTTTGTTAATTTTATATTCATGATTTTCCTACTTGTTTTTAACCCACCAAGTTGTCATCCCGACGTGCAGTTTGTCATCCCGACGCAGGAGGGATCTCAACTCCCAATAAAAAAGTTTCCTCAGTCGTACCTCCTTCGGAATGACAAACTGCGTGGGTGTTGTCATCCACCAATCAGTTTACCATCCTCTATGCTGTTGTCATCCCCCCGTGCAGTTTGTCATCCCCCGTGCAGTTTGTCATCCCGACGCAGGAGGGATCTCAACTCCCAACAAAACAAATTCCTCAGCCGTACTCTCTCCACCCAGTATGTCATCCCCCATCCTGTTGTCATCCCCCGTGCAGTTTGTCATCCCAACGCAGGAGGGATCTCAAATCCCAATAAAAAAGATTCCTCAGTCGTACCTCCTTCGGAATGACAAACTGCGTGCGGGTTGTCATCCACCAATCAGTTTCCCATCCCCCGTGCAGTTTGTCATCCCCCGTGCAGTTTGTCATCCCGACGCAGGAGGGATCTCAAGTCTTACGTAATATTCCTCAATCATGTATCCCCCACCCAGTATGTCATCCCCCATCCTGTTGTCATCCCAACGCAGGAGGGATCTCAACTCCCAACAAAACAAATTCCTCAGCCGTACTCTCTCCACCCAGTTTGTCATCCCCCATCCTGTTGTCATCCCCCGTGCAGTTTGTCATCCCGACGCAGGAGGGATCTCAAATCCCAATAAAAAAGTTTCCTCAGTCGTACCTCCTTCGGAATAACAAACTGCGTGCGGGGTTGTAATCCAGAAAAAAAAGAGTAAATTGCCTCCCAAAAAAAACACCAATCACTATGATCATATATGATGAAGAAAAAGGAAGTTATACTTTTTACGTTTACATACTCACCAATAAAAATAAAACTACTTTCTATATTGGTGTTACTAATAATTTAGCTGTAAGATTAAAACAGCATAAAGAAAGTGCTGCAAACAAAGCCTCTAATTTTGTAGGAAGATACCAATTGCAACATTTGATATATTATGAGAAATATACTTGGATTCAAAATGCAATTGCAAGAGAAAAAGAATTGAAGGGCTGGAGAAGAGAAAAGAAGTTAGCACTTATCAAAAAAATGAATAAAGAATTCGATTTTTTAGATGCTAAGTTTCCAGAAGTTATTGATAACTAAAGTTTCCTCAGTCGTACCTCCCCACCCAGTTTGTCATCCCGACGCAGGAGGGATCACAAATCCAAATATAAATTAGATTCCTCAGTCGTACCTCCTTCGGAATGACGAACTGCGTGGGTGTTGTAATCCCCCGTGCAATTGTCATCCCCCATGCAATTGTCATCCCGACGCAGGAGGGATCTCAACTCCTAAATACAAATCCCAATAAATTAGTTTCCTCAGTCGTACCTCCTTCGGAATGACAAACTGCGTGGGTGTTGTCATCCCGACGTGCAATTGTCATCCCCCGTGCAATTGTCATCCCCCATGCAATTGTCATCCCTCATGCAATTGTCATCCCGACGTGCAATTGTCATCCCGACGTGCAATTGTCATCCCGACGCAGGAGGGATCTCAAATCCAAATGCAAAAGAGATTCCTCAGTCGTACCTCCTTCGGAATGACAAACTGCGTGGGTGTTGTAATCCCCCATGCAATTGTCATCCCTCATGCAATTGTCATCCCGACGCAGGAGGGATCTCAACTCCTAATGTAAATCAACCTCAGCAAGTCAAAAAAATCATTTAAAATTCAGTATCAACAAGTAATCCTGTCATCCTGAACGAAGCATGAGAAGTATCTCCCCCCTTTCCTTGGGAAAGGGGGGAGGGGGGATAGGCTCTCTAAAAAGCATTCTCATCCCGTTTAAAAATCATCCCCCAAGCAGTGGCAATCACAATCCGCACATCCAATAAAAAACTCCAGTTTTCAATATACCAAATATCGGCAGCAGCACGGTTTTTCATATCTTTAATCAGCTTGGTTTCCCCACGATACCCATTGATTTGTGCCCAACCCGTCACACCCGGTTTGGCAAAATGACGCACCATAAACTTATCCACCAACACACGATACTCTTCTGTATGTTTCAGCATGTGGGGTCTGGGACCCACCAAAGACATATGATTGAACAATACATTCAAAATTTGCGGCAATTCGTCAATACTCGTTTTGCGCATAAAAGCGCCAAAAGGTGTAATACGGGCATCGCCTTTGGTTGCCTGCAATTGGTCGGAAACCGCATTGACAGTCATACTCCGAAATTTGATACACGGAAAAGATTTGCCATCTTGTCCTGTACGTTGCTGTACAAAAAACACAGGGCCTTTGCTCGTCAGTTTGATAATCAACGCAATAATAGGAAACAACCAAGAAAAAATCAATAAAATGACCAACGAAGAAAACACCACGTCAAACATGCGTTTGATAGCACGATTTGAAAAACTTTTCAAAGGCTCATCACGCAGCTTTAAAATCGGGATGCTTTGTACATAATCAATAGAAAACTTCTGCGACAAATATTCTGAAAACTCAGGAATAATCCGAACCCGAATCATATGATTGTCGGCAAACTGAAACAATTCATTGATCAATTCTCCTTGATGGTGTGGCAAGGATATGATGATTTCATCCACAGCATGCTGCGATAAAAAGGGAAAAATACAGCTCAGTTTTCCTTTATAAAAATGTTGCTGTCTTTTTTTAATAGCTGCATCCGTAAACATCCCCACAATCTGAAAACCGTATTTAGGATTCACATAGATGCGATCAATCAACTTAGACATGTTTCTATTCAACCCCACCAATACAATACGGTTGGTATTATGACCTCTTCTACGAAAATAACGCAAAAGGGTAAAGGCAGACAATCGCCAAAAAAGTAACAGGATACTAAAAATAAGTACGGCACTTACAAAATACCCTCTGGAAAACTTAAAATTGGTACTAAAAAATAGCAACCCTCCACTGACCAAGGTAAACACAAAAAGCACATAACTATTTTTTGCGACAATTTTATGCATGAAAAAGATGCGGGGTATTTCATACAAATCAAATTTCAAACTCAACCCCAACCATAACAAAGCAGACCCTGCATACAAGTAATTATAAAATAGCGGATCGGGTACTTGCCCAGCAAACACCCAAAATTTGGCTACAATAAAGCCAATCGTTAGTAACAAAATGTCTATGGAAGAGAACACTAGGGGGACAAAACGAGAACTTCCTTTTTTCATTGATTATTTTTTAGCAATGCAAAGATAGCTTTTTTAAGCTCACTAACAAATGCCTAAAAAATGATTTTGAGCTTACCAACTAAAAAAAGAAAGACACGAATTTCACCAATTGTCACGAACAGATGGTAAAAACCAATCCTAACCTCTAACCTCTAACCCCTAAACCCTAATACTTCTTAATCTTCGGCAAACTATACTGTTTCACCTTCCGTAAAATTTTATACGCAAGCGTCACCTTCCCCAATAAGTGGTATTTTTTGATAATCTTCAAATCCTCTAAAGATTTTTTCTTCTGCAATTTTAGAGTGGTACTTTTACCTCCCAAACGCATTTTCACCACCCAATCATTTAAGAAATATTTTTGAATCGCAGGATTTTGAAACCAACGAATAGAAATATCATAATCACTCGCAATGGCATACGATTCGTCATACAATCCGCAGTCTTGAAAAATCTCTTTTTTTACATAGATGGCAGTATGCAACGGAATCCAGCCAAAATTAAGGTACCGCTTTTGAAATGGCTTGGATTTATACACCCTTTTTACATGTCGGATGTTATTTCGTTCCACATACATTCCATTGGCATAGACCAAATCTGCGGCGGAAGTTTTAAAAGCATCCACTATTTTGGAAATCGTGTTAGTTTCATAAAACAAATCATCCGAATGTAAAATCCCAATTACATCACCAGTGGCTGCTTTGATGCCTTTATTTAAGGCATTGTACAACCCTTTGTCTTTTTCAGAAATAAAATACCCTACCTGAGAGCGATAGTTTTCAATAATAGCTTGTGTACCATCCGTAGAACCTCCGTCAATGATAACATGCTCTATGTTGGGATAGGTTTGACTCAACACAGATTGGATGCAACTTTCAATACATGGGGCATTATTATAGACGATGGTGATGATGGAGACTTTCAAATTGTTAATTATTAATGTGACGTTATTGTATGAATAATAAACTTTACCATAATTTTTTTGCAATAAAACAGAAGTCTATTGTCTTATATCTATTATCTCTTTTCTAGTTACTATTTTCTTTTAACAAAGTATCAAAAAAGGATATTGTTTTTTCTAAACCTTCTCTCAATTGTGTTCTTGGTTCCCAACCATCTAATTTTTCCTTTGCCAATGAAATATCTGGTTGACGTTGTTTTGGATCATCTTGAGGCAATGGTAAGTGAATAATTTTAGAGCCTGAATTGGTTAATGAAATTACCTCTTGCGCCAATTCTAACATGGTAAATTCATTAGGGTTGCCCAAATTTACAGGACCTAAAAAAGAGGGTTCAGAGTGCATCATTCGAATCATCCCTTCCACCAAATCATCCACATACTGAAAAGAACGTGTCTGCATACCATCACCAAAAATGGTAATGTCGATTCCTTGTAATGCTTGTACAATAAAATTAGATACCACTCGACCATCCGCAGGATTCATGTTGGGACCATAGGTATTAAAAATACGAATGATTTTTATCGCTACCTTATTTTGATGGTAATAATCCATAAACAAGGTTTCTGCACAGCGTTTCCCTTCATCATAACAAGATCGTATTCCAATAGGATTTACATTTCCCCAGTAACTCTCGTGTTGAGGGTGCATAGTAGGGTCTCCATAAACCTCGCTTGTACTTGCTTGTAAAATCTTAGCACCAACTCTTTTTGCCAAGCCCAGTGTATTGATAGCACCCATAACCGATGTTTTGATAGTTTTTATAGGATTGTATTGATAATGGACTGGTGAGGCAGGACAGGCTAAATTATAAATTTCATCAACTTCCGCATAATAAGGTTCAGTGATGTCATGTCGCACCAACTCAAAATAAGGGTTATCTAACAATTCAACAATATTTTTTTTATTTCCTGTAAAGTAATTGTCTAAGCAAATAATTTCATTGCCTTCGTTCAATAAACGTTTGCATAAATGGGATCCAACAAAACCTGCGCCTCCAGTAACTAATATTTTTTTCATAATTTATTTATTTAAAAGTTCAATTATTTTGGTTTGAATTTGAAAGAAATAATGTGCTTTAAAACGAGCCAAATAAAAACCTTCTTTTCCATCTAAAAAGCCGAGTTTGACAATATAAGTCCCAATAAAATAGACTAGAGGCAGAAAACCTGATGCCATTAAGCCATACTTAATTTTTTGATTAAAAGACAATGGTTTGTCTTTTGTTTGTTTTAAAGCAATATATCTATGTGCCTCCCAACTAGAATAGGCATTGTGTTTTGCAATATAATGTTCTAAACTTTTAAAATCTTTGTGAATTATTTTTGATTTTATAATTCCAATTTTGCCTTCAATTATAGGATGCTCGTGTACCTCCATATCCAAGTGACTCCATAAATCTTCATCTATTTTTTCATAAGCTCCTTTTGATTTCTTAAATAAGGCATTTTTATAAAATCCATACCCATACTTGAGCATTTTCCCCATAAAATAGTTCTGAAACTGCAGTGTAAATCCATTACAATCTGTGTTTTTTATTTTTTCTGATACTTCATTCACAAAATCTTCAGTTACAAATTCATCTGCATCTAAAAACAATACCCAATCGTTTTTAATCCTTGCGTTTTGAAGCGTCCAATTCCTTTTTTTTGGAAATTTTCCATTCCATTGAAACTGTAATACATCAGCTCCTAAACTTTGTGCAATTTGAATTGTTTTGTCTTTACTGCCTGAATCTACTACAATAAGTTGGTCAAAACTTTTTAATTCCTTTAAACATGATGGCAAGTTTAATTCCTCATTTTTAACGGATACGATTACGGTAATTGGTATTTTATTCAAAAGTTCTAGTTTTTATTAATTTTGCTGGATTACCTCCTATAATACAATTTTTATCAACATCTTTTACTACTACAGACTTAGCTGCAATTATAACATTATCTTCAATTTTTACTGAAGGACCCACGAAAGCTGCTGCTGCTATCCAAACACTATTACCAATAGTTATTGGCTTTACAACCAAAGGAAAGTTAGTTTGTTTATAATCATGTGTTGAGGCACACAAATAAACTTTCTGAGATATTATAGTATTCCTTCCAACACTAATTTTTCCTTGATTATAACAATCTACATAAGGTCCAAAACAAGTATTTTCACCAACTTCTAAATTCCAAGGAGCCCAAATCTTTACTGATGCATAAATATGTGCAGACCAATTAATTTTTGCTCCAAAACATTTTAAAACTAAAACACGCCAATATTTAAAAAACCTCGATGATAATGGGCGAAATGCAAAAATATAAACTACATTCCAACATAATCTTAATAATTTATTTTTTAATCCAAAAGTATGATTATATTTATTTAATTGATATTCCATTATAATTAATTTAATAATATAAAATCTGGTTTTTCATTTTTTTTATTTCTTAACCATTTATATAATTGTAAAGTTTTTTTTCCAATAATGTCCCATGTATATTTATTTTTCACTAATTCATATCCATTTTCACCTATTTTAATTAAATCAGAATCTGAAAGCTTAAAAATTTCTTTCATTTTGTTTACGGTTTCTGGTATTTTATGATTTATTAGTAAAGCTGCATTGTTAGAAAACCCGTCTGGAATATTACACTGTTCTGTCATCACTACTGGTAATTTATAAGACCAAGCCTCTAAAATTGACATTGGTAATCCTTCACTGTATGATGGTAAAATAAATGCATCCGCATTTATTAATTGTTCTTCTTTTTCTTTACCATAAACAGGTCCAACAAATTCAATGATGTGATTTAAATCATATTTATTACACAGTAACATTAATTCTTCTTGATGTCCTGCTTGTGACCAACCGGCAATGATAAATTTCCAGTTTTCTAATAGTGTTGGCTCTTCATTTTTTATTATGTTAAAAACTTCAATTAAAAATTTTAATCCTTTTTTTGGATGAATTCTACTTATAAATAATAACGTTTTTTTATTGTTTCCTGTCTTATTTTTTCTAATAAAATTATCAGGTAAATCTATGCCATTAGGTATAATTGCAACAGGATTTTTGAGCCCATAATTCCTTATAGATTCGAATTCAGATTGACAAAGGGCATGAATACAATCTGCATTTTTTAAATTTGAATTTTCATAAAATATTTTTGCCAACTCTTTTTTCCATTTAGAATTTTTTAATATCCAAGGGTCTAACATTCCTCTTGGGGAGATTACTACAGTTGTATTTTTGTTCTTTTGTTTATATTTTAAAGTATTTAATGAATAAAGCATCCAAATTCCTTGCTGATGTATTATATCGGGTTTCTCACCTTCTAAGAGATAAGATAAATTTGGACTATACCCCAACTGTTTTAAACCTTTTAGTTTGTAAACTAAGAGTTTAATATTTTTATAAGTTAATCTATCAATATTACTAAACTCATCATCATAAGAGGCAATAGAAACATCTGATGAGCTATTTTTTTTTAAAGAAAAGGCTAAACTTTTTACACTATTAAATAAACCACCTGAGTTTCTTGAATTTGATCCCGATAACAGTATTATTATATCCATAAAACAATTATTTTCTGTATTTTATAACTTTTGCTGGATTGCCACCAACTATTGCCCATTCAGGTACATCTTTTGTCACTATACTACCAGCTCCAATAATAGAATGATCACCAATTTTAACGCCCGGTAAAATTATAACTCTTGTTCCAATCCAAACATCATTGCCTATGACAACCGGATTTCTCATTGTTGCACCTTGTTCTGTCATAGGTATTAAAGTTGAATTAAAGTTATGACTCCCAGATAAAATAGAAACATTAGGTCCCATCATTACATTATCGCCAATTATTGTATCATTTCCAATCCAAGCCCCTCTATTTAATGAAGAACCACTACCAATTTCTACATTAATTCCACTTCCAAAATCTACGTTAGCGTGAACTTTAAAATACCCATTTGTTCTTTTAAATATTCTTTTACACAAAAATCTTCTAAAAGCCATAGAAATTCCACTTCCTGGTAATGGAGTGTCTACTAAGTGTTTAGCTAAATAATAATATAATAAAGTAAAAAAAGCTTTTTTAAAACCAATTTTTTGACTTTTTAATATGCCAACGGAAGTTTCATAATTTGTACTCATTTAAAATCTATTTTTTAAAAATTTTGCTGGTACACCACCATATATGGTATTTTCAGGAACATTTTTGTTTACTACAGAGTTTGCGGCTATAATTGCACCATCATCGATAGTTACCCCATTTAATATGATACAACCTCTTCCGATCCAACAACCTTTACCTATTATAATTTTTTCACCATAGTATCCTTGATTTTTTATGTATATAGTATCATCAAAGCTATGATTATAATCTCGGATGCTTGTGTATTCTCCAATTGAAGTATATTCTCCTATTTCAATGCCAAAAAGTGATGCTATAATACAGCCGTCATTAATTGTTACTCTATCATTGATTATTATTTCTGATTCTAATGAACCTTGAAAAACACACATTGAACCAATTCTAATATTATTTTTCAATACTATATTTGAACAAGGGAATAAAAATTTTGGAATACCATCTATAACTAAATTTTTTCCTATTTTTTTAAAACCAAACCTCCCAATTATTATTAGATAAAATAGAATGGATTTCTGTTTAATAAATCTAAACAAATACCAAAGTAATGCATAAATAATTTTATACCCAAATCTGTTTATTTTATGTAAGTAACTTCCCTGAAAAACATTAATCTTAGATGCCATAACAAATCATTTATTTACTGAATTAATTAATCTTAAATTATATTCATTTATTGTATGTAATACACTTTTTTCAAGAGCTGCAAAGCTCATTTTTTTTAATAATTCTCTATTATAAAACAATTCATTTATTTTATTGACCATATTTTTAACATCACCAACTTTGACAATAAAACCATCCACATTATTATCAACGACAGATCCAGATTCATATGTTGTTAAAGTTGGGATTCCAAAACTTAATGCTTCATAAATAACTAAGGCAGAACCCTCAAGGTAACTTGGTAAAAAAAACAAATCTGATTGTAAATAAAGGACTTCTAGTTGATTTTTTGAGAGTTTACCATGAAATTTAACATTATCAGGAAATACAGATATATTGAATTCATGAAGCTCCTCTTTTATTTTCCCAACTATATGAAAACTAATTTCAGTATTTAAAATAAGTTTATTAGCTACTTCAATAATATCTAATACTCCTTTTCGTAAGGCCTCATTTCCTACAAAAAGTACATTTAAATTATTTCTTTGTGTACAATTTTCAATCTTGTAATTAATTTTTTGTTTTTCAACACTATTTGTGAAGCCATAAGGTATAACTTCTATTTTACTGGGATTTAGACCTTGCTTAATTAATTCTTGCTTAACATAACTTGAAGGGCAAATTATCTTATTTGCAAACTCCCATTCCTTCTCCTCAACTAATTTAAATTTTTTGCAATTTAAAATATGATCACCAAAATTTACTTGATATTTTTTTTGTAAAATTTCATACATTTCTACTTGAGAGTTCCTTGGTGCAACACACTGCTCTAATACTAAAAATTTATGATTAAAATTTCTTTTAAAAATCTCAAGACTACATGTGTCATACCCATAGATAGCATCATAATTTTGAATATTTTTAACAGAAAAATATAAAATCTTTGAACTAATTCTAATACCTAAATGATGTTTATTTTTATTAAAATATTTTAAAAATATTCTATAAATTAAGCCCGCAAATAAATTTCTTTTGACAAGTTTATCAGGAATAGAATTGTTAGAATATTTAGAGAATGAAGTATTAAATTTAGGATTCACCCTACTCATAAATTTATTAAAAAAAGTATCAGGCAAATTGTAAAAATCTGTAACTAATTTTGAAAGTTGGTTGTTATTATTAATTATACTTGCAACATCATAATTTCTTCTTGATGTAATTTGATATACTAAAAATTTTCTCATGATTTTGCAAAATATTTAATAGGTAAAAAAACTATAGCTGATTGTATTAATAATATAGGCAAAAAACTTAAAGAATCATATATACTCATAAACATTAATACCACAAAATAAGTATAAAACATTTTTGAATATACATTATTTGAAAAGTAAGCCTGATCCCAAATTTTTCTTGAAATTCTAGCAAAAATATAAAAAGGAATAAATGCTAAAAAACCAAAATCGTAAAATGAGTCTGTATAACCTGAGGGAGCAAGATAATTTTTATATCCTCCTTTAGTATGTACAACTTTGTTCCTCGAATTTTCAAAATCAAACTGATATAGTCTAAATTTTTCTTTAGCCCCATCCCCAAAAAAAGTAGAGCTAACAAATTGATTGATAAATTTATTTACATAAAGACCTCCATAAGAATACCCATTATTTTGAAAAACTAAATTCATGTTAATTGCAGCTTCAAAAACTTCATTTGTTTTCTCACCCTTGTTGTAAGAACTTATATCTTGAAAAACATCAATATTTTTAATTGACTCATAATCTCCTTTCTTTGTGTATTGTCTTGTGAGAGGTAAAATGAAAAACGCTAAAAATCCAAAAATTCCTCCAATAACTAATAATTTACGGCTTGGTATATAATTTTTGATAAAAAAAAGAGGAAGTAAAATTGTTATAGCGAGCAAAAAAAACTCACTACGTCTTCCAGAAATGATTATAAATCGTAATGGAACTAAAACCCAAATAATCAACAATATTAATGTTATTTTTCTTGGTTTGATTAAATGAATGAAAAAAATTATTATTGCTGCCGGTCGAATCATTCGACCAAAAAAAAGCAGTATTGCAAACATACCGCCAAAAACACTCCCAAACTCTTCAGCCTTTAGAACAAAAAAGGAAATAAAAAAACCAATTAAAAAAAAAGGTAAAACAATAACTAGTATTTTATTAATATTGTATTTACTGTTTTTTAAAATAATATTTGATTTGGTGTTAAAACCAATATAAGAAGCTAACAAGCATAGTATAATATTAAAAGTATAAATATTGTACTCCGTTTCTGACAAAATAGTTGTAGAAAATAAATTTGAAAATAAACTAGGTACTATTAATGCTAATGTTGTAACAGAAAAAATCACAGGCAATTGATAATATTTAGTTTTATCACCTTTAATTTTCATAAAAGGTATAATTAGCAAATACATAAGAAAAAAGGAAATAATGTAGCTCAAAATTTTATATTTGATTTATAATTTCTATTATTTAAAAAAACTTTTAAGTTTATAAATAGATTTATCAAAAAATAATTTCCAAATATTTTTTTTTGATTCTAAAAATAAACCAAGTATAACACAAATAGTTATTGTTATTAAAAATGATAATAATAATTTGTAATTTATATCAAAGCTTATGGGAAATACAGCACTACAAAGAATTATAATGGGTTTGTGTAATATATATATTGAAAAGGTTAAATCACCAATAGTTCTTGCTTTTTTCTGTAAAATTAATTCTGTTTCGTTTCCATTTTTTGGATTGTTTGATAAAGGAAGAAACCAAATTGATATAGCAATTAAAAAGCCAACAAAATAATCTTTTATGAACTGAGCTGAATAGAATAAAGGCTTACTTCCTAATTCAAATGGGATACTTCGTAAATAAAAAACCATGTATAAACTTATTAAAAGGAAGATAATACTAAAAATAAATGATTTATTATTGGAAATTTTAAGTTTAGGTAATTTATAAGAAAAATACCCAAATATCCATATAACCATCATTAAAAGTACTTTTGGTCCTATGAAAATAGATAATAATAAAGGGAAGTACCAACCTTTGAATCCAGATTTTTTATAAAAAAAAGCACCAAATATAATGTAAAACCAAAACTCATAACCTAAAGACCACATTGGCATATTAATAGGTGGAGATGCAGAAAAAAACCAAAACTCATTTAAAAAAAATATTGATAATAAGTATCTAATTAATTCAAAACCTCTATTATATTCATCGTAAACAGATGTATTAATTTTAAAAATGATAATTGAACATATAATTGTTAAGAGAATTGCAGGTAAAAAAATAGAATATAATCTACTAAACCTTGCAGAAATATATTCAGTAAAATTTCTTTTTTTCAATGTTATAGAAAATGTGATAACATATCCAGATAAGACAAAAAATACTACCACAGCTCCATGCGCTAAATTTGATAGAGTTTTGAAATACTCCCCATCAGGTAAAAAAACTTCGTAAATGTGCACTAAAAAAACAACAATAGCAGCCAAAAATCTTAATATATCAAGAAAAATACTTGTTTTAACATCAAAATATTTATTTTCCATAGCAATTATCTTTTGTAATTTTTAATTTTAAATAATAATTCAACCAAAAAATCTTTCATAAATATATTTACTAATAATATATAAATTAAGGTACTTAAAAAAGTATTGATAATTAAATTATAAAAACTTGAATTTTGAAAAACATATATAGTTTCACTTAAATAAAATGTAGTACCAAAAGAAACAAAACTAATTAATATGATCTTTAAACAATTCATAACTATAAAATTATAGTTAATATTATAACTTTTAAAGCCTTTATAAATTAGGTAAGGAGTATTAACCAAATAAAACAAACTCACACCAATTGCAACTCCATATTCCTCAAAAAAATATGCCAAGGGTATAATTATTATCAATAGTTGTATTAGGCTTATAAAAGTTACGTTTGACATTTCTTTGAAATCACCATTTAATTTTAAAGGAACCACCCAAGAAGAGGATATTAGTCTAAATACCATTCCAATAGACAATATTTGAACAAAAATTATGGAGGGTATCCATTTCTCACTTAAAAATAATGTAATTAATGGTTTAGCGTTGACCGCTTGCCAGCAAGCAAAAGGAACACCAATTAAAGACATGAATATTATAACTTTCTGTAATGGAACTTTTACTTGATTTAAATCTTTTCCTGCATAACTCATTAATGCAGGAAAAAGTACAGTAGGCAAAGTAACACCTAGCAGTCCTATCACTTGCGTAGAAAGAGTCATACCCATGAAATATACACCTACTATTGCTTGACTAGATATAACCCCTAAAATCATAACATCAACTTGCATTGATAGCCTAGAAAAAATAGCAAAAAATAATCCTTGTATACTATTATAAGTTAGATACTTCCATTTTTTTAAACTTGGTATTATTAGATTTAATTTTGTGTAATAAAATAAATAAGCACATCTTAAAATGGCTACAATAACCATTGGTAGAACAAAACTCATTACTCCAAAGTTTAGTAGAGCAAAAATAATTGTACCAAGTTGAATTAAAAAAACTTCAAATATTTTAATTATTGAAATCTGTTTGAATTTTAAATTAATTTTTAAAAAAGTATCTGGAATAATACTTAAGGCCTGAAATGGCATTGAAATTGAAAATATAGCTACCAAATAAAAAATATCATAGTCATCATAAAAATACCCTCCAAAATATCCTGCAATAATTGCAATAATAACACTTAAAAAAGCAACAGAAGTTATCATTCCAAAAGATAATGGTAACCATAACTTAAAAGAATTTCCTCTTTTAATCAATACATCTTGCAATCCAAACTGTTGCATTAAAGAACTTATATTAGTTATAGTATATACTAAGGCAATCTTCCCAAAATCATTTGGTAGTAAAATCCATGCTAGTAATATTTGGCTACCAAATGATATAACTTTTAATAGAATAGTTTGAATTAGTGACCAAATGGCACCATTCATAATTTTATTAGTTATTGAAATATTATTCATTTATTTTTGAAAACCAATTAAAATAATTTGTTAGCTCTAATTTAATATCGTGTTTAGAAATATACCCAATTTCTTTTATTTTACTAACATCAGCTTTCCAATTAACAGGAGTTCCCTGCATTTGCTGTCCTTGAAAAACTATTTCAGGTTTAATATTTGCATTTAAAAAAAGGTAATCAAGGCACTGTTTTATGGTTATTTCAATTCCGTTAGCAACATTGAAAACATTGAAATACGAATTTAAATTTTTGTTACCAACGAGCATTGCAAGCCTTACAACATCTTTTACATGTATAAAATCTCTAGATTCATTTCCAGTTCCATAAACTTCAATTTGTTTATTATTACGTTTGTATTTATTCATAATATCCCAAAAAAGCTGTTTTCTTAAACCCTCACCATATGCTGAAAAAATTCTCAAAACAGAACATTCTATTTTATATAGATTAGAATAAAACTCAATAATATCTTCATTTATTGATTTATGGAGACCATATGGTGAGATTGGTTTTTTTGGGATATTTTCAAGAATTGGTAACTTTTCGGGATTTCCATAAACAGCTGCACTAGAAAAAATTATAAGCTTTGTGTTAACAGAAAACTTTCTAATACCATCTAACAATAATAATGTTGGTGGTATTAAAGAATCAAAATCTGAAAAGGGAGATTCAAATGATAATGGTACTGAAGCTGAACCCGCTAGATGGTATATTGCATCAAATTCATTTTGATTCATTAATGATTCAATTGTTTTTTTATCTAGTTTATTAACGTAAAAATTTTTCCAAATTTCGGGGTTTTTAGGTTCGTTTATATCAATACCAAATAACAAATACCCTTTTTTATGTGCATATTCAGATAAATAAAAACCAATAAAGCCAGAAGCTCCTGTTATTAGTATTTTTTTCTTTTTAATATTTTTAATTTTATTTTTTTCCATTTTTACCAAAGTATAATTTCGGATTTTCTAGCATTAAGTTCCATGTTTCTTCAAAGCATTTATTACTAAAATTATTAAAATATAGATTTCTTATATTTATTTTACTAAATGAATTATTTTTTAGTAAAGTTAAAAATTCATAAAAGGAACTAGTTTGGTTTGTATCAAATTCAGATAAATAGATACCTTTATTTATGTTTGCTAGCTCTGGAATAGCACCCATTTTAGAGGCAAATATGGGCTTATTATAAAACATACTTTCAAGTAAAACTAATGGTAATCCCTCATTGTGTGTGGAAGGTAAAATTATAGCGTCATAAGTATTTATTAGATTGGGAAAATCTTCATCAGAGTAAAATCCTTTTAAGAAAATTTTATTGCTAATGCCATATTTATTTATGACATCGATTATTTTTTGGTATTCGCTTCCACCCCCATAAATATTTAAAATTATATTTTCATCTCTAAAAATATTCCTTGTATTTTCTATGAAGTTTACTAGACCTTTATTTTCAGCTAATCTTCCAAAATAAGCAAGACGAATCAATCCATCAGTTTTTGAGTATGAATTTGTAGCTGCTTCCATTGCCCTAGTGAAGCAAGGTAAATAATCAATATTAATTTTATCGCTTACATTATTCTTGTAATTTTCTATCATAGATTTTGTTTGTACAGCTATTGCATCAAAGTTTTGAATAATCTTCTTATGATATTCATCTAATTTTGCATCAAAAATGACTTCTTGGTGTATTTTAAAAGTTTCTTTACCTAAAATAGATGCTATAGTTGTATAACTTTTTCCCATACCAGTAGCAATAAATAAATCGGGTTTGAATTTTAAAACTTTAATGCAAGATTTAAAAATTGAAAATAATTTATTTAATTTTTCTAAATTGGTACTTGGATTGTATGGAATTCTGAATTCTGCTACGTTTTTTTGATCAAAATTTTTTTTGTTATTATCATTAATATTTAAACAAATAATTTCATAACCATTCCTGTAAAGAAAGTTTACCAAATATTCATAATGGACAATTAAACCACCTTTATGATCGTTATTTCCCATTATTAAAATTTTCTTAATTTTCATGTATAAAATTTAAGATTATCCTTTACCTATAGATTTAATTTGAAATCCTATGGATTCTGATATATTAGTATCTAAAATATTACGACCATCAAAAAGGAAGGCAGGTTTATACATATTTTTATAAATTGTTTGCCAGTCATATGTTTTAAACTCATCCCATTCCGTTAAAATTGCAACAGCATGGGAATGATGCATTGCTTTAATTGGGTTGTCGTAAACGAAAATATGTGTTAGTTTTTGTAAGATTTTTTCTTCTGTAAATCCTTTCAATTCCCACAAATAGCGCATATCAGCTTTAATTTTAGTTTCTGATACTTTCGGGTCATAAACATGCACCTCAGCACCGTCCTCTAATAAATATTCTGCTACATAAATAGCGGCAGATTCACGAGTATCGTTGGTATCTTTCTTAAATGCCCATCCTAAAAAAGCAATTTTCTTTCCATTAACAGTATTGAATAAGGTAGTAATGATTTTCTTGGCAAAACGGTATTTTTGGTAATCGTTCATGATGATTACCTGCTCCCAATAATTGGCAACTTCTGGCAAATTAAAATAACGACAGAGATACACCAAATTCAAAATATCTTTCTGAAAGCAAGAGCCGCCAAAACCCACAGAAGCCTTTAAAAATTTTGGTCCAATTCGACTGTCTGTTCCAATCGCATGAGCAACCTCATCTACATCTGCTTCAGTAGCTTCACATAAGGCGGATAGGGCATTGATCGAAGAAATACGCTGAGCTAAAAAAGCATTGGCAGTCAATTTCGACAACTCCGAAGACCACACATTGGTGGTTAAGATTTGCTTAGGAGTTAACCAATGTGCATACACAGAAACCAAAGCTTGAATCGCTTTTTGTCCTGAAGGTGTTTGTTTCCCTCCAATCAACACACGATCCGCATGCAATAAGTCTTCAATAGCAGTACCTTCTGCCAAAAACTCGGGATTCGACAATACTTCAAAATGAACTCCATTGCCATTACTGTCTAAAATGGTTTGTAAGGTTTCCGCAGTTCGTACAGGCAAGGTTGATTTTTCAACGATAATTTTATCTTCTGTGGCTACCTCTGCTATTTGACGAGCACACAATTCTACAAATTTCAAATCAGCTGCCATTCCCTTACCCTCCCCGTAGGTTTTGGTAGGAGTATTTACGGCTATAAAAATCATTTCTGACTCTTTGATGGCTTTCTCAACATCTGTTGAAAAAAATAAATTCCTATTACGAGCCTCAGCGACCACCTCAGCTAAGCCTGGTTCATAAACCGGTAACTTATCTAAATCTGCATCATTCCAAGCAGCAATACGATCTGTATTCAAATCTACAACGGTTACCTTAATTTCTGGACATTTCAATGCGATAACAGACATGGTAGGTCCTCCAACATAACCAGCTCCTAAGCAACAAATGTTTTTTATTTTCATTTTTTTTAATTTTTTATTTTTTTCTCAAGGGTTTAACTGATTAAAAATAACCAAATAACCTATTATAATATTTCAATTATTGTATTCATAACCGCAACAAAGCCTTCGTCTTAAACCTTCGCCTTAGCCAGCTTCCTTACAATTCAGTATTTATTTAAATAACCAATCTTACTCCTCCTGCTTTAATATCTCATGCCCAGCCTTCAACAAGTCCACATTTTTACGCATCAAGGCAATATCACCCTCCATCATATCGTGCACCAAAGAAGCCAAATCATGCTCAGGGACCCAACCCAATTCATTTTTAGCTTTACTTGGGTCTCCAATCAATAAATCCACCTCTGTTGGTCTGAAATATTTAGGATCAATAGACAATACTTGGCCTCCCCCAGCCCCTCCAAAGGAGGGGAGTCCTGTTGCTGCGGTATGTTTTGCTTGGTCAATACTTTCAATGTAAGCTTTTTCGTCTATACCTGTTCCTTCAAAACGAAGTGTAATTCCCACTTCTCCGAATGCCATTTTTACAAAATCACGAACAGTAGTGGTAACTCCAGTAGCAATTACCCAATCTTGGGGTTTTTCTGCTTGGAGAATCATCCACATCATACGCACATAATCTTTGGCATGACCCCAGTCGCGTTTTGCTTCCAAGTTCCCCAAGTACAATTTATCTTGCAAGCCCATCGCTATTTTTGCCACCGCACGGGTAATTTTACGAGTCACAAAAGTTTCCCCTCTACGTGGAGATTCGTGGTTGAATAAAATACCATTACACGCAAACATGTTGTAAGCTTCACGGTAATTTTTGGTAATCCAAAATCCATAAATCTTCGCAACTCCATAAGGCGAACGTGGGTAAAAAGGCGTGCTTTCATCGTAAAAACCACGCTCGTTTTTGTTTTCTTCCAATCCTCCATACAATTCAGAAGTAGAAGCTTGGTAAATACGAGTTTTTTTAGTCAAGCCCAACAAACGAACAGCTTCCAAAATACGAAGTGTTCCCAATCCATCCACATTCCCCACATATTCAGGCATATCAAAAGACACCTTCACATGACTCATCGCTCCCAAATTGTAAATCTCATCAGGCTGAATTTCTTGAATGATTCTAGTCAAATTCATAGAATCCGTCAAATCCCCATAATGCAATTTCAAACGTTGGTTAGGGTCGTGCGGGTCTTGATACAAATGATCAATACGATCCGTATTAAACAACGAAGATCTTCGTTTGATACCATGTACGATATAGCCTTTTTCTATCAATAATTCTGCTAAATAAGAACCGTCTTGGCCGGTGATTCCGGTGATGAGGGCTACTTTTGGGTTGGTTGTATTCATGTTTTTTATTTTTGTTTCACAGAGTTTCACGGTGTTTGACACGGTGTTACTCAGGGTTTTTATTCTTTTTTGTTTCACAG
>Ga0210054_1001267_pt1 | contig 21426 bp, 17 predicted proteins | sample CryGeymeta201516_FD_185470 | JGI IMG/M metagenome (GOLD analysis project Ga0210054, IMG submission 185470) | Groundwater microbial communities from Crystal Geyser aquifers in Utah, USA - Crystal Geyser metaG 2015-16 (SPAdes) (version 2) | ecosystem: Environmental > Aquatic > Deep subsurface >... | reverse complement strand
TTACTTACTTATTTATTTACCTACCTACCTACTTATTTACTTACTTACCTACTTGCTTACTTACTTACCTATCTATCTACTTACTTACCTACCTACTTGCTTGCTTACCTATCTATCTACTTACGTTATACCTTGTCTTTTGAATCGCCACGTCGCTTTTTTAAAAGCTCAGAACAACGGAAGCCGCCCGGTTCCACCGAAACGTAACCCCTATTTTACCTTCCGGTAAACCGGGCACATGCAATTTCTTTCATGTCATCCCTCCCTTCCTTTTTGCAAACAAGCGTAAATACTCCTATCCCCTGCTAGAGCTAACTACTCTATTCAGGGGGTATTTTCAAATAACGTAACGAAAACTCCGCGACTTTACTGAATACAGGCGCCGCAACCGAGCCCCCATAGATACTCTCCCGGGGCTCGTCGATAACGACCGAAATAACAAGCTGCGGATCTTGTATTGGCACCATTCCTATAAATGAAGCAACATACCTGCCCTTGTCATAACCACGACCGTTAACCTTAGCTTTCTGCGCGGTACCCGTCTTGCCGCCAACGCGATAATGAGCGACCTTCGCCTGCGGCCCAGTACCGTCCGTCACGGCTTTCTCCAGGATCTGCTTCATTTTCCGGCAAACCGCGACATCTATAACCTGTTTCTCCGGCATTGCGGGGGCACTAAGAATAACCCTTCCCCTCTGATCCGTCGCATCGAGTAACAAATGCGGTTTTATCGGGATACCATCATTGGCAATCGTTGCGTATGCCTTTACCATCATCAACTGTGTGGTACATATCCCCTGGCCAAATGGGATATTAGCCAGTGACATCACAGACCAGTTTTCTTTTTTGGGATAAAACCCCCGGGACTCGCCCGGATAATCCACGCCGGTTTTCCTGTCGAAACCAAATCGCGACAGGTAATCAAGAATCTTGTCCTTGCCCATCAACATACCGATTTTAACCATTCCGATGTTGCTTGACTCCTGGATGATGTTTGAGAACGTGTACATGCCGGCGGGCCGTGTGTGCGCATCCCTGATTCTTTTGTGGCCGATTTGGATAGCCGATTTTAAGTAAAATGGGGTTGAAGGGTTGCATAATCCCTCTTGCAGCGCACCGCTGGCAATAATAGCCTTCATCGTCGACCCAGGCTCATATAGATCAGTGATCGTCGTGTTTTTCTGGTTATCCTTATTAACTGTTGCAAGTTTGTTCGGATTGAAGTACGGGACATTCGCCATAGCGTAAATCTCTCCCGTTTTTGGGTTCATTACGATGACGCTGCCCCGCTTGGCCTTGTATTTCTTTACAACCGCCGCCAACCCAAGCTCGGCTTCGTACTGGATTTCTTTATCGATGCTGGTACGAATGTTTGAGCCATCGATCGCCCGCCGTGAACTCTGTACGCTCTGCGGAATCGGTCCGCCCTGACCGTCTCGCTCGGCAACGATTTTGCCCGGCTTTCCGTAAAGCATTTCATCGTAATACAGCTCAAGCCCGCTTAATCCGTGGTTGTCCATACCCGCAAAGCCGATCACGTGCGCACCGAGCGCGGCGTTGGGGTAATACCGCTTGCTCTCTTTAATAAAGCCAATGCCCTTTATATGCTCTTCTTTAACCAGTTGCTTTACTGCTTTAACGGTAGAAGGGTCGGTTTTTCTTACAAGATAGGTGAAGCCGCTTTGCTTGAGAAGTTTTTTGAGGATATCCCGCTCATCCATTTTCAGGACGGGCGCGAGTTTTTTTGCAAACCCCTCGCGATCGTCGATTAATGAGGGACTCGCGTAGATGGTGTCCATAAGGACGGATACGGCAAGCTCATCGCCGTTTCTGTCGAGGATGGTGCCCCGTTTAGGGGGCAACTCTACGATACTTAATCGTTGCTTTTCCGCAGCCGCATCGTATTTGGCGGCCGAAACCCCCTGAACGAAGACAAGCCGCCCCGATATTCCTACAACGCATAAAAATATTATGACCAGTAGAGCAGTTAACCGTGTCTCAGTGCTGCTTTTAACTCTACCCACTCGCTCCTCTTCCCTCTATTAACGTGCTAAAGCATGATAACCCAAGCGTCCACCATAGGAAGCTTCGACTCGGCCTTTGGTTATACTCTTACCGGATACATAATGTTTATCACCGGATGCACTCATAGAAGGGCTAGTGTTGCCCGTCGAGCTAATACCCCTCGATCCGTCATCAAGGATGCGAAGATAAGACACCTTCGGCGCCTTGACCATCGAGAGTTTCTCAACGGCAACTGATTCAATTCTTTGGGGCGATTGCAGTATGGCTTTATGCGCATAGAGATTATCCTGCGCCTGCTGAGCTACCTGAATTTCTTTCTTGACGGATTCGATCATGTAGCTTTGCTGGGATATAATCGCCTGCTGAGCTACGTTTATAATAATACCCGCTGTAATAACCGTAACGGACATCACAAAAACCGGAAAAGGGATCTCTGGTAATGCTAAAACCTGCCGGCTCTGCCGTCTCTTTGGTTCTACGACTTTCAGTTTCTTCTTCGGTTTCGGCTGCTCTTTATACCGTACCTGCTGCTGCTTGACCGCTAATTTTCTTGCCGCTTGTGCTATTGTTCTCACCTCTTACAGTTTTTCGGCGGCCCTCAACCGGGCGCTTTCCGCTCTTGGATTCTCTGCTATCTCTCCAGGTGTCGGCCTTACGACTTTCCTGGTTACTACACTCAGTTGAGGCATGTGCCCACACGTGCAAACCGGCAACCCCGGCGGGCAAATACAGCCTTTTGACAGGTCATTTATTACATTTTTCGCTACCCTATCTTCAAGCGAATGATAGGATAGTATAACTAGTCTTCCTCCCGGCCTAAGCCATTTTATGGCGTCCCGAAAACTCCGCTCGAGAATCTTGATCTCGCCGTTCACTTCAATTCGCAGTGCTTGAAACATTTGCTTCGCGGGATGTCCTCCCCGGCGTCTGGCAGGGGCCGGTATCGCATCCTTAATCACGTCCACAAGCTCAAACGTCGTTGCTATAGGACGATTTTGCCGCGCTTTAATAATAAACGCGGCGATTCTGTTGGCCCAGCGTTCCTCGCCATACTCTTTGATGACACACGTGAGGTCTCCCCTTGAATACGCATTCACCACATCGAACGCCGTTAATGCCTGTCTTTGATCCATACGCATATCAAGCGGAGCATCAAAGCGATAACTAAATCCTCTCTCGGCACGGTCGAACTGGACTGACGAAACCCCTAAGTCAAACAATACTCCGTCTATCGCATAAAGGCCGACCTCAGCCAGAATGCGATCCAGCTCACTAAAATTGCCTCGAACTAAAGAAAAATTTTGCTGGCTGAAGCGTGCTAATCTAACCCTTGCTGCGTCCAGTGCTGCGATGTCTTGATCGATTCCTAGTAAGAAGCCTTCCGGCGTTATTAAATCTAATATTGCCTCTGCATGTCCTGCCCCGCCCAAAGTGCAGTCGATGACTATGCTACCGTTAGTGCAACGTAATTGCTTCAAGACTTCAGCCAGCAAAACGGGTTTATGAAAATATTCCATCGTGGCCCTTTATTCCGTTGTGCTTTGCTAAACACCGATATCAGCTATCTCTTCCCCTATCTCAGAAGCTGATTTTTCAGCGTCAGCTATAAATCGTTCATATCTCTCCTTTGCCCAAATTTCTAGTTTATTTGCTACTCCAATTATTACAATGTCTCTATCGAGACCCGCAAAATCGCGAAGGTTCTGCGGGATTGAAATCCTTCCCTGGCGGCTTACTTCGTCTTCCACCGCACTTCCGATCACAAATCTCTGGTAGTTCCTTACTTCGGCTGTTGCGGGCTTCTTCGACATGATCTCGTCTACCCGCTCAAACCAGTCTTTCCTGGTGTAAACCAAAAGGCAGCTGTCAAACGATTTTGTTATGAAGAGGCCATCCGCCAGCGCATCCCTGAATTTCACGGGAAGTATAACGCGTCCTTTTTCATCTAGCGAATGGTAGTACTCTCCAAAAAACAAGTAGTTGCCCCTTTGGCGTTCTTTGTGTAATCCACTCTACTCCACTTTATTCCACTCTGCAACACATTTCTCCAAAATTTATAACTTTCCTTCCGTTTTTGAAAGAATTTTCTGTGTTTTGTGCGCTATGAATTTAACCAGATGCTGAATAAGCCCTGGATAACCATGATGCCAATGGATCGCCAATGGATTGGGGTATTTTTATATTTTTGTAGAGCCACATGGGGTTGAAGTTATGGCGCTTGCCTATTAAGGGGCTATTCGGGTAGATATAGGAAGCGTCGCAGAGAAATTATAGACGAACTATTAAATGACTTATTTGCGAAGGGTCGCTATAAGTCTCTTTGTATTGGCCAGCAGATCCAGGGCGTCTTCTGACCTATTTACAATTATGTCAGCGGCTAAAAGCGCATCCGTCGCGCATCCCTCACCGCCGATTACAACTATTCCTAACTGTGCTTTCTTAAGCATCTCGACATCGTTTGACCCATTGCCAATCGCAATACAGGCGGAAGCGCCGATTTTTTCGATGAAGGCCGCCTTCTGTAATGCTTCCCCCGGCGGATGCACGCGCTCAATAGTAGCCGCTATTTTGTCCTTCTGCGATTCGAGTTTTCCATAGGTATCAGCGGTAATTAAATACACCGTTAGGCCTTGCGACAATGTCTCAATCCTGTGTAATACCTGGTCGGGGATAATGCCGTCTACGGCAAGCGTGCCATTCATGTCGAGAACCAGGTTATGAAGTTCGTAACGTCCCCTCCCGGGGATATCAACTTTTATCATCTCTTACCCGCCAATCAGAGCTTAGGCAAAGGGGCAGAACCAAGGCCTACCCCTTCAATTTCTCTCTTAATTCTCTGTTATATCTCTATTTTATCTCTCTATTCTCTATTATATCAGACATATCGGACTCATGTCAGGCTGATATCACCTTATATCTGATTTTCGGGTAGGCTTGTTCGAACAGTTAATTTGCCGCATCCCGTGCCACAAGCGCCGCACCCAGCGCACCCGCGATTTCGGGATGTTCGTAAACCTGCACGCTATGCCCCAGTTTCTGCTGGAACAGCTCCCGGATGCACGGATTTCGCCCAACGCCGCCCGAGAGCACTATTTCGTCTACGATGCCCACCTTATGCAGCATCGAGCTTACTCTCTCTATAATAGACTGGTGAAGTCCCAGCGCGATGTTTATCGGCAGCTCTTTTTTTGCCAAAAGCGAGACCACTTCCGACTCTGCAAATACCGTGCACATGCTGTTTACGCGGACAGCCTTTTTTGCGGTAAGCGATGCCGCCCCAAATTCTTCAAGCGTAAAGCCCAGCGTTTTTGCCATAATCTCAAGAAATTTTCCGGTCCCCGCCGCACAGCGGTCGTTCATTTGAAAATCGGCCACCTTACCGCCCTCATCAAGCGATATAACCTTGCTGTCCTGCCCGCCGATATCAATAATCGTGCGGCAGCCGGAAAATATATGGCGCGCGCCTATGGCATGCGCCTTAATCTCGGTGATTACCCCGTCGGCGAAGTCTTCCCGCGCAAAATGCCGCCCGTATCCGGTCGCGATTATCTTTTTTGCACCATACGGCTTGATCAACTCAAGCGATCGCTCATATGGGCTAAACCCCGTGTCGGCGACTTTGAAATCTTCAACGCCATTGCCGTTTAAAGCAACCACCTTTATGCATCGAGACCCGATATCAATCCCGACATACACCTATCTAACAGCCCCTTCGCGGTCTCTAATGGTCTCCATAAAGGCCTCGACCCTGGTCGAAAGCTGCCCTGCATCCTCCATGCTATAATCAGTCTCAATCTTGAGAACCGGCACTCCGGCGTTTTTAAGCGCTCTCTCAACGCTGTTGTACTCGACCGTAAACGGGTCGCAGAACTGCAGCGAGTAATGAATCACACCATCAACATTATAATCATCAACAAGTTTCTTGATGTTATCGATTCGCTCCTTGTTCGGTGTAAAGCATGCGCAATCGAGCTTCATATAGCGGCTTGCAACTGCCTCCAACCCCGCATCGATATCAGCTGCGCCCTCGCTCACCATGTCCCTAAAATACCTGTGCCCAATGCAGGCTTCCTCGGCAACAATTACAGCACCGGTTGATTCTACTATATGATGGAGTTTCCAGTTCGGCACCGCCATCGGGCATCCCGAAATTAGAATTCTCGGGGCGCCTTTCTCGGCTGCACCGGCGCCGTTAGCAATTCTCTGCTCAAGCTCGGCGCTTATTTTGTTGATCATTTCGGTAAAACGGGCGGGATCATCGTAGAACGCCACCTGCTGTATTAATAGAGCATCTTTTCCGCTGATCGGAACCGGGTCGGCCTTTCTAGCATCGTTCATCCTCTTCAAGGCCGCACGCTTTGCGTTAACCGTGGCGATTCCCTTGGCGAGGGCGGCCGCATCAATTTGATTCCCGGTAAGTTCTTCCATCTTATCTTTGAATTTCTTAACTTCTTCTAACCAGAGCCTGCGGCTCGAATCATCCTTCATCTGCGGGGTATGCATAACATAGACGTTTGTATATTCCCCAAGAATCTCATAGCTTTTTTTCTTGCCGTCGCAGGTCGTTTCGCCGACGATCATGTCGCTCGACTCAAAATAAGGGCACACCTTTGCAATTTTAAACGACATAAAGGACTTGATGAGCGGGCAGAGGTTCCGTGGCAGCACCTTTTCAGCTTCTGCGCTTGGCCAATCGGCCCCGCCGCAAATGCCCACACACGCCGCCCCCGAAGCCAGCACTATTTCTTCCGGCACATAGAGACAAAACGTTCCTACTACTTTGCCTCCGGCATCCCGCAAATCGTTAAGCTCCTTAACCCTTAAGCCGTGAATCTCAGACATAACAAAGTCCAAGTATCCCATTCCTTCCGGACGATCTTTTTGGGTTAGGTAAACATCTCCGTAAATTTGCGGAATCACCGCTAGCAGTTGGTCGTGGGCTTCTAAGTCAAGCCCTAATTCTTTCCACATCTCACGATAATCCGACATACGCTTGCCTCCTTGGTGCTCTCCTGGCTGATACAAAAACAGTAGATAACTCTTTATATCCACTAATAGCTTTTATAATATATAATTATATATTAGACAAGAGGATTATTCATATTAGCTGGGGTTATAATACATGCCCTTAGGGGTTGTAGCGGTAGTGATTTTGGGGTAATACCAGGCCAATCCCGCATAAGACCTGGTATCATGGTATGCCCGGATGCATATCGCTTGATCTCGTAACAATACTAACCCTTAACTATAGCTTTAATTAAAAGTCTAGATTAAAGGTCTAACGGTAGTATACCGACGCTACTTCATTACGCCTAATCTCGGACGCACAAAAGGGCCGAGATGCGCTCGGCCCTGCTACTGCTGTTTGCCCTTTTAACCGCTCACCTATTTAGCAGGTCGTCGGTTCACTACATTAAGTCCAGCTTGGCGGCAATATCGGCAAGGGTTACTGTGCCGATGAGTTTGCCTTCCTCGATAACCGGAAGCTTTGTCAAGCGGTATCTATCCATAAGTGAGATGAGTGCGAGGATATCCATCCCCGGATTTGCGATCGGGGGGTTAAAATCCATGAACTCCCAAATCTGGTGCTCCGTCGGTGCGAAGCCCTGAGCGACTACGCTATATAATATATCCGAGTCCGTGATTATTCCGAGTAACTTATCCGAGTGCGTTACAAATAATGATGTAGTCCCCTTCTGAAGCATAACGGCGGCTGCATCGGCGATGGATGCCGATGGGCCGATGGTGACGAGATCCGAAACCATAATATCTTGGACAAACATAAAAATCCTCTTTCCAACCTAAATAACTGGCAAAATATGTAAATAGAATCGACAAAACCAGCTGCGAACTTAAGTTGTACTTGCGAGGAGATACTAACGCCTGCCGCATATGACCGTGAGTTAGGCGACTTTGGTTTCTTTAATTGAATCGATAAGACAATCGATTCTGGTAACCATCTGCTCGGATTCCTTACTTACGTGGTTATTTACTTTCTTGCCTTCACTGGCGATTGAACTCCACGTGCTCCAGTTATCCGAACCCAGTTTTTTGACTTTCGCTTTGCGCTTAAACATAAATGCACCCCCAAAAAGTCCATTCCAAAAACATGCCCTCACTCTATATCGGATAACTCTTCCCCAACTACACCTTTATTATTTCTGCCTCCACGGCGTCGTGATGCATTATTAATCATAATGGTTGTTTACCGCAGAAGCCGAAATATAAACGCAAATGAGGTGTAATCGGGTTTTGGGCTTTATATTAGCGGCTTAATCTAGTATTATTATGTAGAGGGTTGCTTGCGGCCTCTCTATTAAAGGAGGAACATTTGGGCAGATTTGTGAGCAGATCGATCGTAGCTTTCTCACTTTTGCTTTTAGTTGCAAGTGTCTACATGTATATGAACTTGAATAGAGCCCAGGTTCAACTGCAATCGCCGGCTTCCGGTATCTTCTCGACAAAAACAACAGAAAAGCCGGCACCTCAGAATAAGTATGTTATCCGAAACGGCTCAAATGAAATGCCTGCAGGTATGGGTCAGGCCGATGCGAATAAACCTGCACAGGGAATCCAACCCGGTGGAGCACCCGCGGCTGCGGGTCAAGGTTCGCCCGCACCTCAATCGCAAACAGGAATCGATGTTAACGCCGGCGGTGGTATAACGCCGGCACCTGCCAATCAATCGCAGGGCGCCGCTATACAAATGCCGGATGGCACGTCAGAAGATAAACTCTCAGAAGAGAACCTCACTACTAACCACGAGGCGAACAACAGCGCAGTACCGTAAGGCTAAGAGTCTCTTTAAAATCCACTTTCTCGACCCATACTAATCGCTCTTCGCTAATCGCTATTCTTAACCCCAACATGGAGGGCGACGGCGCCTAGGAAGAAGTTGCGGTAGGTTACATCCGTCCAGCCTGCTTCTCTCATCATCGACGCAAGTTCTTTTTGTGGCGGGAATACCTGCATACTCTCGGCAAGATACTTATAGGCCTGGTAATCGCTAGAAAATATTTTGCCTAAGAATGGAACAACGGACGTGATAAACCATGTGTATGGAGCATTTACTAATTTTACTTCAGGATGGCTGCTTTCGAGGATAACGAGACGTCCCCCCGGTTTGGTTACGCGATAAAACTCACGTAATACCGCGCGGTAGTCCGGAGTGTTTCGAAGGCCGAACCCGATCGTTATGGCATTAAATATGCCGTCTTCAAACGGCAGATCGTCGACAGATGCCCATTCAAATGTTATGTCGTTGCACGCATCGGTTTTCTTAATTTTCTCCCCGGCCAGATCCAACATATCCCGGCTGAAATCAACGCCAACTACTTTCGACCCGGTTATTGCGTTGACGGCGAGTGCAAGATCCCCGGTGCCGGTGCAGGCGTCAAGAACCAGTGAGTTCGTGTCGGCGGCCGTGCTTTTGGCGGCTATCCTACGCCAGCGCTGGTCCCGCCCCATTGTCATCAGGCGGTTCAGTAAATCGTAGCGCTTGGCGACCACATCGAACATGGATTGGACCCGTTCGGGCGGCTTGATTGCTTTCTTCGCGTAACTTTCCGTCGTTTTGCTCATAGCCTCTAATATACCAGACGGCGCGGGATTGCAAAACACTTGTCGCCACTATAGGCAGTCTAAGAGCCCTGATAACCGTAGATAAGAAAGTAGATACTTTCTTATCTCTAATCTCTAATCTCTAATCTCTAGCACAGCTCACATATGTGAGCTGTGCTCAGGCGCTCTGCAAGGCGGGTGTACCTTTGCTGGATGCGATTGTTTTTAATCGCAATGGCCAGCGCTTTTTTGCTGCCAAGAACCACTACAAGCTTCTTTCCCCTGGTAATTGCGGTGTAGAGCAAGTTACGCTGCAGCATCATGTAGTGCTGGGTGTGAAGCGGGACGACAACCGCAGGGTACTCGCTCCCCTGCGATTTATGCACCGAGCACGCGTACGCCAGGATAAGCTCGTCCAGTTCGGAGTACTCATAGGTGACGGGGCGACCGTCGAAATCGACCTTCACCACTCGCTCCACCTGATCCAGAGAAGTGATTTTCCCGATGTCGCCGTTGTAGACGTCGAGGTCGTAGTTATTGCGGATCTGCATTACCCTATCCCCCACGCGAAAGATATGGGTTCCGCGCGAAAGCGCCTCACCTGAAGGATTAAGGAGCTGCTGCAGCTCTTTGTTAAGGTTCACGGCACCAAGCAGGCCCATATGCATCGGCGTTAATACCTGGATATCCTCTGCGGTAAGCTTGAAGCTTTCGGGTATCCTTCTGGCAACGAGCAGCTTGAGCGCTTTTAAGATATCCTCGGGCTCATTGCGCTCGATGAAGAAAAAGTCGCCTTTTCCTTCTTTTGCCTTGGGATACGGTGTCTGGCCTGCGTTGACACGGTGGGCGTTGACGATGATCGTGCTCTGCTGCGCCTGGCGGAATACCTGGGTGAGACGCACGACCTCTACACGGCCGGAGGATATGACGTCCTTGAGTACATTGCCGGGGCCGACCGATGGGAGCTGGTCGATATCCCCAACCAGTATGACCTGCGAGGTCGACGGCACCGCTTTGAGCAGGTTATAAAAGAGCACGATATCGACCATGGAAACCTCATCGATAATCAGAATATCGGCTTCGAGGGGATTCTCTGAGTTTCGCTCGAACCGCATGGACCGCGGACTGAATTCGAGCAACCGGTGGATGGTTTTAGCTTCAAGGCCGGTCGCCTCGCTGAGGCGTTTTGCGGCGCGCCCGGTCGGCGCCGCCAGCAGGATGTTTTTTTCTTTGCGTTTTAATATCTGGATGATTCCGTTAATGAGCGTGGTCTTGCCCGTTCCGGGACCGCCGGTTATCACCATTACTTTTTCGGCGATTGCGCTGCGAATGGCATCGCGCTGCTGCTCAGCAAGGTTTATTTTATAGTGTTGCTCGAACCACTCTAAGGCTTTTTCTATTTCTATATCTATGGGTTTGAGGTCTGTTGCAAGCAAGCACTCGATTTGTTTTACGACACCCACCTCAGACGCATACAGGGAGCGCAGGTAGATAAGTTCGTTCGTGACTAACGGCTCCTGGGTAACATCATCTGTAACGATTTCGGATGCGATTAAATCTTGCTCGATAAGAGTATCGACTGCGGTTTTCACGATTTCTTCGTCGATTTCCAGGATTTTAGCGGCCTTTTCGATTAACCGGTCGCGCGGGACGCAAACATGCCCCTCGTCGCTTAACCCCCCGAGCGCATGCAGGACGCCGGCTTCGGCGCGGCGCGGTGAGGTCGACTCGATGCCGAGGTTAACGGCGATTCTATCCGCTGTCTTAAACCCGATCCCGAAGATATCGACCGCCAGGCGATATGGGTTGTCCGCGACGATATCTATCGCCTCGTTGCCGTAGGTCTTGTATATCTTGATGGCGTAGGTCGTGGTCACACCATGCGACTGCAAGAAGAGCATGACTTCCTTGATCTCTTTTTGCTCCTGCCAGGCGTCGCAAATCCGCTCGGCCCGGATTTTACCGATGCCGTCCGCTTCAGTGAGGCGCTTGGATTGGTTTTCGATGATGTCCAATGTATCCAGGCCGAAGCATTTTACCAGGCGAGATGCCATAACCGGCCCAATCCCCTTTATCATCCCCGAGCCAAGGTACTTTTCCATGCCGACAAGAGTGGCCGGTTTGATGGTCGTGTAGGATTCCACTTTGAACTGCTCACCGTACTTGCGGTCGCTCACCCAATACCCCTTCATCCTGATGCTTTCACCAGGCTGAACGCCCAGGAGATTGCCGACAGCGGTAACAAGGTCGCGGTAGCCTTTCACGTTCACGCGCACCACGCTCCACCCGTTCTCTTCGTTGGAGTAGACGAAGTGCTCGAGAATTCCTTCGAGGATCGAAATTTTGTTGTTATTGAATTTGTTGAATGATAGTTGGTCTTGGGTCATGTGTCTGGCTTCCTAATAGAGTTATTACTACTGCTCTTTTGATATCCACCACTTGGATAGATTCCAGAAGGGGCCTTCGAAAGATATGTTATCCTTTGTCCCGTTTACTTTTTTGTTGAAAGCCAGGACCTGGATGTGCCGGTATAGGGGTATGACGACGCAATCATCGCTTATCTTTTCTTGTACGTTCCGGTAGAGGCCGGCCCTCTTGGTGTCGTCAACGACTGAGGGGATGATTTTGAGTGCGGCTGTGACCTCGGGGTTGCTGTAGTGGTAGTAGTTCTCGCCGGCCGGTGGGGTTGCGTCGGCGGAGAAGCTGTAGCCAAGGTTGGGCTCGGTGTCTGCAAGCCAGGCCCAGATACCCAGTTCAAAATCTCCCTTTGCCAGGCGGGAGTTAAAGAACGTTTCGCTATCAGCGTTATTTATCTGCACCTTAACACCTATCCTGCTTAGGTCTTCCTGTATAATCTTTTCCACCTCAACGCGCGTGGAGTTACCGGAGGCTGTGCTTATCTTAACTACCAGCGGCTTTCCATTGTTTTGGAACACCCCATCGGGGCCTTTTTTGTAGCCCGCCCTTGAAAGATATTGCGCCGCTTTCTCCGGGTTGAATTTATACTTTTCCCAGGCCGGGGTATAGAATGGCTGCTGGTCGGGCATGATAATGCTTTGAAGAACGCCCGTCTCTCCGGTTGCCGCTTCCGCTATTTTCTTTCTGTCGAGCGCGTAGGCTATCGCCTTTCTTACGTTTCTGTCGTTAAGCGGCGGTTTTGATGTATTGAAGGCAAGGTGCTCCCACAGCATACCTGGGTCGGCGAACCCAGCGGTTCCCGCGATTGATTTTATCCTGTCCGTGACCGCTTTTGTGCCTGATGGGTAGAGAACATCGATCTTGCCCTCTGAGAAAGCGGTTACCTGGACATCCTCTTTTGGGATAAATTTAAAGGTTACCTTGTCTATATAAGCATCATCACCCCAGAAGCCGTCGTTTCTGACGATGGTTAGATGATCACCGCGCACCCATTCCTTGAATTTATACGGGCCGCTTGCAAACGGAAGCAGGTCGTTGACCGCCTCATTAAATCCCTGCCTCTCAAGTATATGCTTAGGCAGTATCGGGTATGTGATAGAAAACAGCTGCTTGTAGGCTGCGTATGGTTCCCTAAAGACTATCCTTAGGGTTTTATCGTAAGGTGTCTCGATACGCTCGATCTTATCGTATCCGGAGCGGTCGGCGATCTGGTAGGCGGGGTTCATAATCGTTTCCCAGGTAAATTTGACATCCTCTGACGTGATAGGCGTGCCGTCGCTCCATACTGCGTCCTTCTTAATGTCATACGTGACGGTAAAGGGATTGTTTGTGACCAGGCCGTTTTCAAGTGTTGGGACTTTTTCAGCGATACGGGGCGCATAGTTAAGATCGGGTGTTACGACAAGAAGGCCCCATAAAATGTTCGAGGTAACGAGTTTTGTCGCAACCGTTGAACCGCCGGTTAGGAACGGATTAAGTGAGGTCGGCTCCTGGGGGCAGCCTATGGTGAGGCGGCCGCCCCGCTGCGGTTTTTTTGGTGAGGACTTCTGATCTGCCGCAAATAGCTTGATTCCGCCCAGTTTGATGCCATCGCAGCCGCTCGCAAAGAGCATCGACAGCGCTAGTATAACGAGCAGGACCGAAACAATTATGGGTGGCCTTTTTATGGTTGTTGAGCCTCCTTCAAGCGCAGGATATGATCGTCTGCGGTAAGCGTGACCGTATACTACCGACAACTTATTCTATCGCGGGTCTTATGGTGCCTGCAATAAAAAAAGCGCCCCCGTGGAAGCGCGTTTTTCTTAAGATGCGGCGGCTTACATCATGCCCTTTTGCGTGAAGTAATAAAGGATTATGGAGGTTACGCCAAAGGCAGAAGCCAGCCCTACTGTTATGCGGTTCAGGTTCTTCTCAATAATGCTTGTCCCTGAAAACGTCGATGGCAACGCACCGCCAAACGCACTTGATAAACCGGTGCCTTTACCGGAATGGAGCAGAATCGCGATAATTAACGCAACCGCTAATGTCCCATGAATGACCTCAACTAAAAGAATCACATTAACCTCCTGATATTTACAACATTAGACATCATAACACAAGCCGATTCATATCGGCAACACCTCTCGATAGATGTCATTCTGAACGATAGTGAAGAATCTAGCGTTTATAACCATAAGAAGTCAGGAGCCAGAATTCAATAGATGTCATTCTGAACGAAGTGAAGAATCTAGAGAACACTCACAGCCTGCTGCTGCCTGTCATTCTGAACGAAGTGAAGAATCTAGCGGGCACTCACGCACTTCTGTCACTTAAGTGCGTCTAAGCTTTGATATGCCTTCCTAAGAAGCGTTTATCAAGCATGTATCATATCTATCAAGCATGTATCAAACAAATACCAATCGCCTATAAACCGTCTGTCTCACTTTGGCTTGTCTAAGCTTAGACCCTCCTGCACAAGAAGAAGGTTTCCGCACCCAAGATTCTTCAGTCGCTTCGCTCCTTCAGAATGACAGGGATTTGAACACCGTGCTACTCCCAAACGATCAAAGACGTGCCCGTCATCTCCTGGGGTTTTGGGATATGCATGACATCAAGGATGGTCGGTGCCACGTCGGCAAGGATGCCTTCGCCTTCGGGCTTGAGCTTGAGCTTGAAGTGATTATCTATGATTGCGTAAAATGGGACCTTGTTTGTTGTGTGGGCGGTGAACGGTTGGTGGTGAACGAAGTCGATCATTTTGTCGGCATTGCCGTGGTCGGCGGTTATAAAAACAGCGCCGCCTTTCGTCCTGGCCATCTCGACGATGCGCCCGATGCTGGAATCAACGACCTCGGCGGCTTTAACAGCGGCTTCGAAGACCCCGGTGTGCCCGACCATATCGCAGTTGGCGAAGTTTACCACTATGAAGTCATATTTATCCGATTGTATGGCATTAACCACAACATCGGTTACCTCTTGTGCGCTCATCTCGGGCTTTAAGTCATAGGTAGCGACCTTTGGCGAGGGCACGAGAACCCTGTCCTCGCCCGGCTTGGGCGTCTCGACCCCACCGTTGAAAAAAAACGTCACGTGGGCGTACTTTTCGGTTTCGGCGGTGTGAAGCTGCTTCATATCGTGATCGGCCAAGATATCCGCAAGAATATTCTTAAGCTCCTGCGGTGGAAACGCAACCGCAACGTTGAAGGTGACATCATACTGCGTCATGCAGACGTAAAATACATCGGGCGGATGAACGCCCCGGTCAAAGCCCGTGAAGTCCTTGTTGATAAACGCCCTGGTTATCTCGCGACCCCTGTCCGAGCGAAAATTATAGAATATCAGTGAATCGCCGTCTTTTATGCCGGCCACAGGGCTGCCTGTGGCTTTATCGATAATAACGGTCGGCTCTACGAATTCATCCACAACACCCGCATCGTAAGATTGCCGGACCGCCTGCTCGGGGGTGTATGCGTGCTCACCTGCCGAGTGTACCATCACATCATAAGCCCTCTTGACGCGCTCCCAGCGATTGTCCCGGTCCATGGCGTAATACCTGCCCATGACCGTCGCGACCCTGCCAAGCCCTACCTGCGCCATTTTCTCTTCAAGCTGCTTAAAATAGGTCAGCGCGCTTTGCGGCGGCACATCGCGGCCGTCAAGAAACGCATGGACGTAAACGCGCTCGAGCCCCTGCATCTTGGCCATATCCAGCAGCGCAAAAAGATGCGTCTCGAGACTGTGCACACCACCATCGGATAAGAGACCCATTAGATGCAGGGCCGTGCCTTTTTCCTTCGCCGATTGCATGGCCTCTATAAAGGTTTTGTTTTTAAAGAAATCGCCGGCCCGGATGGATTTGCCGATACGGGTTATCTCCTGGTAAACAACGCGACCGGCCCCGAGGTTGAGGTGTCCTACTTCGGAGTTCCCCATCTGCCCCTCGGGCAACCCTACTGCTTCACCCGCAGCCCTCAAGGTTGTAAAGGGAAACTCTATCCTGTAGCGATCAAGGTTTGGCGTGCTTGCGGCAGCTATGGCGTTTCCGACCTTATCGGGGTTTACTCCCCATCCATCAAGAACACACAGGACGACCGGTCTGGGTCGCTTTATCTCCACGACATTATGCCTTTTATTATGCATGGTACTCAAAAAATAATTTCCACCTTTATCTATCAAATCCCTGGACCCCGGGTCCTCCAAGCTGAGCTTCGCTCAGGCCTCTGGACCCTTACTATTTACGGGCGTTTTTTACGATGCCGGCAAAGCTCTCGGCTTCAAGGCTTGCACCGCCGACAAGAGCCCCGTTGATATCCGATTCGGCCATGAAGTCGGCGATATTGCCGGCTTTGACGCTTCCGCCATAAAGAATCGGGATGTCCTGGGCGGCATCGGTTCCAAACCTGGATGCCAAAACCGCACGAATGTGCCTGATGACATCGTTGGCGTCCTCGGGAAGGGCTGTTTTGCCTGTTCCGATAGCCCAAATCGGCTCGTAGGCAACAATAAAGCTCTTCATATCCCCGGCCTCCAGCCCCTCGGTGCCCCCTAGAATCTGGGACTCGATGAAGGAATCGGTCTTGCCGGCTTCTCTCTGTTCGAGCGACTCGCCGCAACACATGATCGGCGTGATATCATGCCTGAGCGCTGCCTTTACCTTTTTATTTACGGTCTCGTCGGTCTCACCGAAGTACATGCGCCTCTCCGAGTGACCGAGAATCACGTAGTCGCATTCCAAATCCTTTAGCATCAGCGGAGAAACCTCGCCTGTGTAAGCGCCTTCGTCCTCCCAGAACATATTTTGAGCGCCCAGTTTTATGGCCGGTTTGTCCTGCCACAGAACGGTATAGACGCTTTTAAGATCCGTAGACGGCGGGCAGACGATAACCTCTACACCATCGTATCCCCTATCGTCCTGCGCAAGGTCGTCCAACTGATCCTCGAGATCCTGGACTAGAAACACCGCTTCCTTGGCTGTTTTGTACATCTTCCAATTCCCCGCAATTATCCTGCGCTTATCCCCCATTTAGTCCTCCTTATATAAGCTTAAATTATATTATGCGGGACGTGGCAGATATCATAGACTGCTCTGCCTTGATCTCGCTGTGTGCTCTCTAGATTCTTCGCTGCGCTCAGAATGACATCCAGCTGACAGTCTTACTAGAACGTCCACGACTCAAACATCTTTTTTTCATCCTTCGCTGCGCTCAGAATGACATCCAGCTGACAGTCTTACTAGAACGTCCACGACTCAAACATCTCTTTTTCATCCTTCGCTGCGCTCAGAATGACATCCAGCTGACAGTCTTACTAGAACCCTCACTCTAAACCCGCGCCCAATCGCTACTCGCTCTTCGCTAACCGCTGCTCTTAAGGGTCTTTTTTATCAAGCAAGGCTTCGACGCCGGGGAGCTTTTTGCCCTCTATAAGTTCAAGGGATGCGCCGCCGCCGGTTGAGATGAACGAGACCCGGTCTTCAAGTTGGAATTTCTTAAGCGCGGCTATCGAATCGCCGCCGCCCACTATGCTGGTTGCGCCGGATTGCGCGACGGCAAGTGCGACCTCTTCGGTCCCCCGTGAGAACTGGTCGATTTCAAAGACGCCCATCGGCCCGTTCCAGAAGATCGTCCGGGCGCTGTTAATAACGCCCCGGTAGACCGCGATTGTGTCGGGACCGATATCGAGACCCATCCAGCCGTCCGGGATGGAGTCGACCAGAACAACCCGTGCCTCGGCATCCGGGCTGATCTCCTGCGCGATAACCACATCGGCCGGCAGGTACAGCGAGATATCCTTGCCCTCGGCTTTTTTGATCGTCTCGCGGCAGTAATCAATTTTATCCTCCTCGAGGAGCGATTTCCCGATGCTATAGCCCTGCGCTTTTAAGAAGGTAAAGCACATGCCTCCACCGATTAACAATGCGTCGACGATGTCTAGAAGCTTATCGATGACACCGATTTTATCCGACACTTTGCTTCCTCCCAGGATCGCGATAAACGGCCTCTTTGGATTTTCGAGGGTCGAGGTCAGCGTATCCACCTCTTTCTCCAGGAGGAACCCGGCGACCGCCGGTATATACCGGGCAACGCCCGCAACCGATGCATGTGCCCTATGCGAAGCGCCAAAGGCGTCATCCACGTAGATATCTGCAAGGCTTGCCAGCTCTTTTGCAAATTCGGGGTCGTTCTTTTTCTCTCCCTCATTAAAACGGAGGTTTTCCAGGAGCAATACGTCGCCGGGCTTCATTTTATCCACGGCCTCTTTGACCTTAGGGCCTACGACCTCGTCGGCCTTTTCAACCTCTTTGCCGAGCAGGTCTGTGAGTTCTTGCGCAACCGGATCGAGCCTGTACTTATCCTCCGGCCCTTTCGGTCTGCCCAGGTGGCTCATCAGGATGACTTTTGCGCCCTGGTTGATCAGGTATTCTATTGTCGGTAGCGCGGCCCTGATCCTGCTGTCGTCGGTTACGACCCCGTTGTTGATGGGGACATTAAAATCAACGCGAACAAGCACCCGCTTACCGGAAACATCAACGTCCCGCACGTTTTTCTTATCCAAAGCTCTCCCCCCTATAAAAACCTTTTGGGAGCCAGGAGCCAGAATTCAGAATAAAACCTTCTTCTTACAGTAGCTTAGCTACGCCTAGACGCTGGTAAGTGACAATCACCGTTACTGCACCCGAGATTCTTCACTTCGTTCAGAATGACATCTAAGCGAAAATTCTTCTTTAAACCCATACTGCCTACTAGCACCCACTCGCTAGACCCACATTCTTCTGGATTATGGCTCCTGACTCCTGGATTATGGATTATGGCTTCTGACTACTGGATTCTGTCCTTTTGGCTTCTTCTTTCATTCTCGACCCTCGTTCTTCGGGCATACCAATAGCAGATGGCGACCGGTATGGTATAAAGATACCGGTCGGCACCTGCTATCTCAAATTCACTGATAACTGTTTTTATTCGCCCGGTAACTTCAACGCCGAGCACTTCATCGATTCCCCGCTATCTCAAATTCACTGATAACTGCTTTTATTCAGAGATAATCTTTACGAGATCGACGATCCTGTTCGAGTAACCCCACTCGTTATCGTACCAGGACAGAACCTTGGCGATTTTACCGGAAGACATGGTCGACAAGCCATCAAAGATTGACGACCTCGGGTCGCCGACTATATCGATTGATACGATCGGGTCCTCGGTATAGGCCAGGATGTCCATCATCTTGTCCGACTCGGCGGCCTCGGCCATCGCATTGTTGATGTCGTCGACCGATGCTTCTTTTGAAAGCTCGACGGTGAGGTCGATAAGGGAGCCGTCAGGAACGGGTACCCTAAGGGCCATGCCGTCCATCTTGCCTACCAGGTCGGGAATGACAAGGCCGATGGCTTTTGCGGCGCCGGTGGATGTCGGGATAATCGATACCGCCGCAGACCTTGCCCTTCTCAGGTCTTTATGCGGCATATCAAGCAGAGCCTGGTCGTTGGTATACGCGTGAACGGTCGTCATGAAGGCCCTCTCGATTCCAAAGTTATCAAGTAAAACTTTTGCAACCGGTGCAAGACAATTGGTCGTGCACGAAGCGTTTGAAATAATCTTGTGCTCGGGCTTTAACTTCTCGTCATTCACGCCAATAACCACCGTAATATCCTCACCTTTTGCCGGTGCGGAAATAATGACTTTTTTAGCGCCTGCGGTGAGATGCTTCTTTGCATCATCAGCTTTTGTGAAACGACCGGTGGACTCGATTACGATATCCACGCCCATCTCGCCCCACGGAAGGTTTGCGGGGTCTCTCTCGGCGGTTACTCTCAGCTCTTTACCGTCGACTTCAATACCGTTTTCGGTTGGTTCGACATCCGCCTCAAAAATTCCAAACGTCGAGTCGTACTGGAGCAGATGCGCAAGGGTCTTGGCATCAGTTAGGTCGTTTACCGCGACGATTTCGATATCAGGATCATCGAATGCTGCTCTAAATACGTTCCTACCTATTCTCCCAAACCCGTTGATGCCTACTTTAACTGCCATACGTTTTACTCCTCCTCTTTCCTGCAAGTTGTCATAACTTTTCCCTATCGGGATTAGCGCGAAACCTTAAGAAGGCTTTTTGCCAACTGAGACATGCGCCGGGCCCGATGATACACTGCTGATTTGCTAAGAGGTGGGTTAAATAGCTCTCCTAGCTCTTTTAGGCTAACATATGGATATTCGACACGTACCCCGGCAAACTCCTGCAAACTATTTGGTAAATTTTCAAGTCCGAGCTTAGAGTCCACGATTTCTATATCTTTAATTTGCTCCGCTGCGGCGTTGACGACCTTGTTTAAGTTGGCCGTATCGCAATTGACCAGGCGATTTACCTGCGCGCGTATCTCTTTTACGATGCGCTCGTCCTCCCATTGCAAAAGGGCGTTGTAGGCGCCGATGAGCGCTAAATACTGCAGTATCTCTTCACTGTCTTTTATGTAAACCGCATAATTATAGACCGCAAAGTTTTTCTTGCGGGTGCTGATTTTAGCGTTAAGCCCGACGCGGCGCACCAGATCGCGCAAATCCTCGGCAAACTCGGCATTGTCGGTCGTCAACTCAAAATGATAATCGCTTTTCGGGTTACTGACAAAGCCCCCGCCCAGGAACGCCCCGCGAAGATACGCCACCGCACAGCAATCTTTTTTAACGACCCTCTGCAGAATTCCCGGCGCCATGACCATATGGTCGTCCAGAATGCCGAGTTCGTTTAAGACCTGGCCGGTCGCGGGCTGGTCCGGGATGTGGATGAGGTAGTTGTTTACTTTGTGAAGAACGCTTCTTCGAACGATGGATTCGACTTTGAGAGGAAACGTATCGGTTAAGTATTTATATAAAAGGCGTGCGACCGCCGCGTTCTCTGTTGAGACGTCAAGGGCAAAGCGCTCGTTGCCGAGGATATGGAGGCTTCCATCCATGTGGATGATCGCCGAAGCCTCCGCCCGCTGGCAGCACACACGTTTCGGCTGCAGCTTGGCAAGCTCGCTCTTAACTTCCATAGAAAATGACAATTATACGATTTCTCCTTTTCAATTAAGACAAAACCGGTACACATTGTGTCATTCTTTTCAATTAAGACAAAACCGGTACAGATTGTGTCATTCTTTTCAATTAAGACAAAACCGGTACACATTGTGTCATTCTGAGCGCCGGCAATTGTCATTCTGAACGAAGTGAAGAATCTAGAGAACACTCACAGCCTGCTGTTGCCTGTCATTCTGAACGAAGTGAAGAATCTAGCGGGCACTCACGCACTTCTGTCACTTAAGTGCGTCTAAGCTTTGATATGCCTTCCTAAGAAGCGTTTACCAAGCGTGTATCATATCTATCAAGCATGTATCAAACAAATACCAACCGCCTATAAACCATCTGTCTCACTTTGGCTTATCTAAGCTTAGACCCTCCTGCATAAGAAAAAGGT
>Ga0210054_1001247_pt1 | contig 21611 bp, 23 predicted proteins | sample CryGeymeta201516_FD_185470 | JGI IMG/M metagenome (GOLD analysis project Ga0210054, IMG submission 185470) | Groundwater microbial communities from Crystal Geyser aquifers in Utah, USA - Crystal Geyser metaG 2015-16 (SPAdes) (version 2) | ecosystem: Environmental > Aquatic > Deep subsurface >... | reverse complement strand
CATAACCGCCATTTCTAAAACTGCACCTTGATTTTTGAAATAGCCAAAACGAGAACCTGATAATTCGCCGGCTTTTTTGACATCTAAAATATCAAGAACTTCACCTAGGTCAATGTGATCCTTGGGAGTAAAATCAAAAACTGGTTTTTGACCAACAGTTTTTATGACTACATTGTCATTATCATCCTTACCTACGGGAACATCAGTGGCACAGATATTGGGGATTTCCTCAAGTAAATTATTTAATTCAGCACTCGAATTTTTTAATTTATCTCCAATAACTTTTAATTCTTCTTTAATTTTGGTGGCTGATTTTAATTGTTCGTTAGTTGGCTTACCTTTGATGTCTTTGCTGATTTTATTTTGATCAGCGCGAAGTGTTTCTACTTGTTTTTGAGTCTCACGATTGGCCGAATCTAGGGCAATAAGTTGATCAATAACTGCAATATCTTTGCCACGGTTTTGGAGATTTTTTTTGACTATTTCTGGATTTGTCCTGAGTAAATTTATATCTATCATTTTTGTTATTTAATATCTAAATGCGTCGATTTTGTGAGGGGTGATTGGCGCGTCTATAACCCCGTCGTAGAGGAGATAGAAGTGATGCGAAAATTTTGTTTTTGCATTTAGATGAGATAGTCTATCGCAAAAACGTAGGAAATATAATGGATCAAAGTTGTTCAATCTCCCCCTAACCCCCTCTTTGACAAGAGGGGGAATTATTTATTTATAGATTTATTTCTGTAGCGATACCTTGCATTGAAGTTAGGCAAATTTCAATGAATTTGTCGATGGGGAGATTTAGTCCCAAAGGGTTGGCACATTGAGCAACTTCGTCTCGGCGTGTGCCGGCGGCGAATTTGGGTTCTTTTAAAAATCGTTTTAAAACTGAGGATACTTTGACCGATGATAATTTTCGATCAGGGTAGACAAAGGCCACAGCAGTGATTAAACCGGTTAATGAGTCAGCGCAAAAAATTGACCACTTGGCCTTGCTATCCATTTTAATATTTTGATGGGCATCGTGGCTTAAAATTATTTGTTGAATAGTGTCGTTTATTTCTAATCCGTATTTTGCTAAAACTTCACGAGTACGGAGTGGATGTAATTCTTTGGTATCACCGGCAAAATCAATATCGTGAATAAGCCCGACAATCCCCCATTCCTCACGAGTTGGCTCACTGGTATCTAATAAATTATTAGCAGAAAAATAATCATAAAGACCTAACATACAGGCTTCGAGTGATAGCGAGTGATTATAAATATTTGTTTCCAAGTTTTGCTTCACCGCATTTTTGAATTTTTGATGATCCATATAATCAATTAATAATTAAAAATTACGAATTACGAATTTATTTTTTATAAATTTATTTACTGGCTGACCTAAACTTTCTTTTAATTTTTTATCTAAAAGATAAATGCCGTCATGGTCTGGGCCGAGGCCAAGCTCGCGGGCAGAACAAAGCATGCCCATGGATTCGATACCGCGAAGTTTGGCGACTTTTACCACTTGAGAATTATTTTTTTCGTCAAAAACTTGAGCACCAACAAGTGAGACTGGGACAATATCACCAACAGAAATATTTTGAGCACCACAGACGATTTGAAGTACCTCAGAGCCAGTGTTTATTTTTAAAACGTGAAGTTTGTCGGCGTTGGGGTGATTTTCTAATTCAACTATTTCACCGATGATGATTTTGTCAGAGGCCAAGCCTACTCCGAACGAGATTGCTTCGGATGCACTCGCAATGACGTGTGAAGAATTTTCTTCTCGCATGGCAGGAAACAAAATAACATCTTTGATGGTAGGTGAGTCGGTGAGAAATTGGGTAAAGCGGTCGATGCCCATACCCCAACCGGCGGTGGGTGGCATGCCATATTCGAGAGCACGAATATAATCATCATCCATTTGCATGGCTGTCTCTGCTCCCTTCTTTTCAAGGGCCACTTCGTCTTGCCATCTGGCTTTTTGGTCGGCTGGATCATTTAGTTCGTTGTAGGCTTTAAGCAACTCCGTCCCCATGGCTAGCAATTGAAATGAGGCAATTTTGTCGGGATTATCGGCTTTTCGTTTGGCCAAGGCAATCATTTCGGAAGGATAATCGGTGATAAAAACTGGGCCAATTAAATACGGTCTGACATATTCTTTGTACAATGCATCAAAATGGGCACCGAGACCAACTACGCCAGTAATATCCAATTTCCAATTTCCAATTTCCAAGGATTTATGAAAATCTTGCTCTGTTTTAATTAAATCAATATCAATCTTTGTTTTTTCAAATATGGCATCGCGAAAAGTTAGTCGAGGAAAGGGTGGAGTAAAATCTAGTTTTTTCCCCTGGAAACTAACAGTTAAAGATTTTTTTATGGTCTTGATTGTAGTTGAAACTAATTGTTCGGTAAATCGCATTAATTCGTCATAATCAACATAAGCCCAGTAAAATTCGATTTGGGTAAATTCGGGATTGTGAAAACGAGAGACACCTTCATTTCGAAAATCTTTTGATACTTCGTAAACTTTTTCCAGTCCTCCGACAATTAATCTTTTTAAATACAATTCATCGCTAATGCGCAGATACATGTTTTGATTAAGTTCGTTGTAATGGGTGACAAACGGTTTAGCGCTGGCGCCACCATAAACAGGTTGTAAAATTGGTGTTTCGACTTCCATAAACCCGTGCTCATCTAAAAATTTGCGCATTGTCGACAAAATCTTGGATCTAGTTTTAAAAATTTCACGACTTTCAGGATTGACAATTAGGTCAACATAACGTTGTCGATATCTTTCTTCAACATCGGTTAAACCATGAAATTTTTCTGGTAGCGGTCGTAAATTTTTGGCAAGTATTTGAAAATCTGAGACACGAATGGTGGTTTCACCAGCAGTAGTTTTAAAGACTATACCTGTAGCTGAAATTATGTCACCCAAATCAAATAATTTGGTTTGGTCTATTTTGTCGGCAAGGGTATTTTTTTCGAAAAATAATTGAATTTTGCCAGTTAAATCGTGTAAATCAGCAAATAATATTTTGCCGTGTCCACGAAGTAAAAGAATACGACCAGCAACTGTCACTTGTTTGCCCTCCATTTTGAGAGATTCTACCGTCGATTGACGAGAGGCTAAATTTGGCTGGGGATAGGCATCACCTAGTCTTTTGAGTTCGTTTAATTTATTTTGACGTTGTTCTACTAAATCGGACATGACAAATAAATTACGAATTAAAAATTAATAATTACGAATTAATGTATTTTAAAACAAAAATATAAACTTTGTTGAGTTTATTTTTTTTATTTGATAGAGACGATTTTGTAGGTGACTTTGCCAACTGGGGCATCAATTTGAAAAGTTTGACCTACTTTTTTACCCAAAAGAGCGAGTCCTAAAGGTGATTGGTCAGAAATTTTGTTAGTGGTAGGATCGGCTTCAAATTCGGAAACCACGGTAAATTCTTTTTGTGCGGTTGAACCAATTTTTATTTTAAGTGTAGAGCCAACAGTAATGATACTTTTCGATGTTTTACCAGTAACTATTTCGACATTAGCCAAAACTTCCTCATAACCAGAAATTTTGTCATTGAGAACTTCTAGCTCGGCTTTTAGTTGCGAGGCTAAACTATCCTCACCTGATTCGTCGGGCTGGGCAACTTCTTCAAGTCGATCAACCAATTGACTGGCTTTGGTATTAAGTTTTGTCAATTCTTGTTTTAATTTATCAAACCCTTCTTTGGTTAGTTGTTGTTTAGTCATAAGGTTATAGTCGTTTATGTTAGACTAGGGAACCTAAAATGTCAAATTTAGATTTAAACAGTACACTAGATTTTACGGATGAACAGGTTAAATTGGCCTTAAAATTTGCCACTGAAAAACACAAAGGTCAATTTCGAGAATCGGGAGATGAATATATTACCCATCCAGTATGGGTAGCAAAAGTGGTGGCACAACTTGGAGTTGGTCAAGAAGCAGTTATTGCCGCACTACTCCACGATTGTATTGAAGATACAAATACAACAGAAGATGAGATTGCTAATTTATTTGGTGATGAAGTGGCGTTGTTGGTGTCAGGAATGACTGATGTTAAACATAAAACGAGTGGTGTCGAAATTCACAAAACAAACGTGGAAATATTCCGAAGATTTTTATTTTCATCGGTTAATGATGTTAGAGTTTTGGTGATTCGTTTGACCGATAAATTACATAACGGACTCACAGTAAATTATTTGCCTAAAGACAGACAAATAAAATATGCGCAAAGGGTTTTGGGGATATATGGTCCAGTAGCAGAATATGTAGGATTGCATTATTTTAAACGATTATTGGAAGATATTGCATTTAAAATTTTGTATCCCAAAAAAGCAAGTAATTTAGAATTAGAATTAAAAAAATCTGAATTAGAGGATGAAAAAGCATTAAATAAAATTACTAATGATATTAATGTTTTATTAAAATCAAATCGAATTGCTGGGTGCGAAGTAAGTAGCCGGGTTAAAGGTTTGTATAGCAGTTATTTAAAAATTAAACAAAAAGGACTAGATAAACTAAAAGATGGAGTCGGGGTGCGAATAATTTGTAAAGATGTGGCCGATTGCTATACGATTTTGGGATTATTACATGCCAAATTTGAATATATTCCTGAGTGTTTTGATGATTATATATCAACTCCCAAACCAAGTGGATATCGATCAATTCAAACGACTATTAATTTGGAAAATGGTATGACTGCAGAAATCCAGATTAGAACTTATGAAATGCATGAATTTAATGAATTTGGTCCAGCTTCACACATTGCCTATAAAATGAGTAAAAATATGGGTAATGGTCAAGGTTTGGAGTGGGTAAAAGATTTGGTCACTTGGCAAAAAAATGATAGTAAAGTAAATAACTATCGGATATCGGTTTTGTCAAAATTTATTTATGTGTTCACCCCGAAAGGTGACACAATTCAATTATTATCCGGATCGACACCAATTGATTTTGCCTATCGAATACATAGTGGTGTGGGTGACCGATGTCTGGGAGTAAAAATAAATAATAAAATGGCAAAAATTAGCGATGAATTGAAGACCGGTGATTTGGTGGAAATTTTAACTACAAAAAATAAAAATGTGAGTAAAGATTGGATTACCTTAGCCAAACTAAGTGCTACACGGGAAATGATTAGAAAGGCGATTGGTCAGACGACATAAGTTTTTTGCGATAGCGATTGGCAAAACGGTGGGCTTCGTTACGGAGATTTTTGATTAAATTTAGGGCTGAGGAATTTTGGGACAAATTTATCTCTATATATTTATTATTATTTTTTATTATTATTGTTTCGTATTTTTTTGCTAAACCAATAAATGAGATGTCAGATATCAGTTTTTCAGATTTCAGTAAAGAAATTGAAGATACTTGGGGTTTACCGCCATCGACAATAATCAAATCAGGAGTCCCCCACTCGGAGTGTTGCAATCGACGGTAGACAATTTCTCGAAGCATAAAAGCGTCATTGGCTAGCATCTCCCCACGAGAAAGCTTGCTAAAGCCTCGCAATGACGTATTTCCGATTTTAAACTGACGATAAAGTCCGTGGTCTAATTTACCGTCAATGGCGACAGTCATGGAGCCAACAAAATATTTGGTGCCAAATTGAGAAATATCGTAACATTCGATACGATGTAACTTATTGATTGTGAGATATGGTGATAAAGCGGTCTGCAATTCCATGACAGCACGACTCGAGACATCATCGTCTAAATTTATTTGAGCAAACAAATTTTTTAAATTGTGCCAGCCATTAACTACATAATCAAGTGAAGTAATTTGATTTTTTATGAGTAATGATTGCTCATAATTTTGTAATTTTGAATATGTATTCATTTCAGTTATCAACTGTCGTTTGAGTAAGGAAAATTTTCCATTTAGTATTTTTTTAATTTTAGCTATAGTTTTTTTATATAATACTGGTGAAATGTTTGGACTGGGACAAAGGTGTAAATGACAGTACAGACAATTTATTTTGCCGTGTTTTTTGGTGTAATAGGGGAAAATGTGACGAATGGTTTTGAGTAGACTTTTGACGTCGGAACCTGAGGGAAAGGGTCCAAAAACGTCAGCATTTGTAGGTAAACCTGATTTGTGGATACTATATATAATAGGTAACCGTTCATGGGTAACTACTATATATATATATGACCGGTCGTCACGGAGCATGGAATTGTATTTTGGTAAATGTTTTTTGATGAGTGAGGCTTCTAAAATTAGAGCCTCGATTTCACTACCGACAACACGCGTCTCAATTGAATCAATTTGGGAGACTAAAATTGTAGTTTTTGGACCGAGAGCATCGTCGCGTTGAAAGTATTGAGTAACTCTTTTTTTTAAATTTATGGCCTTGCCAACATAAATTATTTCACCTTTTTTATTACGATAAATATAGACTCCAGGGGATGGAGGGAGAGTTTGTAAATCTATCATTAATAAACTTGGTTATGAGAACCGATGTCGTAAAACAGTACTTTATTTTCATTAATAATTTTATATATTACTCGCAAATCACCATTTATAGAAAAAGATCTTAGTCCTGTTTTGTTTCTGGTTAACAAATGATCTTTAAGTAAAGGATGTTTGGGGTTGTCTATAAAATAATTTAGCCGTTGAACAAATTGCTTAGTTAATTTGTCATTCTCACTTATTCTTTTTTTGAAATGTTTGTCAAACTGTGGTGAATGTTCGATATCAATTGTCATAATTACGAATTTAGTTGCATCATTAGTTCGTTAACTGAATGAGCTGTTCTTGTCTTAACTTTACCACTCAAAATATCCGCAGTCATTTTGTCGTATTTTTTAGCATTTTTTATTGACAATTTGATTGGTTCTGGTTCCATACTAAAAGTAATTACACTATTTATAAGTTGTGTATAGTGAAATCGAGTATAATCTTGTAAAGAGGAAAAACCCAAATTAAGTGCCTTAGCTTTGACAACATCTAGAAAAGAATTGTTGATTGGAATTTGAAGTACAGTATTATTAATCATATTATGATTATAATATATCGATAATGATTTAAAAGCAAGGGTTTATTTTTGATTTACCATCTTTTTTAAATATTGGCCGGTGTAGGATTTGGGGCAGGCGATAATGTCGGCGATGGTGCCAGAGGCGACTAATTCACCTCCTCGATGACCACCTTCGGGACCCATATCAATGATCCAATCTGAATTTTTGATGACATCCAAATTATGTTCAATAACCACAACAGTGTTCCCCATATCAACTAAACGTCGCAAAACTTTTATTAATTTATCGATGTCATAAAAATGTAAACCAGTGGTGGGTTCATCTAAAATGTAAAGTATTTTGCCATCATTTTTTTTGACCAATTCTCGACTAATTTTTAATCTTTGTGACTCACCACCTGAAAGCGTATTGCTAGGTTGACCTAGTTTTAAATAACCTAAACCGACCTCGCGAATCGTGGCAATTTTACGTTTAATAGAATTAATATTAGCAAAAAAATCAGCCGCCTCGTCAAAAGTTGTGCCCAAAATTTCATTAATATTTTTGCCTTTGTACATCACTTCTAAAGTTTCTGGTTTAAATCGAGTACCTTGACACTCATCACATTTGACGTATATATCGGCGAGAAATTGCATTTCTATTTTTAATTGACCTTGTCCTTGACAGGCTTCACAACGACCACCCTTGGTATTAAAAGAAAATCGTCCAGCGTTGTAACCCCTAATTTGAGACTCAGTAGTTTTGGCCATAAGTACCCGAATATCGTCAAAGATTTTGGTATAAGTTGACGGATTACTTCTGGGAGTTTTGCCAATGGGAGATTGATCAACTAGCAACACGTCTTTTAAATGTTCACAACCCGTAATAGTGTCATATTCACCGATAGTTCCATAATAAGCCCCGAGAGTTGCTTTGCGAACCCCACCATAAAGGGTATCGTGGACAAGAGTAGATTTGCCAGAACCGGAAACTCCAGTGACGGCAGTTAAAGTATTGAGGGGAAATTCAACAGTAATATTTTTTAAATTCCATTGTTTGGCACCAGTGATAGAAATCACTCCTGCACCCCTCTTTGAGGAAAGAGGGGAAATAATTGATGAAATAGTTTTTTTGCCAGACATATATTGACCGGTGAGAGAATTCTTATTTTTTAAAATTTGTTCAACACTACCCTGTGCCACAATTTCACCACCATGTTGGCCAGCTAGTGGTCCAAAGTCAACGATATGATCAGCGTGACGGATGACATCTTCATCATGTTCAACGACAACTACCGTATTACCCAATTCTTTTAATTTTTGCAAAGTGCCAATGAGACGGTCATTATCGCGTGAATGTAAACCAATAGTTGGTTCGTCTAAAATATATAAAACTCCAGTTAATCCGGTACCGATTTGTGAAGCAAGTCGAATACGTTGAGATTCACCAGATGATAACGTTCCGGCTTCACGCTCAAGAGATAAATAATCAAGGCCAACGGCGAGTAAAAATTCAAGACGAGAATGAATTTCACGTTGAATTGATTCTAAAATGTGCTGTTCTTGGTGACTGACTAAATCAGATGATAAATTGTTGACCCAATTAAAAAATTCTTCAATCGGCATATTACAAATTTGGGAAATATTTTTTTTCATGATAGTGACTGACAATGCTTCGGGGTTGAGACGATTTCCCTGACAAAGTGGACATTTTTCCTTGATCATATAGCGTTCAAGTTCTTCGCGAACAGTTTCGGATGTCGAAGAAAAATACTTTTGTTCTAAGAATTTTACCTTCCATTCGGGAAATTTACTGCGATCAATTTGAAATTTAGAACCAAGACCTTTGCACTCGGTGCAGGCACCCTGAGGTGAATTAAAAGAAAATAATCGTGGTTCTAAAATTGGCATTGATAAATTGCAAACAGGACAGGCAAAATTTTCGGAATACAGAGTATCTTTAAACTCTTTTGGATTATTTGGAAATTCAAAACTATTGTCAGTGATTTTGGAAAAAAAGCAAAGACCGTTGCTAAATTTCATGGCCTGTTCGGCACTGTCGATTAAACGGGAATATAATTCGTCTACTTTTTTTAGTGATTCTTTGGTGACGGAAACTCGATCACAAACTAGTTCAATATTGTGTTTGTTGGTTTTGGCCAAGCCAAAATCAGTAGACAAATCAATTAATTTGCCATCAACACGGATATATTTAAATGCTTGTTTTTTAACATTGTCGATTAGGCCTTTAAAATCACCGGCTTTGTTGGCGACCATTGGGGCGAGGATTAAAAAACGATAGGGGGTGGAATCAATTTCTTTTTTGACGGTATCAATAATTTGGGTAACAATTTGACGACTGGTTTGAGGCATAACTTCACGGCCACAATTGGGACAATGTTGATGGCCAATACGGGCAAAAAGCAAGCGTAAATAATCATAAATTTCAGTCACAGTGCCAACAGTTGAGCGAGGATTGTGAGAGATGGCCTTTTGATTAATGGCGATAGATGGGGATAAACCTTCAATTAGGTCAACTTCGGGTCGTTTTAGATTACCCAAAAATTGGCGGGCATAGCTAGATAATGACTCGACATAACGTCGTTGACCCTCGGCAAAAAGGGTGTCAAAAGCCATGGACGATTTGCCGGAACCAGAAACTCCAGTAAAAACTACTAATTGATTTTTGGGGAATTCAAAAGAGATGTTTTTGAGATTGTTTTCCCGAGCCCCTTTGACAACTATTTTATTTAACATAACCCATATTTTATATCATTTCCTTCGCTTTGTGTTCGGGTGGTAATTCTTAAAACTATTTGTCTAGTAATTTTTTAAAATTGCTAAAATGTTTTCAGATAGTTGTTCGAATTCTGTTTCGGCTTGTTCAAAACTTTCTACAGTTCCGGGAATGTTGGCAAAACCATCTGTTTTGGGGTCGAGATTAAATACGGCTTTATTTTTTAGTTGAGACAGTGGTGAAAGTTGACCAAAATCTTTTATTTGGGCTAGCTTGTTTGTCCAACTTTTTTCAACTAATCCATTTTTACTGTGGCGTTGAGACAAATAGTTTTTAACATATCCAGGAATTTTAGCCATCCACTCTTCATTTGATTTGATTGGTTTTTGAGAATATTGATTGTATGAATTAATAATATATCCAATAAATAAACCTTCACCATCAAGAACTTTGTCGTGGGGAATTTGTTTATCTTTGGCCAATACTTTGGCTGTCTTTTTCCAATTATCTTTCCATGATTCAAAAGTTACACCCAAATTCTCAATCCCTTGAACAGAAAAAGCATCGGGCATTAATGGAGTAATAAAATAATCACAACCTAAGAATATAATTCTATTTAAAAGATTTAAACTGGGCGAAGTATCAATAATAAATAAATCGATGTCCTCCGACAATCCTTTGTAGTTCAGAAATCGATCAATAGCACTGGTAGTAAAAAATCCACGCTCGATACCTTGGCTCGCTTCACCATACGAAGCGATTAGACTGTTTTCAAAGTCTGATAATTTTAAACTACCAGGTAAAATAGATAGATTTTCACTTAATTTTTCAAAATTTACAGATTTGTCAATATCTGAACCACCCTTAATAACACCCTCAAGAACAGAATAAGCTGTTGTTAAATTAGTTGAAAAAAGGTTGCTTTCAAACGTTTCACCCAAGGCAAGCTTAGATAAATTACATTGGGGGTCAAGATCAATTAATACAGTTTTATAACCTTTCTGGGCGAATTTGACAGCAGTATTGAAAGCCAAAGTTGTTTTGCCGACTCCACCTTTGTTATTAAAAAATACCAATTTTTTGGTTCTGGCAAATATCATGATACTTTAGTTTACCATCAATTTTTTATAATTTTTCAATCTCGAGTATTTTATCCCGCAGGCGGATGGCGAGCTCGAAATCCAAATCACTGGCGGCGGTGCGCATTTCTTTTTTTAATTTTGATATGTGATTTTTGCGCATGTTTGGGGTTAAAGATAATATATCAACTTCCAAAATGGGTTGTAGAGACGCACGATTGCGCGTCTCTACAGGGTTTTCAATAATTTGTGGTCGGATTGATTTGCTGATACCTACTGGCGTAATGTTATTTTCATAATTATATTTTTGCTGGATTACTCGACGGCGATTGACCTCGTCAATAGCCATTTTCATGGCTGGCGAGACAACATCGGAATATAAAATTGCCTGACCGTCGACATGGCGACTGGCTCGACCCATAATTTGAATTAGGGCACTGCGAGAACGTAAAAAACCTTGTTGGCCGGCATCAAGAATAGCGACTAGCGACACTTCAGGCAAATCAATCCCCTCCCTAAGCAAATTTATGCCGACTAACACGTCATATTCGCCATTTCGTAATTGGTCTAAAATTCCTGATCTTTTGAGAGTATCGATATCTGAATGTAAATAAGCAACTTTAAAGGTTTTGCCTAAATATTGGGCCAATTCTTCAGACATCTTTTTGGTTATGGTAACAACCAGGGTGCGCTCGTGTTTGTCGACTCTTTTTTGAATTTCAGAAATTAAGTCGGGGATTTGTTTTAGAGTGGGTTTAATAGTAATTGGGGGATCAACTAGACCGGTGGGGCGAATGATTTGTTCAACAATATTTTGCGCGTTAGCGCTCTGGCGCGATAGCGCCTTAGCACAGTCATCATATTCAAATTGGGAGGGTGTGGCAGAAACGTAAATGGCTTGGGGAATACGGGAATAAAATTCGTCCCATTTTAAGGGACGATTATCGTAAGCCGATTTTAAACGAAAGCCAAAATCAACCAAAGTTTTTTTGCGGGCAACGTCACCAAAATACATTCCACCGATTTGGGGGATGGTCACATGTGATTCGTCGATAACTGTCAAAAAATTGTCACCCCAAAGATGGTGAAAATAATCGATAAGGGTATAGGGTGGGTCGCCCGATTTGCGGTCTTTTTCAAAATAAAGTGAATAATTTTCGATACCATTGACAAAACCCAATTCGTTTAACATTTCTAAATCGTAACTAACACGTTGTTCTAATCGATGGGCTTCTAACATTTTGCCCTGGGACTTGAATACTTTGACTTGAGCTGAACAATCACTCCTGATTTTTTCATAAATTCCCTTGATATCACTGGAACCGGCACCAACATATTGTTTGGCAGGAAACAATTTATATGTTTGTAAATTAAATTCATGTCCAGAAAAAGGATTTCTTTCAGTTATTTTTTTTAATTTATTTGATTCATCAAACTCGAGAACAATCATCCAGTCGGCAGAGGATGGCCAGATTTCTACCACTTCACCTCGGACACGAAAATTGGAGCGTTTAAACTCGAGTTCTGAACGGGTATAAAAAAGTGAAACTAATTTTTCAAATAATCCACGTCGTGACCAATTGTCACCTGTTTTTAGGTCTAAAGTGGTGGAACCAAATTCACGTGGATCACCAATGTTATAAATACAGGAAACTGAAGCAATGACAATGTTGTTTGGACTGGAAAACAAATTGCTAGTGGCTTCTAGACGAAGCTTGTCGATCAAATCATTAATCTGGACTTCCTTAGCAATATAAGTGTCAGATGAGGGCATATAGGCTTCGGGCTGGTAGTAATCATAATAGGACACAAAATATGAAACTTTATTATTGGGAAATAATTCTTTAAATTCTTGGTAAAGCTGTCCGGCAAGAGTTTTATTGTGAGAAATTATTAATGTTGGTAATTGAGTTTGCTCGATAACATTGGCAATAGTAAAGGTTTTGCCTGAACCAGTAACACCCAAAAGGGTTTGTTTTTTGACTTTATTTTTTAGATTGGCGACAAGTTTGTCGATAGCCTGGGGCTGATCGCCAGCTGGGGTCATATTACTAATTAATTTAAAAGGCATGTGGTATTGTAATATATAAATGCTAACAAAAATATGGAGTGCGGCAAATTATGGACTAAAGGCGGTAGAAATTGAAATCGAAGTTAATGTGGCAGATAAGGGATTTCCCGGTTTTTCAGTAGTTGGTTTAGCCTCAAAATCGGGCGAAGAAGCTAAGGAAAGAGTTAAAACTGCCATTTTAAATTCTGATTTTGAATTCCCAGTGGCCAGAATTACAATAAATTTGGCTCCAGCCGATTTGCCCAAAGATGGGTCATTTTTTGATTTACCCTTAGCAATCGGAATATTGGCGAGTAATTTAGAAGTAATCCCCCCACCAGAAAAGTCGTACTTCTTTGGAGAACTTGGGCTTGATGGCACATTACGACATACTCGAGGCGTGTTTTTATTGGCAATTTTGGCTAAGGAAAATGGAATTAAAAATATTTTTGTACCACGGGAATGTGCCAATGAAGCGGCAGTAATTGATGGAATAAAAGTATATCCAGTAAAAAATTTGCACGAAATTGTTAATCATTTAAATAAGGTTAAAGAAATTGTTCCGTTACATACGATAGTAGTAGACGATGAGGAAATGGCTGGACCAGAGTTTGATTTTGCGGAAATTTTGGGGCAGGAATTTGCTAAACGAGCATTGGAAATTGCGGCAGCTGGAGGGCACAATGTGTTTATGGTAGGCCCGCCAGGCTCGGGTAAAACCATGCTGTCACGGGCAATTCCAGGAATTTTACCACCACTGGCTGAAACAGAAAGCTTGGAAGTAACCAAAATTTATTCGATAACGGGCAATATCCCCGCCGGCGGTTCGCTAATTCGTCAACGACCGTTTCGTAGCCCACATCATACCACTTCACAAGTAGGGCTAATTGGTGGCGGCAGTAACCCACGACCTGGAGAAATATCGATGGCTCACCGAGGGGTATTGTTTCTCGATGAATTTCCTGAATTTACTAGGGCTAGCCTTGAATCCCTGCGACAACCACTGGAAGATGGTTTTATTACCGTATCACGCGCTATTGGCAGTGTAGTTTTTCCGGCACAAATAATGTTAATTGCGGCCAGTAACCCGTGCGCATGCGGTTTTTTAGGTGACCCTAAAAAAGAATGTAAATGTAATTTGCATCAAATTGCTAATTACCAAAAAAGATTATCGGGGCCGATAATGGATAGAATTGATATACATTTGACGGTACCAGCAGTTGACGTCAATAAATTGATGAATGATAAAGAGAAATATACAGGGGAAACATCGGCGACAATTAGAAGTCGAGTAATTAAGGCGAGAGAAATTCAAAAGGCAAGATTTACTGGTCTAAGGGGAATTCATGATAATGCGGATATGAAAAATAAACATTTAAAGGTTTTTGCCAAATTGACTGATAGTGCAAACATGCTCCTAAAACAGGCAGTAAATAAATTTAATTTGTCGGCGAGAACATATTTTAGATTGATAAAAGTGTCACGGACAATTGCCGATTTGGATAACAGTGAAAATATAAATAATGCCCATATTGCCGAAGCATTACAGTTTAGAGTGCGTGAAGAATAATTTCCAAAAAACAAATTTACAATTTCCAAACAAATCACAAATTACAATAAACAAATGGAATACAAAAGTGACTTAAAAATTAGAACACTAGAATTTGCAAAACGGGTGGTTAGATTATGTAGGAAATTACCCCACGAAATAGTAAATTATAAATTAATCGACCAACTTGTGAGGTCTTCAGCATCAGTTGGCGCAAATTACTTGGAAGCAAATGACTGTCTGGGTAAAAAAGACTTTACACACCGTTTAAGAATATCTCGAAAAGAGTCGAAAGAAACTATTTTTTGGCTAGAAATACTTAAAGATGGAAATGTTAGTTCAAGTGATGAAATTAATTATTTAATTTCTGAATGTATAGAAATTAGAAATATTCTTTCTTCAATTATTACTAAATCTATAACAAATGGAAATTGATATTTGTTATTTGGAACTTGTTTGGAAATTGTTTGTTGGAAATTGTAGATTTATATTATGAGAATCAAAGAAGAAAATTTTAATAAAGGGAGATATGGAGAAAAAATGGCGTTGGAATACCTGCTTAAAAAAGGGTATGAATTGATAGATCAAAATTATAGTATTAAGATTCCTTTTAAAGGTGAAATTGATTTAATAATGCGAGATAAAGATAGGTTGGTGTTTGTGGAAGTAAAGTATAAATACAACGATAGGTTGGGCGTTCCCGAAGAGATGATTGATAAGCGAAAAATAAGTAAAATAAAAAGGGTAGCAGAAATTTATATAGTTTTGAATAAACCAACAGAAGAGAAATTTAGAATAGATGCGGTGTGTATTTTGGGTGATCAAATAAAACATTATCAAAACTTATATTAATTTCCAAATTACAAATTAACAATTTCCAAGCAAATCACAACCAACAAATACCAAATCACAATGGAACTTGTAAATTTGGAACTTGTTTGGAAATTGTAGATTTGTTCGTTGGAGCTTAAACATATGAATATCCAAAAAAATTGGCCTATAAAGACAATTGAAAAAGCTGATTTTCCAGAGCAATTGAAACGGATTACAAATTGCCCTAAAAAGTTAAATTATAGAGGTATTTGGAATAATAAAATATTTGATAAATCGATTGCCATAGTTGGGAGTAGGAGGATGTCACAATATGGCAAATGGGTGGTAGAAAAATTTGTTCCCGAGCTGGTGGCTCATAAATTTGCCATAATATCGGGTTTTATGTATGGAGTTGATACCACGGCACACAAAGAAACATTGGGTTGTGGAGGAGTTACGGTAGCAGTATTGGGTGGTGGCTTAAACGTATTTACTCCAAGTGAAAATGAAAAAATATATTGGGAAATACTAGAACATGGTGGTCTAATAATTTCGGAATATGACAATGATTTTTTGCCAACATTATGGAGCTTCCCTCAAAGAAATAGGATTGTGTCAGGTTTGAGTAAAGACGGAGTAATAGTAATTGAGGCAACAATGAAATCTGGTTCACTGATTACGGCACGGTTGGCGACAGAACAGGGTAAAAAACTGTACGCCGTTCCTGGACCGATTAATTACAGTTTGTCAGTTGGGGTAAATTATTTGATTAAGGAAAAAGGAGCAATAATGGCGACGTCACCCGAAGATATAACAACAAAAAAATTATCAATATATCAATTATCAATTGACAATTATGATCCGTTGGAAAAAGAGATAATAAAATATTTAATCATTGAGCCATTAACCACCGATGAATTGGCCAAAAAACTGGGGAAAAATATTAGTTTAATTTCCCAAAAATTAATGATTATGAGTATGGAAAACAAAATAACTGAAGATTTGGCAAAATGGAGAACAATATAATTAAATTTTTAATTTTTTCCGCCATAGGCGGATCAACCTTTGGCTGAAATTTAAAATTTTTAATCAATTTTTAATAATTAAATTTTAAAATTATTAAAAATAATTTAATAGTATTTACAAGTAAGGAGCCCAGTTGGCAATGGGGGCGGAATTTCCAGTGATGAAGTTGAGAGAATATAAAATAACAGCGGGGATTAGTAAAACAAAAACAAAGATTGTCCTTTTTTGGGTGAGATATTTACCTAAAGATAGGATGATAAATGGATAGACTGGGGCAATATAACGGCTAATATCGCGATGACCAACAAAAATTGTAGCAATGGTGAATAAAAGGGGAAATAAAAAGATGATAGAAGATTTGAAACGATGGTAGAGGACAAAAATAGAGACTAAAGCCAAACCAAAAATATAAATAACATCTTCTAACCAGATGGTATCGACCCAAATGTTGTGGCTGACAAAAACCGAATAAGGAATAAAACTCAAATGAATATTATCACCACTATGGAAATAGGTCCAAAAATCTCCTGTTTGCAAATAATATAAATAAAATATGACCAAAACTGATAGGGGGGCAAGAAAATACCAAGAATATTTAGCAAAATTTAACTGTTTGGTTTTGATAAAAGTTATTAACCAATGTAACCCAAAGGCAAAAAAGAGAATTAGACCTGGTGATTTTAAGGATTGGGTTATAGCGACAAAAATTGCCGATATGAAATATTTTTTATTTTTAAAAAAATAAATTGAAGCCAAAATACTGGCTAAAAATAGTGGTTCGGGAGAACCAATTTGACGGAGAATAAAAAGCCGAGCAGGGTAGAAAATTGATAACAGAGCTAGAATAAATGAGGACTGAGGAGAAAAAAATAGATTAAAAAAATAATAGGAAATGGTGGTTAAGAATAGGGAACTTAAAAGAGTAACCAAAATCATGGCTTGAGGACCAGCAAAAAAATTGGAAAATAAATTAATTAAAAAGGGAAAACCAGGAAAATGGGCGGGGTAATACTCGAGAGGCATGGGGAGGGCAAAATTTTGCCGAAGACAATCGGGACGGTAACCGCATTTGGAAATAGCCAAATAATTTGGTCCATCGTAATTGGCCCAAACAGTTTTCATGGAAACATCACCCATTCCTATTTTGCCAGGAAGATTGAAATAAAAAGCTGACCAAAAAAGTAAAGTGGAAGATAAAGTTATACCCAAAAGCAGAAAAAGATGTTGAAATTTGGTAAAATTCATTTGATTTATTATACACGGCTCTATCGTCTAATGGCTAGGACGGCAGATTCTCATTCTGTCAATCGGGGTTCGATTCCCCGTAGAGTCACAGATTGGGAATTTGTAGCGTAGGTTCGATGAAAACGCAAAAATTTTTAATGTACTTTGTACTTACTTTTTTAAATTACTAAATTCAGGATAATAATCTGTGACCATATTTTTCCACTTGGCCGTTTCGTTTGGTGGGCTGATATCATTTTTCGAATAAACTAAAAGTATTTTAATAATTTTCTTGACTGTATCAACGGCAGCGACAACACGATTACCCGAGCTTTTGGCCGAGACATTACTACCGGCAATTTTAAAGTCAACTTTAACAATACTATAGCCATTACAGTGGCAGATAAAATCAATTTTTGAACTAGTGCTAATATTGGCGTTCACAAAATTATCGTAGCGAGACAACATTTCCCTAATTGCTTTTAAAGTTATGTCCCATTGTTTGCCTTTGTATTTTTTAGCAAAACTATGAATATAATGTCGTTGTGCAAAATCTTCTACAAATACTGAATATTCACTAGTAGACATATTCTGGTTCTTGCTGAGTAATTAATTCGTAGGGAATAACTTCACCCGGACTACAAATTTTGTATGGTAATTGCTCATGAGTAAAAGCAACAATTTCGTTAGTACGTTTTTTCTGCCATTTCTTGGCAATTTTTTTGATAAATTCTGATTCCTCTTTTTTTAAATTACCCGACTTTACCTGATTACCTGCTTCAGTTAAGGTAATTAACTGAGCCGATTCCTTGATCTCGATGTTGATGATACCTTTTTCAAATAAATCGTCGATGGCAGAAAAATAAAAATTGGGAACTGGACCTTGGGCTAGACGACGGTATCGTGCACCTGTCATTGATTCGAGATGATTATAATACCAACCAAAATCATTTAGATAAATTAACTTGGCAAGCTTTGTCTTGGTAATTTTACCATCGGTGTCAGCACCATAGCGGATAGATTCTAGCAAGACATCTTTGTACTTTTGTTCATTAATTATATTTTCTTGCAAAATATCTTGTGAATCACAGCCCATTTTATCGGCAAGTTTGTTGAGCTGATCGATAGTGATTGAGATATCTCCCCTTTCAAGGGAAATGTATGTGGGACGCGAAACACCAATAAAGCTGGCCATTTCTGCTTGAGTCCAGTTATTTTTTGTCCTAATGTTCCCTAGAAAATTCATATATTCATTTTAATTATTATAATAAAATAAGTTTACATTGACATTAAAATAATGTCAAGCATTTTGACAATGTAGTGTAAAGAAATATGTTATAATGAAGCTAATTAATTGTTAAATATCTCTATGACAAAAACACCAACAAATCAGGGTAAGTCGTGGGATAGTCAAGAATCGACTCTGAGATCACTAGCAAGAGACAATACTCCCACGGGACTAATTGCCTATAAGTTAGGGTATACTTCCCCCTAGATTTCGGACAGTAACCTAAGATACATTTTAGTTATGGATAATATTCGTCGAAATCATCCACTGGCCTTTAACAGGACTTACGCACTCTGAAATTTGACCAAAAGAATGGGCAGTAATAGTATTGTTTATGCAAACATACTCACTGCCCAAATTTATCTTATCATATGCCACTGCATTATTATCGGCTCCCTGGCGTTTTACTCTGGTTTATTTGTCTCTGATAACTGGTGTCTCACATGATGTTTTTACTCGGGGCTTACAGAAGCAATACCATTGGAAAAAATTATTAATAAGTCTGGTTGATAAAAAGTTATTAGATAGTGGTTATCTGATTGTTGATGAAACTGATATTGATAAAAGTTTTGCTGGTAAAATCCTGGGGTTAAGTTGGTTGTTTTCTCATCGAAAAAACAAGTTTATTCTTGGTTATCATCTGGTAGTAATGGTCTGGACTAACAATATTATTACTATTCCTTTGGGATGGAAACTTTATCAGAAAGATAGTGGTAAAACTAAAATTGATTTGGCTTTAGAATTAATGAGATATTGTTTGTTTAATTTAAATATTCACCCTAAAGCGTGGTTATTTGATTCATTCTATTCAGCTGAAGCTATTTTAAAATTCTTAAACGAACGTCATCAAAAATTTTATTCTCAATTACCCAAGAGTAGACTACTTGATTTCCAACACCTAAAAGATATTAATAATGGTCGACCATATTGGACAAAAAGTGGTTTTATTAAGGGTAAGATTAATGTACAAGTTGTTAAAAACAGACGAAAGTATTATGTTACCAATGATTTAGGTGTTGCCAGAAAGGAACAGCTTGCCACCTACAAAATCAGATGGAAAATTGAAGAAGTCTTTCGTTTTGTTAAACAATCATTAGGATTTGAGAGATGTCAATCTCGATCACTAGTGGCTCAACATAATCATTTTGGAGTTTGTTTTTGGTTGTACGGAATACTACAGGATAATACTGAAAAAACCCAGTTGACTGACTACCGACAAAAACTACAAGCAACTTTCGATTCGACTTTTGTTGAAAACCTCAATCTATCCAGTTATTTTAATAGTGCGTAACTCCTGTTATAGCTAATGTTTGATCATCTTCAATGACGAGTAATTTCATGGTTTATATTTTGCTAAATAACCAATAAGAGACTTTTCTTTAGGATTAAGCTCATATGCTCGTCGTTTCCCAACTTGTTTTGAAAACACGTCAAGAATCTTCAATCTTATCGGATGAGATAAGGCCTTGTAAAATTCTACAAATTGATATGACAATGATCCAGACATATTCGGTTTTTAGAATAGGTTCTGAATATATTCTATATCAATGGAGGAAATAAGACGAGGGAAACTCAGAATGTTTAGTTTTTTGTAACTCACTTTTGGGATTTGAGATATTCTTTTAACAGAGTTAAATCTTGCTTGTTGGTTTTGATAACGTCAACAAAATTGGCAATAGCCAGAGAACCATAGGAATCGACGAGTCTGCTAATAATTCCTGATAAATTTTTATTAACGAATTTGTCTTTGCATGAGCAGGGTTGATATAAATAAACTTTGCCCGACATATTACGAGAGACAATTTTTTTATCTGACAATCTCTTTAAAATAGTCATAATAGTAGTGTAGGCATAATCCCCTTTCATTTGAGACAATACTTCTTGAGGTTTGAGGGGTTTTGGGGCTTGCCACAAAACCTCCATAACCTGTTGCTCAAGTGACCCCAGCATATCGGTTTTCATACTACTGAGTGTAGTAGAGGTCAGGGAAAAAGTCAAGGTTCGAGGCGGGTGAGAAATTTTAATTTATTGAAATGCTTGTCATAAGAATATATTTTGCCGATTGATTCTTTTTGACAATAGCTGGCATTTAAACAATCAGTCCAATCTATGGCTTTTGTTTTGAAAATATCAAAAGCAGATTCGACAATGTCTCGATCAATTATTGTAAGATTGGGCAGATCAATGATTCCCTCTAAATATTTGATTATATTTTCTTTTGATATTTCGTAATGTGACCGCAACACCCATTCAATTTCACTAATAATAACTGCTGTAGTTATGAGTGAGACATTATTTTTTTTAAAAAGTTTTTTACAATTTTCAGTTTTTTGTCCTGTTCGAACAATAATTTCGATAAAGATATTTGAATCAACAAAAATATCAGCAGGCATTGGCAATTCTATTGGCCTCCTTAGCTTGTGCCATTTTTATAATTTTTACAATTGGAATGTGGGCGGTTTTTTTAGCGATTGGAGTATTGGCAAACTTTCCAACAAAATCATCGAGTCCTCTATTTGTAGGAATTATTTCAATTCTGTCATCATAAGCATTGATTTTTAAACGAGTACCTTGAGAGATGTTAAAAAAACGTGCTATATCAATGGGGATGGTAAATTGATTTTTGGAGCTGACAGTAGCTATTGCAGAATAAGTCATACCTTACTTTATATCATTTGCCTTACTTTTGTCAAGTACCCTACTTTCGCTTATTCCTAATGATTTGGCAGCATCAACACAACTTTGATTGTCATCGGCATAAAATAATTCGGAAGGAAGTACCCCAGACCTGTCAATTAGCGCTTGAAATATTTTTGGATCGGGTTTATTAAAACCAACTTCATAAGAAAAAACTTGGACATCAAAATCG